>Ga0255180_1000773_pt1 | contig 10320 bp, 10 predicted proteins | sample Atl_Colum_RepB_8_FD_189933 | JGI IMG/M metagenome (GOLD analysis project Ga0255180, IMG submission 189933) | Freshwater microbial communities from Altamaha River, Georgia, United States - Atl_Colum_RepB_8d | ecosystem: Environmental > Aquatic > Freshwater > River | place: USA: Georgia... | reverse complement strand
ATCAGGTACTAAACCAGGAGCCGTCATATCAGTCCAAGGACCCACAGATGAAACGATATGTGATCCTTTGATCAAAATTTTTTCTTGAGTGAATTGATCAACAACATATAAACCGTTAATTTTATTTTCCGAATCATACGTCGCCTGGTCGGCTTTGATATAATTTAAACAGCTAGCTCCCTGTGCGACAGCGGACCTGAGTGTTTCATGAACAAGGCGGTCATCATCCATATAAGCATCCGAATAAACAAATGACCCTTTAAGTTTTTCTTGATTCAAAATATTCATGCGTTCGATGGTTTCCGAGGCATCTAGATTTTCATGCATCTCGGGCGCTTGGAATAAAGCTAAGGCGTCATATAGCCACATTCCCAAACCCATTTTAAACATGCCGACGCGACTGGATTCATACAACGGAATCATAAAACGCAGTGGATGAACTAAGTGAGGCGTCATTTCAAAAAGCTTTGTACGCTCGCTGAGCGCTTCGAATACCAAATGAAATTCCATGTTTTCAAGATAACGAATTCCGCCATGGATCAGTTTACTGGAACGAGAAGATGTTCCCGAAGCAAAGTCATTCATTTCAATCAAAGCGACTTTCAAGCCCCTTTGGGTCGCATCACGAGCTACACCGGCGCCCGTAATACCACCGCCAATAACGATTAAGTCAAAATGTTCATTTTTAAAACGATTTAAAAAATGCGTTCTTTGAACAGCCGAGAAAGAATTTACTTGGTGGTTTTCGCCCATAGAAATGGCTCCTTGATCGGTTGTAATGGAATGTTTTTTCCATTGAGATCGCCTTGAACTTCGGCCGGTAGTAGTACTTGTTGGATGTGTTTATCGCGCGCCAGTTTATATGCAATTTCAATCAGTTCAGATTTAATTTCTGTTGTGGACGCTTGGACTAATTCGACCCAAAGACTTTGTGTTTGCCCTTGAAAAAACAAAAAGGGTTGGCCAAGAAAAAATCCAACACACTGTTTTTTTTCATTTTCTGCCACAAAGCTCCAGCCCAGTTTTAAATAATGTTCCAGGGCTTCTTTGCGAAAACGTGAATTCCAAACCGCCATCATCTGTTCCATTTCATCTGGAATATTTTGTTTCAATTGATTTTCAGAAAATTGATAAATTAATTCTAGATCCAGTGGTTGCGCGATTCGGTAATTGGTTTGGTTTTGCATATAGACAATATCTTATTTTAAGGACTAAAATGTGACAACTATGAATTACATTCCCTTTCCAAAAACATACTGGACTCAGATCGAATCGGTTTTGAATGATTTAAAACAAAAAAATCAAAAAATTGTTGCGGCTTTTGATGCCGATGGCACGTTGTGGGATACAGACCTTGGTGAAAATTTCTTTAATTATCAAATTGATCAAAAGCACGTCCCCTTGCCAAACGCCCCTTTTGACCATTACATCGAAATGAAAAAATTGAATAATGATCCGCGCGATGCTTATGTTTGGCTAGCCCAGATCAACAAAGGCTTACCTCTGGAAAAAATTCGCCAATGGTCCGCACAAGCTTTTGAATCCATTCAACCCAAACCTATTTTTCAAGAGCAACAAAAACTGATCGATCTTTTGAAATCATTTGATGCTCAGATTTATATTGTCACAGCTTCGATTAAATGGGCGGTTGAACCTGGCGCAGTGGCTTTGGGTTTGACAGCAGATCAAGTCATTGGTGTGGAAACAGTTGTGGATAATGGGATTATTACGGATCAACCTGTTTTGCCGATCACTTATCGCGCTGGAAAAGTCGAAGCTCTTTTGAAAAAAACGAATGGCGCTTATCCTTTTCTGTGCAGCGGGAATTCATCCGGTGACATTGAATTGTTACAAGCAGCTACGCATTTACGCTTGGCTGTCAGTGCAGCTTCACGTGATGATAAATTATTTAAATCCGAAAAAGAATTAACCGACATCGCTGTTGCAAACAAATGGATGCATCACCGATTCATTTAGGAATTTATGAAAATAATTATTTTATGTTTGATCGTTTTAGGAACCTATTTAGTGACTTTTAAAAAGTGGCCTGCGATTTTAGAACCCTATTTGCCTTCTATAGGATTCAAAAAAAACGATGATTCAAAATTCGTCACTGAAGTCAAAAAACAATTTTCCAAAGACAACAAACCTGCCAAAATTTTATTTAAAAGTTATTTAAAAAAATCAGATCATCCCTATCAAGCAGAAATTGCAAAGCTTCAAAAAATGAAAATCGCCCAAGATCCCAAATCCAACTTTTATGTAGAAATTCAGCTTTTTACAGACGAAGACGATCCCAAAGCGCCGCTGATAGCCCAGTTGCGCTTTTTGGATGTTAAAACGAATAATTTGATCAAAGAATCTAGTTTAAATTTGTACTAGATTCCCTTTCCCACAACGGCTTCGATTTCATCGACTTCTTTGGGGACTTCGGATGTCAAATTTTCACAACCATTGGCAGTAATTAGAATATTATCTTCGATACGAACACCAATTCCACGCAATTCAGCTGGCGCCGTCGTATCATTTAATGGAATGTATATTCCAGGCTCGATTGTAAATACCATACCGGGTTCAATCGGACGAGGTTCACCTTTGATGTAATACATACCTGCATCATGGACATCCATTCCCAACCAGTGACCAATTCCGTGTGGATAGTATTTTTTATATTCTAATGACTTAATGACATCGTCTTTCTGACCATGCACTAAACTCAACTCAAGCATTAAATCTACCAGCATTTCAGTTCCCATTTGATGTAAATCACTGAAAAACAAACCTGGTTTTAATCGCGAAATAATTTCCTTTTGAACTTTTAAAACACCTTCGTAAACTTTTTTCTGTGCAGGAGTAAATCGGCCATTTACTGGATAAGTTCGTGTAATATCGCCCGAATAATAATTATACTCGCAACCGGCATCAATCAGAACAAGTTCTCCGTTTTCGCATACTTGGTCGTTGAAATTATAATGCAAAGTCGTCGCATTATGTCCGCTGGCCACAATGTAATTGTATCCTTCACGCGCAGACCCTTGTGTGTAAAATTCCGCAGCCAAAATTCCTTGAATTTGTCTTTCAGAAATACCCGGCTTCGTCAGGCGCATGGCTTTTAAATGCGCCTGGGCTGTGATCGAACACGCTTTGCGTTGGTTTTCAATATCGTGCTCGTCTTTTTTCAGACGAAATTCACCTAAAAACTGATCAGCGTCTTTCACAGTTAACAAACCATAACCCTGACGACCATAAGCTCGTTTTAAACTCAGTAATAGCTGCTGAATTTTCTGATCAACTTCTGGATTTTTAAAAAGACGATAGTAAATTTCTTCATAGCCTTTTAATAGTTCAACCGCTTTTTCATTAAACGCCGAGATCGAATAAACTTCATCAATTCCAAATTCTTTTTTAGTTCCTGCAGGACCAAAACGAAATCCATCCCATGTTTCACGTTCGACATTTTTATCACGAACAAACATCACTGATTCAGGATTTTTACCTGGACGTAAAATTAAAATAGATTCTGGTTCTTCGAATCCGGTTAAATAATATAAATTGGAATCTTGGCGATAGGGATAGTGAACATCATCGTTTCTGATTAATTCTGGATGCGAAGCCACAATCATCGCAGCATTGGTGTTAATCGCTTTACAAACGCGATCACGACGTTTTTTAAATAATGAACTTTGTTCTGTCGATGTTCTTGTGAGCTTTGCCATAATTTTCCTTACAGACCGTATTTATCAGCCATTTTCTTTATAAGACTATAACTTAAATCAGCGCTTTTTTGAATAATTTCTCGGCGACGATCGAAATCATCTATGGAATAATCGTTTAAATTCAATTCAATTAATTCGTCGTAAACGACCGGTTTTTGTTGAAGTGCGACTTTGGCATCCACCCATAGCTGGTTTTCCGCCGTTAAAACTGATTTGGCGATACTTTTTGTGTTCGCCTTTGGCCCCAGGACATTGATTAAAATGATTTTTTGCGCTCCGTTGGCACGCAAATGCTGAGCGACTTGTTGAACCGCTGTTAATCCCGCCACACTGTCTCCGTAGGGTTTAACCAGACCAAAAGACGGAACGCAGAACGGTAAAAATTGAACTAGATTCCCCCGGTTCAATAAATAAAGCGTTTGAGATTTTAAATTCAGCGAAGGACATACAAACGAAGTTTTCATCTGAGCGACTGTCTTTTTTTCAAAAACATTTTTGATAAAACTTTCCCAATCATCGATGTTTTTGAACTTGGACATTTCCCACTCAACTTCGTTCGAAGATAAATTTTCGCCATAAATTGCGGCTGTAACGGCACCCCATTCCAAGCCAGCTACAGAAACGACTGGAAATTTATATTTTTGAAATTCTTTTAAAACTCCGACATGTCCCCAGGTCAACGCGCCACCACCCGAAAAAATAATTCCGAAACGAGGAACCGATTTTGAAATTTGTGGAAGCGGTTTAATTTCGGCGGCCTGTGGAACAACTTCTTCAGCAGAAACTGTTGAATCAACAACAGTGGATTGAACATCGTTTTTTTTAACTTCTGACGCGGTGGCAGAGGCATTTGTCGAGGGTGTCACATCCCGGCGTGTTTTCAAGGATTGGCAGGAAACGAATAAAATGACTAAGCTGATTAAACTAAGATTTTTGACCATAAATAAAAAACTCCCTATTGCCATCACGCCCTGGCAAAGCGCTTTCAAAATAATCTATGCAACGGCCGACTTGGCGCTGATAAATATCCGTTATTTTTTCCTGAACCTCTTGATAGATCAAAGGATTTTTTACAATTCCATTTTTATCTAAATTTTTTTCGCCACATTCAAACTGCGGCTTTACCAGCAACAGATAATAACCACCTGCGGCCAAAACTTGTTTGATGAATTCTGCACAATGTGACAAGGAAATAAATGAAACATCACATACAACTAAATCGAAACCTGCGGCTGGCACTGATTTTTTGAATTCAGGATGATCCAAAGCACTTTTCACGTTTAATTTTTCAAAATATTGTATTTTTGAATTTTTCAACAATTCAGAATGCAGCTGCTGTTCCCCAACATCAAAACCCACGACCTTTGCGGCCCCGTATTGCAAACAACAATCAGTAAAACCACCCGTTGATTGTCCAATATCCAGGACGACTTTATTTTCAATATTTAAACCCAGGTGCTTGATGGCTGATTCTAATTTCAAGCCAGCCCGAGACACAAATTTTAATAATTCGTTATCCAGTATTTCAACCTGATCTGTCGCATTCGTTGACCACGAAGATTTTAAAATAATTTGTCCGTTGACCTGAACGTGACCTTTTTCAATCAATTCTTGTGCTTTTGTTCGCGATTGAATGTTTTTATTTTGAACTAAAAACTGATCCAATCTCATGTTTACTTTTCTCGTGTTAAATTAAATGAAATTAATTTTTGCAAAGCCGCAGAGGGTTTATGTAAATTTTGACAATTCTGTAACAACGACTGAGTCAGTTGCTGCAATAATTCCTGAGTCCCTTTGATTCCCAATAACGCCAGATAACTTTTGTGATCCTGGGCAGGATCTAAACCATCTAACAAATCGTCTTTGATCTGAAAAGCCAGTCCCAGCTGATGGCCAATTTGTTCATACAGACTCAGTTGCTGATCAGAAACTTCAGCTAAGACGGCGGCACCCACGACAGCGGCTTGGATCAGACAACCTGTTTTTAATTCATGAATTTTTCTTAACTGATCTAAATTTGTTTGTGCATTTGATTTCATATCCAAAGCTTGGCCGCCAACCATACCATGTACACCAATGTTTTTAGATAAAATCTGAACCAAGCGAATTTGCACACTAGCCTTCAGCATCAAATCTGATGCAATTAAACCAAATGCCTCAGATTGCAAACCATCTCCTGCCAACAAAGCGATATCTTCGCCAAATTTTTTATGATTTGTCGGCAATCCTCGACGAAAATCGTCATTATCCATGCAGGGCAAATCATCATGAATCAAAGAATATGTATGAATCATTTCAATTGCGGTTGCCCAGGATTTAAATAATGAAAAATCTTTTTGTTCGGTTTGGGCAATCAGATACACCAAGAATGGACGGAATCGTTTGCCCCCGTTTGAAAAAGAATAAAACATCGAATCCCAAATTAAACCTAATTGCGGATCTTTTATTTTTTGCGATTCAAAAAATAATTTTCCATATTCTTCAAATTCGTTTGTAAAATTTTGATGCTCTAATTCCAAACCTGAAAACACTTCAACCTCGATTAGTCTTCGCTTTCGAAATTTTCTTTGACAGCTTGACCGTCCTCGGAAAAGCCCACTAATTTTTTAACCTGAGCTTCAGCTTTAGTTAACTGTGTTTGACATTCACGCGTTAGTTTCACACCTTCTTCAAAAAGCTTCATGGATTCGTCGAGTGAAAGCTCACCTTTTTCCATTTTTTGTACAATTTCTTCCAAGCGATTCAGTTTTTTCTCAAAATCCATTTTAGGACTCCTTTAAACTATGAACATCAATGACTTGGGCTTTGATTTCCCCGTCCGCTACGCGGATTTCAATGATGTCCTGTTTTTTAATATCTTTGATTGTTTTTAAAACTTTTGATTGTACTTTGGTCACCGAATAACCACGATCCACGACTTGCAGCGGACTGAGAGAATGAGCCAATGATTTTAAACGATCCAGCTTGTACTGTCGTTCGCCAATTGTTTTTTCAATTTGATAGTTTAACTTTAACTCAAACTGCGAAATACGATTTCGTAAATTTTTAATAACTTGCGCTGGCGTCACCAGACGATTTTTATATATTTCAATGTCTTTCGACCAATGGTTTAAACGCGCTTGCATTGCCAGTTCCAAGCGCTGATATAAATCGTCACTGCGCAACATCAGATCTTGAAGGCGTTTTTTAGGATCTATTAATTGGCGATTCAGAAAAATCAGTTTTTGCTTTTGCTGCTGCAATGTTTTGATAATTGAATTTTTTAAAGATCTGTCCAATAACAAAATTCTTTGTAACAAATCCATCGAACTTTTTGAAACTAATTCGGCAGCAGCCGATGGAGTTGGGGCACGCAGATCAGAAACAAAATCACAAATTGTAAAATCAATTTCATGTCCAACAGCAGAAATTGTGGGAACTGTGGATTGCGCAATCAAACGCGCCAATTTTTCATCGTTGAAACACCACATATCTTCGATCGAACCACCACCGCGACCAATAATGATTACATCCGGTTTTAATCGAACAGCCGCTTTATAGGCTTCTGCCAACTGCGGTGCTGCTTGCGCGCCTTGAACCAAAGTAGGAACTATGGTGACTTCGATACTAGGAGCGCGTCTTTTGAGAATATTTAAAATGTCTTGAACGGCGGCCCCTGTCGGAGAAGTCACAATCGCAATATGGTGTGGAAACGCCGGAATTGTTTTTTTTCGAGAAGATTCGAACAAGCCTTCAGCTTTGAGTTTTTCTTTGAGCTGTTCGAATTGTTTTTGTAAAGCACCTGCACCCACAGGCTCCATCATCTCGCACGCGATTTGATAATTTCCACGAGGTTCATAAACAGTGACTTTACCGCGCACAAGGACTTCTAATCCGTCGTGTGGTTTAAATTTCAACTTCGAATTAAAACCACGAAACATGACGGCGGAAATTTGTGATTTAGAATCTTTCAAAGAAAAATAAAAATGTCCGGAAGTATGTGGTTTGAAATTTGAAATTTCACCCTGAACCCAAATTTGCGGGATTTGACCTTCGATCAAAGAACGAATGTGAATATTCAATTGTTCTACGGATAAAACCTTGTTTTCAGACACGAACCGAAGTTAGCACGTCCCAAATTGATGTCAATTTATAACCATATATTTTGTAATGACCAGAGGCCCCCAAGCCACAAGGAAACAAAAGCTATTTTTCGGTGCTGTTCGAACTGAGAGTAATACTGTGGCATCCGCTTGCGTCCTAAAGTCGCCAAGTACGGTATTTCAAGCACAATCATCATGACTAGACCATAAAAAAATATAAAAAATGGAAAATAAAAATCAATTTGAGAAATCATGTTATTTTTTTCGGCTATTTTTCTGAAATCTCGAGTCTGGTTCATGGACTTTTTATGAAAACCTTGCTAGTATTGATATTGAGGTTCGATAGATGTAAGTCTCTTCGAAAATAAACCTTACAAGCATAATATTGGGGGCTGTCCCTGACAATGGTGAGCAAGCTCACCTCGTAGTGAGAAGCCTAAAGTTGTTATATGGTCACCCACCTTGCGAAAAAGAGGTTTATGTTTCAGAGTTGTCTACGGACCTTTTTTTATTTCTACTTCGATTGTTTTAATCACTTCTAGACTGGACTTTCTCAATTTGAGTCAGTTTTCAACTTACGAAAATACCATTTCATTCCGATATGTTATTTGTGAAACTGAGTCAATTTGCAGCTTATATTTTAATGCTGTCCTGTTTGATATTTGCATCCATCGGGTGCGGCTCTCGCTATTCTTCTCAAGCGAGCGAATATATTGCTCAGTCCGATGAAATTCCAGAGTGCAATCAAGAATTTACCTATACATCCGGAGTTATCCTGACTGGAAGCGCTTCGTTTTACAAACGCGGAACAGAACTGGTCACACAATCGGTCAGCGGTGCTCGCAAATTAAAATCCATGATTTTAGGTGATCCAATCGCAACCGCTTTACCGATTCAAAATGCAGAAATTGCAGTCTACAACCAAGATTTAAAATTAGTTCAATGTGGATTAACAGATCAAACTGGGCAGCTCAAAGACCTGTCTGGATCGGGTGATTTATATATTCCGAATTCTGCGGGTACTTATACAATTCGAGTATTGGCTCGTTCGCATTATCAGTATTCAGGTCCAAACGATGTGCTGAATGTTTCTATCAAAAAAGACATTTATAAAAACGAAGTTCATGCTATTCAAACACAAACATATTCAAATGGCAGTTCGGCTCAGTCAGTGACACTGACAGCCTATGCACGTCAGACCGATTCTATGGAAATCGAAGGCGGCGCATTTAATATATTAAACAACGTCCAACAAGCTTTCGATTACATTAAATTGAATACTGCAGGTGTTGATACGACTTGTTTGTCGAATCGAATTAATATTTATTGGAAAGCAGGATTTAATCCCATGCAGTATTTAAATCCGAACTCAGATCCAGCGACTCTTGCGAATACTTCATTTTATGATTCAGCCGAAGATAAATTATTTATTTCCGGAGGACAGCTGGGCGATATCAGCTTGTCGAATACCGATCACTTTGATGACTTTGCGACTGTACATGAATTAGGACACTATATTGAAAAGCATTGTGGTCTGTTTACTTCCCCAGGTGGCACGCATGCGATTGTTGTTCGTATCGATCCACGTTTAGCTTGGTCTGAAGGTTGGGCAAATTATTTTGCCACTCAAGTATTATCAGACCGAATGAGCTATTTAGATCCAACGATGGCAAGCAAATTGACTTACGCCAATGAAAGCAACGGCTGGACTTTCTTTTTTAACTCATCAGGATTCTCTGATTCCTATCAAAATATTAGTAATGGCTTAGGTTTCATGATCGACTTTAAACGTGCCGGAACTGATCCAGGTACTTACGAATTTGAACCGTACACTGGCAGATCCTTTGACATCGTTCAACCGACTTTATATCCCGGCGAAGGACATACTCGCGAAGGCGCTATTTCGCGTGGCCTTTTCAAAATCACGAATACCTGCGGCACAAATTGTACAGCAACACCGACCACCTTCGAAGAAATATGGAAAGGTTTCGATCAAATTACGGGGGTTGGCAGTCCTGCAGTCGCAGTTCCCTATGTGAGCTCGTTCAATGTTTTACAAAATATGAAAAGTCGTGTTTCTTGGATCAGTGCGAATGATACCATTTTAAATTCTGAAGCACTTTCATCTGATTATTCAGTGGCACCCTCAACTACGAATTGGCCCGGTTATGGGCGTAAATTAGGAATTGGTTCTTGTTCGTTATCCATTCAGCCGCGCACAGATGATCCGGCACTGACAGGAACAAATTCAGACCAACGCTATTCAAATCATTTTTATTCTTTAGATCCTTCTTCTCTTTCTGGGCTGACAAGTCTGAGTGTGACATTTACTTATGTCTCTGGAACAAGAGTTGACCACGATTTGTTATTATTTAAGCCGAATTATTTTTTCAACGATGACTATCGTTGTACGTCCGTAGCCGGCGATGGCACATGTTCTGGTACTTATGTGGCTCAGCGAACTGTGACATCGGATGTTGTGAAATACGACCGAACCAGCAAGGTTTTGACGGCGCCTTATA
>Ga0255180_1000767_pt1 | contig 10346 bp, 10 predicted proteins | sample Atl_Colum_RepB_8_FD_189933 | JGI IMG/M metagenome (GOLD analysis project Ga0255180, IMG submission 189933) | Freshwater microbial communities from Altamaha River, Georgia, United States - Atl_Colum_RepB_8d | ecosystem: Environmental > Aquatic > Freshwater > River | place: USA: Georgia... | reverse complement strand
GAATCTGATGAAGAAGATATGGAAGACGACATGGAAGATGACGACGACTTTGAAACTTCGAAGGATTCTGACGAAGAAGATGAGGACGACGAAGGTTACTTCTAATTGACTTTATTTTTAAGTGAATACTTATAAAAAAAGCCTAGATTGAATCTAGGCTTTTTTTATTGGCTGATTTTAAGTTTATTCCGGAACACTTGTTCTAAAATCAAAATCTTGAACAATTTGATAATTAATTAATTTCGGTGCCGCAATAATTAAATCCTGAGTTCGAGTAAAATTACCATCTTGAAACCAAGTTTTAGACTCTGGAAGAGAACGATAGTATTTGATAAAATCAGGATTCATTCCATAAGAAATCATCTTTGAAAAAAACTTTTCAGTTTCTTCCTGAACTTCTTGAATTTGACGAGCTACGAAATCAGTTCCCTTTTGCCGTCCAAATTCATAACGATAATCGAGCCAGTTTGGAAACCAATCCGAAGACAGACGAGCTCCGTGATATAAAAAACGCACCGATGGATGTGCCGAACGATGAACTCCTGCTTGGTAAATCAAAGTACAGGCGCTGGCACAACGTGCGTCTTTGCGGACATTTGTTGAAATACCCCGCTCACGAACGAGTTCTGCGATTTTGTAACCCGCCTCAACCAAACCACCATAGGAATTCAATTCGATCGTTTTAACATTCGGATAAAAATCACGCAGCTCATAAAACAAATCTTCTGTCACCGCTCCATCAAAATAAAAAACATCACCCACCACACGGCAGCGCGGACCCATTGCAGGTTCTTGTGTCGGATTCAAGACAACATATTTGTGACAAATTGTTTCTTGGCTGTAAGCAAAAGTGATTGGTACTAAAAAAGTAAATAAGATTAAAAAGAATAAATGCTTCAAGCAGTGCCTTTCAAAAAAAAAAAAAAAACTCTTCTGATCCATCAACGTGTCCGCATTCAGAAGAGCCAATGACCTCACTTTTTCTACCAACGTACTGCTTTCAGTGATGAATTGATTATTTAATTTCAGGTTTAGAATGAACGGCGTACTTTTCAAATTCACCGTATTCGTGCAATTTGTTATACAATGTTTTAATTGTAATACCCAAACCTTGCGCTGCCTGTGTTTTGTTACCACCGTAATGAGCTAAAGCCTTTACAATGTATCTTTTTTCTAACTCATACAATGTAACAGATGGATCAAAAGCTAAAGTTTCATCCTTGTTTTCTGGATGACGAATTGAATCTGGTAAATCGTTCACCATAATCGTGTGGCCTTCCGATAAAACCTGCAAACGCTCACAAGCATTTTGCAATTCACGAATATTTCCTGGCCAGTCGTATTTCATCATGACATTCAACGCTTCTTCGTCGATCGATTTCACACGAGCCATGAAACCTTGGCCTTGTGAAAGAAAATACTGAACCAACAAAGGAATATCTTCCTTACGACGTCTCAGTGGCGGAGCGCTGATAACGATTGTGTTAATACGATAAAATAAATCTTCACGGAAATTTCCACGTGCGACTTCTTGGTCTAATTCGCGATTGGTTGCGCAGATAATACGAATATCCACCTTGATCGGATCTTTACCACCAACGCGATAAATTTCACCCTCTTGAATAAATCTTAAAAGCTTAGCCTGAATAGCTAATGGCAACTCTCCGATTTCATCCAGGAATAATGTTCCGCCGTTAGCTGCTTCGGCTAAACCGATTTTCTTGTTGTAAGCGCCAGTAAAAGAACCCTTTTCGTGACCAAACAATTCTGATTCAAGCAATGTTTCTCTTAAGGCTCCGCAGTTGATCGCTACGAAAGGTTTGTTCTTGCGATTAGATTTGTCATGAATAGAGCGGGCAACGAGCTCTTTACCCGTTCCTGACTCTCCAAGAACTAAAATATTGGCCTGTGATGGAGCGACTCTTTCGATCATTTTCATCAACTGACTCATCACTTCTGATTTATAGACGATCGAGCGACTTTCAACGGTCTTCACCTGAGGAGCCTGAGCCTGACCACCCCAAGAGTTTTGATTTTGCGAACTTGGTAAAATTAATCCCGTATTAGAATCTGACATAAACGTACCGCCTTTTAGCCTGTTTTATAATCATTTACCCGGCGTCTCTCTTTGATACACCGCGTTTGTTGCATCGCAATATAACCAAAGTCGTGTATTAATTGCAAGAAAAAAATGCATGGTTATGCACTTTTTTTATAAATTGCTTAAAGTACTGGCCTTTTTCCAGTCTCAATACTGGAATATAATGAATAGGAATGGCTGAACAATTTTACGTAAATATATCTAAATATCTGAAATATATGGAAAATATTAAATCCAGCAGCCCCTTAACATTGAAATCTTACCAAATCGATTTAAATCAAGCCTATAAAAACACAGAATTGTTTAATTCGACAGATTGGGATTCCAACCTGCTCAAGAAAATCACGACACAGGCTATGACTCAATGGAGCCATCTGTCGTTAGCTTCTCGTAACCGTAAAATAGCGACACTCAAAAGTTTTATGAATTGGCTGTATGATGAAAAAATTCTGACAAAAAATTTAGCGGACCAATTGGTCTGCCCGAAAGTGCCCAAAAAAATTCCGCATTTTATATCCGTAGACGAAGTCACAAGTATTTTGAAATATTATGAGCGCGCAGATTTACAAGCGAACGAATTCAATGAAAAAATGATTTTCCTGCTGATTTACGGCGGTGGCCTGCGCATCAGCGAAGCCTGCCAGTTACGTTGGAGCGCTATTCATTTTGATCAACGCTCGTTACGTATTAAAGGTAAAGGTCAAAAAGAGCGAATTGTCATACTTCCAGAATTTTGCATCCAAAATCTAAGAAAATTTAAATCCCAGCAAGAACAACAAGAATTTGTATTCGGAAAACAGCCACTCAACCCCAGAACGGGATACGAATGGATCCGCACCGCAGGGGTCAAAGCCCAGTTGTTAAATCCACTGCACCCCCACGCACTTCGCCACAGTTATGCGACTCATTTACTGTCGAGCGGCGCCAACCTCAGAACCTTACAAACGCTTTTAGGACACGAGTCCTTGCAAGCAACAGAGAAATACACTCATTTAACAATTGATACCTTAGCAAGGATGATGGATTCACAACATCCTCTGGGAAAAATTAAAATTTAAATCGAACTCCCAAACCGACATCAAAATCAAAATTAAATGCTGGCACTAAATCCATATTTCCCGATAGCTCGATGAAAAAATTGATTTTATCGTGTGCAAATATTTGATTCAATCCGACTGGTAAACGTAACGCTAAACTGGTTTGGTCCTTTCGTGGTTCTGAATTGATGTGGATCACGCGCCCCCCAACACCATAATATAAAACAGGTGTGAACTGTTGATTCGATCGAATAATTCCTGGCTGAAACAAAAGGTAATCTGCGTGAACATGAGTCCCTCGAGCCGATCCACCTATGGCCATATCCACAGCGCGATTGGGCTCGATATCCATCAAGGCGGAAATTCCCGTTGGATCCCCTACCAGAATACCTAATTCAAACGAATTCGCGCGCACAGATACACAAGCCATAAAAACCATCATCCCTAAAAACCACTTTGACATTGAACACCTCGTGATGTGATCAGAATATCGCAATGACATCAGATATAAATTAAATTTTAAAATTCTTAATTTCTATCTAAAAGTTTGACGAAAAAAGAAACTCTGCCATGATCAATTCATGGATATCAATTTCATTTCAAAATGGGTCAGTTTCGGTTTTTTCTGTGTGTCTGCGATTTTACATTTTTATTTTTTTTACATCGAAAGTTTTTTGTATCAAAAATCAGATGGCTATAAATATTTTAAAGTGGCCCCCCAAGATCACAAGGCCACGCGCGTTTGGGCATTTAACCAAGGAATCTACAATTTCTTCCTTGCTCTTCAGATGTCGATTGGTCTCGTGTTTGTTCGCCTCGGAGAACAAAAAACAGCTGGTCTTTTGGTCGGCCTATCTGGATTAACTATGATCGGCGCCGGTATTGCTCTTTATTTTTCTGCAAAACATTTACGACAAGCGGCTTTTGTACAAATGATTCCTCCGGCTCTTGGTTTTTTATTTTTATCGATGCACGCCATTCGCTAATGGTCTAGCTAGACTTGATATTCACCTGAAGTGTTCCGACACGGAGCACGATGCAGGCAGAAAATACAACAGTGCAAAATTATAAAAAATTTTCGTGGCTATTTTTAATTATAGCCAGCATTTGTTTATTTAATGCAGGCACATTGCTTTATATATTTACAACACAAAAATCAGAACTCAATTTTGAAAAATATGTCGTCGATCCAATCACTCAAGAAGCCCATAACGAAATTCAAAAAGCCCACGAGCTGATCAAGCAATTTAAAGATTTATATGATAACCAGGAAATGGAAGGACGTTCAGTTTCTGTCGTTCGCTACAACAAACTTGTTTCGGACTACAATGCTCTTTCACAGTCTATTCCAAGGCTGAAGTTTTTTGAAAAATCGCCGCTGATGCGAAATGAAATTATACAAATTAATAACAATTCGTTTCAATTTATTGATTTAGTCAAACAATCTGTTTCAAATTCCCAGTTTAAAAAACAAAATAATATCGCACAGGAACATTTACAGGCTTATGAAAAATACTTGCAGAAAATTTCAACGCCAGAAAGTTTTTTTAATTACAATCCAACGACGCTCGTTTTTCTCAGCTCGATTGCATCATTGGTTTTCCTGAGTCTGTGCCTGAGTGTCTTATTCCTGTTACAGTCTCGGACGCAATTAAATTTAATTTATCAGAAGGAATCAAAAATCCAAACGTTTCTGAATATCATCAACAACATGTCCGAAGGTGTTATCGTAACTAATAAATATGGATTTTTTACTTATTTTAATAAATCGGCTTTGGATATCATTGGACCTCATATCAAAGACATACACTATCAAAGCTCTATTGATTTAATGGGTTTTTATGATCTCAATAATCAAGCGTTAAATAAAGAACAGCTGCCCTTTCAATCTGCCCTAAAAAAAGAAATTGTAACTGATCTTGAGTTACTTGTTAAAAATTCACAAAATCCCAATGGAATTTATATTTCGGCCTCGAACGGTTTTTTTGTGAATGAAAAGGCTGAAGTCGTAGGTTCTGTTGTCGTGATGAAAAATATCACTCACAAAAAACAACTCGAAGCACTTTGGTTGAAAGAAAAAGAAAACGCCCTTGAAGGATCTAAAAAGAAGTCAGACTTCTTAGCTTCGATGAGTCATGAAATCCGAACTCCAATGAATGGCATCATCGGACTGACAACTCTTTTGAATGAAACCCATCTGAATCATGACCAAAAAGATTATGTCGGCACCATCAAGCGATCTGCATTGTCTTTGTTGGATTTAATTAACGATATTCTGGACCATTCTAAAATCGAAGCCGGAAAAATCGAGCTACGACCAAAACCTTTTCATTTGCATGAGCTGATCAAAGACGTCGTCGAAAACTTTAAACCTCTCTGTGAAGAAAAAAATATCGAGCTCCGCAGTCAGTGCCCACAAGATTTGACCTCGTTTTACAAAGCCGATGCCAATCGTATACGTCAAATTTTAATGAATTTGCTAGGTAACGCAGTTAAATTTACACAAAAAGGTTTTGTTGAAATCAGCATTTTACCAATACAAACAACTGCCCAATCTGACTTATTAAGATTTACGGTCACTGACAGTGGCGTGGGCATGGAAAAAAATGAAGTTCAAAAATTATTTCAGAAATATTTTCAAACAAAGTCAGGACTACAGTTTGGCGGAACCGGTCTGGGACTCAGTATTTCGAAACAACTGATTGAACTTATGGGCGGATCGATTCAGGTCGACAGCACCGCCGGCGTTGGTACACAGTTCTGGTTTGAGATTCAACTTGAAAAAACAACTCAAAAAGTCGTTGAATCCAATGTCATTAATTTTAAAAACCAAGAAAACAAATTCAAAGGTCGCATCCTGGTCGCCGAAGACAATAACGTCAACCAAAAGGTCGCGTTTCAGTATCTGACTCGCTTGGGATTTTCTGTCGATATTGCCAAAAATGGAGTCGAAGCCGTTCAGCATTATAAAAAAGATCGCTATGATCTTGTTTTTATGGATTGCCAAATGCCTTTAAAAAATGGCTATGCGGCTACAAAAGAAATTCTTCAATACGTTGATCAATACCAATTGCCTCACACCCCGATCGTGGCACTGACGGCCGAAGGAACCTCTGGCGAAAAGAAAAAATGTTTTGATTCGGGAATGACGGATTTTTTAAACAAACCGATTATCCTCGAAGATTTAGTCAGCCTGTTGAATAAATATTTTAAAGCCGACATCAATATCAAAACAATTCCAGAAGAAATGTCAAAAATTCAAAACATTAAGGTCGGCGATCAGCTGTTGCTGGAAGTCCTTTTCGAAGAATTTCAGAATAGTACACCAACGATTATTCAAGATATCAAAAAATCAATGCTACAGCATGACTACTCAACTATTTCAGAGCAAGCTCACGCTCTAAAATCAGCAAGCGCCACCCTGGGAGCCATCGAGATGAGTGAAATTTGTCGAAAATTGGAAAACTTTTCGACATCTCAACCTTTTGTTGAACTTGAAGCTCTGGTCGACAGCCTAGAAAAGAAGTATACTGATACTGTGAATACGATTCGAAAAAATATCGAAGTGATCAAAAACCAAACCGACAATAACCTCAGAGACGTCGCATGAAAAATATTTTAATTGTCGACGATCAAAAAACAATTTTAATTACTCTCGAGGCCATTTTAAAGCAACACGGCTTTAATGTGTTTGCATGTACAAATTCAATTGATGCTTTTGATAAATTTAATTCTGAACATATCGATCTTGTTGTCACTGATGCGATTATGCCCTTAGGATCCAATGGGTATACGCTGATTGCCAGCATGAGGTCGTCTACCAAAAATCCTCACATCCCGATTATTATGCTGACAGGCAAACGAGAAAAAGCGGATGTCGAAAAAGCGTTGCTCGTCGGTGCCGATGATTATTTGATTAAACCCATCGATCCAGATATTTTGATGACCAAAGTTAAAAACTTGTTGGAAAAAAATTCAGTTAAAAACGAATTTGTTCAAGCTCCGGTTAATCAAGCTGCACAGATTGTAACAAAAACAGAAATTCTCAGCATATCCGAAGTTTCTTTAACTTTGATTTCAAATGTCCAACCTACACCTGGACAGCTATATAAAGTTCATAGCGATTTTTTAAAACAATTCGAGCTCGACAATATCAATCTTCGAATTTCAGAAACGACTCCCCTTTCAGAAAATTCTCATCAGTACAAAATCACAGGTTTTTTTGTGGGCCTCTCTGATAAAGAACTGGGGCAAATTCGAATGTGGGTTCGAAAAAAACTGACAAATTCTACCTAAAGTGCTTATTTTTTCAACTTTAGCCGGTAATTTACTTTACTCATAATCTGAAAAAGCATAACAAATCCCAAAGGGGATTTTATGTATCAATTCTTATTTATCGCTCTTACATTGGCCGTGGTCACTTCTTCGTGCACGAAATCTAAATCCAGAAGCTTTACCACGCAATCCCCTACTAAAATAATTAACGGCACCCCTGTTGCCGCACGCGATGAAATGAGCCAATCCGTAGTTGGTTTGATGATGCATTACCCAATGAGTGAAACTGAGAAAGCTTGGATTCAAGGTTGCACAGGCTCCGTGATTGGCCCCCGCCTCGTTTTGACTGCAGCTCATTGTGTAGATGGCTTTCAAAGCTCTGAACTGGCGATCAATATTACTTTAAACGCTGTTACAGTCGATCAGCAATTCAATCCGGCGACTCGCCTGTCCGACGATCAAGTCCAAGCACAATTTAATTTGAAATCGATCCAAGGTTTTCGACAACATCCAGATTACAGCAGCGGAGCACAGTATGACATCGCTGTTATTTTATTATCTGAAGATCTTCCTAGCGAATTCAAACCTGTCCAGTTTTTACCTGAAAATTTATATAACTTGGATGATTTAAAAACGAAGTTAGATCGCACACCTATTGAAGTCACACTGATTGGTTTTGGTTTATTTCAAGAAGATCCGCGCCAAGATTCAGACGTTTTAAGACAAACAACAGTTCCTGCTCGATTCGAAGATCAATACGTTGTGACAGATCAAACAAAAGGATCCGGTGGTTGCAATGGTGATTCCGGAGGACCTGCCTTTTTTAAATTTGAAAATCAAACTTACTTAGTGGGCGTAACACACGGTCCGTATGGCGAATCCACAACTTGCCACGAACAAGGTCAATGGTTAAATCCAAATTTCTTTCACAAGTTTATGAATGAATCAATCGCTGAACTTGTCAAAGAAGCTCAGACCAGTAAGTAATCCATAAAGTCCGTCACTGATTAACTGACTTTAGAAATGGCAAGCTTTTAAACCATCATTCACTTCGATTTGTATCGTCGAATATTGAATATTGAATTGATGTTCCAACGCATGAGTTAAATCATGCAAAAACTGATTCCCAGGATGCTGTTGCGATTTCATTTTGATATGGCAAATCAAATGATTTTCAGAACTGCTGATGGCCCAAATTTTCAAAAAATGAACTTCTTGAACATCGACATTCCAATTCAATATAAATTTTTGAACATCTGCAAAACGAATATGATTCGGCACTTTACCCATCATTAAATGAAATGACTCTTCCAGCAGCTTCCATCCGCTCCATAAAATAATAACAGAAATAAGAATGGCAATAATAGGATCCAGAGCGTGATATCCGGTCCAATAAATCAACACAGCTCCAATAACAACACCCAATGAAATCAAAGCGTCCGCCATTAAATGTAAATAAGCGCCTTTAATATTGATATCATGGCCGTGAGTCTTAAATAACAATGCCGAAGAAAAATTAATCAAAATACCAATGGCAGATACAATCAGCATCACTGATAAGTCTGTTGTTTGAGGCTGAGTTAAACGTAAATACGATTCGTAGGCCAAATACAAAACCGCCAGACATAAAAATAATGAATTCAAAAAGCCGATAAATAAACTCATTTTTTTATAGCCATAAGTATATTTTTCGTTTGATTTGGACTGATTCAATTTAAATCCAATCCACGAAAGTATCAGCGCAATGACATCGGAAAAATTGTGTCCACCGTCTGCAATCAAAGACATCGAGTTCGAAAAAAATCCTGCTGATATCTCGACCACTACAAAGATCGAATTCAGTAATATTCCCCAAAAGAAGGCCTTATTAAATGTTGTCGCCGTAGTCGTATGATGACCGTGTGAATGATCGTGCCCGATTCCCATATTACTTAACCAATTTCTCCAATGCTTTTTGATCTTGCTTTTCAAGACTTTGCACATTGTCCTTGATCACCGCCTGCGCACGCAGAGCGCGATCATTTAAAAAAGCAGAATCTGTTTTCCGACTAATTTCACTTAAATATTGCAGAGCTAAACTTTTCTCAGGTTGTGCAGCGATCCCTTCAATGGCTTGAGCTTTGAATACGATTTCTTGATCTTTAGCGACGCCTCGTAATCCACGATCATTCGACAGCGCAAACTCTTTCAATATTTGCGCTGCTGTATTTGATGTATTTCGAGATAACAATTCAATAGCGAGAGCTCTCTCGTCACCGGCTTGATTTAAATCCATCACAACGCTTTTTAAATAATTCAATTGATAGGCATCTAAATTGTCTGCCATTTGCTGTAAACGTTTTTCTGTTTCCTCAATGTGCTCGGTTGTTTGTCCGATCAAATTACTTTCCGCTTTTAACTGCTGCTTAAAAGCTGCTAAAGAATTTTTTTCTGCGGACTGGTTTGTTGATGAACTGGAAGTATCGATATGCGCTGCCGAACGGGATTCCGTTTTATTCGCCTGATGCATTTTATTTTTTTCTGACTGCGATTGAATACGGATGCCTTTAATCGAAAGCATTTTTTCGTTCAAGCGCGCGTCCAGCACAAGAAAGCAAAAAATAATGAGCAAAGCTGCAAAAAAATAATTTTGGCTTTTTTTCATAGCTATTCCGTTTTAACAGAAAAACCGTCATAGACAGGTACATTGACCACATCCGAAATGAAGCCCAGCTTTTCAGCTAAAGACCAATTTTTTTCGGATCCATCGGATTGTTTTTCAACCAGAACACCATTTTTTTTCAAAACCAATTTTTTGTCCAGGTAAGAGACGACTTTAAGATCATCAAAATTCCATTGAACATTATTCAACGTCACCAAACGATTATTTTGTGGCTGAAATTGAGCAATTTGACCATTACTTTGAATCAGATAATATCCCTTAGGGCTACCTG
>Ga0255180_1000763_pt1 | contig 10393 bp, 10 predicted proteins | sample Atl_Colum_RepB_8_FD_189933 | JGI IMG/M metagenome (GOLD analysis project Ga0255180, IMG submission 189933) | Freshwater microbial communities from Altamaha River, Georgia, United States - Atl_Colum_RepB_8d | ecosystem: Environmental > Aquatic > Freshwater > River | place: USA: Georgia... | reverse complement strand
GCGCGGCCAAAAAATGGGCGGCCGAAAGTCCGGAGATTCCGGAGCCGATGACGGCGATTTTCATGATGTCGATGTTGGGATTCTATGGCCGCTAGCTTACGCGGCTCACGTCCCAGAGGATGCAGCAATGGCGCCGCGTTTACTCGTCGGCTTCGTCGAAGGCTTCGCGCAAATCCTTCACCCGCGCGCGGTTGACACCAAAGTCGGTCACCCCGAGCCGTGAGGCAGAGCGCACGTGGATCAAGTGCTGGGCGGCATCCAGCAAAAACTCAACGTCATCAATCAAGCCCAAACTGCCCGTGACGAACTCGGCATGGATGTAGTCCGGCCGGTTGACCACGATGCGGCAGTTGTTCTGCTGCATCAGCACGGCGATCACGCGGGTCATGGCATCGCCGGCATCGCCCTCAAACCCGAAAGGCTGCACGTAATGCGGGCCGAGATTGCGGCCCTCGACCTTGTGCTGGCTGCACACGCAGTTGGATTTCTCGGGGTCGCAGGGCTGCAATTGGCCGTTGAGTACGCCGACACTGCGGGGCCGCTTGGCAGTCAGAAAGCTCAGGATTCCCATGGCGGCCTCATCTTCATTCTGGTTATTTTTTGCGCCCGGACAGTAATCGAGTGTTCACTGTGCCGCAACCCGAGAAAAGGTCCTAGCTCTCGGCGGCGGTGACCGTGGCGGCATCCGGCAACCACTGCACTCCGGCCATACCGGACTCCAGCACCGCCGCGCGCAACACCCGCAGCGCCTCCATGCGCGGAAAGCCGCGCCGGAACAGCAAGGCCACCTGACGGTGCGGCGTGGGCTCTGACAGATCCAGGCTCACGAGATCGGGGCTGCGGTCTTTGGCGGCCATGGCCGCGCGGGGGGCAACCGTGATGCCCAGACCCGAGGCCACCATGTAGCGGATGGTCTCCAGCGAGCTACCGGTGAGGGAGCGCGACAGACTGGTGTCGGGCTCGATGCACTTGGGGCAGGCCTGCACCACCTGGTCACGGAAGCAATGGCCAGGCCCCAGCAACAGCAGATTCTCTTCCGCCAGCCGCTTGGGCGGCAGCGACTTCAAACCCGCCCAGCGATGGCCTTGCGGCAGCACCGCCACGAAGTCCTCGTCATACAAAGGCCAGGCGGCAAGGCCGTTGAGATCCACCGGCAGCGCGAGGATGGCGACATCCAGCTCACTATCGCGCAACTGCTCCAGCAGCTTGGCCGTGAAGTTCTCTTCAATGATCAGCGGCATGTTGGGCGCGCGGGCGCGCAGGGCGGGTACCAATCCCGGCAGCAGATAGGGACCGACGGTGTAGATGGCGCCAATGCGGAGCGGGCCGGAAAGCTCGTCCTTGCCTTCGCGGGCAAAGTCTTCCACCGCCTGCGCTTCGGCCAGCACCTTCTTGGCCTGCGTGATGATGCGCTGGCCGACATCGGTGGGCTTTACCTCACCGCGCGTGCGCTCGAACAGAATCACGCCCAGCTCATCTTCAAGCTTCTTCACGGCCACCGACAGCGTCGGCTGACTGACAAAGCTGCGCTCGGCCGCGCGACCGAAGTGGCGCTCTTTCTCGAGATTGACGATGTAGCGGAGTTCGGTGAGGGTCATCTTCGGGTGAAGCGGGAACGGAATACCGGGGAGAGGAGATGGGCGCTTTAGCCGAGTTGGTGTCCCGCCGCCTCCACGGCGAGACGAGCCTTCTCCAGATCACCCTCCTGCACGAGCACAAAATCGGTCTCGTAGCTGTTGACCGCGAAGATGCTCACGCCAGCATCGGCCAGCGGACCGGCAATGGCGGCCAGCACGCCCGTTTCGGAGAACGCGAAGCTGCCGGCGACTTCGATGGCCCGCCAAACCAGACCCACGTCGTCGCTCTTGGCCTCGCGCACCAGCGTGACGGATTCCGGCGAACGCACCAGCGCCGCGAAACCCTGAAGGGGGGCCTTTGCGGCCACCTCTGTTAACGGCATGGCGGCATCAAAGCGCTCCACCACGAGCCGCCAAGGTTGCGCGAGAAGCCGCAGTCGACGATGCACGCTCATAGCCAGTCCTTTGCAATCAGATAATCCGACAGCAGCGCCGCCTCCGCGCTGCCGGGCTCGGGGAAGACATCGTAGTCCCAGCGTGCCAGCGGCGGCATCGACATCAGGATGCTTTCCGTGCGGCCACCGCTCTGCAAGCCAAAGTGGGTGCCGCGATCCCACACGAGGTTGAACTCCACATAGCGACCGCGCCGCAGCAACTGCCATTGCCGCTCCCGCTCGCCGTAAGCCTTGCCGCGGCGGCGCTCGACGATGGGGGCGTAAGCCTGCCAGAGGCCATCACCCACGCGCTGCGTCAGTGAAAGCGCAGCCTCCCAGCCTCCTTCAGTGAAATCGTCGTAGAACACGCCGCCGATGCCGCGCGGTTCTTGCCGATGGGGCAGGTAGAAGTAGTCATCGCACTGGCGCTTGAAGCGGGGATACAGCGCCGCGCCAACGCACTGCTGTGCCGTGGCGTGCCAGTGACGGGCGTCTTCTGCAAAGCCGTAGTAGGGCGTGAGGTCAAACCCACCGCCAAACCACCAGGCCTGCTCCCCCACGCTCAGCAGGCGGATATTGGCGTGCGTGGTCGGCACGTAGGGGTTTCGCGGGTGGAAGACCAGCGAGAGACCCATGGCCTTGAAAGGCTGACCGGCCAGCTCGGGCCGCTGTTTGGTGGCGGAGGGAGGCAAGGCCGGCCCATTCACCACCGACAGCGCCACGCCCGCGCGCTCAAACAGCGCACCCTCGCTCAGCACCGCCGTGGTGCCGAAGCCTTGCAGCTTCGCCTCTGCCGGCTTTTGCCAGCGGTCGCGCAGAAAGCGCGCTTGCCCATCGGCGGCTTCCACCTGCGCACAGAGTGTTTCTTGCAAGGCATGCAGATAGCGCTCGAACACCGCGGGCTGCGGTGCGAATGCAAATGGCGGCGCTGACATGGGGCTCAGCGGCGCAGCAGGTGGCCGGTGGCCGCTTCGCGAATCGGCGTCGGCGACGCCAAGCCACCCGTCGCACCCGGCACCACCCGCAAGGTCGGGGCGAAGCGAAGGCGCACATCGGTCACAGAGCGACAGGGCGGCTGCCCGCTGCGGTTGGCGCTGGTCGACACCAGCGCGCCGCCGAAACGCCGACAGAGCGCGGCCATCACCGGGTGCGCGGTCACCCGCACCGCCACTGAGTCGTGCGCACCCGTGATCCACGGCGGCGCGAACGGTGAGGCTGGAAACACCCAGGTGGCTGGGCCAGGCCAGGTGTCGCGGGCGCGGCGCAAGGCCGTGCGACTGGGCACCTCAAAGAAATAGAACAGCTGCTCGATGTCCGCCGCGATCAGGATCACACCCTTCTCGACCGGGCGCTGCTTAAGCGCCAGCAGGTGGCTCACGGCGCGCTCATTGAGCGGATCGCAAGACAGCCCCCACACCGCCTCGGTCGGACAAGCCACCACCGCGCCGCGCCGCAGCTCGCTGGCGGCAAGGCGCAGTTGCAGGGGCGGGGTTGCCAGTGTCGGTGTCGTGAGGCGGCTTCTCATGTCGGCGAGGTCACGCGGTCGTCAGTCTGCCTTGGCCTTGGCGGTCTTCTTCGCGGTCTTGCCCGTGGTTTTCTTGGCCGCCGCCTTCTTGGCGGGTTTCTTCTCCGCGGCTGGCTTGTCCGCCTTGGGCTTGGCCGCAGCACGACCCTTTTTCACGGGCTTTTTAGCCGCTTCGGCCTCGGCAAGATAGGCCTCGGCCTCGAACACCGTCACATCTTCCGGCTCGCGCTTTTTCGGCAGATTGGCCTTGCGCGTGCCATCGGTGATGTAGGCGCCAAATCGGCCCTTGATGATGCGGATGCCAGTGTCGCCAAACGTCACGAGCGTGGCGGCATCGAGTGCTGCTGCCTTCTGCTCGATCAGCTCGATCACGCGCGGCAGCGTGATGGTCATCACGTCGTCGTCTTTCTTGAGGCTGACAAAGCTCTTGCCGTGGCGCGCATAGGGGCCGAAGCGGCCGACGTTGACCTCCACCTCATCGCCATTCGGCATCTGGCCCAGCTTGCGGGGCAGCTTGAAGAGATCGAGCGCCTCTTGCAGCGTGATGGTGTCGATGCGCTGCGACGCCTTGAGCGAGGCGAAGCGCGGCTTTTCGGCGTTGGGGTCGTCCTTGTTGGCGATGCCGATCTGCACGAAGGGCCCGTAGCGACCGAGCCGCGCGGTGATGGGCTTGCCCGTGGCGGGGTCGGTGCCGATCACGCGCGCGTCATCCACGGCCTCCTGCCGCTTCAGCTCCATCTTTTCGTCGATCTGCGGCTTGAAGCCTTGCCAGAACTTGGCGAGCAGCGGCACCCACTCGGCCTCTCCGCGGCTCACGGCATCCAGCTCGTCTTCCATGCCGGCCGTGAACTGGTAGTCCACATACTGCTTGAAGTGGTTGGTGAGAAAGCGGTTGACGATCATGCCCACGTCGGTGGGGATGAAGGCCTTGCCGTCGAGCCGCACGTACTCGCGCGCCTGCAGCACGCTGATGATGCTGGCATAGGTGGAGGGGCGACCGATGTCGTATTCCTCCAGCGTCTTCACCAGGCTGGCTTCGGTGAAGCGCGGCGGCGGCTGGGTAAAGTGCTGCTCGGGCGTGATGTCGACGAGGCGCACGCTCTCGCCCACTTCCAGCGGCGGCAGGCGCTTCTCGTCGTCTTCGTCGTCCGGCTCGTCCTTGCCCTGCATGTAGACGGCGATGAAGCCCGGCTCGACCAGCACGCTGCCGTTGGCGCGGAAGGCGTGGTCGGCAGCGCGCAGCTCGGCGGTGACGGTGTCGAACACGGCCTGCGTCATCTGGCAGGCGATCGTGCGCTTCCAGATCAGTTCGTAGAGCTTGGCCTGGTCGGGCGTGAGGTAAGGTGCGACCTGCACGGGCAGGCGCAGCGCGCTGGTGGGGCGCACGGCCTCGTGGGCTTCCTGCGCGTTCTTGCTCTTGCTCTTGTAGTAGCGGATCTCTTCCGGCAGCGACTTCTTGCCGTACTGGTTCTCGATGACGCGGCGAATGTCCTGCAATGCCTCCTGCGCGAGGCTCACCGAGTCGGTACGCATGTAGCTGATCAAGCCAATCGTCTCGCCCGCGATGTCGACACCTTCATACAACTGCTGCGCCGTGCGCATGGTGCGCTGCGAGGTGAAGCCGAGCTTGCGGTTGGCCTCCTGCTGCAGCGTGGAGGTGGTGAACGGCGGCGCCGGGTTGCGGCGGCGCTGCTTCTTTTCCACGCTGGCGACCTTGAGCTGCCCCTTGGCCGCGGCCTCGATGCGAGCAACGGCGGCTTCTGTGCTGTCGCCATCCTTCAGCGTGAACTGCTCGACTTTCTGGCCGTCCAGCTCCACCAGCTTGCTGGTGAACAGCGCGCTGGCTTTGTCCAGACGGGCTTCGACGGTCCAGTACTCCTGCGGGATGAAGGCCTTGATCTCCTCCTCGCGCTCGCAGATCAGCCGCAGCGCCGGCGACTGCACGCGGCCGGCCGAGAGGCCCGGCTGCACCTTGCGCCAGAGCAGGGGCGAGAGGTTGAAGCCGACGAGATAGTCCAGCGCGCGGCGCGCCTGCTGGGCATTGACCAGCGGCTGAGCGACATCGCGGGGGTGCGCGATGGCGTCCTGCACTGCACTCTTGGTGATTTCGTGAAACACCACGCGCCGCACCGGCTTGTTCTTGGCCGCCGCCTTTTCCTTGAGGATCTCCGCCAAATGCCAGCTGATCGCCTCGCCCTCGCGATCAGGGTCGGTCGCCAGATAGACCGCATCAGCCGCCTTGGTGGCGCGGACGATGGCGTTGACGTGCTTCTCGTTCTTCTCGATCAGCTGGTACTTCATCTCGAAGCCGCGCGTGACATCCACCGCACCATCTTTGGGCACGAGATCGCGCACGTGGCCGTAGCTGGCGAGGACTTCAAAGTCCTTGCCCAGATACTTGGCGATGGTCTTGGCCTTGGCCGGCGACTCGACGATGACGAGGTTCTTGCTCATTCAGCTCTCAAAATGAAACGCCCTGCGGGAAGGCAGGGCGTGAGCTTATAAGCCCCGTTCCGGGCTCAATGCAAACCGGACAGGCCTAGTTCAGTGCAGGAACGGACCCGGCGCGTAGACCATATCTTCGAGGTGCCAGGCGCCTTCTTCCTCGCCCGGCTGGCTCACCAACACGAGCAGGCAAACCCACTTCACGCGCTCGAGATCGACGTCGTCCTTGATCGCCAGCAGCCGCTCGATGACCAGCTCGCGCGACTCGGCGGAGAGGATGCCCAGTTGCTCCAAATAGAAGAGGAAGCCGCGGCATTCAGTGCTGAGCTTGGCCATTTCTTCCGCGGCGTAGATGCGGATGACGCCCGGCGTGCCCTGCTGGGGGTGACTCTGGCGTTGCTCTTCGAGCCCGCCCAGCCAGGCAAAGGCGTGGTTGATCTCATCGACCGGGAAACCCGCGGCGGTCAGCTCGTCGCGCAGGTTGTCCTGGTTGTCGGAGTCGTGGACCTCGGTGTCGTGATAGTTCTCGAACAAGAACATCAACACATCCAGCACGGTTTCCTTCATGGCCGACCCCTATCGGTTGTGCGGAACCACCTAACCCGACACTACCTGTAGATCAGCGCCCATGCAAGCGCATGAATCCACCGCCGGCGGCCGGTGCGGCCAACCCGGCGAGTTCGAGGGTGAGCAGCGCCATGTTGACGGCGGCGGGCGACAGCCCGGTGACAGCCACCAGCGCATCGACCGAACGGGGCTCATCCCCCAGCGCTGCCTGCACGGCCGTGGCGGCCGGGTCGAGTGCCGCAGGCGCAGCCAAGGCAGGCGATGACGGGCGGCGTTCGCCCAGCAGCGCGCCCAGCCGGGGGGCCAGCTCCAGCAGGATGTCGTCAACACTCTCCACCAGCTTCGCGCCCTCGCGGATCAACTGGTGGCAGCCCTTGGCCAGCGGGTTGTGGATGCTGCCGGGGATGGCGAACACCTCGCGGCCCTGCTCCACGGCGCGGCGGGCGGTGATCAGCGAGCCGGACTCGCGCGAAGCCTCGACCACCAGCACGCCGAGACTGAGGCCAGAAATGATGCGGTTGCGGCGGGGAAAGTTGGCGGCGATGGACTCGGTGCCGGGCGCAAACTCCGATACCAGCGCGCCACCGCCCTCCAGAATGGCCTGCGCCAGCGCCTTGTGGCGCGCGGGGTAGACGCGATCCAGCCCCGTGCCGCAGACCGCCAGCGTCGGCACCTGGGCGTCGATCGCGCCCTGGTGCGCCGCGCCATCCACCCCCGTGGCCAGGCCGCTGGTGATGAGCAGGCCGCGCTGCGACAGCTCAGCGGCAAAAGCGCGGGCGTTTTCCAGCCCCTGGGGCGTGGCGGTGCGCGCGCCCACCACAGCCAGCTGCGGCTGTTGGAGAAGGCCGGCATCGCCCCGCACGAACAGCGCCAGCGGCGGCGTGGTGATGGTCCTGAGCGCCTCGGGGTAGCGTGCGTCGTGCAGCGTGATGAGGTGGCGATCCGGCCCACCGGCGAGCCAGTCGGCATCGGCCTGCACGGTTTCGGCGTCGGCCGGCGGCAGCTCCACCTTGACGCGTTCAACCCCGGCCGCCGTCCATTGGGACGCCGTGGCGGCACAGACCGCTTCGGCCGAACCGAAGCGGCTCAGCAAGGCCAGTGCATCACGGTTGCGCAGGCCCTTGGCGCGGATCAGCCGCAGCCAGTCCATCGGCGATTTACTGCGAGGCTTCGGGCTTTTCGACGTGATCGAACACGTGGATGGCGCGGGTGGCGGTCATCACCAGGCCATAGCTGATGCCGGGCATGGTCTTGAACACCATTAACAAGCCGGCCTTTTGCTTGGGCAGCAGTTCCGTTCTGCCCGTCACCGGGTCTTTCACCTTGCGGCTGGCCTGCAATACCTCCAGCACATGGCCCGGCTCCAGCCCGTGCTTGCTGCCCCGGTTCATGGCGACGATGTAGTACTGGCCAATCTGCGAAACGCCATCGAACACGGAGATGATGCGGCCATTCACCGCCATCGCCGGCGCATGAGGGTAGAAGTTGGCGGAGAAGTTGTTCGCCTCCAGCGGCAACATACGGTCACCCGCCAGCACCTCACGGGTGGACTGGGTCATTACCCCGGTAGCGGGGTCGCCGTAGCTCTTCACCTCGACTTCGCCGGAGGGGATGGCCTCGTAGCCCAAGAGCTCGCCGGTGTCAGGGTCTTTGTATTTCTCGCCTTTGCGGACGGTGGAGAACACCGTGCCCTCGCCCTCTCGCAGCTTTTTGATGAACACCGGCATCTGCGCGGCGCCCAGCAGGTTGTCTTCGGCAAACGCGAGCAGATACGGTGCGGCGTTGAGGGTTTCGAGATCGACCGCGCGCGGGCCGTTGAGAAAATTGCGGATCGCGTCGATGGGGATCGCTGGCAGGTTCTCGCCCAGCTGAGAAGCCCTCACCTGCGGCGACAGGCGCTCCAGGTCAAGGTCCGGTGCCAGGTCGGTCGCACGGGCCAGCACGGTACGGTCCTTGACGTTGTAGAGCTCCAGCACGTCGCCCGGATAAATGCGGTGCGGGTTGGCGAGCTTGCCGTTGACGTACCACAGTTCCGGCCATTGCCAGGCGTCGGCGAGGTAGCGGTTGGCAATGCCCCACAGCGTGTCGCCCTTTTTCACCACGTAGCGCAGCGGCGCGTCGTCGCGCAGTGGGGGCGTGTCTTCGTGCGTCTGGGTCAGGCTGGTCACGGGCGTCGCCGCCACCGGCTCGTCGGAAACAGCCGCCGTCGCCACCGGAGCAAGTACGCTGGTGGCGATAGCAAGCGCCATCGGGATCACGCAGAGCCTCAGCCCCCTGTTGAGGGCGGATGACGGCATCGTGGGTGCGACAGCTTTATACTGCGTCATCTTGCGGCTCCCTTAGCAGCTCCGCCCGATTGTGGCATAAGTGCCTTGACGGTCAAACAGTTGCCAGACAAAGCGCAAGTCGTTTCGCATCTTTGAAGGAGGCCATTGCATGGCCCTGCTGACCATACTCCACGACCCCGATCCGCGCCTGCGCATCCCCGCCAAGCCGGTCACCGTGTTCGACGCCGCGCTGCAACGCTTCGTGGCCGACCTGTTCGAAACCATGTACGACGCCCCCGGCGTGGGCCTGGCCGCCACCCAGGTGGGCGTGGCCCAGCGCGTGGCGGTGATGGACTGCGGCAGCGAAGAAACCGGCCCGCAGAAGATCGTGATGGTCAATCCCGAGATTTCCGACCTCACCGAAAAAGAGGAGATGGAAGAAGGCTGCCTCTCGGTGCCCGACTACAAAGACAAGGTGCAGCGCTTCAACCGCCTGCGGCTCAAGGCACAGGACGAGCGCGGCCAGCCGTTCGAGCTGGAGGCTGAGGGACTGCTGGCGCAGGCGATCCAGCACGAGCTGGACCACCTCGACGGCAAGCTCTACATCGACTACCTCTCGCCCTTGAAGCGCGAGCGCTACAAGAAAAAGCGCGAGAAAAACGCCAAGCGGGCGGCATGAGGCTGGTCTTTGCCGGCACGCCGGCATTCTCCGTCTCGGCCCTGGACGCGCTGCACGCGGCTGGCCACCAGATCGTCGCCGTCTACACCCAGCCCGATCGCCCTGCTGGGCGCGGACAAAAGCTCACAGCTTCGCCCGTCGCGGAGCGGGCCGCAGCACTCGGCATCGCCACCCACAAGCCGGTATCGTTCAAGAAAGAACCCGAGGCCATCGAGACTCTGCGCGCGCTGGCGCCTGAGGTGATGGTGGTGGTGGCCTATGGGCTGATCTTGCCGTCATCGGTGCTGGAAATCCCCGTGCGCGGCTGCCTCAACATCCACGCCTCGCTGCTGCCGCGCTGGCGGGGGGCGGCACCGATTCAGCGCGCCATCCTGGCGGGCGACGCCGAAACCGGCACCACCATCATGCAGATGGACGCCGGCCTCGACACTGGCCCCATGCTACTGCGTGAGGCGCTGCCAATTGGCGAACGAACCGCCGGCGAGCTGCACGATGCGCTCGCTGCACAAGGCGCCCGGTTGATTGTCGACGCACTGGCGCGACTCAAAGCCGGCACGCTCACCGCCACCCCACAGCCTACCGAAGGCGCGACTTACGCCCCAAAACTCACCAAGGACGAAGCCCGCATCGACTGGTCCTTGCCCGCCGAAGACATCGCGCGTCGCATCCGCGCCTACAACCCGGCTCCAGTGGCCTGGAGCGAGTGCAACGGCGAGCGCATCAAGGTCTATCGAGCGACCGCCGAAGAGGGCCGCGGCATTCCAGGCACCGTATTGCAGGCCGATGCCCAGGGCCTGCGCATTGCCACTGGCTGCGGCGTGTTGCGCGTACTAGAGTTGCAACGCCCCGGTGGACGGGCCCTGCCCGCTGCGCAGGTCTGCCAGCAAGGCGCGTTCACG
>Ga0255180_1000762_pt1 | contig 10395 bp, 8 predicted proteins | sample Atl_Colum_RepB_8_FD_189933 | JGI IMG/M metagenome (GOLD analysis project Ga0255180, IMG submission 189933) | Freshwater microbial communities from Altamaha River, Georgia, United States - Atl_Colum_RepB_8d | ecosystem: Environmental > Aquatic > Freshwater > River | place: USA: Georgia | collected... | reverse complement strand
ATGATTTTACACATTTCGATGACTTCTTCCAAAGAACGATTCAGTCCCTTGGCGATCGCATCGTAATTTTTCTTTTCCAGATCCTTCAAGTGATTATTTAACAAACCCACTAAATCGTTCGTGTCTTCTTCAAGATGCTTTGCCTGCAAAAGCAAACATTCTTTTAAATCACGCGCTCCTACGCCAGGTGGATCAAATTCTTGGATTAAACTAAGTGTGTCTTCGATATCTTGTAATTCAAATTTTTCTTCTTCGGAAATCTGTGTTAACGGCGTTTTTAAATAACCATCATCATCAATATAAGAAATTAGAACATCAGCAATTTTTTCTTCGTGTTCTGAAAAACCCACCATTTTAACTTGCCAATACAAATGATCATGTAATGTTTCTGTCGCCCGAATCACGTTTTCGTAATTCATGATTTCTTCATTACCGTGCGAAGCTTCACGTGGCATTTTATGCTGAGTTTCTAAATAGGATTCCCATTCAAACTCATCATGTTTTTGTGGATCTTGTTGCTGTTCATTTTCAGCATTGGCTGTCGGCGTATCGCCCGTGGATTCAACTTGGGCTGCGATTTCTTTTGTTCGCTCGAAGTCTTCTTCTTTTAAAATATCGGCTTCTTCCAGAATCGGATTGTCTTCCAATTCACTTCGAACCTGAGACTCTAATTCAAGTCGCGACATTTGCAGTAATTTAATCGCCTGCTGAAGTTGAGGCGTAATTACTAAATTTTGACTTAAATTCATCGTCTGTCTTAAAGCCATACTATTTCACCACTACAATCTAAAGTTTTCGCCTAAATAAAATTTACGCGCTAGTTCCGAATGGGCAATTTCATCAGCAGTTCCGCTGACTTGGATCTGACCATCCTTCAATATATAAGCATAATCGCAAATGCCCAAAGTCTCACGTACGTTGTGGTCTGTGATCAAAACTCCTATACCTTTGGCCTTAAGATCTTTGATGATTCCCTGGATTTCGTTCACGGCTATGGGATCAATCCCCGCAAATGGCTCGTCCAGCAACAAAAAATGCGGAGATCCAGCCAACGCTCGTGCAATCTCGACTCGACGACGCTCGCCTCCAGACAACGAAATCCCTAAGGATTCACGAATGTGATTGATTCGAAAGTCTTGCAATAAAGATTCTAACTTTTCATTTTTTTCTTTCGAATTCAAACCATGCGCTTCCAAAGCCACCATAATATTATCTTCGACAGTCATACGACGAAAAATACTGGGCTCTTGTGCCAAATAACTCAGTCCCGAACGGGCTCTCTGATACATCGGATAACGAGTAATATCTAATTCATTTAATAAAATTTTTCCTGAATCGGGATCAACTAGGCCGACAACCATATAAAACGATGTTGTTTTTCCAGCGCCATTAGGCCCCAACAATCCAACAACTTGGCCAGCTTGAATTTCAAAACTGGCATTTTGAACGACTTTGCGTCCTTTATATTGCTTGGATATTTTTTCAATTTTTAAAATGCTTTGTTGACTCATATTAATTTGTTTTACGATTCGCCCTTACATTATTCACTTTAACTTTTTTTCCGCCATCAAGGAAGACGATTTCATCACCAAAGATCTCATCTTCACCCATCTGGACTTTGGGCGAACCTCGTAACGTCATTTTATCTTGTTCTAAATCCATTTCGACTTCTTGGCACAATCCTGACCTGCCGATTTCAAACATTTGAACACCGTTTTTCAAAAAAATAGTCTTCAACTTTTTGTCTTCGTTTGAATATTGAAACTGGGCGTTAGGCGCTTTCATACTGACCTTGTCGTATTTTAGCGAAACATTCCCTGCAAAGTCAGCTTGCTGAGTTTTATTTGAAAATTCAGCCGTATTCGATTTGATTTCAAAAAAGGATTTTTCAATAATTTTGTTCGCTTCTACAAATGATAAAATGGACATTTTGTTTTTACGTAAATCAATTCTGAAACCAACACCGGTCAAAATGAATCCTTTACCGCTGCGATCATCAGGTCCACTCATTTGAACAGTGTCGTCACTTTTTAAAACTTTATTGTCGGACACAAACTTAAGATCATTCGTTTTAAATTCATAACCATTTGTACTGCGCGTGACCACTTCACCACGAATTAAAATATTCTTTGAACCTGAATCGATTTCGCCCACATCGCCCACCACTGTGTAATGCGATTGATCTTCGGCATAGAAATCAATTTTAACTTTTTTTAAAACCCAACTGGTGTCCGATGAACCTTCCGCTTCCTCGGCAAATAACTCCCAACCTTTTTGATTGTTGGCGTTTTCAACCAGATGAATTCCACGCATTTTCTGTTCAATGGATTTTTTCGATTTTTGACTGTCTGCTAATTTTTTGATTTGATCAGCTGTTTTGAGTTCACCCGATGAATTATTAATTTCGCTCGGAGAAAATATCAACAGCTGTACGAAAATAAGAAATAATATAAGATAAAATAAAACAGAAGTTTTATTGAGTTTGAGTTTCCGTAGTCGCATTGTTCTTTTCACTATCTTTGGCGACTGCAAAATTGATTGGTCCCCCACCGGCTTCATAGACTGAATACATTACTTTTTTAAGTGTTAAGTAATCAATACTTTTATCCGCTTGCAAGGTCACTTTTCTCCATGCATTAGGATCTACTTCTTCGTTTCCTAAAGTTTGATCCACAACATTTTTGATTTTGTTCTGCAATTTTGCTTCTTGATCCGCTTTTGCCTTAAGCAACAGCACTCTGACTTGATCGCGCAGCTCTGGAATTGTCCAATTATCTGGCGCTAAGCTTTTCACTTGCTCAAAACTGACGATCGGAGTTCGATCGATTAAAATTTCTTTTGTCGAAACAGTCACAACCACAGAAGGCTTTAATTCATTCACGCGATTGGCTTTAGGCAAAGTGACTTCTTTGGGAATGTATAAAATTTCGCCTGTCGCACTGTAGTTTTGTAAAAGGAAAATAACCAGAACCGTAAACATATCCACCATCGCTGTTAACGAAAGGACGGCCGTGACTCCACGTTTAGATTTTCTTTTTTTTAAAATATTATGATATCTGTGTCTTTCACCGGGTCTAAAGATTGCCATTATTTCACGTCTCCCGTTAACAACTCAGGCGCAAAGCCTGCTTTTAAACCGATATCCATTGCTGCAACGACGTGCTCATACTGAATTTGATCAGAAATTTGCATCTTTACGTTCGCCTTATCTGGATACATTTGCTTGGCACGTGCCAAGTGCGCTAATAAAGATTCCTTATCGTAACCGTCCGCAGTTTTGGGAATCATTTTAGTTTCTTTACCCAACAACAAACGATAACCCGCATCGATAATATCTAAACGAAGAACAACATCCTCTAGAGGTGGAGGTTTAATCTCGGTTTGATCTTCGTTACGAGGTGATGCAAACGAAGCACCCAACTGAATCATCGAAACTTGAGTCCATACGGCTGAAATTAAAAGGAATGTGATTAAAACTGACATCAAGTCAATGAACGGAACTAAGTTCGGTTCAACACTTTTATTTCTGCCGCCTTTACCACCCGTATCTATATGTGCCATAACTCAAGTTTCCTTTTGAAAAAATTAACTACAACCTAAAATTAGTCTTTCATTTTATCGCGATTTGAAGCGACCAAGTTTAATAACGTCATTGACGTTTCAACCATGTCGTTTTCAGCTTTTTGAATCATATGCTGGAACAAACCGTAAAATACGATTGCCGCAATAGAAACACCTAAACCGAAACCTGTACAATTCAAGGCATGTGAAATACCTTGCGAAAGTAAAGTTGCCTTTGTCGCTGGATCCGCTGAAGAAACCGCACGGAAGGCGCCGATCATACCAATGATCGTACCTAATAACCCGGCTAAAACCGCGATATTACCAAACACGGCCAAAAACGAAGTCCAACCTTCTAATTTTGGCATCTCACGCATCACGGCTGCATCCATAGCCACTTGAACTTCTTCATCCGGTCTTTTATTTAAAGCTTGTACCAAACCCGCTTTCACTGTGCTTGATAGTGGAGCTGGTTTCGAATCACAATATGAAATAGCTTGTCTAAGATCGCCTGAAATAATCATTCTGAATACTTGATCTGCGAATTCTTTTTTATCCACGCGTAATGATTTTAAAGCCAAAAATCTTTCAATGATCACAAACAGCGTTAATGCTGCGATCACTAAAATGATATACATAACAAATCCACCTTCGTTAAATGCACGAACGATTGGATTAATGTTTTCTGCTGTTGTTGCGGCTGTAACTGCTGCCGCCGCTGCTGTTGCTGTTGGTTCCACTTTAAGCCTCCTCTAAATGACTTAATTAATTATTTATCTTAAAAACTATTTTTGTCCTTGGAACAAGAATGGATAAGTTACTTCCGCCACTGTACCAGTTGGTGGCTCTGGAAACTTAACTTCTAACATTCTTGAACGCACACAATTTTCAACCGCTGCATTATTCAAAGTTGATTTATCACGAACCACTTTGGCATTTTTAGCAACACCCCGTTCATGGATTTCCCAAGAAATCACAACTTTACCTTGCAAACTTGTATTTGATTTATATTCACGCTCGTAACAAGCCTTGAAAGCTTGTAAACTGGAACGTACCGCACGACGGACAGCTTCTCGGTCAATTGTTCCGACAAATTCCTCTTCGGCTCCGCCCGATTCGATACCCACGCGATCTTTTTCACCAAATCCAGTTCCGCTGCCATAAGCACTCATTCCAGATCCAGCACCTTTTGTTCCAACGCCTGCAATCCCCTGAGTCGCAGTCCCTTTACCGCCAGCACCCGTTTCTTTGAATGCAGATCCTAATCCATCGCCTGCGCGATTTTTATCAAAACCTGAACTTCCAGTAGCACTGTTCGCTGTTCCCATAAGTTCGCCGGAACCCGCATAAGCTTTATTTAATTTATTTTGTGCTCCACCCGAACCAAATGCGGATAACAATCCCGTACTTGTCGGATCTACGTTGGCACTTTTTGCATTCGCACCTGCCGTGTTTCCAGTTTTGATAGCTCCACCTTGACCAGTCGAAGTGAATATTTTTTTCTTGGACTGACTATTATTCGGAGCCACTTCCGCAGCACGACCAGCTTTTTGAGCTTGTTGTGCTTTTTGATCTGGCTTTTTAACGTCGCCTTTATTTTTCTCTTCTTGCTGTTTTTGGCCTTCAGCCACTTTTTTAGGTGGTTCTGGTGGCTTTGGTGGTTCCGGAGGTTTTACCTCTGGTTTTTCCACCGGCGGCGGAGGCGGTGGAGGTGGTTTGATTTCTACAGGAGGTTTATTAAAAACCACCTGCGCCACTCTTTGCACTTCCTCATCAACCGGTTTAATTTTCGGTGTAAGTACTGAAACAATTAAACTTGTTAATGTCGCAATAATTAAGGCCGCTAAAATTCCCGTAAATTCCGAAGACGTAAAAATCAATGGAGAATCCATTGGAATCAAAGTCGTTTTCGGAGCATAGCGAATAGCTAATTGCATTCCGTTAATTAATTGAATAAAGACAACTTCATTTTGTTGAAGTTTGTAATTGGCATCATGAATAAACTGACTACCTTCAGAACGAGCCACTTCGACTTTCATTTCTGAAGTTGTTTTAACAACGGCTCCTGCAGAAAAATCAAGGAAAACCCAATCCTTCGGCGCAGCTCCTTCAGGTAATTGCAATGTCTGGCCTGGGCCCGATTTAATCTGACCTTGTGGATTAAAATGATAAGTATTTAATACGCGCTCTCTCCATGACACAATTACTTCAACAACGCCACCTTGACCCGGTTTAATAAATTCGTTCAAATTTTTGCGATCGCTATTCGGCGAAAAAGTTTTTTCGCCTTTTTTACGTCGCGACATTTTCATATTTTGCTGACGCTGAACAGGTCGCTGACCTACAAAAGCTGTTTGAATCTGAGGCTTCGGTTGAACAACTTCGACAGGCTTTTCAGGAATAACTACTTTTTCACGTGGCTCTGGTTTCATGACCGGCGGAGCTGTTGGCTTCATAGGTGGAACTTGAATTTCCGAGCTCGCTTCTGTATGAACAGGCTTTGGAACTCCCATAAAAAAGACCACTTTGAATGGGCCAATTTGAAACTCATCACCAGAGGATAAAGCTTCGTCTAAAACTTGCTGACCATTTTTAAAAGTTCCTTGCGTCGAACCCAAATCACACAAATAATATTGCGGGCCACGCTTTTCAACTAAACAGTGGATGGCAGAAATTTCTTTGGAATCAAGTGGAACATCCACATTCGATTCAACTTCGTCAGCCATTCCAAAGATCACTTGATCTTTATCAATGAACTGTTTTACAAAGTGAATTTGATTATTCTTAAATACTCTAAATATAATCGGAGATTTCAACGTCCCCCCCGAACTCGCTGTACGTCTTCAGTTGTTTTTCTCATCTCGGGCAAAAAATTTTGTCTTAACTTGATCAATCGTCCTTGACTCACATCTTTGCGTTGGAACAAATAAAATAAATCTGGCTTTTGTGCAGATCCTTCTACAAGTTCGTCTTCAAAGTTCAAAGACTGCTTGCGCGAAGCCTTTGACGCAGCGTTTGTTGTCGCTTGCGCAAATGCTGACGCCTGCAAAAACATTGCTGTCAAAATCAGAATGAGATTTCTTATATGAGCTTTCACAAATAGACCTCGTTTATTTATTTAAACCTATTTTAGCCTTGTTTTCCAAATCCTTTATTAAATTTCTGGATTCAGCAGGCGCACCTACAAACTTTAGTCTGTTCAATAAATCCAAACCTTGTTTGTACTTTAGTTTATAATCAATCAAGAACACTGAATAGTTTAACATAATATCGCGCGAACTAGGATTGTCCTTAATTAACTGCTCATAGATTTTTTCAGCTTCATCTAATTTATTTCTATGAGTTAAGGCCACTGCATAGTTATTTAAAACTTCGACTTCTTTAAGACCTTTTTTGACAGGAATTTCTAAAGCAAATTCAGCCTTCGTATAATCTTTGGCTTTGATGTACAAACTTCCTAAATTAGCACCAATAACAGGATCGTTTGGATTCACTTTCAATCCATTTTTAAATTCACGAATGGCTTCCGCTTGTGTCCCAATTTCTAATAGCACCAATGCTAAATTACTGTAAGCCGGAGCAAAGTTCGGATTTTCTTTGATCGATCTGCGAAATAAAATCTCGGCAGCCTCCATACGGCCTTTTTTGTATTCAACAATTCCCAAAGCATGTAATGCCTTATAATTTTTTGAATTCAACGACAACAATTCCGAAGCCAAAGACTGTACTTGCACTTCATCTTTTTTCTTCAAAGCTGCATCTAATTTTTGATCTAAATTCGCCGTTTCGACAGCGGGCTTTTCAACTCGTGTTTCTTCAACTACTGGTTTAATGGCCAACGGTTTGGCAACTGGTTTTTCTGTGACAACTTCAGCTTCTGTATCCGAATCTGTCTGAGTGGGCTTGGAAGAGCATCCAAAAATAAATCCTAATATGATCAAGTAAATGATTTGATTTTTCATATTATTCACCTATCCAATTGATTTTTTTAGTTTCGGCATTGATTTCCTGACCCAATGGGAAACTTTTAGGATCTTTTGCATTCATTTTCTGTAACGACTGAAGATATCCTTCATTATAGACTTCCAGATCCGATCCACGCTCGACTGCTAATTTGTAACTATCTTGCGCCTTTTTCAAAAATGGCTCTACGATTTTAGCAATACCATCAGCATATTGTTTTTTCTGTTCATCGTTCAAACCACCCGGAGCCGGAGCCCCTGTGATTGCATCGGCCATATGTTCGTTGGCCATACCCAATAAATTCAGTGATTTAACGATTTCTTCAGCTGTATTTAGTTTAATGATTTCACCCAATTCCGCTGTTAACTGCGTCACTAAATCCAATTTTTGATCGACCGCTTTTTTCTGTCTGGCTGGATCTGCTGGAATTGAAATTGATTTTAACTGCTTGAATGTTTTTTCGGCTTCCATAAATTTGAAATCCGCTACGAACCTGGCCGATGCTTCTTTGCTGTCTTTTCCAATACGCTGATACGTCGCCAAAGCTTTTTGCTTGGCCTCGTCCGCTTTTGTAATTTGGAAAATCCAATAATAAGCTTCGACTTTTTTAGCCGACTCAGGAGCCTGATCTGCATACTGTTTAAATTTCTGCAAAGCCAAGTTTTTTTGACCCGCTTTACGATGCATTTCAGCTACTTTGAAAATAATATCCAAATTTTCTTTTTGGTTTTTATTAATTTCAGTGTACTGCATATAACTGTCTGCAGATTCTTTCGTTTTACCTGTGGATTCAAACATCACTGCTGCATTGTAAATGTAATTTGCGACCAATGGATCTTTTGGATTTTCTTGCGCTAATTGTTTAAACAACTGGGCTGATTCTTCAAAACGACCTGTATCTTGATACAATTTAGCTAAAAGTTTTTTTGATTTTAACTTTAAAGCATCTGCATTTTTGTCTTTGGATGATTGTAGTTTTTTATAATTTGCAATGGCCTCAGGAATTTTACCAGCACGTTCAAAATTAACACCCGCATTAAATAATGCCATCGACACTAGTTCCGATTTCGGATTCTGCGCCACAAAGGCCTGAAATTGCTCAGCAGAAGCTAAATAGTTTTTTGAAACCTCAAGATCTTGCGCTTTTTTAAAATTCGCTTTTTCTAAGACACCACGAATATCCGAACCCGCTTTTGAATCAGAAATAGATTGATAAGCTAAAAGTTCAGTACCTACTTTTTCAAGTCCATCATAGTCTTTTTTCAAATTGTAAATATCCAGAATTAAATTGGCTGAATATTCTGAAAACTTTGTTTTAGGATATTTTTCCACAATTTCTTTGAACAGCTTTTCCGCCGGTCCAAAATTATTCGTTTGATAATACAATCGACCCATTCTGAATTTGATATCAGGCGCTTTTTCAGTCGTTGGAAATTTTTGTAAATACCAACTTGCTGACTTAATAAACTTTTCAACTCGTGGATCCATTGGAATTGGCTCAATAGAATCACCCACACGTTTTTGCATTTCCTCTTCTTTAGGTAATGCTTTTTCAATCGATAATAATAAATTCTGAGAAGCCTTCGCACCATATTTACTTTGCGGCGCATTTTCTGCGACCCAAGTATACTGCGTGGCAGCTTCTTCATACTTTGCCATATCGTATAAAATTTCCCCGTAAAAGAATCTCATATCGGCTGCATTCGGAGAATCCGCAAATTCTTGGAAATAAAGACTGTATCCATCTAAGGCTGTTTGCTGCGAATACTTTGCACGTGAATTTTGGGCCGTCTGATGTTGCTGTAAAATATAATTACGTAATGTTTGTTCACGTAATTTATAAACATTTTCAATAAAGGCCTTATCAGATTCGTTTTGAACTGACCAATTCGATCCTTTGCGATAGTCATTAATCCAACGATAAAGTTCCTCTTTGAACTGAGGAGAATTCTTTGCGTAGAAATAATTTTGCACCACTTGGTATTGGTATTCGAAGGCTTTTTTAGAATTTGGATCTGATTTAATCAAATAATGGAAAACATCTCTAGAGGCCTCACGATTCCCTTTGTCTCCAAAGTAATAGGCCAATTTTTCCAAATAAGATTTTCTTTCGTTACCGGCAACTGATTCAAAATATTTAATGGCTCTTTGTGTATCGCCTAAATCTGCAAAGAAAACAACGATGTCACGAAGTGCTTCATTTTCAAGGCGACTTTTGTTAACCGCTTTTTTAGTAGCCGCTGTTGCGGAACCCATCGCTACGTTAGATTGTTTACCCATGCGAATGATGAAATCCATATACTTGATGGCTTCTTCGGTTTTACCCATTCGGAATAAACACCAGCCCCCTTTGTACATGGAAAACGTGTGTAAACGATGTCTTTTGTCTTTAATCAACTGAGCATATTGTTTATAGGCGTCCACCCAGCGTTCATTTTCAAAATGATATTCACCCAATGCAAAATGGGCTTCTCCGACGAACGGGCTTTTGGGAAATTTTTGAGTCAACTGATCGTAATAAAAAGATCCTTTTTTCGTATCTCCTAGTTCGAAATAGTTATATCCCAAGAAAAACAAGGCCTGGCTGGTTTTTTCATCTTTTGGATAATCACGTAAAAACCATTCGTACAACTGAATGGCTTTTTTATTGTAATCGCGTGATTCGACCAAGTCTAATTTCGGCTTTACTTTAGTTTTTCCTGATTGAAACTGAGCTAATTGTTGATCATACAAATCTTGTTTTCGTGCATCAACCAAAGTTGCTTTTTCAACATACAACTCAGCCAATCTTAACCACAATTCACCGCGGTTAGGATTATTTTCAAACTTGCGTGTCAGTTTGTATAATTCTTGTATTTGCTTATCGAGTGT
>Ga0255180_1000758_pt1 | contig 10406 bp, 8 predicted proteins | sample Atl_Colum_RepB_8_FD_189933 | JGI IMG/M metagenome (GOLD analysis project Ga0255180, IMG submission 189933) | Freshwater microbial communities from Altamaha River, Georgia, United States - Atl_Colum_RepB_8d | ecosystem: Environmental > Aquatic > Freshwater > River | place: USA: Georgia | collected... | reverse complement strand
TCACAGGCCTCGGTGTCGTAAGTATCAATGACAATTTGTTGTCCCTGGTAAAGTGACTTCGCCATTTTTTTATTTTTCAATTCCTCGGTATTATTAGACAAGATGTATTCACTGCTTTCTTTGGCGATTTGATCGATTGTTCCAGATAGTTTCATTTCGCTACGATAAATAGATGAGTTAGACCCTTCCGAGGAAATCAAAATTTCATCTTTTGAAGTGTTCAATCGCGTAATTTGAATATATTTAGTATAATTAGGCTGACTTTTAAATTTGTTCTTGGAGTCAGAATGATTTACGTCATAAAATTCTTGGCTGATGCAATCGATTCGTTCTTTTTGATTGATTTGCTTTTCGATTTCATGACAAAGGCTGTTTGAATAATTCTTATTTTGTGATTTTACATCAAGAACTGATATTAAGACCTCTGCTTGTGCCGAGATACTCATTAAAATCAAGCTGACTAAAATTTTTTTCATAAAGCCTCCGATTCAACAAGTTGCAATCCCAGCGCTTATGGATTCGAATATATGATTCCTGGTTGTCTCGTTTTAAGACCCTCGAGCAAAGAATTGTATTTCAGTAGCCAGCTGTCTAACAGTTGGTCGCTGTGATCAATCGGGAAATAAGAATTAGAAACTGATCCCGTACATTGTTCCTAAAGTCCCTAACGCCCTCTATAAGTTCTTGTTATTTCAAGCTATTCTTCATTTCGGTTGTTGAATCTGGAATTATTTTAAAAATAATTCCAGATTGCCGTTCGAAAATTCAAAATTATGAATAAAGAGAGGTCTTTAGAGAACGGAGTCAGATGAGCTAGGAACAATGTAGGGGATCAGTTCAAATTATTTAGGCGCTCGGATTTTAGAATTTGTTGATAATAAACCTTTAGGTTGATCGTCTTCGTCAAAAATCTCACCGACGACTTCTTCAAAAATGTCTTCGATGGTCACAATCCCAACGGGTGCGTTATCGCTGAAGACAATCCCCATATGGCTATGTCGTGACTGTAATTTTTTAAGCGCATTCAGTATTTTTTCACGCGGACCTAATCGAGTGCATTCACGAATTAACGATGTCCAATCAATTTTTGCAATTTCGGCTTCGGATAAAAATTCCTTGGCGTGAATTAATCCGATGACTTTTTCATTTTGAATAACTGGCAGTCGGGTGTGACGGCTGGTTTTTATTTTTTCAAAAATATCATGATAGTGATCGCCAATTTCAACCAGGCTGACTTGATTCCACGGAATCATAACGTCTTTGACTTTGCGATGGTCGACGTCAATTAGATTAAATACATACTGTTTATGAGATTCAGATAAATTATCCAGATCAATTTCGCGTGAAGTGTCTTGTAAATTTTCTGATTTGAAAAACAGGGAAATCAATTTTGTGACCATTTTCGTTGAAAATTCCAAAACAGATACAAAGGGGCTAAATATTTTATCTAGAATGACTAAAATATATCCACCCATCAAAGACAGTTTCAGTGGAAATTTAAGGGCTAATGTTTTCGGGACTAATTCGCCGACCACAACACTGAGGTAAGTCAGTGGTAAAACGATAATCACGATCGAGAGGGCTTCAGAAGTTTCTTCGCTGATCGCGAAGTATTCCATTAATCGCGGACTTAAATATTCTTCGGCGCCGGCACCGCCGACAGCGGCAGAAATGGCACCCACTAATGTGATACCAATTTGTAAAACAGAGAGAACGCGTTCTGGATTTTTTTTCAAAGTCAGAACTCTTTGCGCAGCCGTTGATCCGGACTGGGCCAATTTTTTAAGGTAAGGTTTTGAAACGGTGACAAAGGCCATTTCGATGCCTGATAAAACAGAGTTCAATATCAGACATACAACAATGATAAGTAGTTCAATCATGGTGATCTTTCGGGCAATGAATGCTTGGGATCACCATACAAAAAAATTTACGGAATGGAAACTTTTGAATCGTTTTTGCTTAATTCCATAGCGAAAATAAGGCCTAATTGGCTAAATACCGCAGAGTGTTTAAAGCTGAGTCGGTTATCGATGACATCATTTTCAGTGTGAATTTTGCGATTCATCGTTTTTGTTGTCGCTTCGAACGGTAATAAAGTTTCATAGCCTTCGCGGTACCACGAGGCATGATCACTGCAGCCGTATCCACATTTATCGTCCACCAGTTTGATTTTTAAATACATGTTATTGATTTGTTCTAGAAAATCCCACAAGCGGGGTGAAGTAAAGTCTTTGACGTTTCCAATGACCATTTCGCCTTCGCCAGGAAACAGTGTCATATCTAATTGCAGAACCGATAAAACATTTTTGCCTTGCTGTTTATATGTCTTGGCGATTTCTGACGAACCCAAAAGACCACCTTCTTCGCCGGCGTACCAGTAAAATTCAATCGTGCGTTCTTTTTGGGGTTGAGTTGATAAAATGCGAACGATTTCTAACAGGTTCGCGCTGCCAGAAGCATTGTCATCAGCACCCGGTGCCTTGCCATTGCCAAAATACGATTGATTAATCGAATCTAAGTGCGCACCTAAAACGATGATTTCAGAAGGTTTAGTTTTTCCTATCAGGCGTAAGCGCAAAGATTTTTGTTTTGTTTTATTGTGCGAAATAACTTCTGTTTCATAAGGAATATCTGTTCCTTGCAAAAGGCTTTTTAATTTGTTTTCTAAATCTGTAACGACTTGATTACCTTGGGCATCTGTGTGAGTTCTGTTTTTATAGCTGGACATCCATGTAACATCATCCTTCAAGCGATTTTCTTGAACTTGTGAAATGGCCTGTTGAATTTGTTCATCGTAATTATAAGTTTTAAAAGAATGAACAAAACGCTGTGACTGCATTTTAGAATTCATAGATTGTAACTGTTCAAAGTGACCAGCCACTGTTTTGATATCTGTGGTATCGATGACTTGAAATCCTGCACAAGCGCGATTTTGGTGCGCTTGATTAGAAACCTGCGCCTGCATTTCAGGTGTTAAAATCGCATAGCCCACACGCAAAGCTTCATCTTTGTAAAGTACGGGAGCATTTAAATATTTTAAAATATCTAAGTTGACCAAAGCGGGAACATTTTCAGTTGAAAAGGGATGTGTGCCGTGAGCAAAAGTCATTTGGGAACTGGCTAATAATAAAGTGGCTAGAAAGTATTTTTTAATCATTCGTACATTCTACGCAACCGGATTCAACCGACGAAGGAGTTCGCATGGATTCGATTAAAAACTGGACTAAACGACGAGTTGTTGTAATCTAAAGACGATGAAAAACAAAATGAGTTTTGACGCTATCGATCAGTTATTAGAAAAATTTGAACTCAAAAAAACAGATATTCGCCGTCGAATATTGCAAATTTTTTTCAATCAGTCGGATTCTCTCACTCAGGCGGATCTGATTCAAAAAATGTCCAAAAACAGCCAAGCACCAGATCGTATTTCTTTGTATCGTAATTTAAATCAAATGAAAGAAGTGGGATTGATTCACGAAGTGGATGTGAATCAGTACGTCGCATGCACGCATGATTGTTCATCCCATCCGCACATTTTATTATTTTGTAAAAACTGTCATAGATATTCCGAAATCGTGGATCACAAACAAGTCAACCAGCTGATGAAATCCATCGCCCAGTTTCAGTTTTTTAATTCACAATCTTCTGTGTCGCTGAAGGGGACTTGTTTGAAATGCCAGGATGCCTAGATGTAATAACGAATGCTTATTTCCAGTCGATTGTCCTGGCTAAAATGAATTTGTAAAAACTCATTTGACCAATATAAACAACAATGTGTTAACCTGATTTCAGAGGTTAATTTTGAAAATTTACGTTATTTTATTTTCTTATATACTATTTTTTACGATAGATACACTTTCTTACTGCGGAAAATCATTAGACAAAATGGATTATCTTTACGCTTGCAGTGAAAGCCAAAAAGTTCAGTTTAATAAATATCAGCTACTTCAGTCGGAAACACCTATCCGTTGCGTCTTTGAAGATCAAAATGGAAAAAAATTTGAATCAAGAGCTTGTATCTCGATTCAAGGCGAAGCCAAGATGATATCAAAGTTTAATGATTTCGATTTGTTTGCTCCTGGTCTTTGTGCGTGTGGAAGCGTCGATTTTGAAAAAAATTTATCAATGATGGTCGGGTCACTTTGGCAAAAAGGTGATTGTGACGATTCGTCTTTGAAGTTTTATTTATCAATAAAAAATGTTGTTCAAAAAAAAATATTATTTGAAAATAAATTTGTTCTTTTAAAAGAAGATTCAAAGTCTTATTTGTTCTACGCAAATCCTGGGCTTGTTATTAAAGCAAAGAAAAGTAAACTTTGCTTCATTAAGCCTGATAGCTGTGATTTGAAAGTGATCTATAAAAAACAATTAAAAAATTCAATCTATGACAAAGACGGACAGCTTCATACAAGCGAAGATTTGTAACGGATAGTTTTAATAGTAAAAAAATATTTCAACAGATTTCCTAGTTGTATAATTAATTATTTTTTGAAATATTTAAAAAATGAAAAAATATTTCGAAGTTTTCTTTACGGCGCTTAAATTGGGGCTGACCTCTTTTGGTGGGCCCGTGGCGCATTTGGGATTTTTTCATCATGAATATGTTGTGAAAAAGAAATGGATTTCTGAGGCCGCTTATGCGGATTTGGTGGCGCTTTGCCAGTTTTTGCCAGGGCCGGCAAGCAGTCAGGTGGGGATGGCCATTGGGCTTGCGCGCGCAGGTGTATTGGGGGCTGTTCTGGCATGGATCGGTTTCACGTTACCTTCTGCGATTGTCTTGATTTTATTAGGTATGGGGCTGGTGCGCACAGATGTGATGGCCAATCATGATTGGATTCAGGGATTAAAAATTGCGGCAGTCGCTATTGTGGCACAAGCCGTTTGGGGAATGGGAAAAAAATTGTGTCCTGATCTAAAAACAGCTTCTATCGCCGTGCTGGCCTGCATAAGTATTTTATTTTTTTCGACACCTTTTACTCAGATCCTTGTTTTAATATTTGCGGGGCTATTGGGTGTTTTTGGTTTGCAATCAAAAGCGGATTCTGAATCCCACCAGCCTTTGTATTTGGGGCGAAAACGTGTGGGCAGCGTTTTTTTAGGGATCTTTTTTTTATTGTTGATTTTATTACCAATTTTTCGATCGGCTTATCCAGTGCAGTCGATTCAAATGATTGACAGTTTTTATCGTGCGGGGTCGTTGGTTTTTGGTGGCGGACATGTTGTCTTGCCATTATTGCAATCCGAAGTCGTGCCCGCAGGTTGGGTGTCGAATGATTTATTTATGGCGGGATATGGTTTTTCAAATATCATTCCTGGGCCGCTATTCGCCTTCGCTGCATTTTTAGGGGCTGTATCAAATGTGCCACCGAATGGTTGGTTGGGCGCGCTGATTTGTTTAATCGCTTTGTTTTTACCCGCATTTTTATTAATTGTCGGAGTTTTACCTTTTTGGGAAAAACTGCGCAGTTTAAATAACGTACGCAAAGCTATGATGGGTTTGAATGCGGCTGTTGTTGGAATTTTATTAGCGGCTTTATACAATCCAGTATGGACGCACGCTGTTTTCAGCCTCAAAGATTTTGCTTTAGTTGTTATAAGTTTTCTGTTTCTTCAGAAATGGAAATGGCCTTCTTGGTTGGTTGTATCTGTGACAGTTGCGCTGAATTATACGCTTGGATTTATTTGAGACACTCGTAGTTTTAATTTGAGACTTTCACTGTTCATTCAAGCTTATTAATCGATAAAATGATTTAATAAACTTGGGGGAAGTTTATGTGGATAAAGCTTTTGGCTTTAACAGGTTCTATTTTTTTGATATTGTTTTTTCAGAATTGTAATCAATTTAAATCAATAAATTCAGATACGCAAAACTCTTCCGAGATTCATTCAATGGACCCTAAAATGATCATTGGAGCAGAAATACCATCCGCACTGGCGACGAATGCATACAGCAGCTCTGAAACAGTTGGCCTAAAGGGTGATTGCAAAACAGATGATACAGCTGCACTTCAGAATTTCTTTAATAAAGGTGGCATTTTAAAAAAGCCAATTGGCGGTTGCTATCTGATTACAGATACTATTTTTATTCCTTCTAACATTCAGGTTCAAGGTGAAGGCTTAGAAACTTTAATCAAACTAGAAGTGCCAGCGGGCTCGGCGGCTCGCCCGGTACTGGATTTTTCAGGGTCAGGCAATCGCACAACAGTGAACATTCACATATCCAATTTGTCGATTGATGCGGGCGGTTCACAAATGGCCATGCCTGCAAAGTACAACGGGAATATCGGATATGGAGCGGCCATTGTTGTACAAAGTTCAAATTCTTCGGTGAAAGATATCAAAATTAAAAATGCGTGGGATACAGGTGTCGTTTTTTACCAATTGGGATGTATAGACGGCGGCCCCGGACAGCAATGTAATAGTTATCCTAAAAATGTGACTGCTTTACGTGTGGTTTGTGAAAACAATGGGATCGGAAAAGGGTCGCACTTTCTGGGGTCATGTGTAGGGGCGCTCACTTCTCAGAATACGTTGATAGCTGATTCCACAGACTATGGCAGCGCTGTTGGGTTTCATTTGGATTTCGGAGGAGCCGCACAAGCATCGTTTAAAAATTTGAAAGCCTATAACAATCGATTGGTTGGATATTGGATCGGGTCAGTCAATGGATATTTTGAAAATATCGAAGCTTACAATACGATCGGAGATCATCGATTGGGTAACCCGATCGCAGGACATGGATTAGTTTTGGATCGATTCGCCTCGGCACGCGGAGATTTTGGCAGTATTCCTCAGATTGGATACATCAAAAATTTTAAAAGCACAGGTGCACGCAAAAGTGGTATTTTGGTTGCGGCCTCTGGTTGGAAAATAGAAAATCCAACGATAGTTTCGTCGAATCAATCCGGACAAGGTTACAGTGCCATCACTGGATTAGGGGATAACATGCAAATCACGGGGTTATCAATGGGGGTTTCAAATACCGAAATCCTGAATCCAATTGTTAAAAATTTACCGGAATATTTGCATCAACCAGAATATGGATATCATGAAATGATTAATGAGGGATCTTGCTTGTCCATTCGTATCACGGGTGGATCTATTTCAGGATTAAAGGGATCGTTTTCACCCCAGGTGGGAAGTCGACCTTGTTCAGATCAAAAAGTCGATCTGAAGGTGATTGAAAATATGATCATTCAAATTTTCCAAGAAGTTCTTAAACGCGCACCTCAAGCAGCTGGACTGGATCATTACGTCAAAGAATTTTTAAAGGGAAAATCGATGGTTGAAATCAGAGAAAGTATCAGCAGCAGTCCCGAAGCTGTTTGTATCAATTCAAAAGGTCAATTTAGTATTTCAAGCCTATCGTGCAGCTGTCCATCGCAAATGGTATTGAGTCAAAATAGATGCGTCGAGCGATCTTTGACTTATGAAGAAATAGTCAGAAAAGCATTCATCGATATACTCAAGCGCGAGCCCTTGCAAGCCGGTCTAGAATATTATGTCGGCTTGCTAAAGTCTGGAGCCTCAGAGCAATCTATTCGTAATGAAATTGGATCCAGCGCCGAAGGTCAGTGTGTAAAATTGAATAAAGTTTTTGTGAATGGACAGTGTTATTAAAACTGAGTTGTTAATAAGACCTTCAGATAGGACATTTGGGTCGTCAACTATTGTCCAGAATTCAGTCGGCAAATATCGTTTTTGAATGATCAGTGCTAATATGAATTGGTGATTTTGTTCAGATTTTTTAAAAATATAAAACATTATTTATGGCGATCGCAATTTGTTTTACTGTTTGGTACTATTGTATCTTTGTTAATTGCCATATATTTCTATCAAGAAGTTTCGTCCAAAGAAAAGAAAATTGTCCAGGAACAAATTTCGAAAGTTGAACATGATTTTGGAAAAATTTTTGAAATCTTTACGCATCCCCTCGAGGGCATCAAAAGCAGTATTCATTTCGCTAAATTTAATTTTAACCACAATGATTTTCAATTGGCAGCAGAAAGCAGAAATTATTTTAAAAATTTTGAGGGTGCTATTGGATTTGGTTTTATTCGAAAAATTGATTCGGAATCAGTAGATCAGTATGTAGAGCATCAAAAGTTCTTACGCCCCGATTTTCAGTTAAAATGGATAGATGAAAAATCACAGAACCACGATATTTTTGTGATCGAGATGGTCGAGCCCATCGCAACGAATAAACCAGCTGTGGGTTTAGTCGTTTCCAGCGAAGAAAGACGTCGAAACGCGGCTGTCGAGTCCATGAAATCGGGTCAGCCGATTGTTTCATTGCCGATTCAGCTGGTTCAGTTACAACAATCCGAGCCAGGATTTTTATTGTACTTGCCAATCTATCAAACTCCGACGACTCCGCCCAGCGAAGAGCAACGATTATCCCAGCTGTACGGTTGGGCCTATACACCGTTGCGTTTATCGGCAATTATCAAATATATTCAGACACAGAATCCCAGTCTGACAATTCAAGGAATCCGAATTATTCAGAATGAAAATGAATTGTCTGTTTACCAAAAAGACGGATTAATCGAGTCAAATAATAATATCAATATCAGTTTACAAGCCTATGGTAAAAATTGGAGCATGCAGTTAAAAACTGAGCGGTTGAATATGTGGTCTGCGAAAATCAAAGCGACAATTATTTTCTTGCTCTCTTTCATGACGACTTTGATTTTATTTTATGCTCTTCGACACCAAGAAAATGTGTTGCGATTTAATTCTGAATTGATCAAAAGAACTAAATCAGAAGTCGATCAAGCTGTTCAAATATATTCCGAACAAAAATTATTTCTTCAAAAAGTCATTGATAATATTCCGGCGATGGTTGGATATTGGGATAAGAATTATCGAAATGTCTTGGCTAACAATGCCTATTATAATTTTTTCGGTTTAACTCCGCAGCAAATCAATAAAATGACGATTCAAGATTTATTAGGCGACAGATATTTCAAGAACGAGCCCTATGTCGAAGCTGTCCTAAAAGGACATGAGCAATCTTTTGAGCGAGAACTGATGACGCCACAAGGAAAGCGTCAAACATTGGCGAAGTATTTGCCAGACATCGTCGATGGTGAAGTGATTGGTTTTTTTGTAGTTGTTTTCGATGTCACAGAAATTCGTGAATTGCAGGAAATTGAACGAAAGCAGCAAGAAAAATTGAATTATCAATCGCGATTGACAACATTGGGGGAAATGGCCGGAGGGATTGCACACGAGATCAATAACCCAATCGCTATTATTAAAGGTAAAGCTCAGTTGCTGCAGTTGGAAATGGATTTAAATCTGAAAGATCATCCGCAAGTCAATTCCATGAAGAATCATTTACAAAAAATTGATCAAACAGTGGATCGGATCTCATCGATTATCAAAGGAATGCGTTCACTGTCTCGGAATGCAGATGAGGATGTTATGGAATATGGCTCGGTTAACGATATGATTGACGAAGTCATCAGTGTCATGAGAGAGAAAATCAAATTATCAGGCGTGCATTTGTCTCTTGATAAAAATATAGCTGAAAATACGACTCTTTTTTGCAACAAAACTCAACTGCAACAGGTTCTGCTGAATTTGCTATCGAACTCACTTTATGAAGTCGCTTTGTTATCGACAGAGAAATGGATTAAGATTGTTGTTCAAAATGAAAATAAGCATTTAAAAATTTCTGTGATTGATTCGGGCAAGGGCGTCAGTGCCGAAGTTGAAAATAAAATGATGAATCCATTTTTCACAACAAAACCGCCAGGCCAAGGCACTGGTTTAGGGTTAAGCCTATCGCAAAATATTATTCAAAAACACGGCGGAAGTTTGGATTACAGTTTATTGGACGGTCATACTGCCTTTTCGATTAAAATTCCAATCAGACAATTTTCAGGTAAAGTGGCATGACCCGCTTATCAGGAATCAGAATTCTTGTTGTAGATGATGAAATACTGATTTGCGAAGTCTTAAAAGATTTGCTCAGTCTGTATGGAGCGCAGGTCGATCTTTGTTATGATGGGCAGAGTGCCTTGAGTTTCTTAAGTCATTCAACATACGACATATTAATTTCAGATATCAGAATGCCTGTTTGTGACGGGCCTACATTGATTTCGTTGATTCCGCAGAAAACTCGGGAAAATTTACTGATGTATTTCTGTTCGGGTTACAATGATCTGAGTATCGAAAATATGAAGCAGCTGGGAGTTCGGCAAATATTTGCAAAGCCTTTTAATATCGATCAAATTATGAATGTTTTGATTGTTGATTTGAAAAAATAAAAATCTGAAGAAAACTTGGTGCCCAGTGAGGGAGTCGAACCCCCATGCCTCGCGGCGCTAGGTTCTAAGCCTAGTGTGTCTGCCAATTCCACCAACTGGGCACTTAAAAATAAATCTAAGTGATAGACAAGA
>Ga0255180_1000755_pt1 | contig 10434 bp, 7 predicted proteins | sample Atl_Colum_RepB_8_FD_189933 | JGI IMG/M metagenome (GOLD analysis project Ga0255180, IMG submission 189933) | Freshwater microbial communities from Altamaha River, Georgia, United States - Atl_Colum_RepB_8d | ecosystem: Environmental > Aquatic > Freshwater > River | place: USA: Georgia | collected... | reverse complement strand
TTTTTTAACTTTGAAAGCACAATTTCTTAATTGATTTCGCTATTGATTTCACTATCCTGACATGACAACATAAAGTCATGTTAGGACATGAACTTATACAAAAAAGTGTAGTCGATTTTTTAATTAGCAGTCTTCAAACAGATCAGTTTCAGATTTATCAACTGGCTGGCGACGCCTCTGCTCGAAAGTACTTTCGTATCATTCAAGGTCAAGTGACTTATGTTTTGATGGTTTGGGAACCATTCCAGGCTGATAAGTATCCATTTTTAAATGTCCTTAATCACTTTGCAAAATCAAATGTTCATGTTCCACAAGTCATCAATATTTCTGAACAGCTGGGTGTTATACTGCTTGAAGATCTGGGAGATCTAACACTTGAAAGAAAATTTTGGGAATCAACCCACGAAGAAAATTCTTGGGGGTTTTACCAAAACGCACTTGATCAAATTATTCATATTCACACAGACGCGACTGATTCAAAAAATCCCACAATCGCCAAAGAAATTGAATTTGATGTCGCTAAGTTCATGTGGGAAATGAATTACGCCAAAGAAAATTTATTAAAAGGCTTACTCAAATTCGATTTTAATTCAAAAACAGAAGCTGAACTGGATAAAGTATTTCTCAGTATCTGTGAAAATTTATACGCCCAACCCCAAGTCATTTGTCATCGCGATTATCATTCTAGAAATTTAATGATCAAGCTGGACAAAATGTATGTGATTGATTTTCAGGATGCCCGCCTTGGCCCTGTTCAGTATGATCTTGTAAGCTTAGTCAAAGACTCTTACGTCGACATCAGCGATTCGTATGCTGAAAAAATGTTAGGTTATTATTTAGATCAAACTCAATATACTAAAAAATATAATACAACATTAGATTTGTTTTATTATATCTACGAAATTCAGTCGATCCAGCGCTGCTTCAAGGCCTGTGGTAGTTTTGCCAGCTTTATGAATCAAAGACAAGATCGACGTTATCTGAAATATTTAACAGGAACTCTTAAAAAAGTAATGCGTTCGATTGGTCATTTTCCTGAATATAAAATATTATCAGACATTCTGATTGATTCAGGAGCCCTTGAAAAAAATTATGAACGTCTTTAATCGAAAGCTCAGTTTGTTTGTTTTTGCGGCTGGATTGGGAACGCGCCTAAGACCGGCTACCCTCCATCATCCAAAACCTTGTATTCCCATGAATCAAATTCCATTGGGATATTACTTTTGGCCTTACCTAGAATCTATTCACGTCGACCAGCATATTGCGAATACTTTTTATTTGCCGGATCAGATTAAATCTCTGTATAAAAAAATGAATCCTAACTTTATATTTTCAGATGAGGCGGACTTCATCAAAGGAAGTGCCGGTGGATTAAAACAAGCTGAAAAGTGGTTAAAAGATACAAATGATATTTTGGCTGTCAACGCTGATGAAATATTTTTTACCAAAGAAACAAACTTTTTGAAAAATGCGCTGTTGCAGCATCAAAACAATAAATCGCTAGCTACATTGATTGTGACTGAACATCCCGAAGCTGGAAAAAAATTCGGTGCTATTTGGGTGGATTCTTTAGGTATTGTTAAGCACATTGGAAAAAATAAACCAGACTCTATTTCAGATAAACTAAAACCTTTTCACTTTATCGGATTACAATTCTTGGATAATTCGGTTTTGAATGAAATTTCTGAGGGCGTTGAATCAAATATTTTTTATGATGTTCTGATTCAACATTTAAATGAAAATAAAGTTCAAGTATATAAAATTGATTGTGATTGGTTCGAAGTGGGCAATAAAGAAGACTATTTATTGACTAAAAAAATGATCCATTCAAATATTTTGAATCAACCTCAGTATATACAACACTTTGATAAGCTGAAAGAACTCCCCTTATCAAATCTGAGTGATCTGTCCGAGTAAAACAGATTTTTTAGCGCCCGTGACCTGCGGAATGTTTGTTGGTATTTTCCAAATACGGCATGCTGCTAACAAGGCAAATGCAGCGCCTTCAATGCTTTCACTCGGCCAGCCCAATTGTTCGATGACTTTAATATCTGCCGAAGACAATTCTTCTTGCAGCCGTTTAATCAGATATTTATTTTTGGCACCGCCACCACAAAAAATAATTTCATGAGGATAGGGCTTACAAAACATTTGATAAGATTTAGCAACTGTTGCCACTGTTAACTCTGTGACTGTAGCAAGACGATCTTCGATACTGAGTTGTTTTAATTCTGCTTCGAATTGATTGTAAAATTGCTTCCCGAATTGTTCACGCCCACAACTTTTAGGTGGCTTGATTGAAAAATAAGGCAGCTCTAGCATTTTCATCAACAAAGCCCCATTCACCTTACCACGCGAAGCCATTTGACCATTTAAATCATAATTTTTTTTACCTGCGGTCGATCGTCTGACTTCTTCGTCAATCAACATATTAGCAGGACCGGTATCAAATCCCATAATTGTTTTCCCTTTGACGATTAAACTGAGGTTACTAATTCCACCCAAATTATGCAGACTGACTGTTTTTTTAATGTGGCCAAAAACGACTTGGTGAAAAAAGGGCGCAAGCGGCGCGCCTTGTCCATTCAACGCAATATCTGCAGCACGAAAATTGGAAACAACAGGAACTTTACTTTCCTTGGCAATGAAACTGGGTTCTCCGATTTGAAGCGTCGATGATGACCCTTTATGGAAAACTGTCTGGCCGTGCAAACCAATTAAATCTATATTTTTTAAATTTTTTCGAAGCTTAGTAAAGCACTCGGCATAAAATCGACCCAGATCGTAATTGAGCTCAGATACTCTCGAAGTTGTTTTTTCATCTTGAGCCGCTTTTAAAATTCGTTTTTTTAGATCCAGTGGAAATTTGAATGATTGCATATCCACATATTCACATTTCAAATTTTTTTTACGAATTTTGATTTTTACAAAGTCGATACCATCAATGCTAGTACCACTCATAATGCCTAGAACTTTTAATGAAACAGCCATACACAAAGTGTATGGCTGCCCTCAAAAGAATGCAATTGAATTGGCTATGGAGCTATGAAAGAGTCCTGTTCATTTTTTAATTTATAGCGACGATTCATCATCGTGAAAATGTCATCTCCAGCAGCGCCAATTAGTTCACCGTTAAAGTCACGAGTTAGACCTTCGGATGTAGGACGTCTGTCTGCCACATCACCAATTTTTTCTGAGAACTTTTTATTTGAATTCGCAGCAGCATCCACAGCAACTGTCGATGCTCCGCCACCCAATCCAGAAAAGTCGCCCAGATTTTTTTTGTCTTTACCAAGTTCTGCCAACGATTTTGCATCAGCACCAGCTTTGCTGAGTAAGCTGTCCTTACCATAAAGATCGCTATATAATTTATTCGCATCTGCTGCAGATAAGCCGGCCGCCATCATCGATTTCACATCTGCGAAATCTTTGTCTGTATATGTTTTCAAACCGTTTGGAGTTTTCACAGAAATAGAACCGTCTGGATTTTTAATAAAAGCATTTGAACCAGCCGCTAAACAGCTGACTGGTTTACCATTGCTAGTGCAGTTCGTAGGTACTTTCGTAACAGACGGACCACTGCCATTGCCTGGAGAATTTAAATCCACACATCCTGGAGGCGCTGTTGGTCGACAACGACCATTATCATCATAAATCGTTGTTACAGGCGGTGTTGTTGTATCTACTATTGAAGAACAATCTTTTTGAGTTGATGATAACTGGTTGAATTTTTGACAAGCTTCAATCGCCGATCCAGCATGTTCTCCAGCTTGCTTGTTTGCTTTTGAATTTAGCAACATAAAGGCAGCACCAGCAGCCATTAACAATGGAGCCGCTGAGCAGCATCCCGCACCAAATGATGCACAAGTTGCGTAACATGTTTGACCTGAAGCAAATTTATATGCCGCTACACCTGCTAGTGCAACACCCGCCATTTTATAAAGTTGATTGCCTTCTTGATTTTTTTGCTGAATTTCGCTCAAACTTCCCGTGACAGACTTATCTGAAAGCTTTGCCTCTGCCGCCTTCTTAGCTGCCTCAGCCTGAGATCTTTGTTCCTCACTAGCAGCATCATTGTAAGCTTGTAATTTTCTCTTGTAATCTTGCATCGCAGGGCTGTTTTCATAAGCACTAATACAGCTTGAATAAGTAAATGGATCTGATGCAGACTCTTGCGTTCCACAATTATGTGGTGGCGGCGGAGTTGGTCGTCCATTATTAATTGTCTGGGCATCCGCAGCGCCTTGATTCATATAAGCACGCAATTGATCTTTTTTGGCATTACGACCTAAGCAGGCATGATAGGCATAATCATACATGGAATTTCCATTATCATCTGTCCCTAGATTCGCCGTCGGTTGACAGTTTTCATTTGGTTCAACATGTTGTTGGACCTGTTGATTTGACTGCGAAATGTTTTGCGCCATTATCATTTCTGAGCCAAAAAACAGGATTGCAACTACGAGCCGACTGATTCTTTGATACATACATCCCCCATTTTTCATTAATCACCCATAAATGATCCGCGATTCTCTACGTACCGCGCACGGATCTTATCCCAATTTGATTTTCCAGATGCAGTGCTAACCTCATTTCTAAGCTGAGCCGATGCAATCTGTCTTTTTGCTTTTTCTATTTGTTTGTCAGTGATAGCAGCACTTGAACCTGATTTTTTACCTTTGCCGCCAAAAAAATTACTGATTCCGCTGCCGATAGATCCAAAGCTGCCGAAATCAAATTTTTTAGATTGAAAATTTTCTGCCTGATTTTTATTGGCCGAATCAGATCCAGAACCGGCTGTTCCATTTGTTCCCGAAACACCGCTGGCACTATTAGCTGCTGTCGCATTCGGGTTTCCAGTATTTAAGCCTAATGCTTGTTTAGCCGCTTCGCTTAATCCACTGCTTTCACCACCAAAGCCACCACCTGAATTATTTGTTCCTGTAGAGCCACCTGATTTACTTCCAAATCCAGCTAACTGAGAAACTCCGCTTCCACCTTTGATCGTAAGGCCACCTGGATCTTTTGATAAGGCTTTAGCAATCGCGCCCGGACAGCCTTCGGCTGTGGCATCTTTGTGACATTTACAGACTTGCATGGATGCATTCGCAGAATTTTTACACATTTCCTCTGTCGTAATATTTGTGATGGCTGAACCACCGCCACTGCCATTACCCGCAGTCAGTGCTTTTTTACATTTGTCTGCGTCTTTAGAAGAATTCACCAAATCTGCTGCCTGCATCGCAAACTTTAAAATATTCGCACCCAATGCAACACAGGCCATAGTTGTGGGTTGAATAGTTGCACCATTCTGTGCTTTCGCGATGGGCTGAAGCTTTTGGGCATCTGCCAAAATTTTTTTCCCGACTCCACTCACTTGACTATATCGAGCCGAGTAGCAACCCGCTGCTCCAACTGTACATGCAGCAGCAGCTTTATTGCCCTCTACTACAGCCGATTCTTCTGTATCAGTAGCTATTGCTTTTAACATTAATCCTAAATCTTTTTCAACAACTCCCAGAGCTGTTGCAGCGTTGCCACAATCTGACTGACATATTTTTTGATTGGCAGAGCACATCAAACCAACACCACTAACGCCAAGTCCTGCAATTTTAGTCAAATCTGCCGTCGTTCCACAGGTCTCACTTGCTGAAGACAAATTTTGAATGATGCCCGCACCTGCAGTCATTAATTTAGTAACTGCTATTGCGTTACCATTTTTCTTTTCGTCACAAATACCTTGTGATGTTGATAACTGCTGAGCACATTTTTTGACTGCATTTAAATATGCTGTTGTAGACGCATTTAAGTTAGTCGCTGCACCTTGTGTTTCAAACGGAATAATGCTGGCCGACTGCATATTTGAAAGGATCATTTTAGTATCGCTTTTAATATTAGTGTCAAACTTTGTAGCTGCCGCTGTCATTTTCTCTACATCAACTGCGGTCATCATCATAGCTATATCTAGAGCACCATTTGCTGCTTGAGCATATCCTTTTAAGTCGCCTTGCTTCATACCGGCTATAATGTCATTGGCACCACTCAGCGCAGTGGCCACGTTTTGTAATGACATATCTGCCTTTGTAACTTCCTCTTTCGACGGCGGCGTATCAGTAGATAATTTTCCTTGCGTGCCAGGATTATATTCTGAATTTACTTTTTCAATTTCTTTTGATGCCAAGTCGGATTGTTTATCCATTTCATTTCTATCATCAATAGTTGCTTCTGGTTTAGTTGGAGCTATTGCGGCTGCCGGAGCACCACCCTTATCTGGTGGAACGGTAACTTGTTTCGCAGCCCCCTCTGAAACAACTTCGGTAGCGCGCAATTGTCTTCCTGTGTCTGGATCATAGTAATCTCTCGTTGTGCGTCCATCCATCGTTCGAGTTTCAACTACAGTTTCTCCGTGTTCACCAATCGTTCTTCTTTTTGAAACTCCGTTGACTTCATCATCTTCCCAGTCACCAAATTTATTTTTTTTAGCCTGAGCTACTGCTTCGTTAACTGCTGGGCCAACTGTCGACGTTGTCGCAGCAGCAGTCGCTGTATGTGTAGCACCAACTGCACTGACGGTTGTTTCGCCTTCTTTCAGACATACTTTTTCCGCAAGGGCATTTATTTCAATATTTTTTTGTAATAGTTTAGGCTGATCACCCTTTTTAGTGGGCACTTGATATAAGTCTTTATATAATACCAGTTCTTTTTCAGCATTTGTTGTATCGATGCCGTATGCAATTCGCAGATACTTATCACTATTAACGGACATATAGATATTTTTAACATTTGTTTCTTTGCATTTTGCCAATAGATTGTATTGCGGGAACAAAGTCGCAGCTAATAAAAATATAAAATGGCTTTTTTTACGTGAAATAGACGTCAACATCTCGGTTCCCCCCGATGTCTACCTATCGGTCGAAAGTCGAGAAAACTTGAATAACTGTTATACGCTCAGATTGTTTCAAAATAATACACGAATCTAAAAGTTAATAAACTCCAAAGGCAACGGATTTAGAATCTGACCGCTAGTACCTTCTCCGCCAATGTCTTTCTGCACGCCATTGATTGCCTCTATTGAAACGATTTTGACAGAATATCCAGTTCGACCGCCTGATACACAGTTTCCTGGTGTTGGTGGATATTTATTACCACCGTCGACCTCTGTTAAACTTTTATATTTCACATTAGTTTCATCAGCAACGCTATCACCACATTTACCAAACGCCATGGCACCATCTTTTGGAAATGAGGTATAACCTTCTTCATTTGTTAAATTATTAAAGGTCCATCCAGTTAACAAAGAAGAAAGAACTGAAGGAATATAAGTAAAATACTTTTTGATTGCATCTGGATTGCTAGCCAAATTAACAAACTTTAACTGATTAATTCCGGAACCGTTATTCTGCTTAAATATATCATTTACAACAGCAAGTTGGTGCCGGACCGAAAATGTTTCCTTGGGATTTACTCCACTCAAACTTTTAGAAGCTCCAAAGTCAGGTAAAAAAACGATACTAGATTCATCTGCAGGTGGACTTACACCACTTGTTAATTTACTTAAAACATCAGGTTTATGAAGTTTATTTTTAAGATAGTTATTGTAAAAATCGGAATCAATCGAATAGTAAGACAAATCAAATGCATTTGGTGCAATTGCAGAAATTTCTAAATCTCTTAATCGTGAATTCTGGCCATTTGTGATGGCCAGAGGATCATAGTCTGCGGTTGCTGTAATAATATTACTAATATGACCCCAGTCTTTCATTTGCGGCCAGGAACCACTAGGTTTAACTAACTCCGTAACGCCTGGTGAAGCTGTGTCTCTGCTTTTGATATCCGCAATATGATTCGTGCTAGCTAAAGGCGAGTTTCTATTAAAATTTTTATTCAGTATAAAGTCATGATAGATCGCAATGACTTCTCTATTCGATAGCCCTTCTGTGTCTCCTACAAACAAAGAATAATTTGGTATTAACTCCAGATTATCCTTAATTGCATCGACGCTTCCAGATGGCACGCTTAGATTAGGTAAATTGTAATCGACTTTTTGTCCAGTCTGGTCACTCGTGCCAGCGTTAGGTTGCCATTTGTTACTATACCAGGGACCAATTGATCCGCCAAAGGGCTTTGCTACAGATACAGAAGTGAGCTCCACTTGTGATAGTGGAAGAAATGGTATTTTAGGTTTAGTTCTGGCTCGTACTGCATAATAAGACTGACAATAAGGATTTTTTTCATAACCAGTAGTAAATTTTAAATTACTACCTAGAAGTAAACCCATTAAATTAGCATAAAGAGTTGCTCCGCCGGCAGTTGAGCCTTCGAGTATGGATTTTATATTCGCCCTTCTTGCTGCAATTAACGGTGACGGAGCTGGAGATGCCGGATCCAAATCGTAAGGACTCATATAAAAATCTTCTCTCATTGTGCCCGGTCCGCTGCCGCAAAAAGAAAGAAAAAACTGTGCAATTTTAAATGCTATTTTATTTAAAACAAACTCATTTGATCCGCATTGACCTATTGAAGCATTATCATTCGATAGACCGTTGAGTGCATCAAATTTCTGGATCGAACTTAAATTAGCCTCTGTTAAATTGTTCTTAAAAGTTTGTTCGACGCCACTAAATACTGTTTGTCCATTTAAATCGATAAAATCGTTTTTACCACTCTTTAAGTTTTTTAACAGAACATTTATTCCAGCTGATCTCATGTTAACTTCACGAAAATATCCCGTTAACAAATTAATGAATTGAATTGTAACTACTTTGGTGGCAGCAACACATTGTTCTGCACCGTTGGCATTAGCTTGTGCAATTGCTGTATTGACTGCTTGCCCAACTGTACCGCCATATCCTACGGAAACACCACCGGTGGGGGTGATATTACCAATTGCAGTACTAAACATATTAAGACGGTCACAATTTACTTTACACGGGCTTTCGGTGGTTGGCCCTCCCCAATCACCGAAGCCGGCATGTGCCACACAAAACACAGGAGCATTATTCAAATTAATATTCAGAGGGTTATTACAAGAAATATTTCCCGGCTGATAACTTAAAAGCGGTAAGGTTTGAGGACCTATATTTATTGGCGTGTTTAGATTTCCTCCTGCACTTGGCGGGGATATAACTGTAAACATAAAAGTTCCCATAATCCGATATCGCCAAGTCATCAGTTTCCAAGCTTGGCGGATTTGGAAATTGATATGGGAAATAACGTTCAACATCTCAGCTTGCTTCATCGCTCCGTAATAGGCGGCCATATCTGTGGATTGCTGTAAATTAATTTTGTGGTGAACTAATAATCCGACGTTGATTAAAACTGCAAAGAAAATGAAAATAACTTGAAATATCAAGGCCACAAAAATAGCGACCTGACCCTTTTGATTCCGTTGTGTCAGTTTAAAGTTTTTCAATTTCATTCCTTTAGATATCATAAATTGATTTTTTTACTGATGACACCATTAAGTTCATTCACAGATATTGTGTCTTATTTTGGTCCAGTCAAATTTCATCCAGACCTAAGTCAGGTCAAAATTATTGTGTCGAATCAGAGCTGCCCATTTCTTTTTTTTTGCGACAAAATATTTGCTAGAGGTTTTTATGAAATTGATGATCGCATTTTTGTTCGTTTGCTGCTACTCAGTGTCTTCGTTTTCCGAAGTCTTGTTTGAAGGCTATTACAAAGTCACTCAGTTTAAAAAACATATTGGATTTGTTATTCAAAAATATGAACTGGATGCTAAAACAAAAAATTTTAAAACCACTTCTTTATTAAAATTAGCTAAAAATGGATTTGATATGACCGAATCTTTACAGGCCACTTCGGATGCAGATTTAAAACCGATTAGCTACACTTACTTGATGGTAGATGGCACAAAAACTAAAACGATTGATGCCTCTTTTGATTTTAAATCGGCTGAACCCAAAATGACAGCTATGATCACTGAAAATGGCGAAAAGAAAAAGCAAACTAAAAAAATCACAAAGGACACTTTTTTATCCAGCGCTCTTTATTATTTTATGCTGAAAAGTAAAACAGGAGTCAAAGTGGATACTAAATATGAATTCAGTGCCGTTGCCGAAGAAATTTTCGATGTTTCCAAGGGCAGTTCACATATTCAGAAAAAAATGGTGGCCTCTGGCCCTATGCAATTGATGAAAGCACAAAATAAATTCGCCGGCAGTGAATACAGCAATTTGTTAAATGAGCGTGGCGAAGTCATTTCGTCATTAACTCCTGCGACCGGCATCGAAGTGCAACTAGTTAAATCTGCCGAAGAAGCCACTGACGGCATCAAAGTTCCAAACGGAACTTATGAAAAAATATTTGGTGAAGTTCCAGCTGGAAAAATAAACGCTTTCAATAGATAATCATTTTAAATATTAAGGAAGATAGGACATAAAAATGAAACTCAATGAACTCGTCGGACAATTA
>Ga0255180_1000753_pt1 | contig 10449 bp, 8 predicted proteins | sample Atl_Colum_RepB_8_FD_189933 | JGI IMG/M metagenome (GOLD analysis project Ga0255180, IMG submission 189933) | Freshwater microbial communities from Altamaha River, Georgia, United States - Atl_Colum_RepB_8d | ecosystem: Environmental > Aquatic > Freshwater > River | place: USA: Georgia | collected... | reverse complement strand
AAAGCCGTATTTCAATGGACTTTTAAATACCCCCAACTCGTAATTGGCCTGACCACTTCGCAAAGTATTGGTAATCCTATGCACGAAAACCGTGTCGTTTTCTTTGGTGTAGGGTCTCACACTCAAAAAGTAATTGTCTACGCCACCGGGCATCGGTCCGTTCTGTATGGCGCAAATGCTCCAAATGGAAACACCATCGTATTTGATGTTGTGAAAAAAATTCTTGTTGAGCGTGTCGCCACGGTAACCATCATCTTTATTGAGTTGCCAAATCACGGCTTCTACAAATCCCTCTTCCCATGAACTGCCGTTGTGGAGCAAATTGACAGTGAAAAACAAGTCTTCTTTGGTCTGACTCACGATGGGGTAGTCGCTCCAAACGGAATCTTGTATGGGGGTTCCGGGTATTTTGTAAACGTTCCAGGGTTTGGTGGGGTCGTTGCTGCTTGAAAAACCCACCACGATGAAACTGTTTTTATCGGTGGTGCCATGCATGTAAAGTACCACATAGCGGTCGGTGTAAGGATCGTAAACCACCCGAGGATCGTAGGTGCGGTTGAGGGTGGGGATTGGATCTTTTTTAATGTTGGGGTTGAGGGCGAAATTTTCCAACGTAAAGGCCTTGATCACTTTGCCAGTATCGTTGTGCACGCGAATCACCGTGTTCATTACACTCACGATTTTGCCATCGTTACCCACAGCAATGTGATTGTCGTTGGGGGTTCCCGCTCCCGGAGGAACGTCTGTGCCCCGTTGGGCGATAGGGGTAGTGGTATTTCCCCCCGTGGGTTTGTCGTTGATAATTCCCCGGTTCTCAATGGTTTTTTGATTCCGTCTGGCCGTTCTCGCCGCATCAATTTGCTTTCTCAAGGTTTCGTTGATACCCGTAGGCATGGGCATTTCGCCGGCTTCATCGATGGGGATCAGAAAAACATCACTGGCAGTGGCTGGGTCGAAGACATGGGACAAAGCCGTTTTGTGGTTTCGAATGATGTCGACGGTTGGACCTGTTTGTGCTTGCGCAACACAAAGAATGAGTGAGAGAAATGCTAGAACCGAAAGGCGTTTCATTGCGTGCAATTTACGCAATTTTTGGCAATGGCAGCGGCTCAGGAAATTACCAAGCGTTGACTTCCATTTCCAGTTCGATGCCAAATTTTTGGAATATATCGGCTTGGATTTCTTTGGCTAACGCGATGATTTCGGCACCGGTTCCGCCGCCATAGTTGACCAATACCAGGGCTTGTTTTGCGTGAACGCCGATGCTACCTCTTCGAAAACCCTTCCATCCGCCTTTTTCGATGAGCCAGCCTGCTGGTACTTTGGTAAATCCTTCTGATGCTGGGAAGGTTTTGAGGTCGGGGTGCTGAGCTTGAAGTGCGGGAATCATCTCGCTATGGACAACGGGATTTTTAAAGAAACTGCCGCAATTTCCAATTTCTGCCGGGTTGGGGAGTTTGCTCTGGCGAATGTGAATGACCGCATTGCTAATATCACGTATGGTGGGCTGACTGATACCCCATCCATCCAAGGTGGCTTGAATGTCGCCGTATTGAGTACGAATTTGCGGATGGGTACTCAACCTAAATTGTACGGCAGTGATGAAATATTGGCCTTTTTTTTCGCGTTTGAAAACACTATCTCGGTAACCAAATGCACAATCCTTCTTCGTGAGTGTATGAAACGCCCCGCTGGGAATGTGAAAGGCCGTCAATGAATGGAAGCAATCTTTGATTTCTACCCCGTAGGCACCGATGTTTTGGATGGGACAAGCGCCAACCGTTCCGGGGATGAGGCTGAGGTTTTCCAAACCACCCCACTGGTTTTCCAACGTGTGCAGAACCGTTTCATGCCAATTTTCACCCCCGCCAAATTCTACAATCACATGGTCCTCAGATTGGGTTATGATGCGGCGACCTTGAATTTTATTGTGAAGTAATAAACCCGGGAAATCTTGGGTGAAGGTAATATTGCTTCCCCCGCCCAAAATGCCCCATTGTGTTTTTTGAAAGGCACCCTCCGCAAATAATGCTGAGAGCTGTTCGGGGTGCTCAATGGAGATATATTCCTCTGCATGAACGTCAAAACCGAATGTGTTGAAAGATTTTAATGCAACGTGAGATTGACGCATGAAGCTGGATTTGGGGATAAAAGAGGTCTGTTAAAGCCGCAATTTACTGAGGTTTCAATGAAATTTTATCGCTTCGTTTAAGAATTTGGGCCCTACACGAATTTTTTTGTTGAAGTTTTTTTATCGAAAAAAAGATATAGTTACACAAAACCTTTGCTATGTTGCGATGTTTATAAAGGGTAACTCCACAAAATGTATAATATTTTCATTACCCTTCTCTTCTTTTTCTTCATGGAATTTGTGGCTTGGTTCTCCCACAAATATGTAATGCATGGTTTCATGTGGTTTTGGCACGAGAGCCATCACAAGCCCAGAAAAGGCACGTTTGAACTGAACGATTTGTTTGGTTTCATGTTTGCCATTCCATCGGCGTGGTTGATCATCTTGGGGGCGGCCGATTACGACTGGCGTTTCTTTGCTGGATTGGGCATCGCGCTCTATGGGTTGGCCTATTTTCTCGTTCACGATGTGTTCGTACACCAACGTGTGAAGTGGTTACGTGCGGCACGCTCACGCTATTTTAAAGCGATGCGCAGAACCCATCATTTGCACCATGAGGTGCATACCAAGGAAGGTGCTGAGGCCTTCGGATTTTTGTTTGTTCCCAAAAGATATTTAAAGAAATACGGTCGTGACTAAGTCAGTAATAGTAGTAGGTGCGGGGTTGGGTGGCTTGTCAACGGCCCTGCGATTGAGTTATAAGGGTTACCAGGTAACCATGATTGAAAAGCAGCCCATTCCGGGGGGCCGACTTCATTTATTAAAGCAAGATGGATTTACGTTTGATGTGGGTCCCTCTTTCTTTTCGATGAGTTACGAATTCAAGGAGTTGTTCGACTCCATTGGAGAGCCCATTCCGTTTGAGTTGAATGAATTGAATCCGCTGTACACCGTGAACATGGCTGGTAGCGATCGCGTGTTTCAAATTTACAAGGACCTAGATCGATTGGCCAAAGAGTTTGAAGGCATCGAAAGTGATTTCGAAACCAAAGTCCGCGGATACCTGAAAGGGGCTAAAGAAATTTTTCATGATACGGAATACAAGATCATCAAGCGCAATTTCGATAACATTGTCTCCTATGCGTTGAGCATGGCCACCGTGCCCATGAAACACTTGCCGAAGATGTTCCGAACTTTTTGGGCCGAGTTGGAGCGACATTTTGAAAGTGAGGAAGTGAAAATCATCTTTTCTTTGGTGGCTTTCTTCTTGGGCGCAACGCCGTTCAATACTCCTAGTGTGTACAATCTGCTGAATTATACGGAATTGGAACACGATGGATATTGGAATGTAAAAGGCGGCATGTACAAGATTGTGGAAGGCATCATGGGATTGCTCGAGAAAAAGGGCGTGAAGATGATCTATAACACAGAAATCACGTCGGTACAACACAGCGGCGGAAAAATGGTTTCCGTGACGGATTCCAGCGGACAGGTGTATCGGGCCGATTTATTTGTTGTCAACGCCGATGCGGCTTGGTTCCGTGGTAAATTCTTGAATCGTGCCAAGTATCGTGAAGAAAAACTCGACAAAATGGAGTGGACCTTGGCGCCATTTACCATCTATTTGGGTGTGAAAGGAACCATTCCGGGCATCCACCATCACAACTATTTCTTGGGCGATAATTTCCGTGGCTATGCCGATACCATTTTTAGAAGTACCGTAGCGCCAGAAAAACCCTATTATTACGTCAATGTGGCCAGCAAAAGCAACCCGGATTGCGCGCCCGAAGGCTGTGAAAACTTGTTTATTTTGTGTCCCGTCCCCGACTTACGCGTAAAGCCTGACTGGAGCGATGCCAACAAGCTGGTGGACGAAATCATCGAAGATCTCGGAAATCGTGTGAAATTCGATATCAAAAACAATATCCTTACAAAAGTTGTTTATACACCCAACGAGTGGCAGAAGATGTTCAACTTGTACAAGGGCAGTGGATTGGGACTCGCGCACGGTTTGAATCAAATTGGGGCGTTGAGGCCAGCCAACAAGGACGAAAAACTCAACAACGTCTATTATGTTGGTGCTAGCACTCACCCAGGTACGGGTTTGCCCATAGTGGTCATCGGCTCGCGCTTGGTAACAGAAAGGATTGTAAATGAGCATTAAACTATTTGATGATACGTCGATCGCCATGAGTCGTAAGTTGGCGCTGAACTATAGCACCAGCTTTTCTTTGGGGATTCGCTTGCTTTCAAAAGATAGCCGGTGGGCGGTGTTTTCCATCTATGGTTTGGTGCGGGTGGCTGACGAAATCGTGGACACATTTCATGGGTACAACAAAGAGCGAATGTTGGCTGATTTTAAGGCGCAGACTTATCAAGCCATCGAAGAGGGTATTAGCACCAATCCTGTACTACACGCGTTTCAATTGGCCGCAAATCAGTTTGGTATCGGCAAGAATTTGATTGAGCCCTTTTTTAACTCCATGGAGGAAGATTTGGATACCAATGCCCACAACGCCGAGAGTTATTCCGAATACATTTACGGTAGTGCGGAAGTGGTGGGGTTGATGTGTTTGAAGGTTTTTTGCAATGGCGATGAAACCCAATACAACCATTTGGTGCCCTATGCTAGGAGTTTGGGCGCGGCATTTCAAAAGGTGAATTTCTTGCGCGACATCCGTTCTGATGTGGATGAAAGAGGTCGCGTATACTTCCCTGGGGTGGATTTCAATCACTTTTCGGATGAGGATAAATACAACATTATCCAAGACGTGAAAAAAGATTTCGCCCATGCGTACAAAGGCATTGTGATGCTCCCCGTAGGATGCAGGTTGGGTGTTTATACAGCCTATATCTACTACTTGAAATTGTTGGAGAAAATTGAGCGCACCACGGCGGTAGACATTTTGGAAAGTCGTGTACGCATCCCCAATTCTCAAAAAATAGCCTTGTTGGCCAAGAGCTTTGTCCGCGAAAAGTGGATGAGTGCCTAGGTGTAAGATGCGTTTGAGCGCCGGTTTATCCGAATAACCAGCTGAATACCTCGTCGATCCGACCAAAACTATGCACTTTGATTTTGCCGCTGTGTTCTTGGTTGAACTTGTTGTATTTTGAGATGACGATATCGGTAAATCCCAGTTTTTCGGCTTCGGCGATGCGTTGTTCCACGCGTTGAACGGCCCTCACTTCGCCGCTCAGTCCTACTTCGGCTGAGAAAACACACTTGGTTGGCAGGGGCTCAGAATAAAAACTGCTCATGATGGCTGCCATCAATCCCAAATCCAACGCGGGGTCTTCGAGGCGCAATCCTCCCGCCAAATTGACAAAGACATCTTGTTGTCCGAGTTTGAATCCACAGCGCTTTTCCAGCACAGCCAATAGCATATTGAGTCTGCGCAAATCGTAGCCTGTGGCCGAACGCTGGGGTGTCCCGTAAACCGCCGTGCTCACGAGGGCTTGGGTTTCTAACAAGAGCGGACGAACACCCTCTAGCACTGCGGCGATGCCGATGCCGGAGAGTACCTCTTCACGCTGAGCAAGCCAGATTTCTGACGGATTTTTCACCCCTTTCAGTCCCCCGCCATGCATTTCGTAAATGCCCAATTCTTGGGTGCTACCAAAGCGATTTTTTAGGGTTCGTATGATGCGATAGGCATGGTGTCGATCGCCCTCGAACTGCAATACGGTGTCCACCATGTGTTCCAAGATTTTTGGACCGGCCAAGTTGCCGTCTTTGGTGATATGTCCTACAAGAAACACCGGCACGTCCTGTTCCTTCGCAAATTGGAGCAACTGTCCCGCACATTCCCTGATTTGGGAAACGCTTCCCGGTGTAGCGTCCAACATGTCGCTGTACAAGGTTTGAATCGAATCAATGATGAGCAATTCGGGCGTGTCTTTGTCGAGCACCGATTTGATGTTTTCCAGCAGGGTTTCTGTCAGTACTTCGCAATCGCTGTTTCCCAATCCCAACCGTTCTGCGCGCAATTTGATTTGTGTTTCGCTTTCCTCGCCCGAAACGTAGAGGGTTCTGGCCTGGGTTTGTAAGGCGATTTGCAGCAGCAAGGTGCTCTTTCCAATACCGGGTTCACCGCCCAACAGGACAACGGCGCCGGGGACAAGTCCACCACCCAAGACCAAGTTGAGTTCTTCATCGGGCAGAATCAGTCTTTCCGATTCGCTGGCTTCGATGGACCTCATGGCTTTGGGCTCGGCGATTTTGCGACCGCTTTTCTTCCATGCCGTAGTTTGTTTGGTGGGTTTAATTTCTTCGATAAACGTATTCCACCCGCTGCAGCCCGGACATTTGCCGATCCATTTGGGACTCTCAAATCCGCAAGATTTGCAGAAAAAGGTGGTTTTTGCTTTGCTCATGGTTGTCTAATAAAGGGGCGAGGTGGGTCTACAAAGATGAGCAATGCGATTCAAATTTCTTTTAGAAACAATCTAAATAAGGTGGGAAATTCGGTGAAAGTTTCGTTAATTTTGTGGTGTCATGGAAAAAAGCTTGAACGACATCGTTACCATTTACGCGGAAGCCACGCCCAACCCAGAAAGCATGAAGTTTGTTGCCAACAAAATGTTGCTTCCAAACGACAGTGCCGACTTTAGAAACGCAGAAAAAGCGGAAGAGGGTGGAGCTTTGGTAAAGGCGTTGTTTGAGATGCCATTCGTGAAAGGGGTGTTTATCATGAACAACTTTGTGAGTATCACCAAGAACGAGGACTATGAGTGGTTTGATTTGATCCCTGATTTGCGCAATTTTTTCACCGAATGGATTGAGCAAGGCAAAGAGATCGTGGCCCCTAAGGCGCAGTTAACCCCAGAGCAAGAGACAGAGATTGAGCGTAAGATTCGTCAGCTGCTTGAGGATCACGTAAGACCTGCTGTTGAAATGGATGGCGGTGCCATTGATTTTAAGAGTTTTGTGGATGGGGTAGTGACCGTTCAGATGAAGGGCAGTTGCAGTGGTTGTCCGAGCAGTACCATGACATTAAAAGCGGGCATTGAAAACCTGCTGAAACGTATGGTGCCGGAGGTTGTTGCCGTAGAAGCGGAAGCCGTTTAAAGCATTTAATAATAATCGTTTTTACTTGGTGTGGTTTTTTGCAAAACCTCTCTGGATGACTTTGGATAATCACTGTCTGGGTTGTCTGTTATATGGTTCATGCGTTTATTAAAAAATCACAAAAATCAGTAGTGTTTATGAACTGTCTACTTTGTTGAGGGATATGTGAAAATATCCATACAGATAGTATTGTGTTCTTGTTATAATCGATGCGATGAATATTTGCTTGGAATACATATATTTGTCACTAATAAAAATAATTTCATGAAAAAAATATTCTATTTTTCGGTGCTATCTCTTTTTCTAGGATGCTCACCAAAGGGGGAGAGAAAAGAATCTGTAAATATTCAAACTGTTGAAAGAGCTGTTGAATTTAACAATGAATGTGATTGTAAGAGATATGCTGTTGAGCATAAAATAGCATTGCCTGAATTGGACGATTTGATTTTGTTGTCTGATTCTTTTGGTACGGGGGTTCCAGGAGAATTTGATCATTACAGAATAGTTAATGCTAGGGTAGAAGAAATCAGGAAAAAATATGATGTTGGTTTTAAAGAGTGTTATAAAAAATTTGGAGACTTAGATATTGTAAACTCTGCCTGTACAGATGAAGAGGTAAGGATTCGAGCATTTAGTAAGGCAATGAGGTTGGTTAAAAATAATTGTAGAGGTTCGAATCAGGAACTTGTTAAGTATATGGCAGTTAAATCTGATGATAAATTGATATTTATGTTCATGTCTGTAGCGGAAAATGGAATGGTTTGTATATCCGGAGTTTCCGAAATTAACCCAGATGAAATACTTTCGACAGATTGCGGGGAAGCAAATGTAAAAATGGCAGAGTGGGAAGCGCTACCCGAATATAAAATTAAATTGCAATAAGCAAAATGACTATTGATGAGTTTATTGAATAATGGGTGTGTATTTTTTTATCTACTGACTTTCATTTTTTTATAATAATTGTTTTACATGGTACAATCAAGTTTTAAGTATATGCCCCGTGAAAAATCTCAATTGAGGGCAATTTTCAACCGAAAGAAATCTTCGAAAGATTTTGATTTTTCAAGTTTTGATGATTTTTTGAATTGGTATAAATCCCAAAACCCAATTTGTTCAGTTTGTGGTGTGCCTGAAGAATTGTTGCAGGAATTAATTCTGCAGGGTAAATTAAAATCTAAACGATTTCCATTGGACGGTTTGATTACGAAAGGGAGGGCGAGAGGTGTCTGGTTAGAAATTGACAGGGACAATTCGGATTTGGGATATTCTAAGGAAAATTGTAGTTTGATTTGTTATCTGTGTAATAATGATAAAAGTGACGTTTTTAGTAAAAGTGAGTATAAAGAGTTTTATATAAATCGTAATGATTATTTGAGGGGGTTATTGGAGTCATAATATTTTTTATATTTTTATCATTTTGTTGAATTTATTTATGTCGCAAGGAATACAAAAGCCGGAACCGGATTTTAAATCTCTTCACGATTTTTATGTAAATGCAGCCACCAAGATTCATTCATTGGATCATCCGGTGATGTTCGCCAAAGAAAAGGGGGTATGGGAAAAATATACCTACCAAGATGTGTTGGACGCTGTGGCGCAAATTGGCTCTTGGCTGATGGAAATGGGGTTGGAAAAAGGGGATCGCGTGGCGATGGTTTTGGACAACTGCCCTGAATATTACTTTATTGATCAGACGCTACAAAAGTTGGGGCTGATCAACGTATCCATATATCCCACACTAACCCACGAGGAAACCGCCTACATATTAAATGATAGTGGTTCAAAAGTGCTTTTTGTTGGCAATGCCTTTCTCTTGAAAAAGTTTAAAAAAGTACAATCCGACTGTAAAACGGTAGTTAAAGTGGTTTGTATGCCGTCTGATTTGGAGTCGGGCGGAATTTTTACCGATTTCTCATCGGTGCGAGTAGAGGGCGAGTCGTTGCGCGAAAAGCATGCTGATGCTATCGAAGCGAGATTTGCTGCGGTAGAGAAAACGGATTTGTCTACGTTCATCTATACCAGTGGCACCACGGGCATGCCCAAAGGCGTAATGTTGACGCATTACAACTTCATGAGCAATTGCTATGACGCCAAGGATTTGTGTCCAGCCATTATATCCGATGATTTGTATTTGAGTTTCTTGCCGTTGAGCCATGTATTTGAGCGATTGGCAACCATGTATTTGAGTACTTATATAGGTGCTCAGGTGGCCTTTGCGGAGAACATCGACAAAGTAGCCCAAAACATACAAGAAATGCGTCCAACCCTCATGGCCGCGGTACCTCGTTTGTTGGAGCGTGTACACGACAAAGTATATAAAAGTGCTACGGAGAAGGGTGGTGCGAGTGCCAAGATATTCTTGTGGGCACTAAAAGTGGGCGGTGAGGCCAGGGTTCGTCGCGACCAAGGTAAAATGGTGGGTCCTTTGTTGGCGTTGCAAGTGGGCATTGCTGAAAAGTTGGTGTATTCGAAGATCAAAGCCAAGATGGGTGGTCGATTGAAAATGTTTGTGAGTGGTGCCGGTGCTTTGCCTGTGCATGTAGGTGAATTTTTTGCCAATTTGGGTATGCGGGTTCAGGAAGGATATGGTTTGAGTGAAACCAGTCCATTGGTAACCGTCAACGAATTTGAACGACAAGTGTATGGTACGGTGGGTAGGGTAGCGCCCCGACAGCAGGTGGCCATTCAAGACATTGAAACCAAGAAGATATTGGCTTTGCAGACCTATGATTCGTTTGATGCATCTTATGCAAGTGAGGAGGGTGAAATTTTGGTGAAAGGTCCGAACGTGATGCAGGGATACTGGAATAGGCCCGAAGCCACTGCGGAGGTTTTCGACGAGGAAGGATGGTTCCATACTGGGGATATTGGTAAGTTTGATCGGGGTTATTTGAAAATTACCGACCGCTTGAAGAATATGCTTAAAACCTCATTGGGTAAAAACATCTATCCAACGCAAATTGAAAACGTGTTGTTGCGCAGTCCCAAGTTGGAGCAAGTTTTCATTATTGGGGACAAGCGGGAGTATTTAACGGCGATTATTCATCCCAATATGGAAGAATTGAAGTCGGCCTTTGGCGGCAGAAAGGATTATTTTGAAGTCAGTGATCCGTTTATCCAGGATGAAGAAATCAAAAAGTGGATGCAAGAAGACGTGAAGAAGTTGAGTGAGAATTTGGCCAAGTTTGAGCGAATCAAGGATTTCATAGTGAAACGGGAGCCTTTCAGTGTTGAGGCGGGCGATATGACGATTACGCTAAAAATCAAGCGCAAGGTGGTCATGGAGAAGTACGCCGATGAGATTGAAGCG
>Ga0255180_1000752_pt1 | contig 10452 bp, 6 predicted proteins | sample Atl_Colum_RepB_8_FD_189933 | JGI IMG/M metagenome (GOLD analysis project Ga0255180, IMG submission 189933) | Freshwater microbial communities from Altamaha River, Georgia, United States - Atl_Colum_RepB_8d | ecosystem: Environmental > Aquatic > Freshwater > River | place: USA: Georgia | collected... | reverse complement strand
CATTCAAACACAAAGCCCCTTCCTATCTTCGCAGCCAACCTATGCAGCCATTGAATCGGTTGCTCCGGCCAATCGATTTCCTTCAATTGCGGTATTACCTGCATCGACAGCGGTGTTAACAAATGCAACAACGACGTTCCAAATCGGATTTTCAGATCCAGATTTTTGGCAAAATAATAATGTGTTCGTTTCAAGAATCCCTAATCTAGGAAATTTGTCATTTGCAGTGCCAGGTCAGGTCAGTTACCAAGCCGGCAATCAGACGGGTGCTGATAATTTTGAAATATCTGTGATTGATAATGGGAACCCAGCTCGAATTTCGTCTTTTATGGTGAATGTGACTGTTGTTTCTGGAAACGTGGCTCCGACAATTTCATCCGTGTTTACGCAAAACAGAACAGAGGGTTTACCGATACGTGTTTTAATTGCAGGTATTGGTATTGCTGATAGCGACAGTCCCATTGCAGAAATCAAAGTGGATTGTGGTGATAATACTTATGAATACGCACCCACAAGTGGTGTTAACTTAGGTGTGGTGCTGCATACATATCAAAATTTTGGAACTTATAATGGCAGCATTTCAATCAAAGATATTCATGGCGCTGTAACAACTCAAAATTTTACAGTGAACGTCGTTAATACAGATTTACCAAAAGCTTCTTTTAAGCTGAATCAATTTCATTGTGCTTCGGCTCCATGTTCGATCACAGCGGATGCCAGTGCAACGACAGATTCAAATGGTGTATCCAGTTTCCGTTGGTTGTGGGATGATAACACAGCCGAAGAAGTGGGCGGAACTGTGACCCATTCTGTGCGTACGCATACCTATAATACAAATGGTACTTATCGTATTCGTTTACGCGTGCGCGATCCTTACCAAGCCCAAGCTGAAGTTTATGCCACTGTTTATGTAGGAACGACAGCACCTGCAGGTGGATCACCTGTCAGCGGAGCCTTGTCAGTCAGTCCCATGCGCCAGGTGTTAACAAATACTTTGTTAACGATGAATATGTCAGGTTCATTTGATCCTAATCCAAGCAGTCAAATTGAAAGTGTTGTTTGGAATTTTGGTTGTTTGACAGGGACATGCACGGATAATTCAATGCCTTCGGCAACATATCAGTATGCACAAGCATTTAATTATTATCCAACACTGACGATGACAAACACATTAGGTGGCGTCACTGTTTCCAGCCCAGCAGAAATTTTTGTGGTGAACCAAGGTGCAGCGCCGCGAGTGAATGTAAAGGTGAATAATCAAATTCCATTAGGAGCCGATGTTATTATGACGTCGCCAGCGACATTATTTTTAGATGCCAGTCCGTCATTTGATTACGATGGCACAATTCAAAGTTATTTATGGGATTTTGCGGATGGCACACAAGCAAATACTGCGATGACGATTAAAACATTCTTTAATCCTGGCGTTTATTTGGCCTCGTTAAAAGTGATCGATAATGATGGCAACCCAGTTAAACAATTTTTAAAAATCATTATCAACAGTCCAGCCAATTTAAAAAATGTGAATCAACCATCTGTAATCAGTCCTGAATTAGATCAGAATTTAACGAATGCCTGTGGTTCTGGTTCCGGATCTGCGTGTTCACATTTAGCTGATTTATATCGATCGAACGAATTTGTTTCATCGCACTTGCGCAAACAAGCGTGTCGTTTTGGATTCAAACCGGCTTGCGGGGAGTAGGGATGAAGCTTTCAGTATTTTTCTTATTTGCTATATTTATTAAATTAAATTTATTGGCTCAAGTTAGTGCGCCATTAACTTCGGTACCGGCGCGTATAAATTTTCGATCGTTCCTGGCGCATCCCAATTCAAATGCGCCAGGTTGTGATTTGAATGCAGCAAATGCGGCACTCAAACTAACTGACATGAGTCCCGCATTTTTGCCAGGTGTTACTATATCACTTTATTCCAGAGGTGATTATACGTACGGAGGATCTCCATCGGATCCAGAGGGTAATGAACAGCTAAATGGATTTGTATTTGCGACTACAAGTGGACTTAAAAGTGTCGTTTGTACAAATGTTTTGGATCCTAATTATTTATTATGTGAAGGACCGTTACTAGCCACCCAAAACTATAATGAGCCAGCTAGAAGTACTTTTACTATTCCATCTAGCCATGATTATATTTATTTTTCGCCGATGCAAGGATGCGATACTGCCCGCGACGTTGGTGACGATTTCAGAATAGAAGGATATGTATATAATATCGATTCCGTTTTGAAAGGGGCTACGCTCATTCAAAATGGTACAGAAATAGCATTAGTTCCAAATATTGATCCTTTAAAGGTTCTTAAACCAAATTTACCAGCGACTTTGAAATTAAAGTTGCTACCGAACATGAATATACAAGGATCAGAGTTTTTATTTTATGGTATGAAAATTACTACAACACAGACACAAACTGACGGATCTGGCGAAATTACATTTAATATAAATAAAGTACCTTATTATTTCTTGAATGATGATTATGGGTTCAAGTTTACAATTCGTGGAAATACGACATCGGGCACGAATGTTCAAATTCTGCAGGCATCATATCGTTGGGCGTTTGATTATAAATTACCCGCCGAAAGCATTGATATTTATCAAGTTATCAAAAATCCAATTTTATACGCACCATCTACGACAATTGATTTAGTCGGCGGTAAAAATGCTGACATAATAGTTAAGACGTATCCTAATGCTGATTTTTCTGGAAGTGTTGTTGAGATCAGAGAGACTTATGATTCTGAAGTAATTATGTCAGTTCCGGTGAAAAATAGTGATTCTGGAAGTAAAGGGGAGCTTGTTTTTGAAATAGATCCAGTTCCTGGCGAAAATATTCGATTGAATAAATCGTATGTAATTGTTGTGCACTTAAAGTATCATTCGCCAGATGGTATAAATGTATACGATTATAAAGATTATAAATTTGTTTTTATACATAAAACCAGGAAAATTAAAATTGGAATTGTTCCTATAGAAAGAGGTTATTTTTCATCTTCAAATGTGATTTCAATGAGAAAAGAAGATGCCGAATATGTAGTTAACTATGGCAGCGAGTTATTTAAAATTATGTACCCAGTTCATCCAGCAAATTATACTTATGAAATTTTAAAGCCAAGAAGTTTAGGCTTAGCTATAAATTGGCCAGACTTAATAAGGTCGACTAATATTGACATGGTGAGAGACGTTCAACGGACAGTGTCGGCTGTGAATCTTTTTTTAGATTTAAAAGTGCTAGAACAGGTGTTACTCGAAGAAAATGTTTTTAATTCTAAAAAAATCGACTTTATTGTTGGCCTTTTTGATCAGTCTTATTACGATAGCATAGGGTTTGATAGTTTGGGCATGATATCAAGATTGTTCGAGCCGTCGCTTGGCCTTGAATCTTTTCAGGGGGCAGCGGCTGTGCAACGTGAAGCTCCAGTAACGTATATTCATGAGTTTGGCCACTTGTTTGGTCTTATGCATCGTAAAAATGATCATGATGATGGATATTCTAATTATAATTTTAGCCCAGATTGGCAAACTGATCGTGGCCACATGGGGCTGGGGGTTCGTAGTTTAATGGAAGACGGCTGGGGGTTTCAGAATTTATGGAATTCAAATAGCAATAAGCCAAAGTGGATAGACAGATCGGATTATATCAGGGTATTTAGACGTTTTATAGAAAATAATTTAATGGAAAGTAAAAGTACTACTGCATACGGAATTAAAATCACTGGTATAATTAAAGATAACACTTATTTAAGCCTTGGATCGCAGTTATATGAAAATTATGCTTCAAATAAGTCTCAGATTAACAACTATAGATACACGTTAATGATTAAAAATTCAAATAATGTCGAATTATACTCAATTGGGATACAAGATAGTCAGATAAACACAAATGATAATTTAACTATATTCACTGCTTCAGTGCCTCTAATAAGTAACTCTCAGTATTTTGAAATCTTTGATAACTATTTATCAAAAACAATACACAAGGGTAATCTTTCATATGAATTATTGATTTCGAAGCTTTATAGCCTGTCAGAAAAATCAGTTAAAAATGGAGATGTCATTAGTTTTGTTAAAGATTATAAAAAAACTGTAGAGCGCTTTTCGGATCAATCAAAATGCATTGGTGAGGTATCTAGAAAGCATTTAATCACAGGCAATCTTCTTGATTTAGTTAACTCTAGACTAATAGATAGTCCGGACGATGAAATATTAGTATCGGGGCGGACATCATTTACCAAGTTAATAAAAAAACTACTTGATATTATGTATAGTGATATTAATGATGATTTAGTTTCGAACAAATTAGCGTATTATTGTGTTCAAAATGAAGTTAACCACGAATTGAAAAAAATTGAAATTTTTACCTCAAAAAAACCAATCAACAAAAATTACATTTTTTTGATTGAAATGTTGAGCGACAATCAAATTTTTGACTTAAGAGAATTGAAAGAAGATCTTCTTTTAAGAAATTTTAGTAAAAATAATCTAACTTATAAATTATATTTAGTCCAAAGAAAAATATTTTCAAATGCACAAAAACTTTTTGTTGAAAATGGAATTGGTAATTATGATTTGAAAGTTAATAATCTTAAAAAATATTTAAAAAATGATTTAGTAGAAATTGAATCTAGTGATATTATCCTGAACGAATAAAAAAAGAGAGAGTAAATGAGCAGATGCATACTTTTCCTATTTATGAGCGCAATATCAATTTATGTTTACGCAGATAGACCCGCGGTCTATCAAAAAACATGCTTCAAAGGCCAAGTCATCAATGTAGAAAAATCTAAAAATGATGACGGATACTACAACGAAATAATTCAGTATGGTAGAAATCAGGTTTATCGTGTCTACTTGTCAGATAAGCTGGAGACTCTTTCAGAAAAGTTTTTTTCAATTCAACAAGCTCCGCAGTCCTGGTTTGGTAAGCAGCAATATGACGTAGTTAATATTTACAATACAATTGCTGAATGTAATCAGAATGCTAAGCCTTTGAACGATGAAGTTATGAATACGATTAAATCACAATGCACTCACTTTCTATTAAAATGTTTGGAATGGTATGGTTACTATAGAGTAAAATCCGAAAGTAATATTCGAATTTATAAAAATGAATATGAAAATTATATTGAAGTTGAGGTACGTTATCCTGCAACACCAAGCGAAGATGCAGAATTTATACAAAGTATCAAATTATTAAAAGATTTTACTAAAATTGATTATCGTCCGAATCGAGATAAGTGTTTTTATTTAAATGTACCATCACATAGACAATCATTTTCCGATTGGCTCTATGTACTTACAAAATGTGATTAAATAATTCAGGTCTTTACATCATTCGATTAGCTTGTTCATTAAAACGGAAATAAAAAGTGAGCCTTCTGATCTGTACCCCCAAAAAGTGGACAGGTAAAAAAAGGTCTCAACTATAATAAGTTGACTGAATCCAATATTCAATTTACTAAAGACTTTAAAGTTAAGTCGATTAAGCAGTATAATCAGGTCAACTTAATAAAAATTCTGTTTTAGTGCCAAATAATAAGTTCAGAAATCAGATATTGTCTGACATATTGATAATCGGTGTCTTTTACTGAAAAAAGAAAATTTATTTAGATCAATTAATTTTTTCAGATTTAATGTGATTTTAAAAAGCATTAATGATTAAAACTTTGAAAGGATTTATGTATTTCTTTAGATGTATTTGTATATTATGTATTGCCTTTTTTTCGCAAATTGAATTGAATGCTAGCAATTTGGGAGATAAAATTGAATTTTATGATCAAGTTGAAAATCTACAAAAACAAAATAAAATTGATCTCAATAAAATTGAAAATTTAAAATTAGACCGGGCTTTAATTAAAAGTAACCGAAAAAGCATTGAAAAAAGTATACCCTATGCGTTGGATAAAAGATTTGAGCTGCCAAGCCAAAATGGTATAGATACATACGTTGTTGTACTAAATGTGTATGGGAAACCGAGTTGTGTTAAATTCAGTTTTATTAAAGATAAATTAGTTTTAATAAGAATTTCATTTAGTGCTGATTACACTTTCCAAGACATTCTTGAAAAATTAAAGCCAATGCTTGGTTCCAAGCCAAAGATTCATAGTTCGACAAATATCAATTCAGCTTATTGGACAAAGAAATATCAGTTACTACAAACTAGCAGTTCGTTAGGTAAACGATTAAAGCTGTGGATTGAGCCAGAAGCTAGGTAAATATTTCCACGTAAATGTTTTTACTTAAACGTTCCATCGTTCTTTAGAAATAAAATAAATCGCACCGGGTTTGAAACTGTCGCCGCAAGAGCGCGAAAAAATTGAAGCCATTATTAAGAAATCCGTAAAAGAAAGCGGATACTATTTTAAATCGGGGAATTGATTTTTTAACAAAAAATTAACAAAAGTTTTCCATTATAAATATAAATCAGAAAAATACCGCAAATTGAATGATTTTATTTTTTCCTCGTACTAATATCAACCGTAGATTCCATTTATAAAATTATTAAAGATATTTTTGATGAATATCCGAATATTTCAAAATCTTGTTCGTAAATTGAGGTCTGTATGCTATTTTTTATTAAACTATTTATTTTTTTTAATGTTGCTTTTAGTTGGACTGTTCGAAGTAAATCTAATATGGATTCATCGGCAGGTGATGTAACTCATATATACATTTACATTTCAGATGATTTTGTTGATAGTTTTCTTGTTAGAAGTTTTTTTTCGGATCAAAGTGACGGCAATCTTGTTCAGAAGAAGATTGTTTTTGATCATAACATATCAACACAAGTCATAAAATTTCTGAAGGACTTTTATGAATCTGATTTGAATGGATTTTATTTAATTAAGCTAACGAAAAAATCATCAATTATTGTTGAAAATGAAAATTATTCCAAATTATTTCTTCAAAAAGAGGGTGAGTGTTCTGTGCAAAGCCAATCAGTAGATACGGTTGATAGTTGTTACAGAAGTAAAATTAATAAATATGAAAATGGATTTCTTTATTATAAGTCCTTACTATTTTTTAAAAAATTGCAACTTTATTTTATACCAGAACTCGAATCATTTCTCTATGAGAGAACGTCAAAAATAAGATGGTTTTTTACATCATAATAAATATTGTTGGTAGCTCTGTTAATTAATTTAGTTTAATATTAGTAAGTTTAGGTATATTCGAAAAGTTATTAGACATAAAAAGTTGTGAGGGAATAAGGAGCTGCTAGATGATATTGAGATTGGTTAAGTATTTATTAGCGCTTATGTTTTTAATAGCGCTTATGTACCTAGGTTATTCTTATACTGATGATAGGCTTTTTTATCACAAAAAATCCTGTTTTAAAGGTATTGTAATTAGTTCCGAAAAGATGAAAGACGCAGATTTGTATGAATCTCAAATTATTGAATATGGCCGAAACGAAATGCATCAGGTGCTAACATCTGAGAAACTTGATGAAAAACAAGTGAAATATTACAAAGTGAAAAAAAGTGATCAGTCAATGTTTGGAAAATCCGTTCCTGATGTTGTTGAAGAATATAATAAAATTCTCGAATGTAATTTTCGTGCGCATCCAATAGATTTGAAATTTTTGAACGCAATTAAATATGTTTGTATAGGCGCACCCAATAAGTGTTTGGAATCGTTTGGTTTTTATCGAGTTAAATTTGATCCAAATAATCAAATTTTTGTAAATGAATATGGTAACTATCTACTTGTCGAATATCGCGTAAAAAATATAAAAGCTCCTGATGACGATTACGAGCGTATTGAAAGTATTAGTATTATGAATGATCAAACACCTATCGAATATCAGCCCAATTTAGATAAATGTTTTTACTTAAATGTTCCATCATACTCTAAGTCTTTTTCTGAATGGTTCTATGTGTTGACCAAGTGTAATTTCTTTGAATGAATTTAATATGAGTGGTGACAAGTAGTTTTGGAGATATCATCAGAAATTTAATTATTTTTATTTTTTTAAGTGGAAATTTTTCCTATGCATTAGCGACTGGCTGTGGTGGAACTGTAATTAGTTGTAAATTAGAGCGGAAAGGTTTTTTTGTAGGATTTATAAATGAAAAACCTGTTAGGACGTTGGAAAAAGTAAAGGCCAAAAGAGGTGATAAAGAAGAGCTTCGTGAAACTCTTTTTGACGAATCCATTCAATGCAGTTACGACATTAAAAACTTGTCAGGCTATGATCCGAACAAGGTTTATAAATTGTATTCAAATATTTGTGTCAATCTTAGGGATGAATTTAAATATATTTTTAATGGTGGAACTCGTTGCAAGTCTTTGCCCGTAGCAGAGACGCTGCAGGATGGTACTTGGAAAACTACTGAAACGAAAAGGTCTTCCTTGGGGTACATCTGGCAAACGGGGGAATGTAGTTTGAAGTCTGAAAAATATTTTCAAAAGCTTAAGGATAGGGCTTCTGTTGCGAAACTTATCGAAAATAAATTCTTATTAGTCAGTCAAGATGATTCGTATTTAGTATACTACGCCAATCCAGGGTACGTTGTTAAGTTAGAAAAAAATGAAAAAAAATGTAAGAATAATAAAAAATGCGAACTTGATATAATTCTGAAAAGAAGATTGAATTCAGCGATTTTGGATGACAAGGGAATATTACATACGAATGAAATTATTTTGTGAATCTGGTGGGGTGATAATTATTCTGCCTAGGCACAGTTTTAAAATCTTACCCTCTAAAAATAAAATAAACCGCGCCCAACAAACACAGCCCCGCCCATAAATAATCCAGCTTCAGAGGTTGGTTCATATACAATACGCTAAAGCCGGCAAAGACGGCCATGGTGATGACTTCTTGGATGATTTTCAGTTGGGGCAGGGTATAGTGTTCTGATCCCAGGCGGTTGGCAGGGACTTGAAAGCAATATTCAAAAAGGGCGATTCCCCAGGAAATTAAAATCACCATCCACAGGGCTTGATCCTTGGCCGTTTTTAAATGGCCGTACCAGGCAAATGTCATGAAAATATTGGCCACGGTCAATAATACGATCGGTAAAATCACGATAAATCCTCGGTGCCTTGAAAATTATTTTTACTTTCAGGTTCAGAATCCGTTTTTGATTTATTGTACGCATGATTACACAACAGCGATGCAATACGTCTGTATTCACTCAGTAAATCCAGATGGATCGAACTGGTATTGATCGATTCACGTAAACCTCTGTTCAAGCGGGAAATGTGGTTTTCACGGTACGAAATTTCAATCTTGGCCAAATCCCGCTTTAATTTGATCGCCAAGGAACACATATCGGGATTATTAAAAGCATTAATTCCCATCGAAGCCACTTTGACGACTTGGGAATGCATGTCTTTGATTTCTTGCCAGCCTTCGTTTGAAAATTCTAACTTCAGAGCATGTTTTTTAATTGCCAACGCGCGGATATTAATATCGATCGAATCCGCCGCACGTTCTAGGTCGCTGATAAACATAATTAAATTCATAATATTTTGATGAACCACATGCGACGATTTATTGGCGTGATCCAGTAAAAACATTTTTGTTTCACGATATAAAAAATCCACTTGGTTATCGCGATCTTTGATCGATTGAATCAGTACAGGATCTTCGTTTTCAAACAACACAACGCTGTCTTTTAGCATGCTGACAACAATATCCGCCGTGCGCATGATTTCTCTTTGGGCGTAAGAAATCGCCAAAGACGAATTTTGGTAATTATTCAGCGCCAGGTATTCGGTTCCAAATTCATCCTGCACAGATTTAGGAAATAATTTTTCAATCAAAGCGGCACCCTTATTGATGAACGGATAAAAAACAACGGCCGATGCAATATTAAAAAAGAAATGAGCATTGGCAATTAAACGCGACGAACTGGCATGCATTTCCGTCGCTGTATCCAGAAAAAATTGTGTGAAAGGATAGAAAATAAAAACACTGGCCGTTTTATAAAAGAAATGGGCCCAAGCGACTTGTTTCCCAATATAGTTACTGCCCGCAGCGGCAAACAAAGCTGTCGAAGTGGTTCCAATGTTGGCACCATAAACCCACAATAAGGCATCGTAATTCGAAATCACTCCGGCAGAACAAAGGCTCATCGCTAAACCAATCGTCACAGCACTGCTGTGTACGAATGCGCAGAAAATCAAAGCCGCCAAGAACGAGTAAAATGAGTTGTCGCGCATGGATTTGAAAAAATCAGCTAAAACATCCAGGCCCGCAAAATAATGCGAACTGAGAGAGATCATTTTAAGTCCTAAAAAGATCAACGCAAAACCCATGATCACAGAGGCAAAATTTTTGACTGAATTTTTTTGGCTGATAAAATAAATTGAAAAACCCAAAATGAACAAAGGCAACGAAAACGGCGACAAATCAAATGAAATCAATTGAACGGTGAATGTCGATCCAATTGCCGTCCCAATAATCACACCCATGACTTGGGGTAAGCTGAT
>Ga0255180_1000746_pt1 | contig 10482 bp, 7 predicted proteins | sample Atl_Colum_RepB_8_FD_189933 | JGI IMG/M metagenome (GOLD analysis project Ga0255180, IMG submission 189933) | Freshwater microbial communities from Altamaha River, Georgia, United States - Atl_Colum_RepB_8d | ecosystem: Environmental > Aquatic > Freshwater > River | place: USA: Georgia | collected... | reverse complement strand
TCCATGCACGGTGACCGCCGCGATCCCGGCCGACTCCAGGTCTCGAGCGAGCGTCGGCGCCACGAAGCGTTCCGGATCCCAACCGAGGCGCATCTTCGCGGTGACGGGCACCGCCCCGCCCGAGTGCCGGCGCACGGCCTCCACGATCCGTTCCGCCAGGCGCACCGTTCCGAGGGCATCGCAGAGGAGGAGCGACCCGCCGTTCTTCTTCGCCACCTTGTCCACGGGGCAACCCATGTTGATGTCGATGAGCCTGGCTCCGCGGTCGATCGCCCAGCATGCGGCCTCGGGCAGCGGGTCGTCCCAGTTGCCGTAGAGCTGCATCCCGCAGGGTTGGTCGGCGGGGTCCGTGGCCGCCAGCTCCACGCTTCGCGGCGAGCCTCGCAGCACCGCGTGAGAGTTGAGGAGATCGGTGCTCGCCAGTCCGACGCCGCCTTGCTCGCGGCACAGGATCCGGAACGCCAGGTCGCAGTGTCCGGCGATCGGCGCGAGCAGCAGCGGCGTCTGGAGCCGCAGCGGGCCGATGTTCACGACGATGCCTCCATCGCCGCCTGCTGCAGCCGGTAGAGCCCCAGCAGGAACGTGCCGGCGACGAAGGGCTCCACCTCCAACCGCCCCGTCACCGTGCCGAACCGGAACAGGTGCTGGCCCTCCACCCCCATCGGTCGGTCGAGCGTCACCTCGATCGAGTCGAACGGCGTCGGCGGAAGCCCGATGCAGCAGCCGTCCCACTTGTTGAGCATGAGCATCAGTTCGCGGGTCTCCCTGACCTGCAGCGGCGGCGCCCAGTAGCCGCTGATGCGCACCCACGCGCCGCGAAGGTCCGCCACGCGCCCCGGCAGCTCGAACCGTCCGGTGGCCGCATCCACCGATGCCGACGCGCTCGCGAGCAGTTCCCACGTGATCAGGTAGGGGTCGCGTTCGCTTCCGCTGCCGCGCACGAGGTACTTGCCGTCCACCCGCATGGTGCGATCGTCGAGCCGCTCGACCACCGCCGCGGCGCCGACCCGAACCTCCGGCGAACCCGTGGCGACGGGCGCCGCCAGCGATCCGCCCAACAGTTCCTCCAGGTAACCGCCGCCCGCGGCCGGGGTGGGCACCGTCGGTTCGTCCACGGCGATCGGCATCGCCGGCCGGATCGGACCCGCCGCCAACGGTGCCCCATCCGTGGTGCGCGCGTGCTCCTGCCGCGGCGGCCACGCCAGCGCCAGCACCGCCGCGACCACCGCCACGACCGCCAATCCCCACGTGGCGCGAATCATCGCTCGCAGAGCCCCACGAGCACGTCGTGCAGGGCCGACGCCGGGACCGACTGGTCCAGGTGGTCCAAGCCCTCTCCCACCAGGACGGGTGCGTACGGCGTACCGGTCTCGATGCGTCCGTGGCTGCCGCGGACCAGCGAGCAATCCAGCGGCACCACCTCGAGCAATGCCCGCATGCCGATGCGACGCAACGCCAGTTGCCGCGCCATGTAGGCCGCCGGCATGCGGATCCCGGGATCCATGAAGAGTTCGAGCGGGTCGTACCCGGGCTTGCGATGGATGTCCACGGTCCGGGCGTAGTCGGGAGCGCGCGCCGGATCCACCCACCACGGGTAGGCGAACCACCACCCGCTCCTGGCCACCAGCGTCAACTCGCCGCTTCGCGAGTGGGCCGTGCCTGCGGCGCGCAGCTCGCCGAGGTCGATGACGCGCTCGACGCCGGCCTCGGCCTCCAGCGCCGCGCGTGCCGCGGGCACGTCCTCCGGCCGTCGCACGTACACGTGCGCGGCTTGGTGATCGCACACGGCGAACGCCCGGCTCTCCGACGTGTCGAGGAGCTCGCGGCCATCCTCCGCGCGGACGGCCAGCAGTCCTGCCCGGCGCAACGCGACGTTCGGCATGCAGGCGTCACGCACCGGCGCGATGCCGTACTCGCTCACCACCAGCACCCGCACGCCGCGGTCGCGGAAGAACCGCTCGAGTTGGTCGAACACGCGATCCAGCTCACGGATCTCCGGGTCGACGCGGGCATCGTCCGGCCCGAACTTCTGGAGGCAGTAGTCCAGGTGCGGCAGGTAGACCAGCTGCAGGTCGGGCCGATGCAGATCCTCGATCCGCCGTGCCGCCGCGGCGATCCAGTCGGTGCTGCGGATGTCGGCGCCCGGTCCCCAGAACCGAAACAGCGGGAACGCCCCGAGCTCTCCCTGGAGGCGGTCGCGCAGGTCCGGCGGGTGCGTCCAGCAGTCGGGCACCTTGCGACCGTCGGCGCGGTACTGCGGGCGCGGCGTCACGGCCACGTCCACCGACGAGTTCATGTTGAACCACCAGAACGTGTTGGCCACCGTGGGCGCCGGTCGGCCGAGCTCCGCGGCGCGAGCCCGCAGCGTGTCCCACACCTTGGGTGCCTGCACCAGGGCGTTCGACTGCTTCCAGAAGTGCACCTCGGCCAGGTCGCGGTCGTACCAGCCGTTGCCGACGATGCCGTGCTGGCCGGGGCCTCGGCCGGTGAGCATCGAGGCCTGCACCGTGCAGGTGACCGCGGGGAAGTCCGGGATCACCGCGTGCAGCCCGCCCGATCGACGCACGAACTCCTGCAGCGCCGGGGACTTCCGGCGCGCGAAGACCGAGGGCGAGAGCCCGACCAGGTTCAGGACCGCGACGCGCACTCGGTCAGGATAGGTGCCAGGGCGCGATCCACCTGCGGCGCCCAGCCACGGTTGGCCGCGGGGCTGGCCGGGCTCGGGTGGAGCACCTGGAGCACGTCGGGCCACGGGAAGCGACCGTCGCCTCCGGTCGTGCGTCGCGCCTCCACGACGGCTGCCGCGCGACGCGCGGCGAACGCGCCGAACCCAACCACGTGCCCCGGGCGAAGCGCCACGATCGCCTCGCCCAGTGCGTGGTCGCACGCACGCTCGAGCTCATGGACGGCAACGGACCCCGTGCCCGACTTGGGCAGTCGGTCCGGGGTGAGGTTGGCACCGCTCGCCGCCATGAACGCAAGCGGGCACCAGTTCCACACGAACGCACGTCGGAAGAACCGCTCCCGTGTCCCGAATCGTTCACGCGCCCACGTCCAGACGCGTGCGCCGCTCACCTCGCTGCGCGCACACGCAAACCCCTGCACCGGTCGCTTGGGGTGCGTGCGTTCGGGCGTCCCGATCTGCGCCACCTTCTCGTCGATCCGCAGGAACGCGCGCACGGCCGCGACCTCGCCGAACGGCACGCCGGTCTGCGCCATGCCGAACGGGCCAGGGTTCATGCCCACGAACAGCACCGCCGGGCGCGGCCTCGCCATGCGCAGGTACGCGCGGTGCGCCGGCCACGCGTACTCCAGCGGGTTGTAGGCGAACGCCACGGGCGCCCGAAAGCGCAGCGCGCCGCAGCGGTCCCGGAGGTCCGCGGCGGCGCGCTCGAGGCGGTCGGTGGTCCCGCGGGCGTTCAAATCTCCAGCCGCAGGCCCGCGTACACGCGGATGTCGTTCTGGATGTCGCCGGTTGGCACCTGCGACTGGTACTGCCAGCGCACGCCGCCCAGCAACTTCAGGCCGGGAAGCTCCTGCACCTTCATGGTCCATTCCAGGCGAGCCAGCATCAGGAAGTCGGTGAAGTCGGCGAAGTCCGGCGTGATCCAGTAGCTGCCGACGATCGCCTGGTTCTCGGTGATGTCCCAGTCCCACTCCAGCGAGGCGTAGAGCTGCGGGTAGCCCTGGTTGATGTTGCCGAACTCGTAGCTGTATCCGGCACCGATCTTGCCGATCAGGTTGGCGACCGGCTTCTTGAAGAACTCGTAGCCAAGTCCTCCCCAGGCCGAGGCCCGCTGCTCGTAGTCCTCGAGCGGCGCCCACTGGAACTGGCCCTTCGCGAACCACAGCACCCGCGGATCGGACTCGAACCGGCGGTCGTACATGCTGGTGACCAGCAGGTTGTTGTCGGTGGTGCCGCCGTCGACGGTCTTGAAGAAGTACTCGGCGGTGTTCGCCCACTTCTCCACGTCCTTGACCTCGTAGACCGCGCCCGCCGCGACGCGGAAGTCGAGCTGCTTGTTGGCGGCCGACACGTAGTTGACGTTGGCGTCGATGACGAACTTCCAGGGCGACGGCTCCGCGGCAGGCGGCGCGGGCAGTTCGCCGGCGGCGCCGCCTCCTGCCGCCGCGGTTCCCGCTGCACCCGCGGCCCCATCCACCGCCGCGCCGTCCTTGCCGACGCCCGCCGCGTCGTCGCCCGGGTTCACGGCGTCCACCGGGCGCGGCGCGTCCATGTCGGCGTTGGAGGCCGGACCGAGGAGCAGCTTGCGCAGCTCATCGTCGGTCGCGGTCCGCTTGGCCATCTCCTCCTCGGGGGGCAGCGGCACCACCGAGACCACCGAGGCGCGGTCGAGGGTCATCTCTCCGAGCGCCGGGTGCCGGATCGTCACCTTGTCCGCCGTCTCGGCGAGCAGCACGGCCTTGATGGCGTCGCCGTTGCGCAGTCGCACCGAGACGGAATCCCCCGGCTTCGCGGCGACGTCCTGGGTCGCCTGGACGGCAGGGGCGGGTGCAACGGGGGTCGAAGCGGCGGGCTCCTGCGCGTGGGCCGGGGCAAGGATCGCCAGCGCGGCGGCACCGGTGAGCAGCGTGGTCTTCATGGTCTTCCTCAAGGAACCGAGTCCACCCGGCCTCGTGCCGGGGCGGCGGGAGGGTACCCGAGGCTACGCTCCCGGGCGTGATGCGACCCCGATCCGCGAGGCTTGCCCGATTCCTCCTGCCGGTGCTCGTCCTGGCCGTGGCGGTGTTCCCGCTGGCCTCGTGCGCCGGTGGCCCCAAGCGCACCAAGATGGGCGAGGCGGCGCGGATGCTCCGTGACCAGGCGATGACGCGGGCGCAGCTGGAGGAGTTGTCCAACGCCTTCGCGGACCGCTACTTCACGCTCATGCTGGCCGCCAGCGAGCGCGTGCTGCGCGACAACACCGACATGCAGCAGCGCCGCATCATGAACGGCCTGCGGCTGCTCGGCGTGTCCAGCATGTACGACATCGCCACCAGCCCCGACACGCTGACGCAGCTGGTCGACCAGCTGGTGGTGGTCACCCTGCAGAACTTCTTCTGGGTGGATTCCGGCCGTTCGCAGGCGATCTGGGGCGAGGAGCGCGCCCAGCCGCTGGTCGAGAACCTCCGCAAGGCCCGCGAGGACATCTGGGGCATCGCCGCCAAGGTGTTCACCGACGAGCAGCTCGAGGAGCTCGACCTCCTGATCTCCACGTGGTGGACCCGCCGCGGCGGCACCGAGTTCGTGGCCTACGTGCGGTTCAGCGAGGTGGCCTCCGTGAAGGGCGAGCAATTGATCCAGACCGTGCGCGACGGCGGCGGCCTGCTCGAGCCGCTCGACCGGGCGATCGACCAGGCCGAGGAGGCGAAGATCTCGCTCGAGCGCACGTTCTTCTGGGCCAAGCGCCTGCCGCTCTTCGCCAACTGGCAGGCCGAGGCGCTGGCACTCGACCTGGTGTCCTTGCCCGAGACCGAGCTGATGGTCGGCAACATCGACGACGTGGCGCAGACCTTCTCCAGCATGCCGGATCGCATCGAGCGACTGATGGACCGCATGGACGGCACCCAGCGGACGCTGCGCGACGTGGTGGACATGCTCTTCTGGCGTGCGCTCGCGCTGGTGGGCGCGGTCACCGTCGCGCTCCTGATCCTGACGTGGTACCGAACCAAGCGGAGGACCGCCCCATGATCGCCGCGGCACTCATCCTGGCATTGCACACCCCGGCCTCGGCGGACGCGCCGAATGCGCCGCCGTCGCCCACGACCGCGTCGGATGCTCCTGCACCCGCGTCGCCCTCGCCGCGCCCGCGACTCTCCGTCCAGGAGCGGCTGCAGCAGCGCACGGGCGCCGCCACCGGAACCACCTCCGGCGAGCGTCTCACCCAGTCGTTGGCCCAAGGAGTGTCCGCCCCCGGCTCGTACGGAGAGGATCTCTCCCGCATCGTCGAGCGGTTCCCCGCCTACGCCGCGCGGCACTCCCCGTGGACCGGCACCGTCCGCGTGGTCGGCTCCGAGACCATGGGCCCGATGGTCAGCAACCTCGCGATCGGCTTCCAGGCGCTGTACCCGGCCCTCAAGATCACCGTCGGCCAGGGGGGCTCCGCGGTCGGCGTGGATGCGCTCGCCACCGGCCTCTGTGACGTCGCTGCCGTGGCTCGCCCGCTCACCGATGCCGAACGGACGCGCCTTGCCGCCACCGCGCGCCGCACGGCGATCGAGGTCCCGATCGCCATGGACGCCGTCTGCGTCTACGTGAACCACGCCAACCCGATCGCCGGCCTCACGCGCGAGCAGCTCAACGGCATTTTCGCGATCACGCACTCGCAGGCACCCCAGCCGATCCTCCGCTGGAACCAGCTGGATCCGGCATCCCCGCTCGGCGCCGAGTTCCTGCCGCTCTACCTCCTGAATTCACAGTCGGGCACCATGCAGCTCTTCCGCGACTGGTGCATGCCGGGCGAGGAGTTCACCACGGTCCTGCGGTTCGTCGAGCCCGGTCCATCCTCGGTGGTCAATGCCTGCTGCGCCTACCGTGACGCCATCGGCATCGCCGGGTACGGCTCCGGCCAGCCCCGCGCACGGCGCGTGCCGGTGTCTGCCGGCGCCGGCCAGCCCTTCGTGGAGCCCACGCCGGCCACCATCATCGACGGCACCTACCCGCTGTCGCGGCCACTGAACCTGGTGGTGCTGGCCAACGCCGACGGCAGCGTCGACCCGGTGGTCCGGGACTGGCTGCGGTTCATCTGGTCCGAGAGCGGCCAGGACACCGTGGCCACCGTGGGCGAGGTGCCGCCGAATCCCGAGCGCATCCCCGAGGTCTTGGGCGTGCCGATCGACGACATGTGGCGCTGACCGCGGGTTCACGCGTTTCCTAGCATCCGGGCATGCTGCATGCCCGACGATCGTTGCTCGCGCTCATCGCCTGCTGCGCCGTGGCCCTTCTCTGGGGTGGCGCCGGGTTCAGCGCAGCCCAGGATGCCGATCGCACGCTGACTCCGTCGGCCTACGGCGCCAAGCGCCTGCTGGTGGTGCATTGGACGCGAACGGACGGCGACGCCGAGGGCTGGAACGTCTGGGCGTGGCTGCCCGGGCGCGACGGCGCGTCGCATGCGTTCGACCGTTCCGACGCCTTCGGGCGCGTGGCCGTCATCCCGGTGAAGGGTCCCGGGGCCGATGCCGCGGATCGGGTGGGCATCATCGTCCGCAAGGGCGATTGGCAGGATCGTGACGGCGCCGGCGACCGGTTCATCGATCTGGGCACGCGTGCGGTGACGCACGTGTGGCTGGTGGCCGGAGACCCCACCCTGCACCCGAAGCCGCCCGCGCTCGACCGCACGCCGCGGGTGACGGCAGCGTTCCTGGACGCCCGCGACCGCATCACCGTCGCGAGCACGGTGGTCCTCGAGCAAGCGTCGCTCAGTCGCCTGCTCAAGGTCGAGTTTGACGACGGCACGCCGGTCCGTGTCCGGTCCGCCGCCCCGGCGCGGATGGAGGGCGCCGATCGCCCGATCACCACCGTTCAGCTGGCGCGTCCCATGAAGGACGACGAGATCGCCCGCCTGCGGCTCTCGTACGGCGGCTCGGCCCCGAGCCTGGTGCACGCGCGCGGCGTCCTCGAGGATCCGGCGTTCGTGGCGGCGAACGCCGAGCTCGGCGCGCGCTGCACCCCGGAGCGCACCGTGTTCCGCACGTGGTCGCCGGTGTCCTCCGAGGTCGAGCTGCTGCTCTATCCGTCGCCCGCGGCGCTCTCGGCGGATCGGACCGTGGCGCTCGGGCGCGGCGCCAACGGCACCTGGGAGACCACGGTCGAGGGCGACCTGCACGGCACCGCCTACGCGTACCGGTTCACGCACTACGGCGAGCGCCGCACGGTGCCCGACATCCACTGCGCGGCGGCCACGGCCGACTCGCAGCGAAGCGTGGTCGTCGACCTCTCGCGCGCGCAGCCCGAGGGCTGGCGCGACGGCGTCGCCGCACCGCGGCTCGCCCGCGCCACCGACGAGGTCATCTACGAGATCCACGTCCGCGACTTCACGGTGGACGACCGATCGTGCCCGCCCGCGCAACGCGGCAAGTACCTGGGTCTCGTTCACTCCGGCCAGGCGGCGGACGGCTCGCCCACCGCGCTGGCGCACCTCAAGCAGCTCGGCGTGACGGCGGTGCACCTGATGCCGGTGCACGACTTCACCGCGGCGCCGGACGCCTACAACTGGGGGTACTGGACGGCGCTCTTCAACGTTCCCGAGTCGAACTTCGCGAGCGAGGCCACCGACCCGGTCGCCCCGGTGCGCGAACTCCGCGCCGCGGTCGACGGGCTGCACCGGGCCGGGATCCGCGTGGTGCTGGACGTGGTCTACAACCACACGTCCTCCTCGGGCGCCGCGAGCCCGTTCGACGGCACCGTGCCCTACTGGTTCTTCCGGACCACGCCCGACGGCCGCTACACCAACGATGCCGGCTGCGGCAACAGCGTGGCGGACGAGCGCGCCATGGTGCGCAAGTACATCCTGGACTCGCTGGCGTTCTGGCTGCGCGAGTACCGGATCGACGGCTTCCGCTTCGACCTGCTCGGCACCCACGTTCCCGAGACCGTGCGCGCCGCGGTGGCGCTGGTGCGCTCGATCCGCCCGGACGCCACGCTCTACGGCGAGCCGTGGACGGGCGGCGGCCCCATCCGCTTCGGCAAGGGCGCCCAGCGCGGCACGGGCATGGCGGTCTTCAACGACCACATCCGCAACGCCATCCGCGGTGACCTGGACGGCACCGCCAGCGGCTTCGCCACCGGCCCGGGCGGGGACGCCGACGCACTCCGCCGCGGCGTGGCGGGCGCCATCGACGACTTCACCGCGTCGCCCGCCGAGACCGTCAACTACGCCTCGGCGCACGACAACCTCACGCTGGTCGACAAGATCGCGAAGGCCGCGCCTGCTGCCGATCCCGCCACGCGTCGGGCGATGCAGAAGCTCGCCATCGGCATCGTGCTGGTCAGCCAAGGCATCCCGTTCCTGGAAGGAGGCAGCGAGATCTGCCGCACCAAGGGCGGGAATCACAACTCCTACGAGGCCGGGGACGCCGTCAACCGCTTCGATTGGGACGCCGCGGGCCGGTGCAACGACGTTTCGCGGTGGGTCGCCGGCATGATCGCGCTCCGGCGCGCGCACGCCGGGCTTCGCCTGTCGGACGCCGCGGACGTTCGGCGGGCCCTGCGCTGGGTCGATGCCGGCCCCGTGGTCGCGTGGACGATCGATGGCCGCGAGTCGGGCGACTCCGCGCGGCGCCTGCTGATCGCCCTCAACGGCGAGCCGGTCCCGCAGTCGTTCCGGCCGCCGCTGGGCACGTGGCGCGTCCTTGCCGACGATCAGACGGCGGGCACGGAGCTCGGCCGGCCGGTGGGTGCGTCATGGACGCTCCCGCCGTACTCGATGCTCGTCGCCGAGGAATGATCTCGGCCGGGTGCGTCAGCCGAAGCAGCTGCCCCACGCGCCCAGCAGGACGCCCAGGTCGATGCCGTCCACCAGGCCGTCGCCGTTGAGGTCGGCCGAACCGCTGCCGCCCCACTGGCCGAGCAGCGTGCCCAGGTCGATGCCGTCGACGGCGCCGTCGAAGTTGAAGTCCGACGGGCAGGTGGAGGTGCACGACACGTTCAGCGTGCCTTCGCCGCCGATGCCGGCGGTGGCGCTGCCGACCCGCACCCAGTAGGTGCTGCCGGCCGTGCCGTTGAAGACCACGAGCGACGACCCCAGCGAGCAGCTCGCGCTGTCGTCGTTGCACGCCAGCACCGCCGTGGCGGCGGTCGGGCACGAGGCACCCTCGTACACCGCCAGGCGCGTGTCGAACGGTGCACCGTTGCACGTGCCGACCGTCACGACGCCGGTGCAGGCGGGCACGTAGCGGAACCATACGTCCTTGGCCACGGTGCCGGAGCCGTCCTGCGAGCACGCCGCCCCGATGCCGTTGGCGCTGTCGGTGGCGAAGGTGGTGTCGAACGCGTTGGCGCCGGCGGCGGCCACGGTGGCGCCCGAGCACTCGTCGTTGGCGGGCGGCGGGGTGACGCCGGCCACCACGGTCACGTCGTCGATGTACCAGCGGTCGTTGCTCTCGCTGCCGTCCGGGCGGAAGCGCAGGCGGAACCGGTCGTGCCGGGCGTTGGACGGCAGGGAGTGCTCGAATGCCTGGAACGCCGAGGGGTTGGTTCCGTCCGAGGTGATCACGTTCAGCGACGTCCAGCGCAGCGAGCTGTTCAGGTACTCCACCGTCAGCGTCTTGCCGGACTCCACGCCGGTGCGCGACACCTTGTACGAGGCCACCGCGTTGGTGATGCCGGCCAGGCGGATGAAGTTGGTGCGCACCTCGTCGTCGTCGTAGGTGTTGGCGCCGGTGGAGTTGAGTTCCAGCGCGTACGGGGCGCTCGGCTCGTTGCTGGCGCTCGTGTTGACCGCACCGCCGTCGTTGTAGGTCCACCGCGCCGTGGACAGCTGG
>Ga0255180_1000744_pt1 | contig 10502 bp, 11 predicted proteins | sample Atl_Colum_RepB_8_FD_189933 | JGI IMG/M metagenome (GOLD analysis project Ga0255180, IMG submission 189933) | Freshwater microbial communities from Altamaha River, Georgia, United States - Atl_Colum_RepB_8d | ecosystem: Environmental > Aquatic > Freshwater > River | place: USA: Georgia... | reverse complement strand
TCTAAAGCCGATAAAATTTCGGAATTTAACGCAATGACATTAATACGACCTGGTAACAAATCATTCAATAAAATCAAAGTATCCTTAGGATTTTTTGCAGCATAGTCTGAAATTTTGGCAGAACCTGATTTTTGGATATAAGCAGCCAATGATGAATTTTTCCAGCTTTCAAAATATTTTTTCAAATCCAGACGAATATTAAAAATACGTCCTGGATTTAGTTTTTTCATTAAATCTAAATTCGCCAAGAAAAATTCTTTTTCATTCATTTGTCCAGATTCAAATTTTTGAATCGTTTCAAGAATTTTTTCTGATTCAATCACCTTGGTGAACATTTCGTGCTGATTTTGTCCTTCGGCTTGGATGTAACCTTGCTGAATCGATTTTTTAATTAATTCATACCGAGCTTTCAGATTATACATATATGTTAAAGCCGTAAAATCATCGATCACACCCGTTAAGCGAACTTGGTTTCCACGACCTAAATGAAAATGAATACGATCGGCCGTTTCAATTCTGGGTGCAAATCCTAAATACAGTGACGGAAAAAATGAATAACTTGAATTGGATTTCCAAGAAACTCCGTGCTGAATCAGCTTTTGCTCATAGTCCTTTAATCCGAACTCGGCTTGGGCTGCGTTTACAGTTAAAGTCACACCTGTCATTAATATGGACAATTTTAAAATTTGCTTTTTCATATTCTATTTCAAAAAAGCAACAACAAGACCGCATCACAGCCTATCCAAATGCGATTAAAGTGCAGTACACAAGATGAACTGACCAAACCCTATTCAATGTAACAAATTTTGCTGATAGGGCCTTTAAAACAATTTTTAGGCATTCAATTTGATACATATCTTAATATGAAACACTTTAAATCAAATCTCGTTGTAGGCTTATTATCTGCTCTGATCTCTCAGTCATTATTCGCTAAAACAATTTGTACAATGACGTTCAACTCGGACAATGAAAAGAAAACTTTTCAAAGCGTTCTGGCACCCTTAGGACATCAATTTGTGGAATTGGTTCCTGACAACAAAGATCCTCTTTGGCTGCAAAAATCCTGTGCTCAAGTACAAGCTTGCGACAGCGTTCTGATATCCGGTCATTTCGGAGGTCTGTTTTTTGGCGAGCAACGTTCGACGACATTGGCTTTAGAGGAAATGCTTCAATACAAAAAACAAGGTATTTGCCCCGCTTTATTTGAAAAACCCAAGTCTGTTTTTCTAATGGGCTGCAATACACTTTCTGGTAAAACACCCGATCATCGCAGTGTCACTGACTATTTACATGTTCTTGTTGGCGATGGCTTTCCTATGGACAGCGCCGAAAGTGTCGCTGCCGCCAGATATCTGAGCTTTGGCCGCAGCATGAGTGAACAAATGTCATTTATTTTTAACAAAGCTGAAAATATCATTGGTTTTGAAAGCACTGGACCCCTGGGTGCCAAAGCAGCGCCTTTACTTAAAGCTGCATTTGATAAAACCAGCACGGATACTAAAAAAACAGATTTAATTTCTATGAGCGCTTTACAAAAAGCCTTTTCACAAACGAACTTGCGAATCATTAAACCTGATTTGACAGATAATGATCTATTGAACAGAGCTTTATCTGATTCAGCCCAAGAATCTATTCAGGCCTGGAAAACAATTTTATCTGATAAAAAAATAAATTCGTTATTTGATTTTATTCTGGTTTGGAAAGATCAGGCTCATTTAAAAACAGTCATTCAACAGGACGCCGTTAGCCAAAAAAATATTATCAAATATTTCGAAGACATTTATAAAAAATCAACGGGCCTTGTTGCCATCCAAAGAAAAATTAATCAATTTTATTTGGAAAATAATTTAATCAACATGGAACAATATCTAAAAAGACAAACTGCGATTATCGATGTCATTTTAGATCAAGACTTAGATTATGTGCGTGCAGATCAGTTGTGCCAGCTTTTAAAAGCCGAACAAAACACAGATGTTTTTTATCGCATGAGTCCACATTCAATTGGTAAAATCAGCGACAGTCCATATGCCGATGTGTTAATTTCCTGTGCCGGTCGTAATTCAGTCACGACTTCAAAAAGTCCGGCGTATCAATGCTTAATCAACAAAAGCAATCATGACTGGGGCTGTTTAACCAGCAACGAAACGCGTCTTGATATCGAAAGCTGTCAATTGGCGCAATCACGAAATCCCGATCCTGAAAATGCAGATGATATGATGTGGTTTTGTTATGACAAGCTTCGCACAAACAAAAAACTAAACTCTGCTTCTTGTTTGCAACTGACTCAAAGCTTTAAACTTTTCGGGAATCAAATTAAAATGAACTGGAATTGTCAGAACAGAATCAATTAGCCAACATGACTTCAGCCCGAGTACTGACATGAATGATTTGAACTTGGTCTTGGGCATTTTTAATTTTTAAAATATAACTATCCCGGGTTACCCCTTGGACATAAGCCATTTGCATTTGACCTTGATCGTTCAGAAAACGAACCAGCTTGCCTTTATAAGTTAAATTTTCTTGATAAGCTAAATCGTCAATTTTTTCGATCAATTTTTTTCGTTCTTTGTCAGTCAAACCTTGCTGAACGATCTGGCTCGTACGACTGCCGCCCGTAAATGTTTTTTGTGCGGCTCGAGCCATCAAGACAGCATCACAAATCATTTCCGCCTGACGAATTCGATTCAGACAAGAAAAATCAGTTGCTGTTTGATTTAAAATTTCACGAAAGCTTTGACTTTTATTTTCACCCGTCGAAGTTTTTAAAAATCCTTCACGCCATTTTAAAAATTCTTTTTGACGTTCCGACAAAACAGATACATCCGATGTGGCTGGTGTTTGCAGCAAACTGCGCTGAATCTGTTCCCTTAAATAAGCACTCAGGAAACTTGAAATTTCACGACAATCCTTTTGCAGCATTTTGTCAACCAGAGCGGGCTGATCAAAGCGCAGAGCGGCCGGTAAACCTTGGTTGTAATGATCTATAAGAAATTTTTTATTTTTAATATCACTCGAACACAATTGATTGCTTTTTTGATTTTGAAATTGCTGTTCAACATTGTTTCTGAGTTCAGTTAAAATCGATTCGATAATCCCCGCACAGGGCAATAAATAATCCGTAACTGGATAACTTTCTGGTTCGCAGACCAATAAATAGGATTTCCAATTTTGATTCTGAATTTGCAGGCGATTTTTTAAATTTTGGCAAGAATCAGGAATTTGTTTTTCCGAGCAGGATTGGTTGTATTTAGGTTCAAATGGTTTTCTAAGAAAATCTAAAACTTGTGCCGAAGTGGATTCACAATTTATTTTATTCGCACGAGCACAAACCGATAACAACATCCACAAAATGACTATCCCGTATTTCATAAGGACTTCAGATTATCATACAATCGACTCATGGCGAATTGAAGATTCTTTTCCCACTCAGATTTAACCTGATGTCCAGATGAATCGGATACGACTTTGATCGAGGACAATGGAATTTTTTGCTGTCGACAAATCAGGGCCAAAGCATACAGCTCCATATCCATCACATCAAAAACCCGGTCGGTTGGTGATTGGGTTTCAATATGATCTGCAGACCCACAAATCCATCTTGGCAGCGATGTCACTGTTTCCAGCTCGATCGGCTTGTACATGTTTTGAAAATAAGCTCCACGATGCACAACTTGATGAATTTCCCCCACTGTGCCCACAGGCTGCTGAAAACTGCCGACTGTACCCAAATTCAAAATGCGCTCTGGGCGCTTTTTCATAATCATTTCGGTCGTTTTATAAGCAGATTGAATCAATCCCACTCCTGTGTAAAACACTTCAAAGCCCAAAGATTCGATCAACCCTTGTGACTCTTTCTGGAGCGCCATGACGACAAGAGTATTTTCTGGAGTAAATATTGCCATAAAATCATGATGCACGGTATGACTGTTCTATGACAAGTTCTTTTCAAGCCTCGACGTTTCTTCAGACCTATCAGACAGAAATTCATCAGATTATTGAAATCTGTAAAAGACTGCACCAACGCAATATGCTGTCTGCGGCAGATGGGAATATCAGCTTTAAAATTAATGCCGATTTCATTTTAATCACACCCACTGGAATTTCCAAAGCGTTTATGAAACCCGAAGACATTGCTGTGATCACTCAAAAAAATGAAATCCTTTACGGAAAACCTTCCAGCGAACGACTGATGCACCTAGAAGTATTCAATCGTTGTCCCGAGGCCAAAGCTGTTATTCATGCTCATCCAACAACAGCAATTGCTTGGTCAATTGCACGCCCTGATTTAAAAAAATTACCCAGCGACTGTTTATCCGAAGTGATTCTTGCAACAGGTGATATTCCTTTTGCTGATTATGCCCGTCCTGGCACCCAAAATATGGGCGACGTTTTGATTCCTTTTTTACCGGAACACAAAGCTCTTATTTTACGTCGTCATGGCGCCATCACTTGGGGCAACGACCTTGAAGAATGTTATCGCGGCATGGAACGTATCGAAAACTCAGCGCAAATATTAGCCCAAGCTGTGGCTTTGGGGGGGATTTCTCCGCTGCCTGCTGATGAAGTTGCTTATCTTTATGAACTCAGAAAAAAAATAGGAAATATTTTGTTATGATGAAATTTGATTCATTGGCTTTACGTATTGAAACGGATTCAAAAACTTTTCTAAGAATGTTTTTATTGGATCAAACATTACTACCAGCACAAGAAAAATGGTTCGAAGTGATTACTATAGATCAAATGATTGAAGCCATTCAATCATTGCGCGTTCGTGGCGCTCCGTTGATCGGCGTCAGCGCCAGTGTTTATTTAGCCCGTGAAGCTTTATCGACAGAAAGTAAAAATGAACTTTTAGATAAAGCGCAAAAACTTTATGAAGCACGCCCGACCGCCGTGAACTTGATGAACTGCCTGGATCAAATGAAAATTGTGATTCGCGAAAATGGATCTGCTGCTGATATCGTACAAAAAGCTTTGCAGCTTTTTAATGAGGATGTCGAACTTTGTGAAAAAATGGCCGAACATGGCGCCGCTTTGATTCAAGATGGTGATTCAATTTTAACTCATTGTAATACCGGCGGACTGGCCACAGCCGGCATCGGCACGGCTTTGGGTGTGATTCGCAAAGCCCATGAACAAGGAAAAAAAATTCATGTTTATGTCGATGAAACACGTCCGTTATTGCAAGGCGGTCGTTTGACAGCCTGGGAATTAAAAAAATTAAATATCCCCTGCACTTTAATTACAGACAATATGGCGGCCCAGTTGATGAGTCTGAAAAAAATCAACAAAGCCTTTGTCGGATCAGATCGAATTGCGCGCAATGGTGACTTTGCCAATAAAATTGGGACATATAGTGTTGCGGTCAATTGTCATTATCATCAAATTCCATTTTATGTGGTCGCTCCGATGACGACAGTAGATCCGCAATGTCCTGAAGGTTCACAAATTCCTATCGAGCAACGAAAGCCCCAAGAAGTTCTGGGCGCTTCTGGTCACTTTGGATCTGTTCAATGGGCTCCGGAAGGTGTGGCCGTTTACAATCCGTCGTTCGATGTGACGCCCGCACAATTAACTACGGGCTGGATTTTAGATACAGGTGTCTATACAATCAAAGATATTCAACAAGGAGTTTTCGCATGATCGGCGTTATTGGTGGATCTGGTTTTGAGAAATTTGAAGAATTTGAAACAGTCGAATTATTATCACGCGAAACACCGTTTGGCCTGGCTTCGTCTGGATTTAAAAAAGTCAAAGTGGATCAAACAGAATTTTTATTTATTTCACGTCACGGCGATCATCATGAATTACTGCCCAGTGAAATTAATTACTGTGCAAATATCTACGCTTTGAAAAAAGCTGGCGTGACATCCATTGTTTCATTTAGCGCTGTGGGTTCCTTACAAAAAGAATACGCCCCAGGTGACCTCGTCGTTCCTTATCAATATATCGATCGCACAAAATCTTTAAGACGATCGACTTTTTTAGGACAAGGACTTATTGGACATGTTTCATTAGCAAAACCGATTTGCGAAGTCATGGCGAATAATCTAAAAACCCAATCAGGATCTTGGGATTTTAAATCGCACTTTGGCCCCACGTATGTTTGTATCGAAGGACCTTATTTTTCAACCAAAGCCGAATCTAATTCTTATCGCCAAATGGGCGCACAAATTATTGGGATGTCCAATTTTCCTGAATACGCCCTAGCTCGCGAAGCAGGACTGCCGTATTTACCTTGTTGCTTTGTGACTGATTATGATTGCTGGGACGATTCGATCGAACATGTCACCGTCGCCGAAGTGATCAAAGTCATGCGTAACAATAACAAAAAAGCTTTCCAAGTTTTAAAAGACGTTTTAAAACAAAAAAATATTTCTGCTGGCAGCACCGCCTACGAAGGTGGACTCCGCAGTGGTTTATTTATGCCTCCGGAAGCTATTCCTGCGGACAAAAAGCCGTGGGTTGATGTTTTAATGGGAGTTTAATTACATGTGGATGGTTTTATTTTTTTCACAGCTCATGAGCGCACAAAGTTTATCTGCTGGAAATTTAAATCAGACTGATAAACTGAACTTTTTTAATTCACGTTTGGTAGCAGACTGTAAAACAGCGGATGCTAAAAAAATTGAAATTATTAATTCTCAGTTGAAATGCCTTGTGATCAATCAAGGCAAAGTGGATTTTCGTTTCAGCTGTAAACCCGAAGAAGTTTTAAAAAATCTTCAAGAAAAAATCAAAAAGCACTGTGCTGAAACAGTCGAAGATCATTCTGGAAATTCGCCGATTCGAAAAAAATGAAAAGTAAAATCTTAGTTCATTTATTTTTTATATTTTTTGCCAGTCATGGTTTTTCGGAATTATTGGACTGGAGCGATTTAGAAGTCGGTCAAAAATATCCTCTCGGTTATAACATCGCTTTAAATTCAGAATTATCGCTGCCAAAAAATTCATATTACCGCCTCATCGATATCACCAGCTCGGATGCACCCGTTTTGATTTTCACCTTTAAAGATCAGCAATGCGTGAATCCAAATCAAAAATCAGATTTGATTTTATTTAATCCCGATCCTGAAAACCCTGGGCGCGATCGCAGCATTGGAATTGAATACCAAACGATTTGCGATTTAATCATCTATGTTGAATCCCCTTATTACTTTGAAAACAGTATCTTTTTAAAAACTGACAAATAATTTTTCACTATTTTGATCTCTCTCAATTAGATTATCTTATTTTGATTTGTGTTCATATTTAATGACCTGAAATACCCAAGATGAATTAAAATAATTTTATGAAAACAATTAAAATAGGATTTTTAATATTTCTTTTTCAAGGATGTAATTACAGTCAACCCAAAGACTCCGCCTCTCTCAGCGGCGGGCAAGGTTCTTTCTCGAGTGACTCGTTAATCACTTTTGACTTAATTAAAAATGGAACTTTGCAAAACTGCCAGGCCTGCCACTCTGGCTCGCAAGCACCTGACCTCAGTACCTTCGCCACAACGGCTCAGCAGATCCAAAGAATTATTATTCGTACGAATGACAACTCGATGCCTCCTGCGAATATGGGCTATACCAGTTTATCGGCTTGCCAAAAAGCCCTTCTTCAAAAATGGATGGACTTGGGTACGCCGGAAACCAGCACTGTGAATGTGGGATCTGTGGCTGAATGCCAAGGGGCCAACTTGGGCGAACCGATTAACTTAATTCCGATCGCGCAGCTGCCTTTGAATTACAACAATTTATTAACACGGATATTGCAACCGAAATGTACGATGTGTCACAGTCCAACAGGCAATATGCCCGATTTACAATTCTATCCATACTCGACACTTATGCTGAAATCGTCGAAATGGGCGGCACCAGGAAAATCCAGCACCGTTTATAAAGAGTGCGCCAATCAAACAATGCCACCTAAAAATTCAGGAATTTCTCCATTAACAACGGATGAACTCAGTTATGTCGAAAGATGGATCAACGCAGGAAAACCCGAACTTTAATACTGAACTAAACTTTTAATAGGCTCATTTTTAAATTTCATTTGATTTAAAAATGTCAGATTGATCAGTACTAATAAATCCTGAACAACGTAGCCTGATTTTTCACACAAACTGATCGATGCTTTCAATGTTCCACCTGTGGCCAAAACATCGTCACAAATCACAACACGCGCCCCTTTTTGAATGGGCGGCGACATTTCAAGAGTCGCTTGACCGTATTCCAACTGATAGCTTTCTTGAATTGTTGGCGGTGGTAATTTTCCAGCTTTACGAAGAGGAATGAATCCTTTTTTGAAATGAGCCGCCAACTGAGCCGCAAATATAAATCCCCGAGATTCGATTCCAACAAAAGCATCGACTTCGTTCAAGTTGATTTTTTTTCCAAATTCCATAGCTACAGCTTGGAAGGCTTGGGCATCAAATAAAAGCGGAGAAACATCCCGAAATAAAACTCCAGGAATTGGAAAATCAGGGACATCGCGAATTAATTTTTTAAATTGATCTGTTGTCATGAACTAGAATTTAACAGAAGAAATACCAATTGGTATATAGCGATCTACGACTGACCCATCGCCCAATTGACCATAATCGTTGCGCCCCCAGCATCTGAGCTTGCTTTCATTCGTAAGACCACATGTATAGTTATTCGAAGCGACGACTTTGCTGTACAGTTTTCCCGTATCTGCTTGTACTGGCAAATTGCGATTGGTCGAAGTGTAATCACCCAGCTGAGAATAAAAATTATATCCCCAGCAGTTCAATTCCATATTCAATTTCACTGCACAACTGTGGACATAGCCTGTGCTAATGTCAGAAAACTGAATACCCGCAGAAACAACGACCGGAACTTGCCTGTAAGCTGTCACTGTTCCATCACCAATTTGTCCATAGGTATTATCACCCCAGCACTTTAAAACCCCACCCGTTGTAATGCCACAACTGTGATACAAAATAAAACTACTGACGGAAACTTTACTATAATTCGTTCCGGCATCGATAACTGTCGGGACTGTTTTATTCGCTGTCGAATTGTCTCCGACTTGGCCTTTGTCATTGTAACCCCAACATTTTAAAACACCTGCAGTCGTAACACCACAGGAATGCAAGGCGCCCGCTGCAATAACTGAATAAGTGACTCCGGGATCGACAGCCACCGGAGACGTTTTATCCAAGATGCTACCATCCCCTAAACCACCATAACCGTTGTAGCCCCAGCATTTTAAATCACCTGCGGTCGTAATCCCACAAGTCACATTTCCCGAAGCAGAAATTTTTGAGTAAGTCACACCCGAATCAATCACAATCGGAGTCAATGAATCCGAAGTTGTCGCATTCCCCAATTGACCGAAATTATTTCGACCCCAGCACTTTAAAACGCCAGCTGTCGTAACCCCACACGTATGCTGAGAGCCTGCCGCAATTTCGGAATAGGTCACTGAAGAATCAATAAAGGTGGATGTTGTTTTGTCTGCCAATGTTCCATCGCCTAATTGGCCGTAGTGATTTCGCCCCCAACATTTTAACTGATTCGACGGATTGATTGCACAAGTGTGCTGAGAGCCTGCCGACAATTTGGAATACACAGATCCCTGTGGTTGCGATGTATTTGGAACAGATCCCGAAGAGCCGTTCGCACAGCCCCATAATGCAATCGATGTTGCTAGGATCAAGAACAACGTCTTCATTTAGAAAAACTTTTTCCTTTGGCTAGATGGTAAAATCTTTAAAACTTCGCGATATTTCGCAACTGTTCTGCGCGCGATGTCGATGCCGTCTTTTTTAAGTAATTCGACTAGTTTTTGGTCTGAAAGTGGTTTTTTAGGATCTTCCTTAGAAACCAATTCTTTCAGTTTCAATTTCACGGATTCGGAGGCTAATGAATCTCCGCCATCCGAAGAAGCGATTCCGGAATTAAAGAAATATTTTAGTTCATAAATGCCTTGCGGAGAATGCATATACTTAGAAGTCGTTACACGGCTGACTGTCGATTCATGCATACCAATGTCGTTTGCAATATCTCGTAAAATCATCGGTTTTAAATACGCCGCCCCTTTGTCAAAAAAATCTTTTTGATGTTTGACAATACTTTCCGCCACTTTATAAATCGTTCGCTGACGTTGATGAATTGACTTAATCAACCAAACTGCTGATTTTAATTTTTCAGAAATATAATCAGCGGCTTTTCCATCACCGGTTGGAGCCGACCCACCCTTTAACATATTTCGATAAAAATTTGAAATACGTAACTTAGGCAATCCGTCTTCGTTCAAAGAGACTGAATAATCATCGCCGACTTTGTAAACATAAACATCGGGCGTGACATAGTTCGTATCATTGGCGGCATAAGCTCGCCCTGGTTTAGGATCCATCGCATAAATGATTTTACACATTTCGATGACTTCTTCCAAAGAACGATTCAGTCCCTTGGCGATCGCATCGTAATTTTTCTTTTCCAGATCCTTCAAGTGATTATTTAACAAACCCACTAAATCGTTCGTGTCTT
>Ga0255180_1000743_pt1 | contig 10502 bp, 10 predicted proteins | sample Atl_Colum_RepB_8_FD_189933 | JGI IMG/M metagenome (GOLD analysis project Ga0255180, IMG submission 189933) | Freshwater microbial communities from Altamaha River, Georgia, United States - Atl_Colum_RepB_8d | ecosystem: Environmental > Aquatic > Freshwater > River | place: USA: Georgia... | reverse complement strand
CTGGTTCTTGAAATCCAAATTGATTACAAGGAAATCCTAAAATTAAAAAACCTTGTGATTTAAATTTTTGATAAATTTCCTCAAGGCCTTTGTACTGAGGGGTAAATCCACATTTGCTGGCGACATTCACAACTAGGCAAACGTGGCCCTTGTGTTTATCTAATTGATAAGGTTGGTTTTGCGAATCCTGGACGATAAAATCAAAGAATTGACTCATGTAATCTCCCTTTTAAGTAAAAAAGAAGTAACACAGTATTATTTACTTTTTAAGTGTTTTAAAATGATACGCTTTGGCTAAAGTCTTGAAATGAAACTGCCGATAGATATTTACCGGGAATGAGGTGTCGCGTGAAATACTTATCATATTTCTTACCATCGTTTTTAATCTTATCTATTTTTATTTTGAATCCATCTATGTCTTTGGGACAGGCAACAGCAGAGGCTTGTAAGAGTTCCGGCGGGCTTCCTCAGTATAGAACACAGTCAGATGGTCGTAAGGTCTATAGTTCGTGTATTAAAACAAAAACTGATATTCAGGGACGAACAGCGGCAGCTGGTGTTGTTGAGTCGTTGAATGAAAAGTGCCAAAGGCAATTAAGTGCAATGGGTGGGGGTAAAGGTTGTTACTCGGTGGCTGGCGGACGGTGTTCTTTTGGTTTTGATAAATGTACAAGTTCAAGTTTATGCAGTAACAACGGTGGTAATTGGCAAAATGGAAGCTGTGTTGATAAAAATTCAGTAACTCAAACCGCGATTAATTCTTGTTCTTGTCAAAGTGCTACATACGATGGCGATGCGGATGTGAATTATGCCTGCAGTAAAATGATAGATGGTCAAAGAGTCGTTAAATCGAAAACAGCTTCTTGTGATGAGTTTGTCTCGCCATCAGCTGCTAATGCCAAGAAGGATGCTTGTAAAGCTGCCGGTGGCAGTTTTGTTGATGCGACTGGAATTTGTGAGTGCGAAGCTATGAACAGTAGTTTGGTATTTGATGGAAAATCTTATAAAAAATGTGAAGGTGCAACGGCGCAATCAAGAGGTGCTGAGCAGATTTGCGCAGATAAAAAAGGAACATGGGATGATGATCAAAAGCAATGTAAGTGCGGAGATCAGGCTCAAGATTTAAGCGCGTCGGCTCCGTCGTGTCGTGCGTCGTCCAGCAATTCAGAAGAATGTTCCGAGTTAGCTTCGTTTGAAGAAAAAGTAGATAAATGTGAATCAGAATCAAGTTCAGCAGTTAAAAGCTGTGATGCAGAATCCAAAAACGCGAATAGTGGTTATGATGATGCGAAAGCTGCAGCGGCTATTTTAGGTCAAGTGCAAATGGCTCGTGGTCAGCAGCAGGGTTCAGTCGAAGCCTGTATGCGTGCGGGTGTCATGGCGAACACAATGTTTTATGGTTTGGATTTAATGAAGAACGATTGCAATCCGGGTATGGAGCAATGTAAGTCATCTTGCTCGGAGGCTTTTTCAAAGTCACAAGATATCGTAGCAAAATGTACGCAAGAATTCGATTCGAAATTTGGTGATAGAAACTTACCTCAAAATACGGATCGCTATGTTCAGTTTATGACGAATGTTTCAACAAAAGTTTCGAATTTTCAATCCAAATTAAATTCAGCCAAAGAAAAATGTGACGTTGAGGCGCCATCGAAAGCGGCCGAGTTGAATCGATTGATGAAGGATATGAATAATTCAGCGGTTCAAGCTCAGAAGTGTCAATGTCAGCAAACAGCGGGACAAGCTAATTGTAATGATATCATGGGCCCTGAGTTCTGTTTGAAAAATCCGACAGATCCAAGATGCCCAAGAACTGTCGCAGTTTGTACTCCACAATCAGCGGATTACAACACAAAGACTTGTCTTTGTATGCGTGATCCAAAAAATTCTCAATGTGCGGTGATTACCGGAGGCGCTGGCGGACCAGCGGCTCTTGCAGGCGGTCCTGGATATAATCCGATTGGAACATCGGGTGGGAATTATTCTGGCAAGACAGGTGGATCTGGTGGAATTAATTTAAATGGCGGACTTGGCGATGACGCTGTCGCTGTTTCTTCGGATCGTTCCGGCGGTGGCCCCGGTGAAGTATTCGGTGTGGCTGGAACAGGCAGTGCCGGAGGTGGCAGTACACCATCAGGTGAAGATGGCAGTGGAGCGGGTGCGGGTGAAGGCGAAGGCCAGACAAAGTCAGGAGTAGCTGGTTTATTTAATGCTCTTAAAACTGGAATGGGAAATTTACTTGGCGGCGGTTCAGGAAATAAAGCAGGTGGATCCGGAAAAACTTTCGGGGATGGATCAAAGAATAATGGAAACGCAGTAGATCCGAACAAATGGCGTCCGCGTGGAGTTGCAGCTGTTGGTCAAATCGGGGGTCGCAACGAAAATATTTTTCAAAAAATCAGTGATCAATACGGAATGCAGTCGCATACGTTCATGAGCGGCGCAAAATAGTTATCGAATCAAGATTTTAAATTTGAATAAACTGATGCATTAAAACCATCGCCTGAGTGCGGTGGTTTTTTTCTAGGATCCAATTCAAATTTAAATTTGTCTTTTTAAAACATTCAGAAGTGATGTGGTTTTCAGTCAAAATGTTTTGGGCTGCGGATTGTTGCGATGATTCAGGAGGCTGCGTCCATGTTAAGCTGACTGAACATAAATCAGAACGTACGATTTGAAAATTTTGACCCCAATCGGAAATATTTAAAATCGCTGACAAAATCTCATCTGGTCCTGAAATATAAAATTCATTCATGGAATTTTCAAATGATTGCGACAAGAAATAGGGCTCGCCAATTTGTAAAGATTTTAAGTGTGTCAAAAATTTTTTTTGAGCTTGGTTAAAATCAGAAATATTCGTTTTAAATTTAAAAACTTGAGAGTAACTATTGACTGATAAGGCTTGAGGCTTTTGAAAAATATTTTGATCAGAAATCAGTGTCCCATCCGAAGTATGATTTCTGGCCGGTCCCACATAAAGTTGTACTTTTTTATTTTTGGCCATTTCAACTGATTTATAATGTAACACTTTGGCGCCCCACAAAGTCATTTCCAGCAAATGATCATAATTCATATTTTTGATCAGTTTCGCTGAAGGAATAACTTTGGGATCGGCTGTCATTACGCCTTCGACATCCTTTAAGATTTCGCAGCGTTCGGCTTTTAAAAATGCAGCCATCGCAACGGCCGTCGTATCGGATCCGCCACGTCCCAGAGTCGTGATTTCTTTGGTGTTTGGGCTGACCCCTTGAAATCCAGCCAAGATGACGACTTTGTTATCCTGAACGGCTTCGATGACACGAAATCCTTTCACATCAATAATATTTGCATTGATGTGTGAATCGTCTGTCAGAATTCCAGCTTGGCTGCCAGTAAAACTAATTGCAGGACAATTTAAATCATTCAAGGCCATAGTGACTAAAGCCATGCTCGTTCTTTCGCCCACGGATAAAAGCATATCCAATTCGCGCAAAGAAGGATTATTAGAGACTTGATGAGCCAACTTGATGAGTTCGTTCGTGGTTTGTCCCATGGCACTGACAACGGCAACAACTTGTGTGCCGGATTTTTTTAAGTCCGCAATTCTTTGTGCGACTTGCTTGATTTTTTCAGGATTGGCCAATGTGGCGCCACCATATTTTTGAACAATTAACATCGAGCTCTCTTTTGTTAAAATTATTCTAATGCTAATTTTTTATTTTGTTCACGAAAAAAAGTTTGTGCCGCAAGTTGTGAACCCTTTGGGATGCGTATAGTGTGACCAATCACTTGCTGAGGGATATAGCCCAGTATGATTTCAGCATTCAAATCACGAAGAGCCTTGCGTGTGATATTCAGATGATCAGCAAGCAGATCTAAATCTGTTCCACCTGGAGCAAAAATTGTTTCCTTGGCAACAGGAAAGTAAGGGTCTAAATCACGAAATCCATACAAATTCGGAGCTTTGGATATCATCATAGCCGCCAAAATTTTAGGGACATAGTCTTGTGTTTCAGGTGGCAACGCCTGTCTGCGAACTAATTCCCAAAAATCCTTTGTACGGTGTTTCATGATTTGTTTACGCAATCCGTTTTCACCCATATTGTAGCTGGCCGCAACCAAATACCAAGATCCAAATTCGGCATACAAATCTTTTAAATAACGAATAGCGGCTTGGGTGCTTTTTTGTAAATCACGTCGTTCGTCAATCCAATGTGCCTGGCGGAGGCCATAATTTCTTCCTGTGGATTGAATAAACTGCCAAGGCCCCACAGCTTGAGCTGAACTAACTGCTGTCGCCGAGAAACCGCTTTCAATCATCACCATGAAGGCCAGATCTGTTGGTAATCCAGCAGCTTTTAAATCGCTTTGAATTTGCGGCATGTACTTAGATGATTTCTCTAACCACTGACGAAAAAAATTACGACCGCGTCCTTGGAAAAAGGAAATCCACTGACTGACTTTTTTATTGTAAGTGACAGGTAAGTCAAAAATAAAATGGTTCGTGTTTTGTGTTTGCTTTTTTTCTAATAAAATTAATTTTTGTCTTAAAGTCAGCTGTTGAGACGTCTGTAATGCCGTATTTTTTTTGGCTGCTGGCAAATTCGCTGGATTGGTATCTGGTTTGACAGCATAGACTGATTGACTCAGTAAGAGCAAAACAGAAAATATTCTTTTCAAAAAGTGTCCTGACATCATTTTATTTTCGCATCGAAAGTTATTTTCGTCGAGCGGTAGTTTTTGACAGTCCGGCGTCTAAGAACTGCCAAATCCATGACAGGTCTAGTTTTCAGAGAAGGCAGAAATGTCTTCTGTGTTGATTAAATTCATTTTAGATTTTTAAAAATACAGACTCTAGACCAAAGATCAGGTGGGTCCGATGTGGCATCTTGGTTGCTTATTTGTATCAGTTAGGGAAAGTGCGAGGAATAAAATGAGTACAAAAGGTATTTTTACAGCCCTCAGTGGCGCGATGGCCCAGACTCTTAAAATGGATACGATCGCCAATAATATTGCGAACGTGAACACAACAGCATTTAAAAAAGATCAACAGACCTTTAGCGAGTATCTTTCAGCTGTTGAAAAAGAACAGCAAGTGATTCAGGTCCCTCGTGTCCCAGCTTCGATTGAAAGTTTTTATGATATGAATGGTGGCGACAAAGCGTTTGTTGATTCGGCAGGGACTTATACTAATTTTGAACAAGGCAGTTTAAAAAGCACTGGCGGAAAATTAGATGTCGCGATTGATGGCGCAGGTTTTTTTGAAATTGCGACACCGCAAGGAATTAAACTGACAAGGGCCGGTAATTTTACAATCGACAATAGTGGACAGTTGGTTTCCAAAGATGGCCATGCTGTGATGATGCAATTGCCTGAAGGTGAAAATCCAGCCGAAATTTCACCTGAACAAAGGACAGTAAGATTTTCAGGTCAAAACCAAGTTTATATATCTGACGGCGGGGAAGTTTTTGATGGAGAAAATAAAATTGGTCAGCTGAGTGTGATTCAAGTTAAAAACACAGAAGCGCTTCAAAAAACAGGAAATAATTTGTATGATTTTAAAGCCAATATGGCTCCGGAAATCACACAACTAAAAAATCCAAGTCTTAAGCAAGGATATTTGGAAACAAGTAACGTCAATATTATCAATGAAATGACAGATATGATCATGTCACAACGAGTATTCGAAGGAACGCAAAAAGCGATTCAGGCCTATGATCAAATGGCAGATAAATTGATCAATCAAGTTGGTAATACAAAAGGTTAATTTTTAAAATTTTAAGGAGTTTATATGATTAAAAGTTTAAATACAGCAGCAACAGGAATGATCGCACAACAAAGTAATATGGACGTCGTAGCCAATAATATTGCCAACGTAAATACGACAGGCTTTAAAAAGGGCCGTGCTGAATTCGAAGATTTAATTTACCACAATTTAAAAGATCCAGGACAAGCCAGTGGACTTCAATCGGTCACCCCAACAGGTGTACAAACGGGTTTGGGTGTTCGAACAGCCGCAGTTCAAAAAGATTTTTCAATGGGACAAGTGATCAGTACGAAAAATCCACTCGATTTACATATTGAAGGAAACGGTTTTTTTCAAGTGCGTACCCAAGACGGAGAAATGGCCTTTACTCGCGATGGTTCATTTAAAAAAGATCCATCTGGTAAAATCGTAGATAAAAATGGAAATGCACTTATTCCTGAAATCACTGTTCCTGCAGAGGCGATGTCGGTCGAAATCAGACCGTCAGGTGAAGTGGCGTGTTTAATGGAAGCCAATGCCGAGCCTCAAATTTTAGGACAGATTGAAATTGTCAATTTTATCAATCCAGCTGGTTTAAAAAATACAGGTAAAAATTTGTATGTTTCAACACCAGCCAGTGGACAGCCTACAACTTATCGCCCTGGAACTTCGGGGACAGGATATTTAGCACAAGGTGAACTTGAAACAAGTAATGTCAATATCGTTGATGAAATGGTAAATATGATTACCGCCCAGAGAGCCTACGAGACGAATTCAAAAGTCGTGCAAACTGCAGATCAAATGTTACAAACAGCCGTGAATGTGAGATAATAATGAAACTAGTTTCAATTCTATTAGTTCTATTTTCTTCGGGCGCTTTTGCTAAAAAAGGCGAAATTGTTTTTCCGTCTGCCGTAGAAGTTTCACCAAGAGAGCAAATTTCTTTGTATGATTTAGTCGAAACGAAAAGTGTCAGCGAAGAACAGTTGGACGAATTAAAATCCAAAGTCATCGAAATCAATGACGATCGCATCGTGACTCGCAAAGACTTAGTACGCCTGACAAAAGGCACTGCTAGTTATTTGTTAATTCCAGCTGAAGTGAAAATCTTGAAATCGAAACAAAATGTGTCTCGTATGGAATTGGAACGAAAAATTAAAAACAAGTTATTATCGAACTGTGCTCAGTGTGACTTTCAGGTCAGAATTAATTCAGTACCAAATCATATTCCTTCGGATTGGGTTTTGGATTTAAATGTGGAGTTAGGAAAAAAGTCAGTTTTAATTCCCATTTTCTCTGAAAGTCAGCCGAACGAAAAGGGTTGGGTTGCCGCCGAAGTCGTGAAATACGCAATGGTTCCCGTTTTAAATCAGTCTATTAAGGTGGGCGATTTATTGAACGAAAATATGTTGGTTTTAGAAAAGCGACAAATTTCTCCTTATGCAGATACAGTGACTGATTTGAAAACCTTAGTAGGAATGCAAGCAACACGCTTTTTAACCGCAGGTCAGACAATTTCTGTCAAAGACCTTAAGAAAGAAATGATTCTAAAAAAAGGCCAAATCGTCAAAGCTCGCGTTGGTAAACAAGATTACGAAGTTTCCATTATGGCCATGGCCGAGGAAGCGGGTGCAGTGGGTGACGTGATTAAGGTTAAAAATATTGATTCACAAAAATTATTTGCGGCCAAAGTTGTTGATCGTGGTCTGGTAGAAATTGAATAGGAGTTTAAAATGTTAAGATGGATTTTGCCTGTTTTATTATTAGTGGCGTTGACCAGCTGTTCAACAGTTCAGACTGTTCAAGAGCCAGTAGTGGCCCAACCACAGCCTGCGGCTGAAGCCGTTGCTGAAAAGCCGCCTGTAGAAAAAGAGGAACCAGGATTAGCAAAATATTCAGAAAATAATAATTTTGCTCCTGCTACGGATCGTGATTATCGCCGAATGACACGTCAGCAAATGGAGGACGAGTCCGAGTTGCAGGCCGGAGCCGGTTCCTTATGGGTGATGGAGGGTCAAACAAGTTATTTATTTGCACAAAATAAGCAAAAAAGAATTGGCGATCCATTTCAGCTCAAAGTGGAAGGATCCGCTTTAAAGCAAATTGAAATGAAAGTAGCTGCGATCAAAGATTTGCTGAAGGAATTAGAAATTCAAAAGAAAGAACAAGAAGAAAAAGAAAAAGCGGAAGCCGCCGAAAAACAACGTTTGGCAGATATCGAACAGATGACAAAAGATATTTTAGCAAATGGCGAAGCGCGCACCGAAACTTCAGCAAAAGCGATGGCACAGGAACGTGTCAATGCACGTAAACCAGCTGCTACAGAACCTACAAAGGACGATAAAAAAGCAGCGGCTCCTAAAGAAGAGAAAATTGATCTGAAAGAAGTTGAAAATATCCCAGCGAAAGTAGTTGAAAAAATGCCAGATGGAATGCTGCGTGTGACAGGTCAACAGTTTTTAACTATCCAAAAACGTCCTTATAAAGTCATTGCAACGGGCTTAGTTCGTCCTGAAGATTTTGATGAGGTTGCGACAAGTACGGCGAAAATGTTTGAGCCACAATTTGATGTCATTCACGTTAAGAAAAACACGACATCGACAGTGAAGTAAAGGGGATCGTTATGAAATGGATTTTAAGCACACTTTTGTTGTTGTCCTTTCAAGTAGAAGCGGCGCGATTAAAAGACATCGCTAGCATTCGCGGTGTTCGCGAAAACCAATTAATTGGTTATGGTTTAGTTGTAGGTCTTAAGGGTACGGGAGATACGCAAGCTGAATTTACCAGTAAATCCTTTGCGCGTTTGATTGAAAAATTAGGTGTTAAAATTGATAATGCCCAATTAACCAGTAAAAATGTTGCGGCCGTGATTATTACAGCACAGTTACCGGCCTTTGCAAAAGCGGGTAACCCAATGGATATTACAGTCAGTGCTGTGGGGGATGCGACATCACTTGTTGGTGGTACGTTGCTGCAAACACCATTACGTGCTGCGAATGATCAAATATATGCGGTGGCTCAAGGTTCGCTTTCAGTTTTAGGTGACGGCAAAGAAATTCATCCGACAGTTGGCCGCATTTCTGGTGGAGCCATGATTGAAAAAGACATTCAAGCTGATTTTTCAGCGCGAAAAATGTATCGTATGACTTTGCACAATCCAGATTTTACAACAGCGGCGCGAACAATTTTAACTATTAATAAGGATTTAGGCGGACAGTATGCCTCGGCGAAAGATGCTGGAACGATCGATATTATAACGCCGCCAGATTATGAAAATAAAGGCGTCGAATTAATGGCTACAATCGAAAATATCGAAATTAATCCCGATCAAAAAGCTCGCGTGGTTATTAATGAAAAAACAGGAACAATCGTGATCGGCGAAAAAGTCAAAATTTCTAAAGTCGGAATCAGTCATGGCAATATCAATTTAAAAGTGATCGATGAAAAAACTAAAAAAGCGACAACAGTCGAAGATAAAATCACAGTTTTAGATTCGGGAGCTAATGTCGGTGATTTGGTGCAATCTTTGAATAAGTTAGGTGTTTCTCCGAAAGATTTGATTAGTATTTTACACTCAATCAAAGCAGCAGGAGCTTTGCACGCAGAGCTGGAGACAATGTAATACATGTCAGAGATTCATAAGCTTTCTCAGAATAAATTTATTGATTTAAACAAACCGACGTCAGCAAATACTGACGAAAAATTGCGTGAAGTCGCCGATTTGTACGAGAAATATTTCATCAAAGAAATGATGAAAAATATGAAATCAACAGTGGTTGAATCAGGGTTAATTAAAAAAAATAATGCCGAAAAAATTTTCGAAGACCAGCTAGATGATCAATACAGTTCTGAATGGAATAAACGCGGTGGTTTTGGTATTTCGGATATGATTTATGATCAATTGAAAACTAAACTCGGTGATCAGCTTGGGGTTCAACAGTTACAACCGCCACAAGGGCCTACAGATTTGCAGCAAAAAATTCAATTGAATCCATTGGATTCGTCATCATACAAGATTCAATTCGAAGACGAGAAAGCCGCCCAATCAGTTCATTCTCCTTGGGCCGGAACTTTGCTTCATAAAAATAGAATCGATGGTGACAATTTGTCATATCGAATTAAACACGACAATGGGCTAGAGAGTCTCATTATGATACAAGGTGGCGCCACTGAAGAAACACGTCATTTGTCACCAGGTGACGTTTTAAGTGCGGGCCAGACTTTAGGGAAGGCACAACCTGGACGTCCAATGATCTGGACTGTTAAAAAAAGTGTCTCATAATGATTTGGTTGAATTGTCTTAATGTGATACACTTAAAGTATCACCAAGCGTGGAGGAAATATGAAAATTACTCACAATAAAATCGGTCAAAATTTAAATCTGACAGATTCTTCAAAGCTTGAAAAATCAAAACAGAATAGCGGCGTTGATGCATTGAAAAATGAATCAAAAGCATCACAAGCTGATAAAATTAAAGACTTAGGAAAATCGGATAACGAAGCTGTTAAAATTGATTTATCTGCGCGCGCACAAGATGTTCGCCAAGCCAAAGAATTAGCTATGGCAACACCGGATGTTGATCAAGCGAAAGTCGAAAAATTTAGAAAATTAATCGATGAAGGCAAATACAAAGTGGATGCGAAGTCAGTGGCTGACCGTATGGTTGAAGAGCATTTAATGATGGCGAACTCTCAAGGTACGAATAACGAATAGTCGTGTGACCCTTTTGTTGGAAACGATTTCCGACAAGAATTCTTAAGGAAGAGATTATGATGA
>Ga0255180_1000741_pt1 | contig 10513 bp, 11 predicted proteins | sample Atl_Colum_RepB_8_FD_189933 | JGI IMG/M metagenome (GOLD analysis project Ga0255180, IMG submission 189933) | Freshwater microbial communities from Altamaha River, Georgia, United States - Atl_Colum_RepB_8d | ecosystem: Environmental > Aquatic > Freshwater > River | place: USA: Georgia... | reverse complement strand
TGTCGTAATAAGTATCGTAAACCATTTGTCGGGATTGACAGTTATTACAATAATAGTCATATTCTTCTTCGATTGTCGCGAGTTGTTTCATATGCCTTTTATGGGCTGCCTCCTCGAATTCTTCAAAATCTACAAACCATCCCCAATCATTGTTGCATTGAATCAAAGGCATTTTATATTCTGTGAATACATAAAGTTTTCTATTATTCCATATATATCATAGATAACTTTCAATTTTATTTTTTTTTATTTTATTTTCTATTTTTTCTAGTTTTGAATTTATTGCATTTTTTGCAGTCATTAAAGAGTCCAGGAACAAAGACACCTGATTGTATCAACTGTATATGCGACCGGTCAATTGGTTTTTTTACACTGAATATTTTTTTGCCATGTTTATACATTTCAATACTTTTATATCCCTTTCCATTCTTAATGCTCACTTTACGAACCATTCTACCGCCGCCGGACATCAACTGTTTTGTTTCAGTATTTTGGTAATCAGCTCCCATATATGTTATACTCCTATTTTATTTTACTGAAATGGTATAAAATCATAAACATACACGTACATAATGGAACAAATGTATTCAAATGTAATTGATTTTACTCAGCAAAAATGGATTGATTTTAATGAATCTTTTTCTCAATGCGTAATTAAACACAAAAATAGAATAAGGCGTGATTATACTTCTTACAAATTTATAAATGATTTCACTATTCAAACTGAAAAAGGAATATTGGTTTTTAATCCATCGGATAGTCGGGACAGAATGATTTTAAGTATTCTCTGAAAATACATCTACCTACTTGAATGGCTCTATAAGGAACTATGAAAATAATAAAATATTTGCAATAAATACATATACAAATGTTTAAAAAGAGTGTAAAAGGAGAGAATGAAGAAAAAAAAGGTAAAGAGGAGGAAGAAGAGAAAGAAGAGGAAGAAGAGAAAGAAGAGGAAGAGAAAGACATTGAAAGTATCATATACGAAACCGAGGAAGAAACGTCCTCTTCCACAGACACTTCAGGAAATTCCATTGCAAAAATATATACCCCGCCCAAGAGTTACATTAAAAAATCGTACAAAGAGATTGAATATAGAATCGTCGATGATTTTTTCGATCAAAAAAGTAGTTATTCGACCTCTTTGGATATTATTGCCACTTATTTGAGAGGTCAAAAACTTATTTATATGGAATCAAAAGGATATTGTGAAAGAAAACTAAATCATTTGATGATGCCTTCGATTTTTCTCTCTACCGCCGCCACCGTTCTTTCTGCCGTGATTAAGGATTTTTTCTGGGGAGCCTATTTAATTGCCACTGTCAATGGAATTATCGCATTCTTATTGGCAGTTGTCAATTATTTAAAACTGGATGCTGCTGCAGAAGCGCATAAAACATCTGCACATCAATATGATAAATTACAAACTAGAACCGAATTTTTGTCTGGAAAAACACTTCTTTTTGAAGTGAATTTGCAAAATATAAAAACCGAGCTCGAAGACATTAAGAACAAAATACAAGAAATCAAAGAAACCAACCAGTTTATTGTTCCAAGTGAAATTCGAAAAATGTATCCCATCATTTATAATACAAATGTATTTCTCATTATTAAGAAGCTCGAAGATATTCGAAAACGTAAGATTAACACCTTGAAACAAATTGACAATGAAAAGAATTATTTGAAAGGTGTTCTCTTCTCCAAGAGAGACAAGGGAAAAAAAGAGAAAGAATTAAAACGCATTTCAAGAAAAATCAAGCAATTGATACATGAAAAGGAAAAACACATCAACGGCATCATTTTGTTAAAGTCTGCCTTTTCAATCATTGACGAAATGTTTATGAAAGAAATGGAGAATGCCGACAAGATAAAGAAAATGAAATTTCGCAAATGGTTTTTCTGTAACATTGGATTCGAACAGCAAATCAAGGACCCGAGAGAATTGAACGATTTTATACGAGATGTCATGAATCCTCACAAAGACACTACAAAACAAGATTTTAACAACAGTAGCAAAATGAATGACATTAGTAACATTGACGATTTTATTAGAAATATGCAAACTGCAAATAAGTTTTTGAACAAGGCGCGCAAAGAAGAACACGATAAAATCAAGAAAACTGTCATCAACTTAAAAAATGTAAATACCATATTGAAAAAAAATATGAAATTAACCGACGATATATGCAAAGGCATGGATATGTACGACAAAATTGAACGCGGTGAGTTTAAAATTATTGAAAACAATCTCTCCCCTTTTGAGAATTATCAATACAAATACGGAACTGAATTAGACAATCCTTCGACGAAACAAAGTACGTTTGAAATAAAGAAAAAACCAAACATTATTACACTGATTGGACAGAGTATTTTTGGAGAGAACAACAACGATGAACATAATATTACTTATACGTTGGACGAAAAGGCCAGTTTCAATGGTTCGGATGATACCGGTATTTATTTTGACTATGAAGTATGCAAATTGCCGGACAAAGATGCCGACTCGAAATAATATGTATCAATAAGTTCTAATAAAATCTCTCCGTGGCAACGTTCTGGACAACACCAACATCCTAAATTTTTACCTTTTAACGAAAGAAGTTCCATCACTAACTCTTTATCATTCTTCAATTTATTCACAATATAATCTTTATATTTTACCAAAATTTCTTCACGCGAACCGTCTTTTCCTATTTTATAAGGATTCGCGAAATTCGATGAATATTGTGGAAAACGTACATGGTCTATAAACACAACACCTTTTCTTCCAATATAAATATTATTTTTATCATCCATCCATTCTTTCAGATTTTTATACTTGGGGCGAATATTTTTAACTTTACAATTCACGACCGACATAATGTGTAGTTATATAACAAACAATTACATTGATGATTAATTTATTTCAATTTTAATCTTTGTAAAATATCATTTTTATACAAATTTTTTTCTAACCACACATTTGCATCTGTATCAAATGAATATATGTCTTTTAAAGCAATATGAACATAATGATAAATACCATCATCATCAGTATCAGCACCCATATCTTCAATATTAACAACATTATTAAATGGTAGTTTGAATATTTCTTCAAAAATAGTTTCCATTATTAATTAATACAGTTTTATCTTAATATAGTTTTATAACTAAAATAGATGTTGATGTAATATTAACAGTAGTACCACCCCAGAAATAATTTTTAATAACACCTTATTGGGCCTATTTGACTTTTGAAATATACCATGTTGATACCATTCTTTAGTTCCATCTGCATATTCAACAGCCGGTAAATCATTTTCTCTATGAAAATTACCATGTTGATTCCAAATTTTAGTTCCATCTTCACGTTCAATCGACGGCAAATCATTGTCTCTATGACATTTGCCATGTTGATACCATTCTTTAGTTCCATTTGCATATTCAATCGCCGGCAAATCATTCTCTCTATGAAGTTTTCCATGTTGATACCATTCTTTGGTTCCATCTGCATCTTCAAACGCCGGTAAATCATTGTCTCTATGACATTTGCCATGTTGATACCATTCTTTACTTCCATCTGAACGTTCAATCGCCGGCAAATCATTCTCTCTATGAAGTTTTCCATGTTGATACCATTCTTTAGTTCCATTTGCTTTTTCAATCGCCGGCAAATCATTGTCTCTATGACGTTTATCATGTTGATACCATTCTTTAGTTCCACACGCATCTTCAAACGCCGGCAAATCATTGTCTCTATGACATTTGCCATGTTGATACCAAAATTTACTTCCATCTTCACTTTCAATCGCCGGTAAATCATTGTCTCTATGAAGTTTTCCATGTTGATACCATTCTTTAATTCCACCTGAATATTCAATCGCCGGCAAATCATTCTCTCTATGACATTTGCCATGTTGATACCATTCTTTGGTTCCATTTGCACGTTCAAAAGCCGGCAAATCATTGTCTCTATGAAGATTACCATGTTGATACCAATATTTAGTTCCATCTGCATATTCAATCGCCGGTAAATCATTCTCTCTATGATATTTACCATGTTGATACCATTCTTTAGTTCCATCTGCAAGTTCAATCGCAGGCAAATCATCGTCTCTATGATAATCACTATTTTCATCAAAATAATAATTTCCTGTTTTCACCTTGAAAACCGCATTTTTGCATAATTGTATGAATTCTTCATAAGAAATCACCTTACTTATTTTTATTTTATTTGTTACTAATTTTTTAGATGATATATCTACTGCAATTTCACCCAATGCTTCGATAATCGCATATTTATTATCATTAATATTCTTATAAAACTCTAACACATGTAATGGGATATCACAGAAATGAAATCCATTCTTACACATTTCTAATGTTCCGGTAATTTCATAAGTTTTTCCTTCTTCAAATTGAAATTTATTATATCCTTGTAATTGAGAATTAAAACCTTTATAACCGATCATTTTGTTAATTGTTTTTGTTGTTGTTATTGATATTCATGTAAATAATAATAACATTTCAATTTTTTAATAAATATGGGAAGAGTGTGACAGACGGACGCAAATTGAAACCCGGCACAATGTGGTAGCCCATATTAGTAGTTTATCTAGTAGTTTCTCTCGAACTACCATTTAGACTATTAGGTTGGCTACCATTTATGCCGGGGTTTATATATATTTTGTATATTGTATCTTGTCCTTGAATTCAAAAAAAAGGGAATTTCCCAACTACTTAATTACACAATTACACACAATTACACAATTATTTCATCGCAGTCACGAGTAATTTCGCGCCGTGAGCGGTTTTCAAGAGTATCAAGCACCGAAAAGTCAATATCATCGTCGTCAAGAGGAAATGGGAACTCCTCGTGTTTATATTTATTATGAATATATAGAACCAGTCTTTCAAGCGTATTTGCACCTTTATTCGCAGCGTCGTAATTTCGTAACTCGTTTTCAAAATGAGCCACTTCTTTGTCAATTTCAGGGTGATACTCCTTGACACGATGTATTTCATATTCTTCGTGCAACAACCACAAATGTTCAAACACTTCTTCAATCGTATAATAATCGTTTTCGAGGCCTCTAATAGGACGTTTCTCCTCATACTCTTCTTCGGCACAAATATATTCTTCCGCGCAAGAATCATCACAAGTATCAAACACTACTGTGTATGTGCCAACACGAATCTCACCATTGTTATGAGTATTCATTTCAACCTCCCACGGGCCAATGCGAGCTTTTCTTTCAGGATTCATTAAGCACTGAATAAATAGTAACGCGGCTTCCGTGTCGCGCCACTCGGCGATATTAACGTATGCGATGTTATATACTTTCGAATTTTTAATATACGGAATTAAAGTAATACTGCTTACCTTGCCAATCTCTTGTTCCCAAAAGACATTCGCAATATACGGTTGGGTATATTGACTTTCAACTTCTACAATCATTAAATGTTTCACAGTCATTTTATGAACACTAGGTTAAATTATACTATTTTCATAGTATTCAAATTCTTTTCAATTTTTTTTAATGGAATATGTTATTTATGTTTTTTTTAGAAGTTTTATATTTATGTATCCATCTTTTAAGTGAAGACTTTTTACAATCAAATATTTTACAAGTATTATCATATCCGTCTTCATGGTTTAAGTAATAATTGACGGCAGATAACTTATAATCAACGCTTTTATGCTTCATATAATAAATAGATAAAAATTATATTAAGCGTGCCATTTTAAATCTTCAAGGGTGTAAATGTAATAAATATTCAAATTATTTATGCCATATTAAGACCAAAAAACATTTACAGTGTGACAATGATAATAAAATGATAATAAATGATAATCATTTCATGCCAAAAAATGCCGAATATGTATGTAGATGTGGAAACATATATAAATACATGTCTGGGTTATGTAGACATAAAAAGAAATGCAAACAAGAAAACGAAGAAGAACACTCAAACGATCATTCATCGTTTCATTTTATAACGCCAGAATTAGTAATGGAATTAATTAAAGACAATAAGGATATGAAGCATAATATATCAAAATGTATAACGATAGATAAAATCCCAGCACAATGTAGTAGCCAACCTAATAGTCCAACTTGTAGTTCGAGAGAAACTACTACAAACGACTATTAATATTGGCTACCACCTTGTGCCGGGGTAGTGCGTCCGTCCGTCACACTCTTCCAATCCTTTCAATATACTATTTAATTGTTCCATATACAAAACGAATTCTGCACGGGTCATCGTCAATAATATACATCCTATCTATACAATTAAGAAATTCAATAAAATATGTAATATTATCAAATATGATTGTATTTCCATTTATTAGAATACAATATTTTCTATCTTGAAGCCAATAATCAATATAAAATTTATCGTTCCTATTATTAAAAAATTGAAATGTTATTATTACCAAGAACAAGAATAACAACAACAAGAACAATAACAAAATGATCGGTTATAAAGGTTTTAATGCTCAATTACAAGGATATAACAACTTTCAATTTGAAGAAGGAAAAACATATGAAATCACGGGAACATTAGAAATGTGTAAGAATGGATTTCATTTCTGTGATATGCCAATCAATGTGTTAGAGTTTTATAAGAATACTAATAATAAATATGCGATTATCGAAGCATTAGGTGAAATTGTAGTAGATATATCATATAGAAAATTAGTAACAAATAAAATAAAAATAAGTAAGGTGATTTCTTATGAAGAATTCATGCAATTATGTAAAAATGCAGTATTCAAGGTAAAAACAGGAAATTATTATTTTGATGAAAATGGTGATTATCATAGAGATGATGATTTGCCTGCTGTTGAACGTGCAAATGGAACCAAAAAATGGTATCAACACGGCAATATTCATAGAGACAATGATTTGCCGGCGATTGAATATGCAGATGGAACTAAAGTTTGGTATCAACATGATAAACGTCATAGAGACCATGATTTGCCTGCTCTTGAAAATGCTGATGGAAGTAAATATTGGTATCAACATGGTAAATTTCATAGAGACCATGATTTACCGGCGATTGAATATGCTGATGGAAGTAAAGAATGGCATCAACATGGAAAAGTTCATAGAGACCATGATTTGCCTGCTGTTGAAGATGCAGATGGAACTAAAGTTTGGTATCAACATGATAAACGTCATAGAGACAATGGTTTGCCGGCTGTTGAACATAAAGATGGAAGTAAAGAATGGTATCAACATGGAAAACATCATAGAGACAATGATTTGCCTACTATTGAATATGCGAATGGAACTAAAGCATGGTATCAAGATAATAAACGTCATAGAGACAATGATTTGCCAGCGATTGAAAGTGCAAATGGAAGTAAACATTGGTATCAACATGGAAAACGTCATAGAGACAATGATTTGCCGGCGATTGAATATTTGGATGGAACCAAAGAATGGTATCAACATGATAAACGTCATAGGGACAATGATTTACCGGCGATTGAAAAAGCAAATGGAACTAAAGAATGGTATCAACATGGTAAACTTCATAGAGACAATGATTTACCGGCTATTGAATATGCAGATGGAAGTAAAGCTTGGTATCAACATGATATTCTTCAATTAAAAATTATAAAATAAAAACATAATTTTATATATATATTTATATATATAATAGAATGGTTCAAACAAGAAAAAATACATCTCATAAATCTCCTGTAAAGAAAAAAACTGTCAAACATGTGTTTCACAAAAGCAATGCATTTAAAAAAATATTAAGTATTGGGTTTGAATGCGAAACACACGATTTGGCAAAATTAAATCTCTCGAATGATGGGAAAATATTGTATAACACCGAATACATGATAAGTCCTGCATACAAAAATAAAATGCAAGAAATGAACAGTCGGGTATACGAAATCAAGGACAATATTAAGGCAAAACCGTTTCTAGAAGTTTTTAATGAACCGTTGTATGACAGTGCAAAAAATGTGAATCCAGATATAACGTTTCAAATTACAAATGATGTTGGAAACACACCTTTTATTGAAATGGTTGAAAACTATTTTTGCGAAAAGGACAAAACATCCAAAGACAAAATGTACGTGTTTAAACCCTCCAACTCTGGAAAAAAAGAATACAAAATTCATTTTACGAATCAGTTGAAAAAATACACATCCTGTGGCACGTTCTCTGGTGTAGAATTTATTGGCACTTATTTTAAACCAACCTTTTCAAACACTATTATTTTAGATACATTTAAACACTTTTGCAATCGAATTATTGACCATTTTTCTAATTTGACAGAAATTCCGGGTGACTTGTTATATACTGGAGACAACAGCCGTGAAAAAATAGGGTATTTGGACAAACGTATATTATATCATAAACCTGATACGAATTTATATTATTTACAGACATTTGATGACGAAGACCCGGATGTAAAACAAACGTTTAGCATTGACGATGTCGTCTTTTCACCACAAACAACTTTTTCTGTGAAAGCAGAGGATTTATATGATGTATTAAAGGCATTAAGTGACATTAATATAAAAACCACGAACGAAGAAATGTTGAATTTACAAGAGGAAATTCAATCCAGTTATGAATTAATCACGCGAATGAAAAATTGCGCAAAAGAATTACTTCAAGAACACAATTTGAAAACGAAATATAAGATTAGCGTAAGTTCTATTTATGGAAAACGTATCATAAATGCACTCATGATGATTTTTTACAAAATGGAAGTATTCAACCAAGACTTTTATCAAAACCGAAACACCGTTGACACCTATTTTAAAGATTTTTTAACATTTTCTTCGCGACACCGAAACGATGCTTATTATCAATACATCAAGTCTGTCATACAAGAAAAGTTTAAAAATACATTGTCGCCTCAACAAGTGGTAGATATTGTTTTTCACATATTAAACAAACCAGATATTGTAAAAAAATACATGTACGCACATTCACCCAAAGTATTCAATTTTCGACCAGATATTAACCACATCGATTACGGTAATTTGCGAAAATCATTTCTCTCTTATTTCGATTTTTTGGAACAACCCACACGACGCAACAATTTGAATGTAGAAAACCAAATTATTTACACGGATTACCTGACCTTTAAAGATTTTGATACAAAAAGTACAACTTTCCCGCTAGTAGACAATTTAATTTTAATAGAATTTAGAGATTTTGTACGTGAATTACAAATACTTTTTAACCGATTAAACGTTGAAAAAGAAGGATCCGTCTCACTTGGACTCACCATTCGCCAACTCAAAGAATTTGTTAGAATCATGAATCAAAAAGAATCGCCTGCAAAGCTTTTTGACAAAGAATACAACCCCAACACAAATCGGTTTGTCAAAAAATGCAAAGAAGGATATGAACGAGACAAGCATTTTAAATGCAAAAGTACATTGAAACGACGATTGAAAAATGACATACATACCGGCGTTGTACATGAAAATATTGCTATCTAAAAGGTGTAAATACTTTTAATAAAGGTATTTAAAATAACCTCGTTATGTCATCTTGTATGATACATCCTATTAACACAAACCATCTATACCTGCGTTACACCAATTTATTACTTTGGTTGTCTGTTTTTTATTTTTACACAAATCATAAAAAACCATATATTGAATATATATTAGCAGTTTTTTTAATTATTACTATCTTTTGGTCACAACTGTTCTGGAAATATCCGGTGAAACACTCTTTTATTCATACAATAGATGCCATCGTTGCGAAAATAACCATTGTGTCTTTTATTTTGTACACAATTCTATATAAATTCTCTCTTTTTTATTTGTTTGTATTGTTATGTATTTGCATCACCTCTTATTACAGCAATTACTATTCAAGTCAAATATGGTGCTCAAACGACCATTTATATTGGCACGGAATTTTACATATTTGCTGTTTTATTGCAACCTTTTTTGCATTCTCTCCTATTGAGGAATCCAATCATTTGGCTTGAGAATATTTTATACATCTATTGTATGATTCGCACCCGTACCAACACCATTTCTAACGAAGTAGTGGACTACATCCTTCAATTGCCCGAAGTAGTTGATGCCAAGCAACGCATTGATGCAATGACCGAAGGGTCCGTCTCTTTCCATATTCCATCTACTATCCCCGGATTATCTCACATATTCGGTCTATCTATGCCCGACAATATTCCTATGCGATGGATTAAGGGAGACACCAAACCACACATTGACCGAAGCTCCACGACGTTCCACACTACCTTTTTAGCCTACTTGACCGACAGCACCGGCCAGTTTTCCATCAACGGAGAAATCCACCCCATTTCCAAAGGAACCTCTTACCTTTTTTCAGAAGGACAGTCCCACGAAACCATTGGAACTGGGACCGAACCCAGATTGCTTTTAGGACCTATGAGCGAACATGGCATTGCCGTAGGTGAAGGATATACCATCAACGCCGATGGAGAGACACAGACCATCTATATGCGATACAACTCGGACATCTCTAGGAATGAATACAGCCTCGACCAAGAA
>Ga0255180_1000739_pt1 | contig 10528 bp, 4 predicted proteins | sample Atl_Colum_RepB_8_FD_189933 | JGI IMG/M metagenome (GOLD analysis project Ga0255180, IMG submission 189933) | Freshwater microbial communities from Altamaha River, Georgia, United States - Atl_Colum_RepB_8d | ecosystem: Environmental > Aquatic > Freshwater > River | place: USA: Georgia | collected... | reverse complement strand
TTAAAGCTTGAGTCTTGAGGTTTTTTAACCACGGATTGAATCGAAAACTAACCTATTCGATTTAGCAGACTCGAGGGGGAAATTTATGAAAAAAATTACACTATCATTAGTGTGCGGACTTCTTGCACTTTCATCGCTTCTAACAACGGGTTGTCAAAGTACTTCAACTCGAAATGTGGCCGAAAGTGGCGCAAAACCAAAACATTATATTATGACTTTACATGGAATCCGCGGAAACGAAGTTTCGTTTGGCGACTTTCACACCATGATCAAGTCCCACTTAGAACAATTGGATTCAACTTTTGAAGTTGTTCCATTGAATATCACTTACTCGATTGCTCGCGTTGACTACACTCCGGAATCAGCCGGTCTCGAAGTTCAAGCCAAGCTTGAAAAAATGGTTCCTGTCATCAACAAAGAAGATAAACTTTCTGTCGTTGGCTATTCGATGGGTGGACAAGTCGGTTTAGCTTGGTACCTGGAAGCTCTGAAAAAACCAGAATCTAGAAAGTATGCTGATCAGTTAAATCAGTTTATTGGTTTAGGATCTGCTTTTTGGGGAGCCAAAGAAGCCGGTCTTGCGACTTCGGATATCAAAGTTCTTAAAGATACAATCAAGTTTATCACAGTTGAAATTCGCAATGCTCTCCGTGAAAACTCTTCTAAATATTTGCCTAACTTTGTAACCAGTGGTTTAGAGTGGGTTCAAAATAAAACGGATGCTCAAATTGATGCTCAACTTGCTAAATTAAAATCAATTGATCAAATTCAAGCTTTCTATGACAAATATTTACGTACAAACAGCATGGTTAAAGTCAGCTTCAACGAGCTCAAAGGTTTGGCTTTAGGAGGAGTTCCCGCAACCAATTTACGCCTGGGTTTAATTGGAGCCCCGACTTACAAAACACGATGGACAACCGTTTTACCGTTGGTTCAATGTTTTGAAACGAACTTTGGTTCAAAAACAGCGGGTTGTGACGATTTTCAATATCCGCTTTTCAAATTCATCAATGATTCTGTTAATAAGCCTTATACTTTTGGTTACGCTCGTCGCGAAACAGATAATGCGGTTATTACGCCATCTGGAAACGCACAATTCTTATATGTCACAGAAAGCGATCGCCAATATCCAGATGGTTACGAAACTCCGCTTTCAAAAACTCGTCCTGTACTTCCACCAGCTCAAACACAAACTTACTTTACCGAAGCTCTGCACGCGACAGTGGTGACGGCCGATCAATACGATAAAGCAGTCAGTAAATTGTCTAAACTGGGTGATTCATGGACTCGCCTGGCTGGTGATGTTGTTTTGGTTTATAAATCAAATTGCGAAACATTGGAAAAATGTTCTCAACACCCGACTTACAAATACATCGTTAAAACTTTGGCGGATTGCGAACATAATCGCTGCAACTCTCAGGCGCAACGTGAATTTTTAGAACCACTTGTTAAACCCGCAAAAGATGCCGTTGACCAAGCTAAACTCAGATCTGAAATTCATGGCTTTACAGTTGAATTGAACTTACGAGTTCCTAAAGGTTATGATATCAATCCAATCGATGACAAAACGGCTTTGAATTATATCCAGTTCGAAACAGAAAAAGTCGGCGAAAACAAAGTTTTAAAATCTTCGCTGAATGCGGATTCTCAAATTGTCATTGCTCGAGAAAAAGAAATTGCCTCAGTCCTTGTTAAAAAAATGACTCAATATGTGGATCAAGATCAACTCAAAGTGAACTTGACTGGTTTATTCATCCCTAAAGATAATAAAAAATACGATTACGCTTCATTAGAAGCAGGAACTCCAATTCAATTCAAGGTTCAATTACCAGGACTTAAAACACGTGTGATCAACACACTCGTTAAACCTTATCACTCGACTTACCTTGATTTAACGATGGCGGTGAAATAATGCTTCAGCGTGTATTGGCCAGCCTGGCATTCATTTTCTCAAGCACTTTAATGGCACAACCTTCTGTTGTGCTTGTTCCTGGTTTTTTCAACTCGTTTGCTCCTGAATACTTTTCCCAAGCCATCATCAATACTTTTGAACAAAAAGGTTATAAAACCTATGTCGTTGAAGGCCTTGATCCGATTGGAACTATCGAAGAAAATGGTGAAAAGCTGATTCCTCTTTTACAAAAAATTACACTGGCTGAAGGCGAAGCTCCGAATATCGTCGCTCATTCTGCGGGTGGATTTTATTCTTTGTATGCAATTAACAAAGGACAGTTCAAAGTTAAAAATTTAGTCACTGTCAGCACTCCTTATGAAGGCTTAGACTTTATCCAGGCCTGGAGAGACAAATCGTCTTTATTCAGTGAATTAATGAACTTTTGTAAACTTGAAGGCCTCAGACAATTAACGCCTCCCTATGTGGCCGAGTTTATGAAAAAGGTTCGCGTACCAGATCAATTGCAAATCTTTACTTTTGGCGGTTGGCAACCACGCAGTCTAGATATTTGGAATGCGAAGAATCTTTCAGGTGTCTTACGTGTGACAGACCATTTTATTCCAGGCGATTCAGACGGAATCGTCAGCTTTAAATCAAGCCTTGGGATTCGCAATTTATTAACACGCTCAAATAAATCTGCAAAAATGTATGTTGATCCAAATTATGTGATTCCTTTGGAACACTGGGAACAAGTATTAGATTACAGAAACTTTGTTTTACTAGGGACTCGTAACATTAACGTTGTACGCGACAGACAAGTTCAATTTTTTAGTGGTATCGCGGATTTACTGACGAAACACCAATAGCCAATCTCCAACAGATTGAAAAACATAAAAGCCTCTGAATAAGAGGCTTTTTTATTTTGTAGAGATCAAATAATCAAAATCTGACTTACTTAATCCCTGAGTGTTTTTATTAAAATGCTCTGCACTTTCTTCTTCAGAAAACAGCGCTTGGAATTTAATATCTTTGCGTTCTTTCAGAACTTCGATTTTTTCCTCTAAAGACTCGTGCATGATGTATTTAAAAACTTGAACTGATTTTTTCTGACCTAACCGATGAACTCGGTCCGTCGCTTGATTTTCAACAGAGGGATTCCACCATGGCTCTAGGTGAAAAACATAGCTGGCTTTGGTTAAATTCAAGCCGACCCCACCCGTTTTTAATGTCATCACCAAGACAGCTCCACCACTGGTGTTTTGAAACTGAGATAATGTATCCTGGCGCTGCTTTGAATTCATTCCGCCATGTAATACAAAATGAGGAATATTCATTTTAGTCAAAACTTCATCTGTCCGCTGCAGAGTTTGAATAAACTGCGTGAATACCAAAGCACTTTCACCCGCACTGATAATTTCTTCGAGCGATTCGGCGAGGGTTTCAATTTTAGGTGGTACTTTCTTGTATTCAACATTCGGCAAGGCCCCAGGATCTGAGCAAACTTGTCTTAAGCGTAATAAAGCCGTCAACATCTGCAATTGAACCTTACCACTGCCGTCAGAAACAGGTGGCGTCGGTGTATCAGGGCCCTCGTCCGATTCAGGAGTCTCTTGAAGAGCATCTTGAATTTGTTGGTTATACGAAAGCGCAATATCACGATAAATTTCTTTTTGCTTAGGTTCAAAAGCAATTGAAATTTTACTTTCTTGTTTTTCTGGCAATTGATCCAAGATTTCCTTTTTTGTACGTCGTAAAATCAAAGGCTTCATTTTTAATTTCAGATCGGACATTTGCTCAGAAGTAATCACATTCGTATTTACAAATTGTCGGCGAAACTTATCCAGCGGCCCTAAAGAACCTGGGACAAGAATATCCATTAAAGAATAAAATTCGCCGTAATGGTTTTCCATCGGCGTTCCTGTTAAACAAATCTTAAACTGTGCTTGCAAAGATCTGGCAGCGGCTGTTCTTTTGGTCGTTATATTTTTTAAATTTTGAGCTTCATCAAAGACAATTGTTTTCCATTTATATTGATCAAAAAATTGATCATGCTCCATTAACAAACCATAAGTCGTAATAATGACTGCCGGCTCTTGTTGCGCAAAAATACGCCCCATTTGATCTTGAAACTTCGCCGAAAAAATATGAAAAGGAATTTCAGGAGTAAATTTTTGAATTTCGAATTGCCAGTTAAATACCAACGACGAAGGCACAACGACAAGCACCTGTCCTAACTCTTGTCGCGAACGCAAAACATCTAAAAAGGTCAAAGCCTGCAACGTTTTACCCAAACCCATATCATCTGCGAGCAACGCTCCTAATTTCAACTGGTACAGGTCCAATAGCCAATTCACACCAAACTTTTGATAAATCTTTAAATCAGCTTTGGTCGCTATAGGGACTTCCACTTGTCGATCCGTGTTCCCCAGCTGATCGTAAAAATCACATAACTTTTTCCATTCGTGATCACCACGTATTTGAATACCTGAAGCTCTGAGTGCCAATAAATCTAAAGTTTGATTTTTAGGTATTTGATAAATGCGATCTTGAATAGACTTTTTCTTTTTAGGCTTTTCACTGACTTGCAATCGATTCCAAAAAAACTGCAAACGACGTAACGACGGAACAGCTTGGTTTTTCAGTAGATACACTTGTCCTTTGTATTCGATAATCCCACCATGTGTCCCTGCTAAAAACTGCTCAGGATCAACCGCCTGTCCGTCTAGAAAAAATTGAGGATTTAACTCAAACCAATTAAAGTTTTTCTTTTCATCAAAGATACTTTCAAGAACAAAGTCCACTTTGATTTGGTCGTCTTCCAGCTCCTGAATGGGCTTGTTGTTGTAGTGTAAGACATAATTGAATTTAATCAAATTTTGCAAAGCACCCAATAAATCAACTAGGCTCCCCGCGTTTTTATTGATCATTTCAAAAAAAGAGCTTCGCGCGCGCTTAAATACTTCGGAACGTGTTTCAAAAACGACTTTTTTCTGCAATTCGAAAATAATGCGAAGTTCATTTCGACAAAAGCTTTCAATTGTCACTTCACCTTCAGATGTAAAAAAAGATTCCGGCTTTTCGCATTCAGAGAAAATAAAATCAATCCAGGATTGTAAGTAAACCAAAACTGATTTTGAACACAATTCTGAAAGCAAGCGATCCTTCACAAAACTAGTTCCAGGTCCTAAAAGCAGAATACTTTTAATGTTTTCTGAAATAGCCTCTAGTAGCTCGTTTTTTTCGATGATACGACCATCCGAAAGCTCTTCGTTGTATAAGATATGAAAACACTCGAAAGTAATATATTGAATAATTCCAGTGTGTTTTAATAACTTTAAATCCCACTCACGCTTACTCGCTTGTGGGCTTGCTAAATCTTTCGCCTCAGCTTTCAGAAAATACGCCAATCCTTCGGACATGGTCTGAATAACTTGCTCGGCGGACTCACTGAAACCTTTTCTAAAAAAATGCTGATCGTTAGGTAAAGTCGCACTGAGCTCGATATCTATTTTTTTATTTTCATCGATGTGGATTAAAAATTTATATTTGTTTTCAGGAACAAAAAACTTTTCAGATCCAAGATTCAATGGAATTTTTCGTCCTTTTAAAAATCTGAGTATTTTTTTAAACTGAATATCTGCCAAAAGATCAAAATGAGTCAAATTTTTAGGAACTTGGCTTATTTCAAAATTCATCAACTGTAATAGCTGATCAGAAAGCAAATCGAATTCATTTTTCCAAGAGTAGAGCAATAAACCTTGCGAATCAGGCAACAAAGCAAATGAGTCAAATAAATAAAAAGGCTCATTTTTTTGATTGATTAATTTGAATTCAGCCTGAAAGTGCGAACGCTGTTCAATTGTTACACGCCAATCAAATTCGTGTCCTTGAAAGAAATCTAGATGACGAATTTTTAAAGCCTTTGATTGATCTGCAAAAGTTTGCAAGTAAAGATCAATTTCTTGACGACTAAATACTGATAAAATTTTATGAAATAAGTCCGCAATAACAACTTCGACTTCAACGAGGGATTGAGACTTAAATCCCAATTGTCCGATTTGAGCAAAGGGCAAATACGGAACCAATTTATTTTCGATTTTATTATAGACTTGCGGCAGTAAGTGTAATGGAACTGATTTAGCTAATGGGTGTCGCAATATTTCCTGAGCAGAAATTTGCTGTCCATTACTAAAGTTATATCTAATGGCTTCTGCTAATTGCTGAGCTAACTTAATCTCGTTGAGCTGAAATCCGCTTGTTGGCACCAAGGTCTTACGAAAAACCTCAGGCATATCCCAAGCTCGCGGCATCAGAAGTTCTTCGGATTTATCGACACGTGACCATTTGTATTGAAAGGAATCAATGTTTAAAAAAGCTGTAATAGAATTGGCACCAAATAACGGGCTGTCCATCAGAAATAAGCTGATAGACTCTAGTTTGACGTCTTTGAATTTTTGATAGATTTCTTCAAATTTGCCCAAACAAGTATTATGGGTTCTTTTCCTAGCCTTCGCAAGAAAAAATTAATTTTCAGCTTAAATTCTCTAGGCGACTGACTGTTGCGACTCAACTCTATTAAAACGCAGTTCAAAGCACGTATTCGAAAAAGTTCTGTTCAGAAAAAAATCAGCATTGTGTTTATCCATTATTCCCTTGCAGATCGACAAACCTAATCCTGTCCCCTCTCCGACCGGTTTAGTTGTAAAAAAGGGCTGAAACAATTTAGATTCAACTGCAGGACTGATTCCTGATCCCGAATCCACAACTTGTAAGACGATTTGAGATCCTTCTTCAAATAAATGGATTCGAACCCACTTTTCCGAAAGATTTTTAACAGCATCGATGGAGTTGTTTATTAAGTTTACCAAAACCTGCTCAATCTCAAGGGCATCACAAAATGCCATCGCAGACGTTTGAACATCAGCTGTCACCTCAACACCTAAACCGTGAGATCTTATTTCGCTTAACACCAAAACTTCCTGAATAATTTCACTAATGATATTGTTTTTAAAATCTTGCTTTTCATCCACGCGAGAAAACTTTTTAAGACCGCTGACAATTTTAGTAATTCTTTGAATAGATTTAGCAACAGTTTCAATTTTTGATTTTAATTTTACTTCATCGTGAACATAGCGATCTAACAAAGCAATTGTTCCACTGATAATTGCCAAAGGATTATTAATTTCGTGCGCAATACCTGCTGCTACTTCCCCGATCGAAGCCAGCTTAGCAGCTTGCACTGCTTTCAGTCGAGATTCTTCAAGTTCTTTTTCAGCTAGATATTTCTCGGTTATATCCTGACAAGTGCCCATCACAGAAATTGGCAATCCACAAACGTCTTTGACGACACGACCAATCCCTTGTACGTATTTTATTTTTTCACCGTTATTTAAATACACCCGATGATTATAAGTAAAATCACTTCCCATTTCGATGGCATTATGAATATGCACATCTAATTCCTGAATATCTTCGGGGTGAATTCGAGATCTGTACAAAGCATAGAGCTGCTCTTGACTCTGAGGTTCCGAAATTTCAAAAATACGATAGTGCTCTGTCGACCAAGTCAAATATTGTGTTTTTAAATCAAACTCCCAACTGCCAATTTTTGCAATTTCTTGCGCCTCTCTGAGTCTTTTTTCTGAAATCACTCGATCGGTCACATCTTGGAATGTACCTCGTAAACTAGTGACCATACCGTTTGCATTGGTGATGGGTCCCGCTGTTAGTTCAACTATTTTTTTATTTTTTTGAAAATCTACAAAATCAAATACCTGTCTAAAAAATTCACCCTGAGTACATTGACGCAGTAATTGCACCAATCGGTCACGGTCTTTGGAACTGAAATAGTTCAAGCTGAGGTCGATATTGATTTCTGTCGACCGATCAAGGCCATAAATACTATAAATTTGCTCAGTCCAAAACAATTCGTTTTTTTGTAAATCTAATTCCCAGCCGCCAATCGAGGCTAACTTTTGAAATTCAAATGCAATCAGTTCGCGTTTTTTATACTGGGTCAAATCATAATTCGTACCCATAATAAGCTGTGGATTTCCATTGTGATCGCGGCCACAAATTTTTCCACGACTTAATACCCATAACCAATGACCGGATGCATTTTTGATGCGATAAACTGTTTCATAAACGGGAGTAACTCCAGTTAAATAATCATTCATATCTTTGCGAACTTTGATAGCATCTTCGGGATTCAGTCGACTCATCCAATCATCCGCAGACAGTCCCAATTCAGAATTCGGCAAACCCAGAATCTCTGACCAGTTGCGATCAACCAAAACTAAGCCCGCTTGCACGTCCAATTCCCAAGATCCCAATCCCGACATTTCTAAAATCAGATCTTGGCGCTGATTAATTTCTTGAATTTTTTCTTGGCTTTCTTGCAACGCCGCATGTTCTATTTTGTTTTTTAAAATAATTTGAATCTGGTTTTTTAAAGCTAACAAGGCATCTAGTTGTGATTGATTTAACTCTCGTGGTCGACTATCCAATGCACAAATCGTTCCGATTGGTAAATTTGTGGTGGGATCATCTACAGTGACTGCTGCGTAAAATTGAATTTGCGGACTTTGTAAGACCAAAGGATTTTTCGCAAAGCGATCATCTTGATGTGCATCGGTTACGATAAAAAAAGGATCTTTTGAATTAATCGCATGACCACAGAAAGAAATGTCTCTGGGTGTTTGATCCATATCGACACCCACTTTTGCTTTGAACCACTGTCGATTTTCATCCACCAGAGAAAACAAAGCCATCGGCGTCTGGCAAATTTGTGAAGCTAAAAAAACAATATCATTAAATTCACTTTCAGGAAGAGTGTCTAATAAATTCAAGGATTTCAGAGCTGCTAAGCGCTGCGCTTCGCGCTCATGTTTTTCGGGCTTCATAAAGATATTATGCCCCTTAAGAAATACTGTTAAAAGTCAATTTGTTGTTTCCAGACTAAAGAACTTACTAAAGTCTGCCTAAGCCGATTTGACATCTGTGACGTCCAGAGGAATTTTCACTTCAAAGCAGGTCTGTTGAAAATTCTTATTGATTCCAATATCACCCTTATGGCTTTCTACGATTCCTTTACAAATAGAAAGTCCTAATCCGGTTCCCTCACCCAGCGGCTTAGTCGTAAAAAAAGGATTAAATATCTTTTCTTCCACATCAGAGGAAATTCCCATTCCGGAATCAATGACCTGAAGGACAGCACATTGATTTTGATCAAAAACATTAACCAGAACGGTTTTATCGGGACTTGCATGAGCTGCATCGATCGCGTTGTTGACCAAATTGATAACGACTTGTTCAATTTCCAAAGGATTACAATACACTTGTTCTTTTGAATTTAGGCTTGTCTGAATTTTCACATCCAACTTTTTAGCCTTGATTTCAGTCATTACGATCGCCTCAGCCACGATATCTGACAAACAGACAAAAATCATTTCAGTATTTTCCGCTGAACGAGAAAATTTCCCTAATCCTTTCACAATTTTTGCAATTCGATGAATCGCTTTATTCATTGTTTCAACTTTGTTTTTCAACTTGTCTTTATCGTTAAAAAATATTTCCAAGGAATTGACTGTTCCCATCAAAATCGCCAAAGGATTATTAATCTCATGAGCCACGCCAGCTGACAACTCGCCCAGCGATGCCATTTTTGAAGCCATTGTCGCCCGAACGCGCGACTCTTCAATCGCTTTTTCAGCTTCGTACTTATCAGTTATATCTTGGATCACACCAATAGATTTCGATACAAAATCAAATGAGTTTTCAATCGGATGCCCGACAATTTCAAGAATTTTCTTTTGCCCCGTAGATGTTTTAATTTGATAAACCCCTTCAAAGCTCTGGCATTCTTGATTTTTCAAAAAAGACATAAAAATTCTTTGACGTTCTTCATCGGGAAAAAAATTTAAAAACGCTTCCATTGATAAATTTTCATTTTGTGGATCTATATTTAAAATCGCATAAACCTGATCCGTAAATTTGAATTTTTGTTGAACAAAATCAAATTGCCAACCACCAATATGCGCGGCTTTTTGAATTTCAGAAGAAAAGAAATCATTATTGATGTACTTGGTAATATCTAACTGTGTTCCTAAAAATCGGACTGCTTTTTTGTTTTCATCACGTTCAAAGACAACTCCGCGATCTAAAGTCCAAATCCAATCTCCATTGGCATGTTTCAGCCGATGCGTATTTTCGTAAGAACTGGTCTGACCGGATAAGCATTTTTGGATGTCCTCAAGAACTCGTTGTTTATCATCAGGATGGACTCGTGACGCCCAATCGTTCACGTTTTGATTTAATTCAGTCACATCGACTCCGACTAAGTTCGCCCATCTGGAATCATATCGAATCTCGTCTGTGATTAAATTCCAATCCCACGATCCGAGCTTCGAACAATCCAAAAACTTTTCTTTAATATCTTGGGATTCTTTGAATTGAACTTTAGTTGAAATGAGTTGGTTAAATTGCATCCGTGTATAAATATTTTTTTCAATTTGATTTTTAAAAACACTCAATAACTCGATTTGTCGATCGCTGAATGCTGTCAGTCCTTTGAAACCTATACCCAAAGTACCAATAGCCAAATTCGTTTTTGAATCACAGATTCTGACACTGTAC
>Ga0255180_1000735_pt1 | contig 10588 bp, 8 predicted proteins | sample Atl_Colum_RepB_8_FD_189933 | JGI IMG/M metagenome (GOLD analysis project Ga0255180, IMG submission 189933) | Freshwater microbial communities from Altamaha River, Georgia, United States - Atl_Colum_RepB_8d | ecosystem: Environmental > Aquatic > Freshwater > River | place: USA: Georgia | collected... | reverse complement strand
GGGCTGTTCTTGATCATCCTCAAGAATCCGGACGCCTTCTTGCTCCAGGTTGTCGAACTGCCCGCGGTAGACGGACCAGCCCAAAACCCCCAGGATCAGGAGCACCAGGATGACCGACAGGGGCAGGAGCAGGTACAGGATGTCCATGTGGCGGGCACGCAAAAGCCCGACGGCCACTGGATGCGGGCCGGTCAGGCGCTGGTCAATGAGCCCATTATGGACTGCAGCGCCCACCCTTGCACAGGGCCGGGCTGTCCAGGACGGTTCAGCCTGCCGCGCGCAGCGGCACCCGCCCCAGTCTGAGCGCGTTCAACACCACCCCCACCGAACTGAGCGCCATGCCCAACCCCGCAAGCCAGGGGGGCAGGTACCCCGCCAGAGCAAGGGGGATGCATACGAAGTTGTAGGTCGCAGACCACACGAGGTTCTGCCGGACGATGCGCAGCGCGCGACGGCTGATGTCAACGGCCAGTGGCACGCCCGTCAGGCGCCCCCCCAGCACGATGAGATCGGCTTGCGACTGGGCGAGCGCCGCACCCTGGTCGAGCGCAAAAGACACGTGGGCTCGCGCCAGCACCGGCGCGTCATTGATGCCATCGCCCACCACGGCCACGCAAGCCTGAGTTTGATGCACCTGAAGCACCTCCAACTTGCGCTCCGGCGTGGCCGACGCCGCCGCCACGGCCAGAGGTGACGTGGCGGGCAACTGCTCGATGAGGGCCTGGACTCGCTCGGCGTGGTCCCCCGACAGCACGGCCGCGCCCACGCCGGCGGCGGCGAGCCCCTGCAAGGCCTGCGCAGCCTCGGGCCGGACTTGCTCGTCCATGGCGAAGCCGACCACATCGCCAGCCCCGCCGTCGCTCGGTCGCATCAGACCGAACCAGACGCGCCCTTGCGGCCACGCGTTTGACAGCGCGCCGGCGTCGCGAGGCGCGAGCACCCAGGCAGCACCGCCCAGTCGCCAGACCTGCCCCAGCGCATCGCGGGCCTGCAGCCCCTGCCCAGCGGTTTCGGTGACGTCGGACCAGGACTGCCAGCCGGCATCACCGGGCGCAGCACGCGCCGCGATCGCCTGCGACAAGGGGTGGGCCGACAAGGCAGCCAGAGAGGCCGCCGCGGCCACACGGGCCCGCACAACCGGGTCTGCGACGTCCGCGGCCACCGCTCCGGCGCCGGTCCAGACACGGTCGACACTGGGGTGGGCGTCGGTCAGGGTGCCCGTCTTGTCGAACAGCACGGTGCGCACCGCCGCCAGGGTTTCCAGCGCATCGAGGCGCCGCACCAGCACCCCCCCCTTGGCCAGGGCCCCGGCCGCCGCCAGCAAGGCCGAAGGGGCCGAAAGCGACAGCGCACAGGGACAGGTCACCACCAGCACGGACACGGCCACCCAGATCGACTTGGACGGATCGATCCAGAGCCAGGCCAGAGCCCCCAGTGCGGCCAGCACCAGCACCGCCCACAGAAAGGGTGCGGCAAATCGGTCGGCGGCCTTCAACCAACCTGGTTTTTCGGTCAAGGCCTGGTGCACCAGGGACACGATCTGCTGGTAGCGGGTGTCAGGCCCGAGGCGCTCCACACGGCACCAGACGGGCGCGCCGAGGTTGAGGCTGCCGGCCACCACCAGGTGCCCCTCCCGACGGGGCACCGGCCGGGACTCGCCGGTGAGCATGGATTCGTCGATCTCGGTGTGCCCCAACACGAGTTGACCATCAGCCGGGAACGCCTGCCCCACTGCCACACGAACATGGTCGCCCGGGCGCAGCGACGACAAGGGCACGGATTCGACCGCGTGCTGCGCGAGCGCTTCGGCCTCGGCCACCTCGCCGACAGCGCGCTCGACCGCCTCGGGCAGGCGGTTGCACAGGGCTTCGAGCGACTGCGTGACGCGTTCGCGCGCTCGCGCCTCCAGCCAGCGCCCGCCCAGCAGGAAGGTGACGAACATCGTCAGCGAGTCGAAGTAGGCGTCCTCGCCCAGCCAGCTGGTGTGGCCGAAGGTCACCCCCGTGCTGACCCCGAACATGGCGATGATGCCCAGGGCCACCGGAGTGTCCATGGCAATGCGGCCTCCCTTGAGGGCAGACCAGGCGCCAGAGAAGAAAGGCCCGCACGAGAAGAACATGACCGGCAGGCTGAGCACCCAGGACGACCAGTTCATCAGGCGCCACAGATCGGGCGGGATGTCCTGCGGATCGGCCACATACTGGGCCGTGGTCACCATCATCACCTGCATCATGCAAAAGGCCGCCACGAGCAGTCGCCACAGGAGCTTGCGCTGGGCCTGCAGCCGCTCGCTCAGGGCCCGGGCGCCCGCATCCGGCCACGCCCGGTAACCCACCTGCTGCACCGCCTGCACCAGATCGGACAGCTGCACCCGGGCCGGGTCGATGGTGATGCGGGCCCGTTGGGTGGCGCCCTGCACCTGGACGTCGCGCACACCGGGCACGCGGGCCAGCGCGCCCTCGATGGTGATCGCGCAGGCCGCACAGTACATCCCCGAAAGCCCCAGGCCGATGGGAACCGCCCCGTCGGCCGCGCGGGCACCGACCTGGCACTGCTGGAGCAAGGCCGGATCGTCGAGCCCCGCCACCTGGGCCGCAGTCAAGGGCTCTGGCGCGGGCCCGGGCCTGTCGGCCGGCACGGGGGGCGTTGCGTTAGGGTTCGGTTGGGATACAGAAATGGACGACATGCGCTGCGGGCTCCGTGATGGGCACGGCACGACAGCGCCGACTCACCAGGATCAATCACGATGCACGCCATTGTCTTGCAAGCTCGCCCCGGCCGTCGGCTGTCCGGGATCTCAGGCCTGTTGGCCTCCGGTGTTCTGGCCGCTGCCACGCTCGCGACGGCTGCCCCGGACGCCCGCGCCCAGACACCCCAGAAGCTGCCCACGGTGGAATTGGCCGCCGGGATGCACCTGATCAAGGCCGAAGTGGCTCGCACGCCGCGCCAGCAGCAGATCGGCCTGATGTGGCGCACGAGCATGGGCACCAACGAGGGCATGCTCTTCGCCTTCGATCAGCCCAATCGCCAGTGCTTCTGGATGCGCAACACCTTGATCCCCCTGTCGATTGCCTTCATCGAGGACAACGGCACGATCGTCAACATCGATGAGATGAAGCCCCAGACCGAGAGCAACCACTGCTCGGACAAGCCCGTTCGCTACGTGCTCGAAATGAACACCGGGTGGTTCCACAAGCGCGGCATCAAGGCCGGCTCACGGCTGAGCGGCCCCCCGTTCACCACACCGTGACCCTTTATTCCAAATGAGAATAAAGAAAGCGAAAAGAAGTACTTTGCAATTCTAAGAAGGATCTTTAGCATCCGGCGTTCCCGAAGTTTCGTGTGCGCCCATGAAGATCCGCAACCTGGACCTGACCGACAACGTCATCAACGCCGAGCACCAGGCCCTGGGCCTGCCCCCGGTGGAAGACGACGTCACCCACCCGGGCCAGCACCCCGTGCTGCGGGTGGCGGTGTGGGCCGTCACGTTCATGCTGATCGGCGTGATCATCTACCTGGGGTCGCGCCTGTTCAACGGCCACCACCAGCAGTCGGGTTTCGAGCTGATCGTCGAGACGCTGCAGGGCGACATGTTCTGGAAGGCCGTGGCTGTCGGGCTGCTTGCGCAGACGGTCGATGGCGCCCTGGGCATGGCTTACGGCATCACGTCCACCAGCTTTCTGCTGGCCACCGGAGCCTCGCCGGCCGTGGCCAGCGCCAGCGTGCACATCGCCGAGGTGTTCACGACCGGCGTGTCCGGTATTTCCCATGTCAAATTGGGCAATGTGAACAAATCGCTGTTCCTGCGACTGCTGATTCCCGGCATCCTGGGCGCCAGCCTGGGCGCGTGGGTGGTTTCCAGCATCGATTCCAGCATCATCAAGCCCGTGGTTTCGGCCTATTTGTTCATCATGGGCCTGTATATCATCAGCAAGATTCGCAAGAAGATCCAGGTCCGCCGCGAAACTCCGAAGCATGTGGCCAAGCTGGGTCTGTTCGGCGGCTTCGTCGACGCTGTCGGTGGTGGCGGCTGGGGCCCGGTGGTGACCACCACGCTGGTGGGCACGGGCCAGGACCCGCGCACCACGATCGGTTCGGTGAACCTGGCCGAATTCTTCCTGACGTTCACCAGCGCAGCCGTGTTCGCCGGACTGGTCGAAGAGGGCCCCTGGCCCACCGTGGCAGGCCTGGTGGTGGGCGGCCTGTTCGCGGCCCCGTTCGCGGCCTACCTCACCCGCAAGCTGCACACCCGCACGTTGCTCATCATCGTGGGCTGCGTGATCTCCGGCATCAGCCTTTACAATCTCGCCCGGGCGCTGGGCTGACGCGCCCGATCCCGCACAACCGATCGTCGAGTCCGTACCGATCTTTTCATTGCGGACCCGAAAACTGATTCGCTTTTCAGCTGTGCACCATGTACCAATATACTGAATTCGACAAACAATTCGTCCGCCAGCGTGCCGCGCAATTCCGCGACCAGCTGGAGCGCAATCTCGCCGGCAAACTCGCCGATGATGATTTCCGACCCCTGCGGCTGCAAAATGGCTGGTACATCCAGCGTCATGCGCCCATGCTTCGGGTGGCCGTGCCCTATGGCGAAATGTCGTCGAAGCAGATCCGCCAGCTGGCGCGCATCGCCCGTGAATACGACCGCGGCTACGCGCACTTCACCACGCGCCAGAACGTTCAGTACAACTGGATCCCGCTGGCCAAGGCCGCTGACGTGATGGACCTGCTGGCCGAAGTGAACATGCACGGCATCCAGACGTCGGGCAACTGCATCCGCAACATCACGGCCGATGCCATGGTGGGCACCGCGCCCGACGAGATCATCGACGCACGCCCCTACTGCGAAGTTTTGCGCCAGTGGTCCACGCTGCACCCCGAGTTCGCGTTCCTGCCGCGCAAGTTCAAGATCGCGGTGAGTGGTGCCCAGGAAGACCGGGCGGCCGTGGCCTGGCATGACATCGGCCTTTACCTGGTGCACAACGAGGCTGGCGATGTGGGCTTCAAGGTGCTGGTGGGTGGCGGCATGGGCCGCACGCCCATCACGGGCACGGTCATCAACGCGTTCGTGCCCTGGCAGGAAATCCTCGTCTACATCGAGGCCATCGTTCGCGTCTACAACCGCTATGGTCGGCGCGACAACATGTACAAGGCGCGCATCAAGATCCTGGTCAAGGCCGAGGGCCAGAAGTTCTTCGACCAAGTGAACGCCGAGTTCCGCTCCATCCTCGAGCGCGACATCGATGGCGCCGCGCACATCATTCCGCAAGCCGAGTTCGATCGGGTCCAGGCCAGTTTTGCCTACCCGGCCTCGGTGCAGGCCCACACGCCAACAGGCAATGGCCTGCCGGCGGACGCCAGTGACACCGACCGCATCCAGTTCGGCAAGTGGCTGGAGCGCAATGTGGTCGGACACAAGGTGGCCGGCTACAAGAACGTGCAGCTGTCGGTCAAGCGCGTGGGCCAGGCCCCGGGCGACGTCACCGACAACCAGATGGAGGCGATCGCCGACATGGCCGACCGCTTCAGCTGCGGCGAGCTGCGCGTGACCCACGACCAGAACGTGCTGCTGCCCTTCGTGCGCGAAGAGGACCTGTTCGCGCTGTGGCAGGCTGCCAAGGCCGCCACGCTGGCGTCGCCCAACATCGGTCTGCTGAGCGACATGATCGCCTGCCCCGGCGGCGACTTCTGCGCACTGGCCAATGCCCGTTCGATCCCGATCGCCAACGACCTGATCGCCCGCTACCAGGACCTCGACGAGCTCTATGACATCGGCGACATCGACCTGCACATCTCGGGCTGCATCAACAGCTGCGGCCACCACCACAGCGGTCACATCGGCATCCTGGGTGTGGACAAGGATGGCACCGAGTGGTACCAGGTGACCCTGGGTGGCTCCGACGGCTCGGACCACGCGCCGGCCGCCGTGGCGGGCAAGGTGATCGGCCCCTCGTTCTCGGCCGACGAAGTCACCGACGCCATCGAAGCGGTGATCGAGACCTACCGCGCCCAGCGCACGCCCGACGAAAAGTTCATCGACACGGTCAAGCGCGTGGGCATCGACCCCTTCAAGACCGCCGCCAACGCCGTGCGCCGCACGACGGCCAAGGCCACCTGATCGAGGAGCCCCACATGAAATTCATCGACATCCAGCACGATCAGTGGCACACGGTGGGCGGCGAAGATGGCCCCATGGCCCACCCGCCGATCAAGTCCTACAGCCTGCTGACCTTGGCGCAATGGCACGCCGTGCGCGAGCAATGGCCCGCTCGCGATGCCGCCGACCACAAGCCCGTGGGCGTGATCCTGAGCAACGACACCGACATCGAGTCGCTCGAGGCCGATGCGACCAAGCTGTCACTGGTGGTGCTGCAGTTCCCCAAGTGGACGGACGGCCGCGCCTACACGCAGGCCCGCATCCTGCGCGCGCGCTACCGTTTCGGCGGAGAGGTTCGCGCATCGGGCGACGTGCTCGTGGACATGATGCCGCTGCTGAGCCGCACCGGCTTCGATGCCGTGGTGCTGCGCGCCGATCAGGATCGCGCTGCCGCCGAGCGGGCCCTGGGCTTCTTTGCCGCCCGGGGCCACTATCAGGGTGATGTGCAGCAGACCCGCCCGGTGTTCGGGCGGGCGGCCTGAACGCAGGGGGTGCCCCATGAGTGAAGTGTCTGCCCTGGGTGGCGTGTCGATGCTGGGCGGTGCTGCCCAGCCGGCCGGCGCCGCCATCGCCCTGTACAACCATCCCAGCCCGGATTACGCCGCCAAGGTCCAGGCCACGGTCGAGCTGCTGAAGGCAGCGGCCTTCGAGTTCCCGGGCCAGGTCGTGCAAGCCACCAGCCTGGGGGTCGAGGACATGATCGTCACCGACCTGATCGCCCACCACCAGCTGCCGATCGCCATCGGCACCCTGGAAACGGGCATGCTCCACCCCGAGACCGCCGCGCTGATCGGCGCGATCGAGACGCACTACGCCGATGTCGGACTGCACGTCGAGGTGTACAAGCCGGTGGCCGAGTCCGTGATCGAATTCGTGCAGAAACATGGCGACCAGGCGATGTACCAGAGCATCGAGCTGCGCAAAGCCTGCTGCGGCGTGCGCAAGCTCGAACCGCTGTCTCGCATGCTGGCCCAACGGCAGGCCTGGATCACCGGCCTGCGGCGCGAGCAGTCGAACAACCGCGGGGGCATGCTGGCCCGTGAACTCGATGACCAGGGGCGGACCAAGTTCAACCCGCTGATCGAGTGGACCTGGGGCGATGTGTGGCACTACGTGGCCGTGAACCACGTGCCCTACAACCCGCTGCACGACCAGTTCATGCCGTCCATCGGCTGCGCCCCCTGCACCCGCGCCATCGCCGTGGGTGAGGACTTCCGCGCAGGCCGCTGGTGGTGGGAAGACGAGAAGGCCAAGGAATGCGGCCTGCACGTCCACAAGTGATTAGAAAGCGACCAAGATGACCGACGTGAACCAATTGCTGGCGGAAGTGGACCACCGCCACCTGGATGCGCTGGAAGAAGAGGCAATCTTCATCCTGCGTGAAGTGGCTGCCACCTTCGAGCGCCCGGGCCTGCTGTTTTCCAGCGGCAAGGACTCGTGCGTGGTGCTGCAACTGGCCGAGAAGGCCTTCAAGATGAAGAACCCGGCCACGGGCAAGCTGGAAGGCAAGCTGCCCTTCCCGCTCGTGCACGTGGACACCGGCCACAACTTCCCCGAAGTGATCGAGTTCCGCGAACAGCGCGTGGCCGAGATCGGCGAGCGCCTGATCGTGGCGCACATGGAAGAGTCCATCAAGAAGGGCACCGTGCGCCTGGCCCACCCACTGGAATCGCGCAACGGCCACCAGACGGTGACCCTGCTCGAAGCCATCGAAGACAACCGCTTCGACTGCCTGATCGGCGGCGCGCGCCGTGACGAAGAGAAGGCCCGTGCCAAGGAGCGCATCTTCTCGCACCGCGACAGCTTCGGCCAGTGGCAGCCCAAGGAGCAGCGCCCCGAGCTGTGGAACCTGTTCAACACCCGCATCAAGCCGGGTGAGCACTTCCGCGCCTTCCCCATCTCGAACTGGACCGAGCTGGACGTGTGGCTCTACATCGCCCGCGAAGGCATCCCGCTGCCCAACATCTACTACAAGCACGCCCGCCAGGTGATCCGCCGCAAGGGTCTGCTGGTGCCGGTGACCGAGGTGACGCCCGCTCTGGAAGGCGAAACCATCGAAACGGTGGACGTGCGCTTCCGCACCGTCGGTGACATGACCTGCACCTGCCCCGTGGAAAGCGACGCACAGAGCCCGGCCGACATCGTCGCCGAGACCCTGCACGTGACCGTGAGCGAGCGAGGCGCCACCCGCATGGACGACCGCACGTCCGAGGCCTCGATGGAGCGCCGCAAGAAGGAAGGTTATTTCTGATGAGCACCGTGACCCACAACGAAGCCAGCGCCGAACTGGCTCACAAGGCCCTGCGCTTCCTGACCGCGGGCAGTGTCGATGACGGCAAGAGCACCCTGATCGGCCGCCTGCTGTTCGACAGCCGCGCCATCCTGGCCGACCAGCTCGACGCCCTCGAAAAGCGCGCCGCTGGTGCGCCCATCGACCTGTCGCTGCTGACCGACGGCCTCGAAGCCGAACGCGAGCAAGGCATCACCATCGACGTGGCCTACCGCTACTTCGCAACCAAGTCGCGCAAGTTCATCATCGCCGACGCCCCAGGCCACGAGCAGTACACCCGCAACATGGTGACGGCCGCCGCCGGCTCGGACGCCGCCGTCGTGCTGGTCGACATCACCAAGATCGACTGGAAGGCCTCGCCCGTGCCACTGCTGACGCAGACCAAGCGCCACAGCCTGCTGGCCCACCTGCTGCGCGTGCCTTCGATCGTGTTCGCCGTCAACAAGCTCGACGCCATCGAGCAGGACACCGAGGCCGCTTTCAACGCGGTCAAGGGTTCGCTCGAAGCCTTCGCAGCCCAGGCCGGTATTGTCAACAAGGGCGTGATCCCGGTGTCGGCCCTGCGTGGCGACAACGTGACCACCCCGTCGGCCAACTGGACCTGGTACCAGGGCCCGACCTTGCTGCAGGTGCTCGAGCAACTGCCCGTGGCCGACGAAGCGCACGATGGCTCGCTGCTGCACCCCGTGCAGTACGTGACCCGCGACGCGGTGGGCGAAGGTGAAGCCGCTGCGTCGGGCACCGGGCACCAGTACCGCACCCTGTGGGGCCGCATCGCCCATGGCTCGGTCAAGGCTGGCGACGAAGTGCAGATCTTCCCGAGCGGCCAGACGGCCATCGTGGCCGAAGTGCGTCATTCAGCCCTGGTGGTCGACCAGTGTGAAGCCGGTCAGTCGGCCGGCATCGTGCTGGACCGCCAGGTCGACGTCTCGCGCGGTGACTGGGTGCACACGCCCGGCTCGATCCAGCCCTCGGACAGCTTCACGGCCACCCTGGCCTGGCTGGACACCGAACCGGCGGCGATTGGCCGCAAGTACTGGGTGCGCCACGGCAACCGCTGGGTGCAGGCCCGCATCACGTCCATCGAGAGCCGCTTGGACATCCACTCGCTGGAAGACACCGATGCGCACGAACTGGCCGTCAACGAGATCGGTCGCGTGACGGTGCAGACCCAGCAGCCCCTGCCGGTCGAACCCTACACGAGCAACCGCGTGGGCGGCGCCCTGATCGTGGTCGATCCCACGACCAACCGCACCAGCGGCGCCCTGCTGGTCAAGAGCGTCTGAGCCCCCTGGCGCAAGCCCCTGCGATGTCCGCTGCCAATTCCGCATCGCCCGTGTCTGCACGCGTCGTCTTCATCGGCGCGGGTCCGGGCGAAGCCGACCTGATCACCGTGCGGGGCGCGCGCCTGCTCGCTCAAGCCCGTGTGGTGCTGTTCGACGCCCTGGCCGACCCCGGGCTGCGCGATCTGGCGCCCGCCGCTGAATGGATCGATGTGGGCAAGCGCGGCTTTTCTGGCCAGGAAGGCAGCGACTTCAATGGGCAGACGCGCATCAACCGACTTCTGGTCGAACAGGCCCGAAGCGTGGGTGCACAACATGGCGCCGACGCCCTGGTGGCACGGCTCAAAGGGGGTGACCCCAGCCTGTTCGGTCGCCTCGAAGAAGAGCTTCACGCTCTGCGGGAAGCGGGCGTGCCCAGTGAGGTGGTGCCCGGGGTGACCTCCGCCCTGGCAGCGGCCGCCGCCACCCAGCGCCCTCTGACCCGTCGCGGCTCGGGGCGCAGCGTGAGCTTCACCACGGCCATGACCCGCACCGGAGACCTGCAGTGCGGGATGGGCCCGGGCCAGCGCGCCGACACCGAAGTGTTCTACATGGCCGGTCGCCAGCTCGCCCCCTTGTCGAAGGGCCTGCTGGACGCCGGCTGGCCCGCCGATACCGAGGTGAGCGTGGTATCTCGCGCGGGCTGGCCCGACATGCGACACACCGTGCACACCGTGGCACGGCTCGACGACGCGAGCGCCATCCACGGCGGACGCCCCACCCTCGTCATCGTGGGCGCCGGCGCCACGGCCATTCCCGACCAACCCTTGACCCATATCCCCCTTTGCGGCGAAGGCCCGGCCCCGAGCGGCC
>Ga0255180_1000724_pt1 | contig 10648 bp, 9 predicted proteins | sample Atl_Colum_RepB_8_FD_189933 | JGI IMG/M metagenome (GOLD analysis project Ga0255180, IMG submission 189933) | Freshwater microbial communities from Altamaha River, Georgia, United States - Atl_Colum_RepB_8d | ecosystem: Environmental > Aquatic > Freshwater > River | place: USA: Georgia | collected... | reverse complement strand
GAACCATTGGCACTGCTGGTTCTTTTAGTTTCTACCCTGGCAAAAACTTAGGTGCCTATGGCGATGCCGGCTGTATCGTAACCAATGATGAGGAATTAGCGACCAAATGCCGCATGTTTGCCAATCATGGAGCCATTAAAAAACACCACCATGAAATCGAAGGCATCAATTCAAGATTAGATGGCTTGCAAGCAGCTGTTTTGAATGTCAAGTTACCTCATCTTAAAACCTGGACCGTAGCACGCCAACAAAATGCCAGTTTATACAGAGAAGCATTTTCGGCCATTCCTCAAATTAAATGTATTGCTGAAAAGCCAAACACCATACATAGCTATCACTTATTTATCATATTGAGTGAGGAACGCGATGCGCTCAAAGCCCATTTAGAAGACGTGGGTATAGAAACTGCTATTCATTACCCAACACCGTTGCCGTTGCTTAACGCATATGCAGCAGAGGGCTATACTGTTGCAGATTTTCCACATGCAGCTTTAGCTTCGAAGCAAATGCTTTCGTTGCCGATGTATCCAGAATTAACAGCTGAACAAATTTCATATATAGCCAACAGCATTAAAGCGTTTTATGCTCGATTCTAAACTGAAAGTTCTTTTGATTTCTCCGCAACATTGGGGCACCATGCGGGTAACAAAGCATCATTATGCTGTTGAATTAGCCAAATTGGGCCACGAAGTCTATTTCTTAGAACCAACAGAAGCTTCTTGGAAATGGAATAGCTCAGCCTTTGAATTGAGCCCTTCGGACGCCCAAGGCGTTACGTTGGTCCGTCAGAAAATCAATGTACCTTACAACCTTAAGTTCCATGCAAAGGGTGTATTCGACTGGTTTATCAAAAAGCACATTCAAAAACTAGAAAAACAACTCGGGCCATTTGGCCTGGTGTGGTCTTTCGACCTCACCAATGCCTTACCTTTAAAATACTTTTCAAAAACATCCAAGAAGATTTTCTTTGCGGCTGACTGGCCACATGTGCCAGATGCCGTTAAAGCGGCAGACGGCGCTAATTTGCTGGTATCAGTTGCTCAAGAAATTTTAGATCAGTACCCTACAGTCTCAGGGACTAAAAAACTGCTCATAGACCACGGCGTAGCCGAGTGTTTTATTGAGGCAGGCAAACAACCATTTGTCAAAACAGACGACATCATTAGAATTGGCATGTCTGGCAACTTTTTAAGACCTGATATTGACCGACCTGTGTTGCTAGAAATTATTACAACTCATTCTGATTTGATTTTTGAGTGCTTTGGTGCATTTGAACCAAAAAATTCCAACCTTGGTGGTGTAGCAGATCAAGAAACAAGTACTTTCATAAACGCCCTCAAGGAGGCCCCAAATGTGATTTTACATGGCATGGTTCCCCCTGAAACACTTGCACTAGAACTACGCCGCATGGACGCTTTTTTAATTTGCTATGATGTGGAGAAAGATCAGAGTAAGGGAACGAATTATCATAAGGTAATGGAGTATTTGGCTTATGGGAGGCCGATTGCGACGAATTATATAAGCAGATACGCTTCTGATATTGATTACTTCATAATGCCTGAGAAAGCTGAGATGAGGTTGCAATTAGACAATGTTAATAAACTCTTAAGTAAATTAGAAGATTGGTCGAGTGTTAAATTAGAATCCAAAAACTATTCTCTATTAACAAAAACTATTATAAATTATTTCTAATCATCTTTATATTGAATCCAAATTCGATATCTTGGAACATCTCAGGGAACTTTCGCTGCGATAAGTTTAAAAATCGTAAAAAAATAAAAGTTGAAAAATAAAATACTAATTAACCATGGGTGTGGGTCTGTTAGACCGAAAGGATGGGATAACACAGACTCATCTCTTAATGCATTTTTTCAAAAAGCACCGATTTTGGGAAAATTAATGAGTCAGTTTTTCGGAACGGTTAGCTATAATAGTCATGATGTATTTTACATGAACCTAAATAAAAAGTGGAAATATCATTCAATGAGTGTAGATGTTGTATATGCATCCCATTTATTTGAACATTTAGACAATAAATCAGCAGCGCTTTTCTTAAAAGAAGCTTTTCGGGTATTGAGATCTGACGGAGTTATAAGGCTTGTAGTTCCTGATTTATATCAAATATCACAAAAGTATCTTGATGAATATAATTCTAGTGAAATTGCGAATCCATCAAAAGACTTTTTATGGGCGATTAATATGCACGTCGATGGACAATATAAAGAAGCTGGCTTTATCAAAAAACTAATTGCAAGGCTGCAAAAGTATCCTCATCAACATAAGTATATGTATGATTCAAAAAGCATAAAATTACTTCTCGAGGAATATGGTTTTGTAGATATTAGATTTGATTCCTATGGAAAGAGCAAATATATAGACAAAATAATCGATGTCGAAGGCAATAAAGAATCATATCTATCTGTGTATATAGAAGCAAAAAAGCGATGAAATTCTCCATTTGTGTGCCTCAATTTAACCGAATTTATTATTTAAAACAATCACTTGATCTTTTAGAAGGTCAAAGTCATTCAGACTTTGAAGTGGTTATTTCGGATGATTGTTCCACTGATAGCACAGAAGAGATTATAAATGGAATAAAAAAAAAATATAGTTACCCAATTTTATATCACCGCTTTGAATTAAATCAAGGATATGATAGAAATCTCAGGAAATCAATGGAGTTGTCCACCGGGGATTATTGCTTTATCCTTGGAAATGATGATACACTTGCACATAACGAGGTATTATCGCAATTGGAATATTTTTTAATTGAAAATGATTTACCAGATGTAGGATTTTGTAATTACTGCGAGTTTTCAGATGCATCCATGATTACAAGAAGAGCATTAAGTAATGGGATTATTGGTAAAGGACCAGATGTTGCTCTCAAAAATTATAGTTCTTTTAGTTTTGTTGCTGGACTAATATTTAAAAAATCCACTTTTGACAGATTTAATACAGATTGTTTTGATAAATCAATCTATGCTCAAATTGCGCTTGCTTTAAATATGATTTGTAATAACGCTGTTTTGTTTTCTATTGATGAACCATGGGTAAGAAAAGATATTACCATATCTAATTTTGGCGAAGCGGTCAAGAGCAATTCCTACCGTGACTTCATAAATCGTAGATGGTTTGCGATTAAAGCAGCTGATGGTGGGTTGAAATCGGTTATCAATGTGTTGTGTACAGTCCTTGAATCGAATAAATTATTGACCAACAATAGGTTGAATTATATATTCGGTAAAATATTGTTTAATACTTATCCATATTGGGTATTAGACTATAAATACAATAAGGCAGCGCCCGCATCAATAGGACTATATTTAGGTCTCCAACCTTGGAAAATAAATCAATTCTATAAATTGAGTTTTATTCTGAAGGTTAAATTTATTGTTGGCTTTCAGCTGGTTTCGCTAGTTGCCTTTTTAATGCCTTCAAAACTGTTTATTAAATTCAAAGAACAAATTTACACTTGGATAAAAAGAAAATAATTTTAATTGGTTCAAATCATAGTGCGGCACTTGAACTTATTTTTAAACGTGAATTAGAGTCTAAAGGAAATCAAGTTCACATTATTCCAGTTCAAAATAAGTTTTTGGAACATTACAATAAATCCATTTATAATAAAATTAAATATAGATTGGGATTGAGTTGTATAATAAATGAATTACAATGTTTTATTAAAAATAAAATTGTGGAGTTTAATCCGAATTTGGTTTTGGTTTTCAAAGGAATGGAGGTGGAGCCAGAAACGATATCTTGGATTAAAGCTCAGAGAATTAAAGTGTGTAACTACAACCCAGATCATCCATTTATTTTTTCAGGTCGCGGCAGCGGCAATTCAAATGTCACGAATTCCATTAAACTTTTTGATCATTATTTCTCTTACGCTAGTGACGTTGTTGGGCAATTAAAAAAACAAGGGGTAAATAGTGCGCTGATACCATTTGGTTTTGATTCTGATGGTTTTGATTATAAGCAAATGACGCAAGAAAATGAAATCATGAAAGTTTGTTTTCTAGGGAATGCTGACGTTGAAAGGGTTCATTTTTTAAATTGTTTAGCAGATATGGGAGTTGAAATTGATGTTTATGGTGAAAACTGGACAAGATTTAAGCTCAATCTTAAAATCACTAGTAATTCTGCTAGATATGGTCAGCAGTTTTGGAGTGTGCTTCAAAATTATGCCGTTCAATTAAACCTACTTCGGCCGCATAATTTACATACTCACAATATGCGAAGCTTTGATATCCCTGGAGCAGGAGGCATTATGCTAGCACCGATCACCCCTGATCACTCAAATTTTTTTATTCCAAATAAGGAAATATTTTTATTTACTGATGCTAGTGATGCTTGTCAAAAAATTAATGATATTCTTGCATTGACTTTTTGGGAAAGATTTAGTATCAGAGAAGCGGCAAGAGAAAAAGCAATTAGATTACATAGTTATCATTCAAGAGTAGAAGAATTACTAAAAGAAATAAATGCCAACTAAATTAGCGATTCTTCATTTTAATATTTTAGAGAAATATCCTCCTGCTATGAATTTAATTCGCGATTTGGAAAGGAGTGAAAAGGAATTGAAAATATTAGTGATAAGCACTATAAACAACACTTCATACTTTAATTTTTCTACTTCCCTTGGTTCCGTGCTTCGGCTAGGCATATTGAATCAAAGTAGTGTGAATCGCTATATTTCATATTTGTCCTTTAATGTAGGAGCATTATTTTGGCTTATATATTTTAAACCTCAAGAGATTTTGGTTTTTGAAACTATTTCTGTGTGGCCAGCATATGTTTACAAGAAACTAAATAAGCATGTAAATATCCATATTCACCACCACGAATATATGACCATTGAGGAAATAGCATATTGTTCATTGTATGTTAGATTTTTACATCGAAAAGAAAAAAATCTATTCAATTTGGCGACTTTTAGCCATACAAATGACGATCGCAAAGCCCTATATTTAAAGGACCATCCAGAACTGGATGAATTTACTGTGTCGGCGTATCCGAATCTTCCGCCCCAGATTTGGTGGAATGAGTATGGATCAATGAAGAGGGTGCGAGTGGGGCCTACGATTAAGTTGGTATACGTAGGGGTCTTGGATTTAGAAACGATGTATGTAAAAGAGGTGGTTGATTGGGTGCTAAGGAATCCTGACCTACTAGAACTAACGTTTATTTCTCATCAAATGAATTTAGAAACGCTTTCTTTTGTGGAGTCTAATTTAGGTGATCAAATAAAATTAATAAAGCCAATTAATTATGAGGATTTACCAAAAGAATTAATTAGATATGATATTGGTTTAGTTCTTTATAAAGGACATATGTTAAACTATGTTTATAACGTGCCAAATAAAGTTTTCGAATATTTATATTGTGGTTTGAAGGTGCTGGGAGATACGTGTTTGATAAGTGCGTCAAAAATAAATCATCCGGACATTCTTTTAATTTGCTTCAAAAATGGTTTTAACATGATAAATATCATCGAATTCAACCAAAGGCATTTTCAATTCGAATGTCTAATTAATAATTCATTAAGCCAAAGGTACGTTTGAGAAAGTTTTTTATTTGGGTATTTATTATATTAATTTTAAGCTTATTTAACTTAGATTTATTTTATATATTGTCCTATGGGATTTTTTTAATTTTAGTTGTTGAAATTTTGTTAGAGTCAAATAGGAAATTTGTATTCAGAGAATGGACACTCTTACTTTATGCGCTAAATTATCTCGTGGCGCCTGCAATAACTTATCAATTGCCTAATGAGCAAGTTTCGTATGGAATGCAGATTCCTTCAGGTCTGTACTTCAATTTAGCGTTACCTGGTTTTTTTCTCTTTGCGTTTGGGTTGTTTGTTCTACCGACAAAAATATTCAAAATTGAATATCAAAAAGTCGGGGAATCAACTGTTGTAAATAAGGATTTTCTGGTAAAGTCAATCATATTCGGTTTGATATTGAGTTTTTCATCTAGATTTTTTCCTAGCGAATTAAGTTACATTGTTTATTTGCTTTCAATGGTTCGTTTTCTTGGGGCATTTGCTTTGCTATCAATTGATAAGAGGCTATGGTATTGGTCAGCGATTGTTATTGTAGTAGAGTTAGCCACTGGGTTCTTATCCGGAATGTTCCATGATGCTATTATGTGGGTTGTGTTCTTTGGGTTATTTTATATTTACGCTATTAAACCTTCATTTCGAACAAAATTGGTTGGGGTTATCTCTACTATTACACTTATTCTATTTATTCAAGCAGTGAAATTTGCGTATAGAGCTCAAGTATGGCAAGGGGAAAAAGCTGCGACACTAACAACAGTAGCTGAGGTGGGAAGTACCAAAGCAAGTTCCGATCAATTGTTAAGTGAAGAAAACCTATTAGGAACATTGAACAGAGGAAATCAAGCTTGGATTTTTGCAAGCACAGTCGATAACATGGATCGCAACAAGAATTTCCAAGGACTGTCGAATGTTAATAAATACCTTGAAGCTGCCCTGTTACCACGATTCTTAGCTCCTAACAAAATCAAATCGGGTGATAAAAAAATCTTTAATGAATTTTCTGGTCACACAATTAATGAAGGTACTTCGATGGGCCTTGGGATTTTTGCTGATGGTTATATTGCCTTTGGCACCTGGGGAGTGTATACTTTTGGATTTGCACTCGGTTTAATTTTTGCACTTACCTTTAAATTGGTAGAGCGATGGACAAAAGTTTCTCCATTTTATGTTTTACTTTTACTACCTCTGTTAAATTACGCCGTTCGGCCGGACTGTGAGTTGCAAACCACCATAAATCATTTATTCAAAGGGATTTTGCTCTATGGTTTTTTAGTTTATCTAACACGCAGGCGCTTCACTTTAGATACTCAAGAAAATAAACGCAAGTTGCAGCATTTAAATCTATTGCAAGACATTGGCCCCAAATAAATCCAATAATATTTTGTTGCTTCAACTCCTTTCAGGAGTTATTCTGGCATATATTGGTTTTATTTATTTAAATCCTGATGCAGACTCATTTGAGAATTTAGCACTGGGCACCCAAACCAGTTCTTATCAGGCAAAGGATTTAGATGGAACTGTAATTCATTTTCTGCACCTTGATTCTACTGAAACAAATCTATTTGACGAAGCTGTTAAAGAAATTCTTGATTCCGCGGTTTTAATATTAGGCAATAGCCAAACACATAGCATTAATCAAATGGAAAGAGATGATTGTAATTATGTGGAGCTTCTCTCTAAAAAATTGGGTTTGCCTGTTTATGCATTTTCTTTTCCGAATGCGAATCTGCAAGAACATTTACTGACTTTCAATTATGTCCTGACTGAATTGAAAGTGAAAAAATTGATTTTGCCTGTATTTATGGACGACCTCAGAGAAGACGGCATTCGTGATGCTTTTTTTTCTGAAATTTACAATAGGCAATTTCAAATCCAAGCTAACCAAGCTATTTGTAAACAAATAAATAGTTCATTAGGCGCTCAAAAGTTTAATGAGTTTCAGAAAGAAATAGGTTTGCCCACTGCGCAAGAGCGTTCCGAAGCTTTTCTAAACAGTTACCTGGATCAACACACTTCCATTTGGCCAAAAAGAGAGACCATGCGCGGTAACTTGTTTAATTGGTTATACATGTTGCGCAATACCGCCTTTGGAATCAGGCCAGGTACTGCTCGTCATATGATTGCTGAAACCTACCAAAAGAATTTCGCAGCGCTTAATGCAATTTTGGATATTGCAAAAAAGAATAAAATTGAAGTGTTTATTTATATTCCGCCGATTAGAAGTGATGTCAATTTGCCATATGACATGAATGAATACAGCAAGTTTCAGAGAGATTTGGGTTTTTTAGTAAATAAATTCCCAAATGCTGTTTTGAAAAACTTTTCCGGAATTGTGCCGGGCAAATATTGGGGATACAAAGAACCAACCAATTTTATAGATGAACGAGAAATTGATTACATGCATTTTCAGTTTGCAGGCCATCAAATTTTAGCCGATTCGTTATTTCAATTCTTGAATTACTAATGGTATTTAATTCTGTCACCTTCGTCATCTTTCTTGTTATTGTAGTAAGTGCCTATTGGTTGTTAAAACCGCATGTGAAAATGTGGATGCTGCTTATTGCAAGTTGTATATTTTATGGGTTTTGGCGTTGGGAGTTTTTGGGTGTCATGTTTGTATCAGCTCTAACTGATTATTTTACCGCACTTGAAATTGGTAAAACCTCTCCAGAGAATAAGAAAAGACGAAATGGGCTTTTAGCAATTACGTTAATCGTAAATTTAGGCCTACTCGTATTTTTTAAATATTTGTTTTTTCTCACCGCCAATATTAATTCTGCTTTTGAATTTTTTGGATCAACAAATCAATTGCCTTTATACAAGGTGATTTTACCTTTTGGCATTAGCTTCTATACATTTGAAACAATAAGCTATACACTTGATGTATACAGAGGGCTTATTAAACCGGAAAAAAAATTCATCCATTATGCACTGTTCGTTACTTTTTTTCCAAAACTTGTAGCCGGCCCCATTCAACGGGCTTCTGAACTGATCGGTCAATTGAAAAATAAACCAGCTTTTGAATTTCGCTATATTCTTTTAGGACTTGAACGCATTTTAATGGGTTTGTTTTTAAAAGTAGTTTTGGCTGATAACATTAGCCCATTTGTAGACGAAGGCTTCGCTCTAAGTACTGCTGCATTAACAGCTATTGATGTTTGGACATTGGCTTTCTTGTTTGGTTTTCAGATATATTTTGATTTTAGCGCCTATTCGCACATCGCCTTAGGCTCTGCCCAATTAATGGGAATTAGAATTCCTGAAAACTTTAATTACCCTTACATCGCATGTTCGTTTAAAGATTTTTGGAAGCGTTGGCATATTTCACTATCGTCATGGATTAGAGACTATCTGTACCTGCCATTATCTGGTATTAAAGTAGTAAAAACAACGGGAGCAGGCGGTATTGGTGAAGGATTAGAAAGCACCCAAAAAGTCAACAGAACTCGTGCGCTATTTCTTACTTGGGCAATTATGGGCTTTTGGCATGGTGCAAACTGGACGTTTGTTCTTTGGGGACTTATGCATGCCTCTTCAATTTTTGCAGAACGTAAGCTAAAATTTGTTCGTGAAAGAGTGCAAATCTTCAGATTCCCTATTGTTGGTTGGGGAATTACAATGATGTTTGTTATGCTCAGTTGGATTCCTTTTAGAGCAGATAGCTTGTCAACGACTTTTGGTATGTTCGAAAAACTTATTCAACCGAGTAGTTACCTTGAGATTGGAATGAGAGAGAATGTCTATATCATAACTTTTCTAATTGTTATTTTATTTGTAATTCACTACTTCTTCAGTGAGTATTTGAAAAACTATTTGATCAAATTTCCAAAATTTAGTTTTGCATGTGGCGTTGTGAAATATGCAATTATTATCATAGGGGTATTTACATTTTTACGACCAATATCTCAATTTATTTATTTTCAGTTTTAAACTTTAATGTGCGGCATAGCAGGCCACTTTTCGTCTAAAGTAAATCTCATCTCGGAGGAATCGGTGCTACATGCCCTGGCACATCGGGGTCCAGATGCGCAAGCGGCTTGGTATGGCGATCAGGGTTGCCTATTTCATAGTCGACTCAGTATCATCGATACCGATGTGCGTGCCAATCAGCCCTATCGCGATCCTACAGGGCGCTATGTTCTCGTCTTCAACGGAGAAATTTACAATTACCGCGCCCTCCAAGCCCAACTAAAAGTGTCATGGCAAACAACCTCAGACACCGAAGTACTGCTGCATTGGCTGATTCAACATGGTCAGCATCGCCTTCATGAACTAGACGGCATGTTCGCCTTCGCTTTCTACGATACCCAAACCCAAGAATTACTGCTGGCAAGAGACCGCTATGGAAAGAAACCTCTTTACCTACATCAGCAAGCCGGTGTGTTGAGTTTTGCCAGTGAGGTGCGGGTTCTCATGCAGATGCACCCAGAGCTGAAGGCTGTGAGTCACCAGCAACTCAGCAACTGGTTGTTCTGGCAAACCATTCCGGGTGGGTGCGTCATTGAGGGTATTGAAGAATTGATGCCTGGGCATTATACGCTATTGAAAAATAGCGAGGTTTTGGAAGTAGGCTCTTATCTACAAGCCAATCCATATGTGGGCATTCAGCCCAGTAAGATGGAGGCCGTGGCACAGGTCAAAGAAAAAGTCAGAAGCGCCGTGGAAAAACGGCTGGTGGCCGATGTGCCCTTCGCGGCCTTCCTCTCTGGCGGCGTGGATTCAAGCATCATTACCGCCCTGGCAGCCCAACACCTCGGCAAAGACCTGCATACCTTTACGGTATCCTTTGATGAAAGTCAGTTCTCTGAGCACCACATAGCCGCTGAAGTAGCCAAACGCTACCAAACGCAGCACCATGAAATCAGACTAAAACCCGAAGATTTTTTGGATCTATTGCCAGCAGGACTCGCCGCAACAGACCACCCCAGTGGCGATGGCCTCAATACCTACGTCGTATCAAACTATACCCAAGCCGCTGGTTTTAAAATGGCGCTTTCCGGCATTGGTGGCGACGAATGGTTTCTGGGCTACCCCTATTTTAGAAAAATGGCCGAATGGCAGCGAAAAGCCTGGATGGCG
>Ga0255180_1000721_pt1 | contig 10665 bp, 12 predicted proteins | sample Atl_Colum_RepB_8_FD_189933 | JGI IMG/M metagenome (GOLD analysis project Ga0255180, IMG submission 189933) | Freshwater microbial communities from Altamaha River, Georgia, United States - Atl_Colum_RepB_8d | ecosystem: Environmental > Aquatic > Freshwater > River | place: USA: Georgia... | reverse complement strand
TGACTTAATTGCAATACAACATCTTCTCCCATTATTTCCTCCCTTTTGATTAACCGAAACTTTTAACCATCGAACCGATGATCAGGCTCCAGCCATCGACAAGTACAAAAAGCATAATTTTAAAAGGTAACGAAATAACAACTGGAGGAACCATCATCATCCCCATAGCCATCAACACGCTGGCTGCCAAAATATCGATAATTAAAAATGGCAAGAAAATCATGAAGCCAATCATGAAAGATGTTTTAAGTTCAGAAATTATAAATGATGGAACTAAAACAATTGTTGGAACATCTGCACGAGTTTTAGGTTGTTCGATACGTGAAAGCTTCACAAACAAAGCCAAATCTTGATCACGTGTTTGAGAAAACATAAATCGACGTAACGGCGAAAGAGCTGCATCCAAAGCTTGCTCTTGTGGCATAGATCCCGCCACATAAGGCTGAATCGCTTTTTCATTAATTTCTTTGAATGTTGGATTCATTACAAAAAATGTTAAAAATAAACTCAGTCCCACCAACAATTGATTCGGTGGTAATTGTTGAACACCTAAAGCCTGGCGTAAAAATGATAATACGATCAAGATACGAGTAAATCCCGTCATCATAATCAAAATGGCCGGTGCTAATGTTAAGACTGTCATGATCAAAAGAATTTTGATCGTATTGACAACTTCTGTCGGATTATTAGAAGTTTTGAATCCCAGATTTACAGATGGTAAAGTCACCTGTGCTAAAGCTGAGTGCGATAAAAGCACCAAAGCTAGAAAACCTAAAAATCCACACAGCTTTAAATTTAATTTCATTGAATATTCCTCATTGATTTCAATTTTTGACTGACCGTTGTTTTCAACCCAGCAAAACTAAATTCATCTTCGATTTGCTCAGCGGCTTGAACCAAATCGTTATCCTCGGTCAGTGTCGCATCGAAATTTTGTGGTAAGACTTGTGGCAATTCTTCGTCCAGTAAAGACAGCGATTTAATCATATTAATATTTTGATCAGTGATCCCAATTAACATCGATTCACCAGCAACTCGTACGATCGCCAAACTTTTTTTAGGGCCCAGGTAATGTTGCGATAAAATTTTAATCTGCATGTTGGATGTTGAGCTGTTATTTTTGAAGCTGTATTTTCTTAATAAATAATAAGAAGCTCCGAATACTCCAGTTAAAATAACCAAAGTCAGCATCAGTTTTGTTCCTTCGCCTTGGGTCTTTGCTGATTGAGTCAAAGTATCAATTTTCAGGGGGATTTGATCTTCGGCTAAATTTTTATCAGCGACGACTTCGGCTGAAGCCAAAGCTAATTGCGATAAGAATAAAATTCCAACAATCCATTTCATCATTTTAATTGCTCGATTCTTTCTGATGGCGAAATAATATCTGTCAAACGAACGCCGAATTTTTCATTGACGACCACGGCTTCACCGCGTGCGATCAACTTATCATTCACTAAAACTTCCATCGGCTCGCCGGCTAGCTTTGCTAACTCGATCACCGAACCCTGTGTTAAATTCAGTAATTCACTGACTGGCATTTTGGTACGACCTAATTCGACAGTGACTTTTAAAGGAATGTCTAAGATCAAATTTAAATTACGATCTTTGGTTCCCGTTGCAGCTGCTGATTGTGAACCACGACCTTGTCCGTCGTCTTCTAGTTGGTCTGCCATTTTATCCATTGGATCTTGATTCATAGTTCCCCCTTATTTCTCGATTGGACGAGTAACTTGTACCGCCACAGTTCCGTGATGTATTCCGTAATAACCTTTAAACTTTTTAACTTGTTCAACCTGAATATCTAATTCGCCGCTGGCATCCTGTGTTAAAGGAATAACGTCTCCGACTTTCATCCCCATCAAGTCACGCAATTTGATTTCGGTTTCACCTAAATTGACTTTGATATCGACGTCTGTTTCCAACAATTGTTCTTTGATAATAGATGTCCATAATTTTTTGTCAGTTTGATCTGACTCAACTTGGAAACCTGTTGATAATTTTTGTTTGATGGGTTCGATCGTGGCATAAGGAATAACGATCGATACGATTCCGTTGATATTTTCAAGTTCGACGTCAAAAGTCGATGCGATCACCACATCCGTCGGTGGAACGATCCCCACAAACTGTGGATTGATTTCTGTTCTTTGAAACGAACAACCAATTTTTTCAATTGTTGACCAGGCCACTTCCAGATCATTGACAGCTAATTCGACAACCTTTTTAACAATCTGTAATTCAATCGGAGTGAACTCTTTTCCATCTAATTTGGCATAAGGACGATCTGCACCGCCAAAAAAAGAATCGACCAAGGCATAGGCCAACTTGGCTTCGATCACGAATAATGCTGACCCGCGCAGATTGTTAAAACGCAGAACACTCATACAAGTTGGAATCGGTAGCGTATTAATAAATTCACCAAACTTGATGAACTCTGTCGATGTCAAAGTGATTGATGCAATTTTTCGAAGCGCAGATGAAAGCGAAACTCGAAACGAACGCATAAATTTTTCGTAAATGACTTCCAGTTGCGGTAGACGACCACGAATAATACGATCCTGACTGGTCAGATCATAAGCGATCACATTTTTTTGATCAGAACTTGCACCTGCGGAACCGGATCCGCCACCCGAGCCTGAACCTGAGTTACCTCCAGCACTGACTTGGCCATCACCGACTGCGGCTAGAAGAGCATCAACTTCGCTTTGCGATAAAATTTGATTCATTCAAGTCTCCTCTAATTGTAAATCAATTCAGTGAAGTAAACGTTTGTAATTTTGCCTTTACTCAGGAACGTATTAATATTGTCTTTGATCTCGTTACGTAAAGAGTCCTTACCTTCTTTGGTAGAAACTTCTTCGTAGGTCTTGGAAGAGAGAATAATAATAATAAAATCACGAATTTGAGCTTTACGATTGTCAATTTCTGCGACGATTTCATTACCACTCACTTCAAGTTCCATATTTACTTTTAAAACTTTGCGGCCTTTGGCTCCGGCTAAATTGACAATAAATGTTTCCAATGGAATGACTTTTCCGATGGCTTCGGGTTGTGCCGCTTCGTGAGCTTGTGTTTTCTTTTCGCCTTCGATCACTTGTTCCACTGTTGTCGGAGGCGTTTGGCGTGATTTCCAAACCATAAAGCCAACACCCAATACAACCAACATGTTCACAACAACCAGAGCAATTAATACAACGGGTTTTCCACCACTGGCTGCGGGTGCAGATTCATTTGCTTTACCAGCTTCTGCTGCTTTTGCTTTTTCATCGGCCACATCATCCTCCTTGATGATCGTCTAGTTATGCAATTTTAATAATGTAGACGTAGTTATCTTTAAAATTTAAAAGCAACAGAAGTGCCAAACGAACTTTCGTCTGGAAAATTTCAGAATATTGATTCGCCCCGACATGGGCTGAATCCTGGATGTTTTGATTTTGACATGCCCACCAAAGTCTGGGCAAAAATGTTCCAATTTTATGACTAGACCCGTTGGAATTTTGGCGCAGTCCAGACTGGACTTACGTCCAATTAAACAGAAATAACTTTCGACAAATCTTTTAAGAAAACATCCGACAAAGTCGGATTGGCAGCCACAATACTTTTCAAGTAAGGATTGTATTTTTCGCCCGAATAAGTCGTTACGACTCCGCCGGCTTCTTGAACAAGCAATAATCCCGCAGCGACATCCCACGGTTTGATATTTTTTTCCCAATACAAATCAAAAACACCGCTGGCCACCATGGCTAAATCATAAGCCGCCGCTCCCGGACGACGAATTCCCCGCGCTTGCCAAACAAAGTGATTAAAAATTTGTAACTGTTCTTTTAAAACATTTTCATCTTCATTCACAAATCCAGTTGTCATAAAAGCATCTGATAACCCAGGTGTTTTTGAAACATGAATTTTTTGACCATTACAAAAAGCGCCTTCGCCTTTGATCGCTGTGAATGTTTGATTTAAAATCGGAACGTCAATAATGCCCAAAACAACTTCGTTGTTCATTTCCAAAGCCAGTGAAATACACCAGATCGGTAACTGATGAATAAAATTGGTCGTTCCATCTAAGGGATCTAAAATCCAACGTGGTCGCCCCGTACTGACCAAGGGAATTTGCGGGTTGAAATAGCTGCTTTCTTCACCCAAAAAATCAATACTGGGGTCAAAGCGATGCAGAGCTTGCTGTATAATTCTTTCACTTTCACGGTCGGCCTCGCTGACCAGACCCGCCTTTTCTTTAAACTCGATTTGACGAATTCGTCCGTAATAGCTCAAAAGGCAATCTCTGCCTAGCTGTACTGCTTGTAAAGCCTGGCTTAAAACTTGTTTAGGGTTATCAAAACTAGACCCACGTTCACTTTTTTCCATACAGACCTCAAAAATTTGACCAGTTTCTGATTTTAGGTTTACACTGAAAGAGTAACCAAAGGATTTTATTATGGCAGTTAATACAAGTCGTGTCATCGAGTTAGCATTAGTATTTTTCGTCACTTTACTTTCTTTCTCGATTGGAACCTATGTCGGAAAAAAATATTCAGACAATCAACATAAGTTGGCTCAGCTAGAACCAAAAAATAAACATGAAGCGGATCAAGGTCACGTGATTGATTCCGGCGAAGGACATGATAAAAATGCAGCTGCTGCAAACACACATGACGCCAAAGACGGCAATATGAGCGACGCTGACGTTGCTAAAATCGCTGAAGAATTTGCTCAGGACGAAGAAACTTCTGACCAAGTTAAAAACTTACCGGAAGTCGAAGATAAAACTATGAAGGGCACAACAACACAAGCGGCTCTGCAAAAAATCAAAACATCAACAGCCAAAGAAGAGCCTGCAAATTTACCGCGCGAAGTGGCAAGTATTTCTGAAAAAGCTAAAACAATTGGTTCACAGCAGTTTACAGTTCAAGTCGGTGCTTATACATCGACAACAGATGCCGAAAAAATGACGGACACTTTAAAAGCTCGTGGTTACCAAGCCGGTTACGTTTCTGCCGAAGTCAATGGTCGTACCTATTACCGTGTCCAAGTGGGATTGTTTGATAATTTTCAACAAGCTCAAGATTTCAAAAAAGAGTTGATGGAAAAAAATCAACTGACATCTGCCTTGATCCAAAAAGTCACAAAATAATTAGAATTGAATTTGATATCCCAATTTAATATGGCTGACGCTGATTGAATTGGGATTATAGTTTTCTGAGGTCAAATAGCTGGTATCGACTTCTAATAGCAACGATCTGTAGCTGGCTTGAACCAACCCACCCAACCCCATCACATTTTTATGATCCGTTGATTCTGTTTGTGATTGCGACAACAACTGGGTCGTTACCTGCGTTTGTTGAAAACCGGCATAAGCCATTGCAAAAAAACGTAATTGAACCTGTGAAGGGAATTGATATTGATAAATCTGATATCCTAACGCCAACTGTACATCCTGCGATTTGCGTTCAATACTGAGGCTGTTATTTCCCGAACTTTCTGATTGCGTAAAATAATTCACGCCGACATAAAAATCATTCTGAATCTGAGTCGACAATGAATAAAACAAACCTGTTTTGAGCGATTGTGTTTGATCCATATTGTCTTCGAAACGAAAATCAATTCCTGGCAAATAAATATTCAGTTTAAAAGGACTGATGGCTTCAGTTTTCGCCCATCCCGTCATCGAGACAAACAATATCATGAATGTCAAAATCCATTTATTCATTGATAACCACTTTTTCAATTTTGTAGTGACCGTTTTCTTTTTGAACACAGATATCGTCTTCGTGACCAGGTGCTTTTTGAACATATTTGGCAATAAAATCACATTCTTCCATTTTCATATTCGCTGAATTTTCACCGACAAATTTGAATATTTGTTCGGCTTCTAAAACTTCGTCCGCAGTTAGATCATTCATTTTGCTTTTAAGCTGATCCATAAAGTTCAAAACCAAATGCGTCGTTTGATTTTGTGAATCTGATAACGAAAGATTTTCTGAAATCCTGATTAATGTCAGAGTTTTTAAAAACCGTGCTACCGGCGTGCCGATTTTATAAATATAATCTGATAAGTATTCGTTTTGTCGGATCGGGTTTCCACTGACACGACTGGTGTTCGTAAATATTTTTTCAGTGCTTTCAAAAACGCCCTGCATTTCGTTGGCTAAAACCAATTTTCTGTTTTTTGAAAACTGCGACAGCGACCATTGCATAAAGTTTTCGTCTTGGGAATACAACCAGCCCCAGTAATCTGCCAAACCTTCATTCAGTCCGCGCAAATACGTCTCGTTGTACAAATTCACATCGGCTTTGTTGGTTTTAACTGACTGAAACCCACGCAAAACTTTTTTATAAAACAAGGAATGGAAATATTCATGAGCAATGATTCCGGAATTCACAGCAATAGGAACTTCCTGAGATGTAAAAGGCACAAACAAAAAAGCATCCGAAACGCCGTCATAAAACGCATTGTTTTTCGAAAGCGCACTTTGTCCGACTTGGACATGAATTCCCACATTCATTTTACTGGCAATCGCAGGCGATAATCCCAAGGAACGACTGAGTTGAATCAAGTTTTGTAAGTGATAATAAATTGTCGCCATTTGTTGTGATAAAGTATCGGCTGGGATGTAAACCTGTGAACGATTTTTAATAAAGCGCGCCTGTGGCGCATCCCCGATCAAGTTATTTTGGCTTTGTCCAGGAGAGTAATAAAATCGAGCATATTCTCCGTCCATGATTTTCAGATTTGAGACCGATTTTAAAGTCACTTCTTTGAGCTTGTATTGAACTTGATGATCCTTTGATTCCGAGACTGGAATTTGTACAACGACATCTCCGGAAACGTCTTCGAGATTCGATTTCCGTCCGCAGGAAAACAATAATGAAGCAATAACTGGCAAAGTCAGGATTGCATGGAATGAGGATTTCGAGAGTTGCGTATTCATCGCGTCAAATATAGAGTATTTCGTCGAAATTCTCAATTTTACAGGATATGAAGGTACTTACCATGACTACGAGTGAAATCCTTACACAAAATCTGAACCCAGCTCAAAAACAGGCCGTACAAACTTTAGACGGTCCACTTTTGCTCCTTGCCGGTGCCGGTTCTGGGAAAACACGAGTCCTCACCCACCGAATGGCCAATATTATCTGCCAAGGGCACGCCGGACCCGAAGAAATCCTGTGTGTGACCTTTACAAACAAGGCCGCTAAGGAAATGGAACATCGTATTTTCAAGCTACTTTCAGACATAGGTGTCCCTGTCACACGTGAATTATGGGTTAGTACTTTTCACTCGTTTTGCGTGCGTATTTTACGTCAGCATATCGAATTACTGGATTACAAACGACCGTTTACTATTTACGATTCAGGCGATCAGCTGTCGCTGATTAAAAAAGTCGTCACAGCGTTGAATCTGAATGATAAAATGTATCCTCCCAAAAGCTTTCAAACACGCATCAGCCATGCTAAAATGTTGGGACAAACGCCCGACAAATTGAATCGTAATTCACGCAATCCGATCGATCAAAAAACTTATGATGTGTATTCTCGTTATGAACAGGAAATGAAAAAAGCCAACGCTTTGGATTTCGATGACTTGTTGTTAAAAACTCATGAACTGTTTTTAATGTATCCGGATTTATTAACCGCTTACCAAAATAAATTTCGTTACATCATGGTTGACGAGTATCAAGATACAAATCACATCCAGTATTTACTGGTGCAACAGCTAGCACAGGCGCACCGTAATTTGTGTGTCGTCGGTGACGAAGATCAATCGATCTATTCATGGCGTGGAGCTGATATTTCGAATATCTTGGATTTCGAAAAAGACTTCAAAGACTGTACAACCATTAAACTAGAAGAAAACTATCGTTCTTCTAAAAATATCGTCGAAGCAGCAACCACAGTGATTGCCAACAATACGGAACGTAAAAACAAAAAACTTTTTACAAATAATCCAGAAGGCGATTTGATCCAAGTTCGCGAAGAACGCAACGAATACGAAGAAGCTAAATTCGTAGCGAAGACAATTCAAGCGATGATTTCAAATGGCGAGCACAATTTAAATGATTATGCGATTTTCTATCGTACCAATGCACAGTCGCGCGTGCTGGAAGAACAATTACGATCGCTGGCAATTCCGTATCGCTTGGTCGGCGGTATTCGTTTCTATGAACGAGCCGAAGTCAAAGACATGATTTCTTATTTGCGTTTATCGATTAATCAAAATGACGATATTGCTGCCAAAAGAATTATTAATACACCGACGCGTGGAATTGGTAAAACGACGGTCGAAGAAATTGATTCTCAAGCGATGCAAAAAGGAATTTCATTTTACAATGGCATTAAATATTGTATCGATAACCGTGTCTTTAATGCGGGAACGACGGGAAAATTACGCAGATTTACAGATTTGATCGATGATATTTCATCGCAGACAAAACAATTTCGCTTATCAGAATTTTATTCTATCGTATTAGACAAAACAGAATACCTGACGAACCTTAAAAAAGAAGACACACCAGAGGCCGAAGCCCGCATTAACAACTTGGAAGAATTAGACAATGCGATTGTGCAATTCGAAAAAGAGCGTGGCGAAGAAGCCACTTTATCGAATTACCTCGAGGAAATGACTTTGGCTTCGGATTTAGATCAGCAAAATATGGAAATCAATGCTGTCACGATGATGACATTGCATATTTCAAAGGGCTTGGAATTTCCTTATGTCTTTATCGTAGGTTGCGAAGAAAATCTGTTCCCATCGGTCAGCCCTGACGATAATGATCCTTCGGAATTGGAAGAGGAACGTCGTTTAGCGTATGTGGGAATGACTCGTGCCCGACAAAAATTATGGTTAACACACGCTAAAGTCCGCCGTGTTTGGGGTCAGGAACAGATGAATCCACCATCCAGATTTATCAAAGAAATGCCTAAAGAATTGTACAAAACAACTTCGGCCGTATCGACATTTGATGGTCCACGTTTTGCGCAGAAATATGGTTCATTCGGACAAACGCGAAACTATGACGAGTTTTCACAAACATCGACCAGTTACGATTCGGATACCCAGCATTTTTCAGACGAAGAATATTCACAAATCGAAGAAGCCCAAAGCAAAAAATCAGGCTACACCAAAGGTCAACGTGTCCGCCATCCAACATTTGGTGTGGGTTCGATTTTTTCCACTGAAGGTGCTGGCGATACCCTGAAAATCAGCGTTGTCTTCCAAGACAACACGATCAAAAAATTTGTGGCCAAATACGCACGTTTAGAAAAAGTTTAATCTTAGTTATTCAGATTGTTCTACAAACTATTAATTATTATTTCCATTCGCTGCTTAACCGCAGCAGCGGCTTCTTTTGCAGAGCCTCTGTTAAAGACAGCGCCAGGTAAACAATCTAAAAAGTCTGAAGTTTGCAACAATAATTGAAATTCTTGTTTTAAATATTCACGCAATGCTTGCGACATTTGAGGCAAGATATCTTCTAGCATATTTTGTTCGGCAACTTCTAGTAAAGAAACTATGTCTTCCATATCACTACTCCCCATATAATCGCCTTTTCCACGGTCACGGAATGCCACGATCTTTGAAGCTAAAAAATAAGGAAGTTTAAATATTTTTACAGATACTGGTGTGGAAACTACCTCGAGAGCATTTGCGACACCCTCTTCGTACCAACGGTTTGTAAAACCCAGTGCTGATGCGTCCGTACTCATAACATCAACTTTTAAACCACAGTATATCCATCGACAGATGGGAGCTCCGTCACTAGTATCATGTTGAAACTTCTTTTCGCGCAATGCTTGGTCACTGATTGCTCCCGCATTACGGCCAACAATTTCCATAACTACATCGATGTCATCTGTAGGACGCGCTTGAGAAACGTAAGCATTTGGTAAATAAAATGGAACTGTTGCGCCGCCAACAAAAACAGCGCGCTGATTTAACTCACCTAATGCAGCCGCTACGACCTTAATCATTTCCATTGTTGCTGGCTTCATACTTTAATCTTTCTCTCTAAGAATTGTTCTGCAGCTTTTCTTTCACGCACGCGTCCCATGCGAAGAATTTCAATTGCTGACATAATGTCGTAAAACTCTTCATCTTTCAGAGCGGCTTCTGCAAGCTGTGGATAAAATGGCTTAATCACTTGCCCACGCACTTTTCCTTTAAGAGATGGCCAAACGAATACATCGTCACCACTTTGAACGACAGAATTTTTATGTGCTGGTGCGGATATAGCAGTTGGAACTCCTACTGAAAGAGATCCTAGCTCAATTGGGAACACATACTTAATCGCATGCAAAATAAACTCAAGTGCTGCAGTTCTATTGACTCGTTTATCAGCCACCAAACCGGCTTTATTTAAACGCACTAAAGCTTTAGCAACTTCACTCTGACTAAAACCAAGATCCATCGCAAGATCAACCTGCCGCCAATCACCTATAGATTTACGACTAAGTATCTTTACTAAAAGGGCTACATCTTGAGGTTTTATCATTACAGTTTGCTGCATACCTTAAGTATCGGCCAAAATCCTCTAAAATTCAATATTCCGATTTGGAATATTGAATAATGTAAATATTTTATATACTTAAGTATGTATCATTTAGATAATAACGAATATACGCCATCTAAGTATAGGCTAGTTACAAAGCCTAAAAATTGACCTTACCAAA
>Ga0255180_1000716_pt1 | contig 10720 bp, 7 predicted proteins | sample Atl_Colum_RepB_8_FD_189933 | JGI IMG/M metagenome (GOLD analysis project Ga0255180, IMG submission 189933) | Freshwater microbial communities from Altamaha River, Georgia, United States - Atl_Colum_RepB_8d | ecosystem: Environmental > Aquatic > Freshwater > River | place: USA: Georgia | collected... | reverse complement strand
ATCATCAGCTGCCTCATGGTCTTTTTGCTGCTCTACCGCGACATGCAGGAGGATGCCTTGGCCCAAGAGCGCCAGCATCAGGCCGAGCTTGAGGTGGCGCGTCAACGTCTGCTTCACACCCAACAACACAAGGAAGAGTTCATCGCCGCCGCAGGCCACGAATTGCGCACGCCCATGAACGCCATTTTGGGCTTGAACCCCGTGTTGCAAGACACATTCAAGGACGACCCCCAAGCCCTGGAGATGGCCGAAGTCATTCGCCTCTCCACCGTGCAGCTCTTGCAAGTGGTCAACAACATTCTGGATTACGCCCGTTGGCAGGCCGGGCGCTTACAACTGCGCCCCGAGCCTTTTGACTTGCACGAAAGTCTGCGCGCGGTCCTGGCCCCGCATGCGCAACGCGCCCAAGCCAAAGGCTTGCAATGGGCTTTGCAGTTTGACCCCCCGGCGGCCCAATGGGTGCGACTCGATCGCTTGCGCGTGCAACAAATGCTCGACAACTTGGTGGACAACGCCATCAAGCACACCCCGCAAGGCACGGTGTCCGTGAGCGTGAAACTCGAAGCGGATGCCTTGCTGCTTACCGTGCGCGACACCGGCGAGGGCATCGCGCCGCAACGCCTGCCCTCACTCTTTAACCGCTTCGCCCAAGCCGCAGACGACCCCACCCGTCGGCACGAGGGCACCGGATTGGGTCTCGCCTTGTGCAAAGCCTTGGCCGAGCTCATGGGCGGCACGATTTCGGTGGTGAGCACACCGGGGGTGGGCAGCCGGTTTTGGATTCGCCTGCCCTTGAGCGAGCCTCCCCAAGCCGTGACGCAAGCCAAACCGAGCACCACCCTGCGCGAGGTGGTGGTGGTGGACGACAACAGCGTCAACCTCACGGTGGCGCGCCTCATGGTCAATCGCCTGTACCCGCAAGCCCAATGCACCTGCTTTGAGAGCGGAGCCGCCGCACTGGCCTACTTGGCCTCGCACCCTGTGGATTTGGTCTGGATGGATGTCTACATGCCCGAGCGCGACGGCATGGCCGTCACACGCGCGCTGCGCGCCCAAAGCGGCCCCAATGCCCAGGTACCGGTGCTGGCCATGACGGGGGCTGTGGGCGATGACGAGCTGCAAGCCTGTACCGAGGCGGGCATGCAAGGCGTGCTCGTCAAACCCTTGCAACTCGAGCAAATCGACACCCTGGTGCAAGCCGCCATGGCTTATCGGAGGGCGCCGCCATGATCGAGAACAAACCCAGCGTGTGGTGGGAAGCGCTCGTCGCGCGTTTCCCCGCGCCGTTCCGTGAAGGCAATCGGCCCTATGTGCTGGGGGTGGCCCTCGTGCTGCTCTTGCTCATGCTGCTCTCGGTCACGCACAACCCCTACCCCAACGCCCATTGGGCGCCGATTCTGTTTGCCGGCTTGATCGTGGGGGGGTTGGTGGCCATCCGTTTACGCGTCCCCGAGGCCGGGGTTCTGCACGTCGTGGGCGCGGGCGGCTGGCTCATCCTCGCGCACGCGGCCTGGTTCGGTGGGGGGGTGTACTCGCCTCGCCTCGCCTGGCTGGCGTTGCTACCCATGGCGCCGTTTTATTTGATTGGCTTGCGCTCCGCCTGGGCTTGGCTGATGGCGGCGCTCACCCTCCTCACCCTGAGCGCGCTCGCCACTTGGATGGGTTGGCTTGGCGCGCCGGTGAACTGGGACAGCGGCGCAACAGACCCTAGCTCTGCCGTCACGCACAGTTTGGTGCTGCTGTGCTTGGTCATGGTTCCGGTCATTCACGACAATAGTTTTCGCCGTCAACGCCAGGAACTGCAACGGCGCAACGAGGAGTTGCGTGAACAAAGTCGCGCGCTCGAGGCCGCCGATCGCGAACGCAGCGCCTTCATAGCCTCGGTCAGCCATGAGTTGCGCACGCCCATGAACGCCATCATTGGCTTCAATGACTTGCTGCTGCAGCGCACCCTGCCGCCGGCGGCGGAGCCCATTTTGCGCGTGACGCGCCAGTCGGCGGACCATTTGCTCACCGTCATCAACGATGTGCTCGACCACAGCCAGTTGCAGGCCGGGCATTTGCGCATCGCGCCCGAGCGCATCGATTTACCCGAGGCCATTCGCCAAGGTTTTGAGCTCCTGCGCGTGCGCGCGGAAAACCAGGGGCTCGATTACCGCTTGCAGATTGCCCCCGACATACCGCAGTGGGTGCAAGCCGATCCGCACCGCCTCAACCAAGTGCTGGTGAACTTATTGGGCAACGCCGTTAAATTCACCCCGCAAGGCTCGGTGCGCTTGCAGGTGCGCCGCGACGGGGCACGCCTCCAGTTTGAGGTGCACGACACCGGCATCGGCATCCCCCAGGCGCAGCAGGGGCAAATTTTTGAGCGCTTCTACCAGGCCGATCAACCCATGCGCAACGGCGGCACGGGCTTAGGCCTGTCGATCTCGGCGCAGCTGGTCAAACTCATGGGGGGCGAAATCGGCTTTGAGAGCGAGGCCGCGCGGGGCTCGCGCTTTTGGTTCTGGCTTCCCCTGGTGAGCGCGGAGGCGCCCCGCGTGTCTGAGGCCCAACCCAGCGCAGACGCACCCGTGACCTTGGGTGCGGCGCGCATCTTGGTGGTGGATGATCAGCCCATCAACCGCATGCTGGTGTGCCAAATCCTGCGCCATGCCGATGCGCAAGTGCAATGCGTGCAAGTGGAAAACGGGGCGCAAGCCTTGGCGGCCCTACGCGAAGCGCCGTTTGACTTGGTCATCATGGACATGGTGATGCCCGAAATGGATGGCCTGGAAGCCACGCGTCGCCTGCGCCAAGAGTTTCCCGCGCCGCAATGCCACACCCCCGTGCTCGGCCTCACGGCCAATGTGGTGCCCCAGGATTTGCAAAAATTCTCGGCTGCGGGCGCCAACTTGCTCGCCCTCAAACCCTTTGTGCGCGAACGCCTGCTCGCGCAGATTGCCCGCTTGCTCCACCCGCCCCGGACCTGAGGCGGCGTGGCCGGGCGGCGCTCACCAGCGGAAAATCTTGCCGGGGTTCATCAGGTTGTGCGGGTCCAGCGCGTGCTTGATCGTGCGCATGAGGCCCACCGCTCCTTCGCCGGCCTCATTGACCAAGAAGTCCATTTTGTGCAGCCCGATACCGTGTTCGCCGGTGCAGGTGCCGCCTAGGCGCAAGGCGCGCGCGACCAATTGCTGGTTGAGCGTTTCGGCGGTGGCGAATTCCTGCGCGTTGTTCGGGTCGATCAAATAGCCAAAGTGGAAGTTGCCATCGCCCACGTGGCCGACAAGGAAGTAGGTGATGCCACTGGCGTCGGCTTCGGCGGCCGACTCGAGCAAACAATCGGCCAGCTTGCTGATGGGCACGCAAGTGTCCGTGCTGATGGCGCGACAGCCAGGGCGGCTCTGGATGGCCGCGAAGTAGGCGTTGTGGCGCGCCGTCCACAGCCGGGTGCGCTCCTCCGGCGTGGTGGCCCACTCAAAAGCCTCGCCCCCGTTGTCGCTGGCCAAGGCTTGCACGGTCTCGGCTTGTTCTTTCACGCTGGCGGGCGAGCCGTGGAACTCCATGAGCAACATGGCCTCTTCGCGCAAGCCCAGCTTGGCGTATTGGTTGACCATGCGCACCGTGTTGGCGTCGAGCAGCTCCACGCGCGCGATGGGCACGCCGAGTTGAATCACTTGAATGACCGTTTGCACGGCCTCGGCAATGCTGGGGAAGGAACAAATGGCGGCGGAGATGGCCTCGGGCAAGGGGTAGATGCGCAGCGTGACCTCGGTGATCACGCCCAGCGTGCCCTCGCTGCCCACATACAGGCGTGTGAGGTCGTAGCCGGCGCTGGATTTTTTGGCCCGCGTGCCGGTGCGCACGACTTCCCCCTGGGCGGTGACGACTTCCAGCGCCAACACGTTTTCGCGCATGGTGCCATAGCGCACGGCGTTCGTGCCGCTCGCGCGGGTGGCACTCATGCCGCCCAAGGTGGCATCGGCGCCGGGGTCAATCGGGAAGAAGAGGCCCGTGGACTTGATCTCTTCATTGAGTTGCTTGCGCGTCACGCCGGCCTGCACCGTGACCGTGAGGTCTTCGGGGTTGATCGCCAGCACGCGGTTCATGCGCGAGAGGTCGATGCTGATGCCCCCTTGCACGGCGAGCAAATGCCCCTCCAGAGAGGAGCCCACGCCAAAGGGAATCACGGGAACCCGATGTTCGGCACACAGCTTGACGGCGTCGGCCACGTCCTGCGTGCTCTCGGCAAACACCACGGCGGCCGGGGGCGGCACGGTGGTGAAGGCAGACTCATCACGCCCGTGCTGTTCGCGCACGACCATGGCGGTGGAGCATTGAGCGCCAAAGCGGGCTTTAAGGGCCTCCAAAAAAGCCTCCGGCACATCGCGCGGGCTGATTTGGGGGGTCAGGTGAGCCAGGGTGGTGGGGGCGTTCATGGGCGTGGTCTCCGTCTGGGCTGACGCACCCGCAAGCGCGGGCGGCGGTGATACCCTAAGTTTAAGTCCTCACGGGGTTTTGTGGGGCTATCCATGTCACCCATGGGGCTCTTGGAAAAAGGCACAATTCGGGTATGGGAAATCGACTCACGCAAATCGCCACCCGCACGGGGGATGCAGGCACCACGGGGCTGGGCAACAACCAGCGCGTCTCCAAAAACAGCCTGCGCGTGCATGCCATGGGCGAAGTCGACGAGCTCAATTCCCACATTGGCCTCCTGCTGTGCGAGGAAATGCCCGATGCGGTGCGCGACGTCTTGGTGGAAATCCAGCACCAACTCTTCAATCTCGGGGGTGAGCTCTCCATTCCGGGCTTTGAGCTGCTCAAAGACGAAGCCGTGCTCGCCCTCGACGACGCCCTCGCCAACTTCAACGCCCAGCTGCCTAAGCTGGCCGAATTCATCCTCCCCGCCGGCACCCGGGGCGCTGCGCAAGCCCACATCTGCCGCACCGTGGCCCGCCGGGCCGAGCGCGCCGTGGTGGCCTTGGGCAACGAGGAGGCCATTCGCGCCGCCCCGCGCCAATACCTCAACCGGCTGAGCGACCTCATGTTCGTGCTCGCCCGCGTGCTCAACCGCCTCCATGGCGGTGACGACGTGTATTGGAAGAGCGAGCGCATGAAAAAAAGCGCGCCGGATGGCACCGATTCGCCCTGACCCGAACACCGCATTTGTATTGAAGGAGTAACCCCCATGGCCAAAGCCAGCTTTCATTGGCAAGACCCCCTGTTATTGGATGCCCAACTGAGCGAAGACGAGCGCATGATTCGCGAAGCCGCCGCCGCTTACTGCCAGGACCGCCTTGCCACCCGCGTGCAGCAAGCCTTCCGCGAGGAAAAAACCGACCCCGCCATCTTCCGCGAGATGGGCGAGCTTGGCCTGCTCGGCCCCACCATCCCGAGCGAATACGGCGGCCCGGGGCTCAATTACGTGGCCTATGGTCTCATCGCGCGCGAGGTCGAGCGCGTCGATTCGGGCTACCGCTCCATGATGAGCGTGCAGTCCTCCCTCGTCATGCTCCCGATTTACGAATTCGGCACCGAGGCGCAGCGCCAGAAATACCTGCCCAAACTCGCCACTGGCGAATGGATCGGCTGCTTTGGCCTGACCGAGCCCGACCATGGCTCTGACCCGGCGAGCATGGCCACCCGCGCCAAGAAGGTGGATGGCGGCTACCGCCTCAAGGGCAGCAAGATGTGGATCTCCAACAGCCCGATCGCCGATGTGTTTGTGGTCTGGGCCAAGGAGGTGAGCGCTTCGGGCCAAGTCGGCCCCATCCGCGGCTATGTGCTGGAAAAAGGCATGGCCGGTTTGTCGGCGCCGGCCATTCACGGCAAGGTTGGCCTGCGCGCCTCGATCACGGGTGAGATCGTCATGGACGATGTGTTCGTGCCCGAAGAGAACGCCTTCCCCGAAGTGCAGGGCTTAAAAGGCCCCTTCACCTGCCTTAACAGCGCACGCTATGGCATCGCCTGGGGCGCGCTCGGCGCCGCCGAAGATTGCTGGCACCGCGCGCGTCAGTACACACTCGACCGCGTGCAGTTTGGCCGCCCCCTCGCGGCCAACCAACTCATCCAGAAAAAACTCGCCGACATGCAAACCGAAATCACCCTCGGTCTGCAAGGCTGCCTGCGCCTGGGCCGCATGAAAGACGAAGGCACCGCCGCGGTGGAGATCACCTCCATCATGAAGCGCAACAGCTGTGGCAAGGCCCTCGACATCGCCCGCATGGCGCGCGACATGATGGGCGGCAACGGCATCAGCGATGAATACGGCGTGGCGCGCCACCTCGTCAACCTCGAAGTGGTCAACACCTACGAGGGCACGCATGATATTCATGCCCTCATCCTGGGCCGTGCGCAAACGGGGCTCGCCGCCTTTGCCAACTGATTTGCCAACGCCTTAGCTAACGCCTTAGCCAACAAATCTCCCGCTGCGGGCGCTTGGCGCCCCAGCGCCTCAAGCCGTCACGGCGGCGTCCAGCGAGGCCATGGCCTGCGCGATCACGGTTGACCAAGCCCCGTCCGCGCCCACCCGGTAAATGGTGGCGCTCGGGTACCAGGGGCTGTCGTCGCGATCGAGCAACCAACGCCAATCCGGGTAACGCGGCACCAGCACCTTGAGTGGCCGTCCCAAGGCGCCCGCCAAGTGCGCCACACTTGTGTCCACGCACATCACGCCATCGAGCTCGGCGCACAACGCCGCCGTGTCCTCAAAGCTCTGCAGTTCGGCCCCCAAAGGTCGTATGGGGCTTTGGGCGAGCACCGGCTGGTCGCGCTCACGCACCTTGGGCTGCAGGCTGATCCACTCGATATCCGCTCGCAAATGGGGCAACCACTCGGCCAGGGCAATGCTGCGTTTGGCATCGTTGCCGTGCTTGGGGTCGCCGCTCCACGCCAAGCCCCAGCGTGGTCGCGTGCGTGGACCCAAGCGCGCGTGCCAAGCTGCGCGTTTATCGGCGTTCGCCCACAGGTAGGGCACCTGTGCGGGGATGGTGGTCAGCGTGGTCTCAAACATGCGGGGCAGGGACATGATGGGGCAGGTCAAATCAAAGTGTGGAATGGTTTCACCCCACCGCAATACCTGAGGGCTTCCGGGCAGCGTGCGCAGCAAGCCCTCCAGTTCCGTTTGCACCCCCATCAACACCTTCGCCCCTGCGGCGCAAAGCAGGGGCACGTAGCGGCAGAATTGCAAGGTGTCTCCCAGGCCTTGCTCACAGAGCAAAAACAAGGTTTTGCCCACCAAAGAGGTCTTGCCATCCCACTCGGGTTGATTGGTTTGAATCTTGGCCATTTTTAGATCGGCGCGCCAACGCCACTCGTAATCTGCCCAGCCCTCCTCGTAGCGCCCGAGCATTAAAGCCAAGAAGGCACGATTCCAACGCGCATTGGCAAAGTCGGGCTGCAAGGCCAGGGCGCGGTCGAGCGCGGCCACGGCCGCTTCATACTGAAATTGGTCGCCTAAGGCCAAGCCATAACGATAATGCAAATCCGCGTTGAGTGGCTCCAAGGTCACGGCTCGGCCCAAGTTCTCGAGCCCGTTGCGCACCTCCCCCATCGCGATTTCAATGCCGCCACGATGCATCCATCCTTGCGGGTTGTGCGGGTTCAAGGCCAGGCTGCGCACGATATGGGCGTGCGCCTGCGGCCACTGCTTTTGGGACAAGTAGGCCAGTGCCAGGTGCATCTGTAGGGCATCATCGTCCTCGCGAACCGCCAAGGCCTTGAGCAACCACGGCAAAGCTTTCTCCGGCTCATAGCGTTGCAAGCCAATCGCCCCCATCATGTGCAAGGCATCAAAATGGCACGGCGATTGCGCGAGCACGGCTTGGTACAAAACCGCCGCGCCGTCATAGTCGCCGGCTTGCTGCCGCGCGATAGCCTCATTCATTTGCGCCGCGATGTTGGCGACTTGATTCATGTGCAGCCCAAAAAGAGATCTAAATAATTAATAGAATCGCATTTTAGGACCAAAACACAGACTTAATCAGGCCGCACGCCAAGCCTTGAGGCGGTGCGCCGGCGGCGCCTACGTCACGCGCGCCGGTTGACCAACACAATGCCCAGGCTCACCCCAGCCAGTGCCAGCCACAGGCTCGCGCTCACGGCCTCGCCCAGCCAGCCCATGCCAAAAAGGAGGGCAAACACGGGTGTGAGGAACACAAACACACTCAAGCGGGTGGCGGGGTAGCGTCCAAGCATCCACATCCAGACCAAGTAACTGGCAAAGGCCCCCACCGCTGATTGCACAAGAATGGAGCCCCACGCAAACGCACTCCAGTCCAAATCCCAGACTTCGCCCGTCTGAATGGAGGCAATGGGCAGCAGCACCGTGCACACGGCCACCTGGTAGTACAGCAATTTCTCTGGGCTCAGCCGGGTGAGGCCCTTGGCGCGAATCACCACCGTGGTCAGGCCCCAAAAGGCGCCCGCCGCAATGGCGAGCCAATCGCCCACCCACAGCAGAGGGTGGGCCTCGACATCCGTCGCCAGCAAGCCCTCATGCAAAGCCACTCCCACCCCGGCAAAGGCCACCGCCATCCCCACCCATTGCGAGAGGCGCAGGCGCTCACTCGGCACCCACAGCGGCAGCAGCAACGCCACCCAAAACGGGGAGGTGTAGAGGAAGATCGTCAGCCGTGAGGCGGTGGTGTATTGCAGGCCCAGGTAGATGCACACAAACACGCCACAAAACAGCACGCCCGCCAAGAGGCCCGAACCCAGGCTGCCGTCTCGCTCAAAAAGCGCGATACCCCGTTGCTTGCACCAGAGCCATAAAAAAGACGTGGCCAGCGCAAAACGCACCGCCGCTTGTAGCAGGGGCGGCACCTCGGGTAGCGTGGCCTTGACCAACACTTGCTGGAAGCCCCAGAAGAGGCAGCACACCACCAGCAAGGCCATGGCCAGTCCGTCCAAATGTTCGCGCCGCGTCTGCTGGGTCATGCCTACTCATCCTCAAAAGTCAAACTTACCACGATCGCGGGTCAGAAGGCTGACAATAGGCGACATTGCCGGAGGCTGTTGCGACGGTCTCGCCCGCACGCCCCGGCCCCACCCTGATCGACCGAGAGTAGGCATGCGTTTGACGCGACGCGCAAGTTTGCGCACCCTCACCCAAACGGCCTTGGCGCTGGCGCTCGCGCCTTGGGCCCATGCCATCCAAGCCCCTGCGGCCGGGCGGCGCTGGCGCCACAACCCCTTTGCGCTGGGGGTCGCCTGCGGGCGCCCCGAACCCCAGGCCTTGGTGCTCTGGACGCGCTTACTGGTGCAGGAGGAAGACCGCCAGAGCGTGGGCGATGACCCCTTGACCGTCACCCTCGAGGTGTTTGCCGACGAGGGCTTGCGCCGCCGCGTGCACACCCAAACCCTGGCCACCAACGCCGCACGCGCCCACAGCGTGCACGCCGTGGTGAGCGGACTGCGACCCGCGACTGATTACTGGTACCGCTTTCGCCAGGGCACGGCCCAAAGCCGCGTGGGCCACGCGCGCACCGCGCCGGCGCCCGAGGCCAGCGTTCGCGCTTTGCGCTTTGCCTTGGCCTCTTGCCAGCACTATGAACAAGGCGAGTACACGGCCCACGAGGCCATGGCCGGCGAAGACCTCGATTTCGTGCTGTTCGTGGGCGACTACATTTACGAAAACAGCAATGCGCAGTACGCCCTGCGCCCGCACAACCTGCCCGAAGCCGTCACGCTCGCGCAATACCGCGAACGCTACGCCCTCTACAAGCGCGACCCCTTCCTCCAAGCCTCGCACGCGGCGCACCCGTGGGTCTTGATGTGGGACGACCACGAAGTCGTCAACGATTACGCCAACGACCAAGACATGCGCCACACCGATCCTGCCCGCGTGTTGCAACGCCGCGCCGCAGCCTACCAAGCGTACTTCGAGCATCAGCCCCTGCGCATCGGGCCCGAACCCCACGCCCCCGCGCACATGCGTTTGCACGCCCAGTTTCCGTGGGGGCGCTTGGCGGAAATCTGGACCCTCGATTGCCGTCAGTACCGCAGCCCCCAGGCTTGCCGCGACCCCGTGCGCGGCGGCGGGCGCATGATCACCCAATGCGATGAGCGCCTGGCCCCCGAGCGCAGCATGTTGGGCGCGGCGCAGGAAGATTGGCTCAGCGCCGGTCTGCGCGCGAGCACACGGCCCTGGCAATTGCTCGCGCAAAGCACCCAGATCAGCTCGACCCGTATTCCCGCGCCCATCGATTGGGCGTATTGGAATGATGCCTGGGACGGCTACCCCGAAGCGCGGCGCCGCCTATTGCAAACCGTGCACGATTTGGGCCGGCGCAGCGTGGTCACCCTCGGGGGCGATGTGCACATGAACGTGGCCGCCAACTTACGCCTGGAGCCCAACGACCCGAACGCCCCCATTGTGGCGAGCGAGTTTGTGACCACCTCCATCACCTCGCGCGGCATGGGCGAGCGCGCGCTCAACCTCATTCGCGAGAGCAACCCCGACATCCGCCACGCCCGCGCGGATGAGCGCGGCTACAGCCGCTTCTTGCTCACGGCCGATCAACTGCGCTGCGATTTTCAGACCACCGCGTTTCCCGCCGGCAGCCAAGCCGGGTTTCGCACGCAGGCGAGTTTTGGGGTGTTGCGCGATCAGCCGGGTGTGCGCTCGCTCTGAAGCACGCCTTGCGCGAGCACCAAGCGACGGTCGCTCACGGCATCGGCAAAGTGGCGGTTTTGCTCAGAGAGGAGCACGCTCACCCCGTGGGCCTTGAGGGTG
>Ga0255180_1000712_pt1 | contig 10766 bp, 10 predicted proteins | sample Atl_Colum_RepB_8_FD_189933 | JGI IMG/M metagenome (GOLD analysis project Ga0255180, IMG submission 189933) | Freshwater microbial communities from Altamaha River, Georgia, United States - Atl_Colum_RepB_8d | ecosystem: Environmental > Aquatic > Freshwater > River | place: USA: Georgia... | reverse complement strand
GGGTTGACGGCGCCTTGCACCACCGTCTCGCCCAGGCCATAACTCGCGGTGATGAAGACGGCGTCCTCAAAGCCCGATTCGGTGTCGATGGTGAACATCACGCCAGCGGCCCCCAAATCGGAGCGCACCATGCGCTGCACGCCCGCCGAGAGCGCCACCTCGTGGTGCGCAAAGCCCTTGTGCACGCGGTAGCTGATGGCGCGGTCGTTGTAGAGGGAGGCAAAGACCTCCTTCATCTTGTGGAGCACCTCTTCGATGCCCACCACGTTGAGGAAAGTTTCTTGCTGGCCAGCGAAGGAGGCGTCGGGCAAGTCTTCGGCGGTGGCCGAGGAGCGCACGGCAAAGGAGGCCTTGGCGTCGCCCCCGCTCAAGGTGGCGAAAGCCTCACGAATGGCTTGCTCGAGATCGGCCGGGAAAGGCTGGGCCTCGACCCAGGCGCGGATTTGCGCGCCGGTCTCGGCCAGGGCGCGCACGTCCTCGGTGTCGAGGGCGTCGAGGCGTTGCTGGATTTTTTGCGCGAGCCCCCCGTAGGCGAGGAACTCCCGAAATGCATGGGCGGTGGTGGCAAAGCCCGTGGGCACGCGCACGCCGCTGGGCAGCTGGGAGATCATCTCCCCCAAACTCGCGTTCTTGCCGCCGACGATTTCCACATCGGCCATGCGCAGTTTCTCGAAGGGCACCACCAGGGCGGTGGACGGGAACAGTTGAGACATCACAAACTCCAAAAGTTAAAACCCTCGTCAGGCCCGGCAGGAGCGCTTACTTGTTCTGGTTCGTGCGCCGCCACGGGAAACCCGCATAATGGCGAGATTGTAGGTTGCGCCACCCCCGCCTGGGCGAGCCGCTGGCTCGCGCCCGTACGGGGTCATTTGTATGAGTCATCACACCGTTTTTTTCATCTCCGACGGCACGGGCATCACGGCCGAGACCTTCGGCAACGCCATCCTGGCGCAATTCGAGCTGAGCTTTACCCACGTGCGCTTGCCCTTTGTGGACACGGTGGACAAGGCCCACCAGGCGGTGCGCCAAGTCAATCACACGGCCGAAGTGGAGCGGCGCCAGCCCATCGTCTTTTTGACGCTGGCCAACACCGAGGTGCTCGAAGTGGTGCGCCAGAACTGCCAGGGCTTCTTGCTCGACATGTTCGCCACCTTCGTCAATCCGCTGGAGGAAGTCTTTGGGATCAAGTCGAACCACCGCATTGGGCGCTTCTCCGATGCGAGCAAGAGCAAGGCCTACCACGACCGCATCGAGGCGATCAACTACAGCCTCTCGCACGACGATGGCCAGCTCAACACGGACTTGGTCAGCGCCGACGTGATCTTGGTGGGGGTGAGCCGCAGCGGTAAAACGCCCACGAGCCTTTACTTGGCCATGCAGCATGGGGTGAAGGCGGCGAATTACCCGCTCATCCCGGAAGACTTCGAGCGGCGGCAGTTGCCCCCTGCCCTCACGCCCTTTCGGCGCAAGCTCTTTGGGTTGACGATTCAGCCCGAGCGCTTGAGTGAAATTCGCAACGAGCGGCGCCCGAACTCGCGCTACGCGAGCTTGGAGAACTGCCGCCACGAGGTGGCCGAGGCCGAGGCGATGATGCGCCGCAGTGGCATTCGCTGGCAGTCCACGACGCACAAGAGCATCGAGGAGATTGCCACCACCATCTTGCAAGAGATCAGCCCCGAGCGGCTGACGTACTGAGGCTTGGGATCAGCCCGATGGGGCTGTCCCGTTTTGTCTGGGGATCAGCCCGATGGGGCTGTCCCGTTTTGTCTGGGGATCAGCCCGATGGGGCTGTCCCGTTTTGTCTGGGGATCAGCCCGTCGGGGCTGTCCCGATTTGTCTGGGGATCAGCCTGCGGGGGCTGAGCTGTTTCGCCTGAAGATCAGCCCGCGGGGGCTGAGCTGCTGAGACTTAGCCCAGCGCGGCAATGCCGGCGCGGGCGATTTCGGCGTCTTCGTTGGACTTCACGCCACTGACCCCCACCGCACCAATGACCTCGCCATCGCGCACGATGGGCACCCCACCCTCGAGCATGCCCTGGATGGCGGGCGCGCTCAGGAAAGAAATGCGGCCCTGGTTGATGACGTCTTCATAGCCCTTGCTCTCGCGCCGTCCCATGGCGGCGGTGTGGGCCTTGGCCGGGGCGATGTGGGCCGAGATGGGCGGTGCGCCATCGAGGCGGACAAAACCGAGCAGATGGCCCCCGTCGTCGACGACGGCAATGCTCACCGACCACTTCTGGTTCTGGGCGTGGTTTTGAGCGGCGTCAAGGATGGCGCGCACGTCGGCGGCTTGAAGATAGGGCTTTGTTTTCATGTTTTAACGCGTTTTGCGGGGAAAAGTTGAGAAAGGGGCATAGGATAGCCGCAGAATGGGGGCGGATTGGGGCCATTTGACGCAAAAGAAACCTCAAAAAAAGTAAGAAATTTCATGCGTTTGACCGTCAAGCCCTACAATTCCCCTCGCCGGCATGTGCTGGTTTTCCGTGGAGTTGTGCCATGAATGAGCCCATCCAAATTTACGACTATTACATCCCTTCTGAGCAGGAGCGCAACCGCACCCTGCGCAACACCTATTGGCTGCTTGCCGTCAGCATGCTGCCAACCGTTCTGGGAGCGTACCTCGGGGTCGTGACCGGTCTGAGCCAAGCGCTCTCGGGTGGCTTGGGACTGATCCTCTTCCTGGCGGGCGTGTTTGGCTTCATCTTTGCCATCGAGCGCACCAAGAACAGCTCCACCGGTGTTTACGTGCTCTTGGCCTTCACCTTCTTCATGGGCATCATGCTCTCGCGCATGATCGCCATGGTGCTGGGCTTCAAGAACGGCGCAGAACTCGTGATGACCGCATTTGGCGGTACCGCAGGGGTGTTCTTCCTCATGGCCAGCTTGGCTACCGTCATCAAGCGTGACCTCTCGGGCATGGGCAAGTGGCTCATGGTCGGCGCCATCGTGTTGATGGTGGGCAGCATCATCAACATCTTCGTCGGCTCTTCTGTCGGCATGATGGTGATCTCGGTGCTGGCCATTGGCATCTTCAGCGCCTACATGCTGTACGACGTCAAGCGCGTGATCGACGGCGGCGAGACCAACTACATCTCGGCCACCCTCGCGCTCTACCTCGACATCATCAACGTGTTCCAAAGCCTGCTTGCCCTCCTGGGCATCTTCGGCGGCGAACGCGAGTAAACCTCTGCCGGGCTTGCCCGGTGGTAGCCAAAAAGCCGGCCTTGGGCCGGCTTTTTTTTGTGTGCGGAGCAAACCCTAGCCCACGCGGTCGAAGACGGCCATGCTTTCGACGTGGGCGGTGTGGGGGAACATGTTGACGACGCCGGCGTGGGTGCAGCGGTAGCCGGCTTGGTGCACGAGCAGGCCTGCGTCGCGCGCGAGGGTGGCGGGGTTGCAGCTGACGTACACGATGCGCTCGGGCGCTTGCCAGCCGTTGACGCGGCGTTCGGGCGCTTGGTGCAGGTCAGCGAGGGCCTTGGCGAGGGCGAAAGCGCCTTCGCGCGGGGGATCGATGAGCCAGCGCTGGGCGGTGCCGTCTGCGCATAGCGCCTCCGGGGTCATCTCAAAGAGGTTACGCGCCACAAATTCGGTGGGCGCGAGTGGGCGCGCACGACCCGCTTGGTTGGCCGCCCAGTTGGCGCGCGCGCGCGCCACCAAGGTTTCGCTGCCCTCGATGCCCAGCACCTGCGCAGCCCGCGTGGCCAGGGGCAAGGTGAAGTTGCCCAGGCCACAGAACCAGTCGATGACACGCTCGTGCGGCTGCACGTCGAGCCAGCGCACGGCGCGCTCGACGAGCACGCGGTTGATGAAAGGGTTGACCTGGGTGAAGTCGGTGGGGCGAAACGGCATGGTCACGCCAAACTCGGGCAAGGCGTAGGAGAGGGTCTCCTCGGTTTCGTCGAGTCGGGCCACGGTGTCGGGGCCTTTGGGTTGGAGCCACCACTGCACGCCGTGGGTCTGGCCAAAGGCGCGCAAGGCCGCGCGGTCGGACTCGCTGAGGGGCACCAAGTGGCGCAGCACCAAGGCGGTGACGTGGTCGCCACAGGCGAGTTCGATTTGCGGGCAGTGGTCGCGCGCCTCCATGCCCGCGATGAGCGCGCGCAGGGGCAGGAGCATGGCGTCGACGTGAGGCGGCAGCACCGGGCAGGTTTGCATGTCGGCGATATAGCGGCTCTTGCGCTCGTGAAACCCAATGAGCACTTGCCCTTTTTTGACGACGTGGCGCACGGAGAGTCGGGCGCGGTAGCGGTAGCCCCAGGTCGGGCCTTGGATGGGGGCATCCATTTGCTCGGCGCGCACCTTGCCCAGGTGCCAGAGGTTGTCTTCAAGGGCGCGCTGCTTGACGGCCACTTGGGCGGCGGGTTCGAGGTGCTGCATTTTGCAGCCACCGCAAGCCCCGGCGTGCAAGCCAAAGTGCGGACAGTGCGGACGCACGCGTTGGGAGGAGGGTTTGAGCAGCGTCTCCATGACGCCTTGCTCCCACTGGTTTTTGCGCCGGTGCACGCGCACGGTGACGGTCTCGTAGGTGAGCGCGCCTTCGACAAAAACGACTTTGCCATCGGGGCGGTGGCCCACGCCCTGCCCTTCGAGATCCATGGATTCAATCGTCAGCGCCGACGCGGCAGTGGCGTCGGCTGGAGGGTGTTGCGCGTCACTCATTGGGGGGGCAGGTAGCGCAGTGGGTCAACCGGTTTGCCCTGGCGACGGATTTCGAAGTGGAGTTTGACTTGATCGGTATCGCTATTGCCCATCTCGGCAATCTTTTGGCCTTTGCGCACGCTTTGGTCTTCTTTCACGAGCAGGGTTTGGTTGTGGGCGTAGGCGGTGAGGAAGGTGTTGTTGTGTTTGAGGATGATGAGGTTGCCGTACCCGCGCAAGCCCGAGCCGGCGTAGACCACCTTGCCATCGGCCGCCGCGTGGACGGGGTCACCCAATTTACCGCCCAAGTCGAGCCCTTTGTTTTTGGCTTCATCAAAACCGGCCAGCACGGGGCCGCGCAGGGGCCACTGGAAGGCGACGGCCTCATCCCCCGCATCGCTGGCGGCGGGGGCGGCAGCGGGTGCGGGGCTCGCCGCTGGGGCCGATGCCGCCGCACGGGGTTCGCTGGCCGCAGCAGAGGCCGTGGCGGACGCGGGTGCCGCCGTCGTGGCGGCTTGCGCGGGCATGGGGCGCGGTGCGGCGCCCTCGGGCGGGGTGACGCGCAGGACCTGGCCGACCTCGATCCGGTCAGGGTTGTCTAAACTGTTCCAGCGCACCAAGTCGCGCCAGTTTTGGCCGGTGTCCATGCCGATGCGCACCAGGGTGTCGCCTGGCTTGACGGTGTAGAAACCCGGCTTGCCGGCGTTTTCCGCGCCGGGTAAGACGCGTTGACTCACCGGGGCGGGACGCGAGAGCGCACGCTCCTCGACCGGCGCGGGATCGCGGGGTCGGCTGCTACAGGCGGCCAACGCCGCCAAGGCGATGCACGCGAGCCAACGAACTTGCTTCATGAATGCCCCTCCTCAGGCCAGCCCTGATTTTAGAGGGACGAAGAGCACCGCTTCGAGGTGTTGCTCCACAAAGCCTTGGGGGGTGCGATCCACGACCACCAAGGACTGCTGGCCTTGGGCGCGGGCGACGGGGGCGACGATGCGCCCACCCACGGCGAGCTGGGCCAGCCAGGCTTCGGGCAAGGCCTCTCCCCCTGCGGCGGCAATGATGCCCGCATAGGGCGCGCCACGGGCAAAGCCCTCCATGCCATCGCCCAAGATGAGGTGCACATTGGGCAGGCGCAGGGGGCGCAGGTTCTCGCGCGCTTTCTCGTGCAGGCCGCGCAGGCGCTCGACGCTGTAGACCTCGCGCGCCACACAGGCGAGCACCGCAGCCTGATAGCCACAGCCAGTGCCAATTTCCAGCACCCGGCCCAGGGGTTCGCCGCGCACGACAGCGGGCGCTTGGCGCAGCAGGGCGATCATGCGCGCGACGACGTTGGGTTTGGAGATGGTCTGGCCCAGACCGATGGGCAGACTGGTGTCTTCATAGGCCTGGTTGGCCAGCGCGGTGTCGACAAAGCGGTGGCGCTCGACGCTGCCCATGGCTTGGAGGACGATGGGGTCATCGAGCCCCTGGGCGGCGAGCTTTTGCACCATGCGCGCGCGCACAGCAGAGGAATCGAGCCCCACGCCCGAGGGGCTTTGCAGGGCGACGGCGGCGGTGCGCACCGCCGCCTGGGGCTTGACGAGTGGGGCCTGCACCCGCGCCGCAGGGGCGGCGGTGTCGAGGCGCACCGGAAAGCCCGGTCGGCGCTTCATGCAGCGCCCTCCTCCAGCCGCTGCGCCCACAAGGAGAGCGAGGGGTATTCGGTGAGGTCCACATGCAAAGGGGTGAGCGAGACATGGCCCAAGTGCGTGGCGTGGAAATCGGTGCCTTCGCGATCGTCTTTGGCGGGGCCGGCGCTGCCAATCCAATACATGGTCTCGCCCCGCGGGTTGACTTGGGTGATGACGGGCTCGGCCGCATGGCGGCGGCCCAGGCGGGTCACGCGCAGGGGTTTGAGTTCCGCCCGCGGGCGGTTGGGAATGTTCACATTGAGCAGCCAAGGCAAGCCCTCGGTGCTGTGGCTGTGCATGAGTTGTTGCACGAGCTCACGCGCGACTTGGGCCGCGCTCTCGATGTGCGCCCACTGCCGCTCGACCTGCGAGAAGGCGATGGCGGGAATCCCAAAAAGGTAACCCTCCATGGCCGCGCCCACGGTGCCGGAGTAGAGGGTGTCGTCGCCCATGTTGGCGCCGTTGTTGATGCCCGAGACCACCAGATCGGGCTTATAGCCGAGCAGACCGGTGAGCGCGATGTGCACGCAATCGGCCGGCGTGCCGTTGACGTAGCGAAACCCATTGGGGGCCTGGTTCACGTAGAGCGGCGAGTGCAAGGTGAGCGCGTTGGATTTGGCGCTGTTGTTGTGCTCCGGGGCGACCACGTCGACCTGGCCCAAATCTTTCAAGGCCTCGTAGAGGGCCACGAGGCCGGGGGCGCGAAAGCCGTCGTCGTTGCTGAGCAGGATTTTCATGGGGGGTGCCAAGGCTAAACCTGCATTCTAGGCCTAGCCTGCATCCCCTAGCCTAGCGCAGCTCCCCCTCCCGATCGACCACCACAAAGGGCTCGACCAAGAAGGTGGTGATTTCTTCAATGAAGGTGTTGGCGTGCGCCATGGCGGCTTGGCCGGCGGGGCTGGCAAAGGCCGCGTCGAGGGCGGCGGTGTCGGCAAACCAGAGTTCCACCACGCCGTCAACCGGCCAGACCTCGTGGCTCACCCCATGGCCCTTGGGCCACTCGCGGCTCAAGATGCGGTTCTGGCGGTAACCCAAAATACCCGGGAGCTGGCGCACCAAGGGCGCATGCACGCGGCGCCATTCGTCGGCAAATTGCTCAGAACTCATGCCGATCTTGCGCCGCAGAATGGACATGCGCTTGAGGGCGCCCTGTTTGGGCGGGGCGATCACGGTATGGCTATCGACCGCGGTGATGCGCAAGTCGCCAATGAAGACTTGCTCGTCGGCCACCAGTTGCGGCCCCACCGGAGAAGCGATGGCCGCTTGCATGGCGGCGAGGTCGTCAAACCAAAGCTGGGAGAAGCCATCGAGCGTCATGGGCCCGCGCTGAAACGCGATGCCGCGCTGCACATGATCGACGATGTGGTTTTGCACATAGGCGCGCAAGCCCGGGAGTTGCCGCGCGAGATCCCCATGGTGGCCACGCCAGTGCTCCCGAAAGCGCTCCAGACTCCAGTCCTGTGGTTTTTGCAACCATCCCATTCGCACGATCATGGGGCACTCCTTGTGGGGTTAGGGAGGGGTCAGTGCGCGCCCAGGTAAGCCGCGCGCACGGCGGGGTGGTCGAGCAATTCGCGGCCACTGCCCGAGAGGGTGATGCGGCCCGTCTCCAGCACATAGGCCCGATCGGCCACGGCCAGCGCTTGGTTGGCCATTTGCTCCACGAGCAAGAGGGTGAGGCCGGCCTCGCGCAGCTCACGGATGGTGCGGAAGATGTCGGCAATGATCAGGGGCGCGAGCCCGAGCGAGGGCTCATCGAGCAAGAGGAGTTTGGGGTCGCTCATGAGCGCGCGCGAGATGGCGAGCATTTGTTGCTCGCCGCCCGAGAGCGTGCCGGCGAGCTGGTCCTGGCGCTCTTGCAAGCGGCTGAAGCGGCGGAACTCGCGGGCGATGCGCGCCTCGACCTCCTCGGGCTGGTCGCGCAAGGTGTAGGCCCCGAGCATGAGGTTTTCGCGCACGGTTTGGTCGGCAAACACGCCGCGCCCTTCGGGCGAGAGGGCCACGCCCAAGCGCACGCGGGCGTGCGCGGGGGTGTGGGTGCAGTCCTGCCCCTCGATGTAGATTTTTCCCGAAGCCAAGGGCTCCAAGCCCACAATGCCTTTGAGCAAGGTGCTCTTGCCCGCGCCGTTGGCGCCAATGATGGTGACCACCTCGCCGGGGCGCACTTCGAGGGAGACGTCTTTGACCGCGTTAATGGCGCCGTAGGAGAGCGCGACCGATTCGAGCTTGAGCATGTTCAGTGTCCCTCCCGCGCGGGGACTTCCCCACCGAGGTAGGCTTCAATGACTTTGGGGTTGGATTGGACGGCCTTGGGCGTGCCCTCGGCAATCTTCACGCCGTAGTCGAGCACGATGACGTGATCGGAGATGCGCATGACCAAATCCATGTGGTGCTCGACCATGAGAATGCTCAAGCCCATGCGGCTGATGCGATGGAGCAAATCTCCGAGCTCGGCCGTCTCTTGGGGGTTGAGGCCCGCGGCGGGCTCGTCGAGCAAGAGCAACTTGGGCTGGGTGGCCAGGGCACGCGCGAGTTCCACGCGGCGTTGCAAACCGTAGGGCAAGCTGCCCGCGGGCAAAGAGGCTTGGTCGAGCAAGCCCACGAATTGGAGCAAGGCCAGGGCCTCGGCGCGCGCGCGCTGCTCTTCTCGGCGGGCTAGCCCTAAGCCCAGGAGCGAAGACCAGAAGCCATTGCGCATGCGCGAGTGCCGACCGAGCATGACGTTCTCAAGCACCGTCAAGTCGCCAAAGAGGCGCAGGTTTTGGAAGGTCCGCCCCATGCCCATGCTGCAAATGGCGTGGGACGGGACTTGCCCAATGTCACGACCCAAGAAACGAATCTGACCCGCATCCGGGCGCACGATGCCCGAGAGCATGTTGATGAGCGTGGTCTTGCCCGCGCCATTGGGGCCGATGAGCGCGTGCACATGACCGCGCTGGAGCTGGAAGGAGACCTGTTGGGCTGTCTTGACCCCGCCATAGGCTTTGCTCAAGGCATCGATTTGCAGGAGCGGCTCGTCGCCGGGCTGGTCAAAACGCTCGGGCATGGGGGCGGCTTCATCCGCGCCCGGTGAGGGCGGCACGAAGCGGCGTCGCCACGCGCTTTGCAGCACGCCCATCACCCCTCCGGGCATGACGTAGAGCGCAAAGAGCAGCAAGGCGCCATAGACAAAGTGCTGCACCGAGGGCCACTTGGCCAAAGACGCATCAATGACCGAGAGAATCACCGCGCCCACCAAGGGACCGTAGAGCGAGCCCACGCCCCCAAAGAGCACGAGCAGCAGGATGAAGATGGAGAGGTGAAAGCTGATGAAGTCGGAGTTGATGTATTGGTTTTGTTGCGCCACCAAGGCACCGGCCAAACCGCAGGTGACCGCCGCGATCACAAAGGCCACCACCTTGGCGCGGTAGACGCGCACGCCCACGCTGGCCGCGGCAATCTCATCGGCCTGCAAGGAGAGCATGGCGCGGCCAATGCGGCCTTGCGCCAAGTTGCGCAGCAAGAGGTGGGTGATGAGGCTCAAGGCCAGGCCGAGCCAAACCCATTGCTGCACGCTCAGCGGCATGCCGTTCCAAGTGACCGCACGAATGCCAAAGATGCCCTGCGCCCCCCCAAAAACATCGGTCCATTCGGTCACGAGTTTTTCCACCACGATGCCAAAGGCGAGCGTGACCATGGCGAGGTAGGGGCCCTTGACGCGCAGCGACGGCAAGGCGATGAGCACGCCACACACGCCCGAGATGAGCATGGAGAGCAGCAGCGCGGTCCAGGGGTTGATGCTCGTGAGCGTGGTGAGCAAGGCCACACCATAGGCGCCCGCGGCAAAGAGGCCCGCTTGGCCGAGTGACTTCTGCCCCGCAAAACCCACCAGAATGTTCATGCCCGCCCCACAGAGGTAGTAGACGGTCATCATGAAGAGGATGCGCAGGTAGTAATCGTTGCCGATCAACCCCACCCCGCCCGCGGCGAGCAAGGTGAGCAAGAGCGCCCAGAGGAAATGCCAACGCGCGCTCATACCTTCTCCACCGTCTTGCTGCCAAAGAGGCCGTTGGGTTTGATGGCCAAGACCAAGATGACCAAGGCAAACACCGCCACCTCACGCCATTGGGCCGACCACAGGTTCACGAAGGATTCCAGCACGCCTAAGATAAAGCCCCCGATGACGCAGCCCCGCGGGTTGTTCAAGCCCCCGATCATGGCGGCCGAGAAGCCCTTGAGGCCCACGGCCAGCCCCATGAAGAGAGAGGCCTGGGCGATGGGCGCGAGCATGAAGCCCGAGAGCCCCGCCAGTGCGGAGCTGATGAAAAAAGCCCCGAGCATGACGCGCGAGACATGAATGCCCATGAGGGAAGCCGATTGCGCGTTGTGCGCCACGGCCCGCATGGCTTTGCCCACCATCGTGCGGCGCATGACGTGGTCAAACACCAGCATGACCAGCACCGAGACGGCGAGCATG
>Ga0255180_1000706_pt1 | contig 10795 bp, 9 predicted proteins | sample Atl_Colum_RepB_8_FD_189933 | JGI IMG/M metagenome (GOLD analysis project Ga0255180, IMG submission 189933) | Freshwater microbial communities from Altamaha River, Georgia, United States - Atl_Colum_RepB_8d | ecosystem: Environmental > Aquatic > Freshwater > River | place: USA: Georgia | collected... | reverse complement strand
GATGTGCTTGCTGCGCAGGGTGTGCTGGCTGCTGCGGAGGCTGACGTGCTTACTGCGCAGGGTGTGCTGGCTGCTGAGGAGGCTGACGTGCTTACTGCGCAGGGTGTGCTGGCTGCTGAGGAGGCTGACGTGCTTACTGCGCAGGGTGTGCTGGCTGCTGCGGAGGCTGATCTGACTGATGCACAAACTGCACTAGACAACCTCCTAGCTGAAGCTCGCGCTGAAGCACTCACAGAAACCACCAATATCGATGGTAATGGCGGTTTTGACAAAGTAGACATCATATATGGCTTTGAGGTTGGTGAAGATACGCTGGATTTCACCAACTTTGACTTCAACATCTTGCAAGCTGGGGTCGATGAGGGTGGTTTGGCAGGCGAGGTCGGTTTTGGTGTACCAAACGGCCTGTCAGTGTTTGCAGGTAATGATGCAATCTTTGCCGGAGAGGATGTATTTGATGCTCTGCAAGTCTATGGTGGGGTGGGTGGCAATAGACTTCTCGGTGAAGACGACACTGTAATCCTAATAGATGTTGATGGTGAAGAAGGTGCCACCTTAGCGGATACGTTTGAGGGATATATCGTGTTGGTGGGTGTGTCCGCTGATGCTTTGCTCGCCAACGGGACATTTATAGGCGTCAACCCAGTTGTTGGAGGACCCGAGCCTGTGTAATGAGACCAGGCAAGTAACAAATACGCCCAAGCCCACCAAGCCAACGGTGGGCTAACCTGCCTAAACCCCGCTCACAAGGCGGGGGCTTTTGTCTGCGCCCAGCATGGGCGCACTCTTGGAGGTGAAAGTCCTCCCGTAAGTTGATCACAGCGAACAAAGTGAAGCGCAACTGCATGAAGGTGACCGATTGTGGAAAGGAAGCGTGGAGCGAAGCTGCAAGCCGATGAACAAGAATCGGGTATGAGGCACTGCCAAGCAGGGCGAGCGGGCGAAAAGCTGCGAAGCTCTCGTGATCAAGGCGAGGTGGTCTAAATCCGGCGGTTGCGCAGTGAAGGTCGTGTGCGTAAAACGTAGCAAACACTTGCACATTGGTTAGACAGGACCACCACTGCGACGCTGACCGCAGTGGATTTAGCTAGTGGCAGCAGCGTAAAAGAGTTGCGCAGTTGTCACGCTATCGAGTGTCTAGAATATCGGGGGCTTGCCAACTGCATGAAATGCGGGGTTGCCGAGACTGAAGAATATCACCTCTATCCTGTTTGATCAGATACAGCGCAGGCCCGGGGCGCTGGCCATACGTCATGCGTCGGGCAATATCAGCTATGGGGAGTTTGGGGCTCGGGTCGCAGGAGCTGCAGCAGGCCTCGCGGAGGCTGGCGTCAACGTAGGCGACGTGGTTGCCCTGTTGTTGGACGATCCGCTGGATCATTGGCTTGCGACGCTTGCGGTAGCCCATAGTGGCGCCACGGTGGTTAGCATTCCACGCTCAATGTCTACCACCCAGTGTCAGCGCTTGCTGGCGCACACTCGATGCTCTTGGCTACTGTCGGACGATGAAACGACCATAGAAAGAGTGACGCACTTACGCTGGTCGGCAATTCGCGATTACGCTGGTGATGCGTTGTTGTTGCCGGCTGTCGTCAATGCCGTTCAGCCATGGATATGCGTTAGCGCTTCCGGCTCTACGGGGCAGCCCAAGATCATTCCAGTTACCCATGAGCAGGAGTTGGCACGCACTCGTGCCTCCCATTCATGCCTCCCCTACGGTAGTGAAGATTGTGTTCATACCATGGTCGCAATGCATTTCTCCCATGCAAAGCGAAGGTCCTTTGAAGCTTTCTCTCGTGCGGCAGCCATTTCTCTTATTCGGCAGAACTCGGTTGGCTTTAGGGCCGAAATAAAGGGCGGTCTCATCACGGTTCTTGATGGTACTCCTTATCATTTTGAGTCTCTGCTTAAGCAACTGCCAGCGCCGGAGAAACTAGATTTCTCGCGTTTGAAGGCGCTCATTGTCAGTGCGGCACCGGTCACGATGTCTCTAAGGCAAAGACTCAGAGACCACATTTCTTCCAACGTTTATGTCCGATGGGGTACCAACGAGAGCGGTACAGCTACGATCACAAGTCCTTCAGAAGTTTTCCGGGTCCACGATACAGTGGGTCGTCCTGCACCTGGCTTCAAGTTTGAGGTGGTAGATCAAAACGATTGCCCCGTTCCTCCCGGGGTGCCTGGTCTAATCAGAGTCTCGTCCAACACGCTGATCACTGGTTATCTAGACGACGAAGAGGCAACATTCAAGGCGTTTCGCGACGGCTGGTTCTACCCGGGGGACATTGGATACGTTACCCCAGATGGACAGCTGGTGCACCGGGGACGAGCCGATGACATGATGATTGTCAGTGGCCTCAATGTGTACCCGGCGGAAGTCGAAGCGAGTTTGCGCAGTATTTCAGGTGTGGCCGATGTGCTTGTCAAACCCTTACGCCATCCAGAGGTGCAGGATGTTCCGGTTGCCCTGGTGGTGCGTGAACCTGGTGCTGCGCTTGATGCAAAAGTGTTGATCCAGCAGGTGCGCGATCAGATTGGACACCACAATCTGTACGATCTTGTTTTTTTAAATCGCATACCGCGTAACGAGCAAGGCAAGATTCAGGGCGAAGTAGTGCAGCAGATTCTGCTTGAGAAGTGGGGTGGAGTTTCGAAGCCAGCACCAAAACCTGCTCCGCTCTCAACCGCCTCAGCAGAAGGCGCATTTCGCGCCACCGTTTCGTTAGGCTTCAAGCTTCCCCAGCATGCTAACGCAAGGGCCGTTTGCGCTTGGCTTGCAGTGCTGGACGAAGAGCTATTGCCGGCGCGATCAGAGCAAGCGACCAGTACGAGCGTCGATGAGGGCCGGCAATGGCTCGATCTGGTTTTGACGCTGGCCATGGGTCTTTTGAATGCCCTTCGGGTTCCGGTTTTCGAAACTCTGGAGGTCGTGTCCTGCCAACCCACGCGCAATGACAAAGGTGGATGGGAGGCGGTTTGTCGTCTACCTGACGCTGCATTGGTATCCCGTGCGGTGATGGACGGTATCCTGAAAGCATCCTTCAGACTGGTGGCGATTGCATCCTCCACCGACGTTGATTCGGCGGTTGAACGAGCGAGCTTCTTTGGGGCCATTCAAAAGGATGTGTTACAAGCGTTCGCCAGTGCTCGACCGAACGGCAAATCGGCCTTTGAAGTGCTGAAGGTGGCCCACCGGATCGGTGTACCCTATCTGCCTCTACCTGGCGGGGCGTTCCAGCTGGGCTGGGGGTGTAACGCACGGCGCATTGATCGCAGCACGACGGACCGGGACAGCGCGATGGGCGTGCGCTGGACGCAGAACAAGCTGCTGACAGCTCAGATGCTTCGTCAGGCCGGTCTGCCAGGGCCGGTTCACCTCCGCGTGGCGTCTGTTGAACAGGCGCGGCTGGCTGCCGAGCGTCTGGGATACCCCGTGGTGGTCAAGCCAGCAGATCTGGAACGCGGAGAAGGCGTCAGCGTTGACGTGTGTGCGGCCGGTCTCGAGGCGGCATTCAACACAGCCCAACAACGCTCCCCAGGCAAGCAAGTCCTCGTCGAGCAGCAAGTGCCGGGCGTGTGCCATAGGTTGTTCATCGTCGCTGGTAAACTGCTTTATGCCGTGAGGCGCCTACCCATCGGTGTCTATGCCGATGGACGTTCCACCATTCGAGAGCTGGTGGCTGCCGAATGCGAGATCCAGCAGCGCCTGCCGCCTTGGAAGCGTTCGGGTATTCGACCGTTGGACGACATGGCCATGCAAATGCTGCGTCGGCAAGCCTGGGGACCTGATTCCGTTCCCGAACAAGGGAGGTTTGTGGCGCTGCGCCGCATCGAAACTACCGCCTGGGGTGGCGTTGATGAAGAGGTCACCCAGACAATTCACCCTGACAATGTGAGGGCGGCGACTAGCGCCGCGCAACTCTTTGGCTTGGAAGTGGCAGGGGTTGACATCATCAGCCAGGACATCAAGCACGCCTGGCATGCCAACGGCGCCATTATCAATGAGGTCAACTATGCGCCACTGCTTGGTGGCGGTGAGATTTCGCGTTCACGGATCCCGCTGTTCCTGGATGCGCTGCTCAAGAATGGTGGGCGTGTTCCTGTTCACGTCCATGTCGGCAATGCCAAGGCGCTGAAAGCGGCACAAGAGACCTGGAAACGGCTGCTCAATGGTGGATTGAGCGCGTTGCTTGTCAGCGCCGAACAGGTGTTGATGCCCTCTGGTGAGCAGCAGATGATGCCGCTGCTGGGCCTTCATGCCCGTTGCCGAGCCTTGGCACTTTCTCCTGAAACGGAAGCGCTGGTGCTGGTGGTTCAGAGCGACGAATTTATGCAAACGGGTCTGCCTTTTGACCGCATCACCAGCCTTCATGAGGCAGAGGGTGCGCTCGTATCTTTTCCGCAAGGGCGCCCGCTCGATGCGGCCAGGACAAATAGTGTCTTTGCGCTACTCAGGTCATGGCGTCGTGACGATGGCGTCGATGTCATTACGGTTGTCGGCACAACAGAAGGCTTCGCGGTCGAAGGCGCTTGAAGTTCGGGTTGGCGCCCTCCTGAAGATTCATCACCAAGAATAATTACCTCCCCTCGTGAGCAAAGAGAGCTTCGTTACTGGCGTGGTTCCTCCCGTCAATTAAAGTGACCTCGATTCGATAAACACTGTTAAGAACGTGGAAGAAGCTTAGATGGATACAAGAACAACTCGAAAAGACTCACTGATGGTTGGTGAAGGGGTGCTTCTGGAAGGTAAGGTGACGACGTCTGGCAGCGTTGATATTCGCGGAATATTGAAGGGAGAGGTCAAGGCGGATTCCGTTCACGTATGGGAATCCGGCAGGATAGAGGGCTCTGTATACGCCAACAGCATGGAGGTGGAAGGCAGCGTCAGTTCCAACGTCGTGATCTCGGGTGAGCTGTCCATTCGCGCCTCGGGTGTGGTGGCGGGTGCCATCTCTTATCAGCGCATCGAGATCGAGAAAGGAGCGGTGGTCAAGGGCAAGCTATCCTGCGTGCAGCCTGATACCACTCCTCACATCTATGAGTCGAAGGAACTCTTCAAGATGTTGATGCCTTTGCATGCAAGGGCTGCTACTGGTGAAGAAGAGGGCCAGTCGGAATGACGACCAAGATGCCGCAATGGGCGCAGTCCATTCGCGAGAGAATCGATCCTGATGGCGAGACAACGCTGATTATCGCCAAGCGCGATCATGCCGAATATCTCACTCTTGAGAGGACGGAGATCGACACGTACTTTGCGCGCCAGACGTTGACATCACGCCTGCTGAAGGGCGCGCTACTCTGTGCCATCCTCACGCTCATTGCGAGCAGTGTGCTATTTCACGCGAGTGTCTTGCATCATGACGCTGTGCTGAACGAAAAGTCCGCAATCATTTTGAGTCAGCAGAGCGCCGTCGAGACACTGCTTGGCACTCTGTCCAGTGGCCACGCGGTTGAAGCTTTTGACGCCGGCGATTTCACTTCTTCCGTGGCCAAAATCGGCAGCAATATCGTTGCACAGCGCGAGGCTCTGGAGTTCATGGCCGAGCAAATGCGAGTGCTCGCCCCTGCGGAGCTGGAATCCAGGCTTGGTGCCTTGCGAGAGTCCGGGATTGATCCCGCACAATTCTTCGATGGGGAGGGCACTGCCGCTGTAAGGGGTATCGGGGGCGCACGACTAGCCGATATTGCCGTGCTGCAGATCTTCTTCGAGGACCCTGTGCTGGAATTGCTGGCGAAACTCAATGACCAAGCGGTGTCTGTCGATGACCTGCCAACAGTCACCCCCATCTTGAAAGGCAGGATCACGTCTCGTTTCGGCATGCGCCGTCACCCGATCACCAAACACTTGCAGGCACACAAGGGCATCGATTTTGTGGCGTCGACTTCACGAGCAGAAGTCGCCGCCACGCACACTGGCACAGTGGAGTTCGCAGGCTACGAGGGTGATTTTGGCAACGTCGTGAAACTGAGGGACGACAACGGTATCACCAGTGTCTATGCCCATCTTTCCAGAATTAACGTCAAGCCCGGCGATGTGGTGGAGCGTGGCGCGGTTCTAGGCAATACGGGGAATACCGGCATGTCGACAGGCAGCCATCTCCACTACGAGGTTCATTACCAGGGCAGCGTCATAGACCCCCTGAGACTGGCTGGATTGCGCGATGTTTGGTAGCAGTTCCTTTAAGAAAAAAGTCTTCGGTGAAGCGCCGCAATCGCTTGATTCAGCCCCCCAACTACAGGCAAGCAGCCCATCCATGGAAAACGATAAACCAGTGAACTCGACCCCCTCCGTCTCCTCTGTGATCGCCGAAGGCGTGTTGTTTGAAGGAAGTTTGCATTCTTCCAGCCATATTTTCATCCACGGAGAAATCGTTGGGGAAATAAATGCGCCCTCAGTCAATTTTGGCAAATCCGGCATCATGTCGGGCACGTTGCGCTGTCGCACGGCGACCATTGATGGGTCCTTCGATGGCGAACTCGTGGGCGATGAAGTGGTTCTGGGAACGCAGTCGAAGGTAAATGGCAACGTCTCCTGCAGATCTTTGAAAGTGGCAAGAGGGGCTCTGATCACGGGGGACATTTCCGTCGATGACGGCATTGACGTCTGAGGGGCGTGAAGTGGACAGAAGCAGAGTAATTGTTATCGAAGACGATCCACTGTACGTGCTGCTATACAAGCATGTTCTGAGTGGGGCGTTTGACGTCGTCTGCGCTGATGACAGCCGCAATGTTCCGACAGAGGTAATGCAGGCTGCTGACTACATCATTCTTGACATGAAGTTGCGTGGCAATCGCGATGGAATTGTGGAAATCCGGCGAATGGCCGCCGTGTGTCCTCACGCTGGCCTGGTCATAGTCAGTGGCGGCAAGGAAAAGGTCATAGAAAAGGCGGTCGAGGCGGCGAAGGCGCACGAGCTCGAGGTGATTGGACATTTCCAGAAACCGCTCGACGTGGATGCGTTTCGTCAGTTGCTGAAGGCTGAAAGACCGCGCAACGTGATCTCTCCATTGCTCTACAACCTCGACAAGGTCACGCAGACCATTGATGACGTGATCAGTCTCTCGGATGTTCGCAGCGGTATCGAGAACAAGGAATTCGTCGCGTTCTTCCAGCCGCAGATCGAGCTTTCAACCGGGCTAGTCTGTGGCTTGGAGGCGCTCTCCCGTTGGGATCACCCGCGGCATGGCACGCTCACCCCGAACGTCTTCCTCGACGCCATGGAGTCGGTGGAGATGGGCGTCGAGTTCAGCCTGAATATCCTGGAGCTGGCACTGCATGGCCTGCAGACGCTGCAGATTGAGTCAGGCTATTCCGGAACAGTGTCTGTCAACGTGCCCATGAATGCGTTTCGAGACGTCATGTTTCCAGACAAGGTGTTCTCGCTGCTATCCCGACGCAATGTCGATCCGGAGAATCTGATACTGGAGATCACGGAATACGGCTCGCTGGAGGGCCTGAATGATTTTCAGGACTCCATCGCCCGACTCATGATTCGTGGAATCGGGCTGTCCATCGATGATTTTGGTACCGGACATTCTGGTTTGTCGAGATTGCGCATGCTCGGTTTCGACGAACTGAAGGTGGACAGACAGTTCGTCAAGAGCCTCACCAGCGATTTTGCCTCGAGGGCGATTCTCACTGCGATGGTCGACATGGCGAGGTCCATGAAGATGCGTGTCGTTGTGGAAGGTGTCGAGACAGGCGAGGCACTCGAATGGCTTATGCAGCAGGGTGACATTGTCTGCCAGGGATATTTGCTTGCTCGACCCATGCGGCTGACGCCCTTGATGGACTGGTTCGACGGTTCTTGCAGGGATTTCGTCCTCGACCTTCGCGAGTATGTCTGAGCAGCTTGCGCGGTTCCTATCAACAGGGTTCTCGAGACGATCGACATGTTGTCATCGATGACGCTCAGCTGCAGTGAGTTCATTGGTGCCGGATACTTCGTCAGTCTGAACGACAGCGGCGAGGTGGTCATACAGGTTTCTGCCGACGACTTGCAAAGTCTCACGCAGTTCCTTGTCGCGGCACCAGCAGATTTCGTGCTGATAGGTGTCAGCCTGACTCTCTGTCTGGATGGCGATGCCATGTACGTACTCGATTCAGGGAATGTCGCCAAGGTAACGGTGGAGCGAGGTCAACTCTGCTTCGTGCCTCTGCGCCCTGATGACACCCCCCATTGTGAGGCTTTATTCGCGGTCTCCGTCGCGCTGTCTGCAAGGTCTTTCCCTGGTTTTGTCAGACTGACAGCACTTGCCGATGGCCTCCAGGATCAGATTGCAACGGGAAATCGTGAACTGGCCAGTCTGATCTGTGATGCCGTAGGCGTGGTCGGCAGTGCGAACTTCAGGGCAGCGAGCGTGAACTCGCTGGTTGGGCTGGTTGCCGCAGTGAGCCTCTTGCAGGAAGTGATCTACCGGATGTCGTTGACTGCGCCCGGTGCTGAAGTCCGGAAAGGCCTGATTCGCGTGGGGCCAATGTTCGACTGCGACATGTCTGAGCTGTGGTCGCAGGTTGAGACCGCGAGTGAGATGGTCGTCTCGGCACTGGAGGCAGACATGCGATTGGTGTTGCGTCGGATGGAAGCGATTGTCGAGAGATTTGACCTCGTGCTGTTCAGCGACACCGGGCGCTTTCTCAGTTTAATCAGCGATGGGAAGGGCGAGGAGGGAGAGAGCGTTTTCAAGGCCCCTACGACGCGCTCTATCGTCGGTCTCGATGCAGCCGTGGGTGCATTGAGGGTCAGTGGCGTTTGCGGCACAGAGGCTCTTGAGGCGCGGTTGAAGGTTATCAAGGAATTGCTGCAGCCCTGTCTGCATGGTGCTGTGCACAAACGCTCATCCGGCTTTCAAGCACACATGACTGCGTGCCTGCAGTCCTTGTTCAGGAATTGATGTAATCAGGCACCATCGGTTGGATTGAAAGCTCGGCTGCCTGAGGCGCTCGCAATGCCCGTAGTCTGGACTTCAGCTTTGTCGCTGGGCGGTAAGGATTTCGCAGCGTCTTTAGCTGGCGATGACAATGGAGAAATCGGATTGAAACCCGAAGAGCAAGAAGACAGTAGACGGGCACAACGAATCCGCGAACAGGATCGCGCGCGCTGGGTGTTCACGCTGTTGATAGTCGCATGGTGTGTGATTGCGCTCATTCATGATGCCGTGTCCGGGATGCCACAGGACATGCCGAGTGAGGTGGCCAGTACTGAGACCGATGGCCAGGCCTCTTCCGCTGCGCGACAGCAGTCTGCTCCCTGAGAACTTGAGCAAGTTCGAACTGTCAGCTGAGTCCGAATAGGACTTCATGTGGACTTCAATTTTCTGACTGCCAAAACAAAAAGGGCCTGCATCGCTGCAGGCCCTTGTCTTGTATGGTAGCTATGCGTGGATTTGAACCACGGACATCAGCATTATGAATGCTGCGCTCTAACCAGCTGAGCTACATAGCCATTTGTCTGTGCGGCCGGTCTGACACCCCGATCCGTTTTGAGGCTGCGAATTCTGGCCACTCGCGCTTTTCTTGTCAAGCCTGCGCGGCGTCAGACATTGAAGCGGAAATGCACCACATCGCCGTCGTGCACGATGTACTCCTTGCCTTCCAGACGCCACTTGCCGGCGTCCTTCGCTCCCTGCTCGCCCTTGTACTGAATGAAGTCGGCATAGGCGATGACTTCGGCGCGGATGAAGCCCTTCTCGAAGTCGGTGTGGATGACGCCCGCCGCCTGGGGCGCAGTGGCGCCCTGCTTGATGGTCCAGGCGCGCACTTCCTTAACACCGGCGGTGAAATAGGTCTGCAGGCCCAGCAGCGCGTAGCCGGCGCGGATCACGCGGTCGAGGCCCGGTTCTTCCATGCCCAGATCCTGCAGGAACTCCAGCTTCTCGGCATCGTCCAGTTCGGCGATCTCGGATTCGAGCTTGTTGCAGATGGGCACCACGGAGGCGCCCTCGGCGGCGGCGATCTCGCGCACACGGTCCAGATGCGGGTTGTTCTCGAAACCGCTCTCGTCCACGTTGGCGATGTACATGGTGGGCTTGACGGTCAGCAGGTGCAGGCCGTACAGGTCGGCCAGCTCTTCCTTGCCCAGATTGAGCATGCGCACGGGCAGGGCCTGGTCGAGGTGGGCGCGCACGCGCTCGAACAGCGCCACCTGGCGCACTGCATCCTTGTCACCGCCCTTGGCAATGCGGGCGATGCGATTGATGCCCTTTTCCACGGTTTCCAGGTCGGCCAGCGCCAGCTCGGTGTTGATGACCTCGATGTCCGCCGCCGGGTCGATGCGATCCGCCACGTGGATCACATTGGTGTCCTCGAAGCAGCGCACCACGTGGGCGATGGCGTCGGTTTCACGGATATTGGCCAGGAACTGGTTGCCCAGGCCCTCGCCCTTGGAGGCGCCAGCCACCAGGCCGGCGATGTCCACGAATTCCATGGTGGTGGGGATGACACGCTGGGGCTGCACGATGGCGGCCAGGGCATCCAGCCGCGGGTCAGGCATGGGCACCAGGCCGGAGTTGGGCTCGATGGTGCAGAAGGGGAAGTTTTCCGCCGCGATGCCCGCCTTGGTCAGTGCATTGAACAAGGTCGACTTGCCCACGTTGGGGAGACCTACGATGCCGCATTTGAAGCCCATGCTTGTATTCCTTGATTCGGTGATTCGGGTGCCGCCCTCAGGCGGGTTTGGTGTGCAGATTGTGCATGGCGTTCTGCCAGTCTCCCTTCACCGCGTGAGGAAGGGTGCGAACAGCCAGGTCGATATCAGACAGGATGACTTCCATCTCATGCTTCGACGGGTCGCTG
>Ga0255180_1000697_pt1 | contig 10911 bp, 10 predicted proteins | sample Atl_Colum_RepB_8_FD_189933 | JGI IMG/M metagenome (GOLD analysis project Ga0255180, IMG submission 189933) | Freshwater microbial communities from Altamaha River, Georgia, United States - Atl_Colum_RepB_8d | ecosystem: Environmental > Aquatic > Freshwater > River | place: USA: Georgia... | reverse complement strand
CAGCGAGCACGCTGGGCGCGCGCCACAGCGCCCACATCGGCACGAGCACGGCGCCCGCCACACCGGTGGCGACGGTGTCCACACCGTTCACGCTGGCGGGTGCCGAAAAGCGCCGCATCGAAACCTTCGTGCGATCGGCCACCGGCGCTCGTGCCACCCTGTCTTTGCGCGGCAGCGATGGCACGTCGGCGTGGCTCAACAAGCTGGTCTATCTGTCGGATGCGGCTCTGCAGCCCGTGGGCGACGCGGTCATCGCGCTGCCGCCCCTGCACAGCCTGGGCCTGAGTGTGGTCAACGCGTCGACCCAGGATCGCGAGTTCGACTGCGCAACCTTGGCGGTGTCCGACTGCAGCCGTCTGGTTGATGCCGACAACCAGAGCGTGCCCGCCCGCTTCGTCGTGCCGGCCCGCCAGACCAAGCGCCTGTATGTGCGCCTGCCGGGCTGGGTGAACTGACGCGCCGCGGCCGTCGGTGGGCGGCCCACAAACAAAGACAGCCCCGATGGGGCTGTCTTTCATGAGGCGGGTGAAGAGGTCAGACGCGTTCGATCACCATCGCAATGCCCTGGCCGCCGCCGATGCACATCGTGATCAGGGCGTAGCGGCCACCGGTGCGCTGCAGCTCGTAAATGGCCTTGGTGGTCAGGATGGCGCCGGTGGCACCCACCGGGTGGCCCAGCGAAATGCCCGAACCGTTCGGGTTGGTCTTGTCGGCCGGGAAGCCCATTTCCTTGGACACGGCACAGGCCTGGGCGGCAAAGGCCTCGTTCGATTCGATCAGGTCCAGGTCGGACACCTTCAGGCCGGCCTTTTCGAGCGCCAGCTTGGAGGCCGGCACCGGGCCGATGCCCATGTACTCGGGCTCGACGCCAGCGTGGGCGTACGACACCAGGCGGGCCAGCGGCTTGAGGCCCAGGGCCTTGGCCTTGTCGGCGCTGGCCATCACCACGGCAGCGGCGCCGTCGTTCAGGGTCGAGGCGTTGCCGGCGGTCACCGTGCCTTCTTCCTTCTTGAACGCCGGTTTCATCTTGGCCAGGGCGTCGACGCTGGTGTCGGCCTTGACGCCTTCGTCGGTGTCGAACAGCACCACGCCCTTGCGGGTCTTGATCTCGACCGGAACGATCTGCTCCTTGAACACGCCAGCCTCGATGGCGGCGGCAGCGCGCTGCTGCGACTGGGTCGCATAGGCGTCTTGCTGCTCACGCGAGATGCCGTGACGGGTGGCCACGTTCTCGGCCGTGATGCCCATGTGGATGTTCAGGCGCGGGTCGTGCAGGGCCCCCAGCATGAAGTCCAGCATCTTGACGTCGCCCATGCGCGCGCCCCAGCGGTTGGAGGTGACCAGGTAGGCGCCGCGGCTCATCGATTCGGCACCGGCGCCGATGGCGACATCGCAGTCACCCAGCAAGATGGCCTGGGCGGCCGACACCACGGCCTGCAGGCCCGAACCGCACAGGCGGTTGACGTTGAAGGCGGGAGCTTCCTGCGGCACGCCAGCGTTCAGGGCGGCCACCCGGCTGATGTAGGCGTCTTGCGGCACGGAGGGGATCACGTTGCCCATGACCACGTGGCCCACGTCCTTGGGCGCCACGCCGGCGCGTTCCAGGGCGGTCTTGATCACCAGGGCGCCCAGATCGGCCGGGGGGATGTCCTTGAGCGAGCCACCGAAAGAACCGATGGCGGTGCGGGCTGCGCCGACGAAGACGACTTCACGAGTCATGGTGTGAGTTCCTTGTACAGGGGGAGGAAAAGAGACGTTCGATTCTGGCCGGCCCCCCGCTCGAACGGCGGGATCTGCGCCGGCACATTGTCAAATTATGACGCGTTGCAGCACGTTTGCACGCGGGCTGTCAGATGGGGGGCACGGCGTCACGCGCCGGTCGCCGGGGCCCGCAGCAGGGCCAGGTGCTGTTCGGCGATCAGGGTCTCGCTGTGCTCCATCAGCAGGTAGCGGAAGGCCTCGGCCGCAGGCGACAGCACCTTGGACGCCTGATAGACCAGGTTCCAGGTCCGCATGACCGGGGTGTCTTCGAATTCGACCACCCGCAGCAAGCCGGCGCGCACCTCGGCGGCCACGGCGTGCAGCGACAGGAACGCGATGCCCAGCCCGGCCATCACCGAGGCCTTGATGGTCTCGTTGCTGGGGATCTCCATGGCGATGCGGGGGGCCAGACGGCGATCGCGCAGGTAGGCGTCTAGGGCATGGCGCACCTCGGCGCCGAGCTCTCGGGCGATCAGCGGGTAGTGCACCAGCGCCTCCAGTGGCGGGTGACCGACACCGAGCAGCGGGTGGCCGGGTGGACAGACGAACACCATCGGGTGCCCCGCGAACGGCTCGGAGCGCAACGCGTATTCCTTGGGCGGGCGCCCCATCACGGCCAGGTCGATCTCGTTGCTGTGCAGGCGATCGAGCAGCTTGGTCAGGTCTCTTGTTACATCCAGACGCACATCGACGCCCGGGTGCTCTGCCCTGAAGCGTGCCAGCAGGGCGGGCAGGAAGTAGCCGGCGGTGCTGAGCATGCCGATCGTCAGCACCCCGGTGTCGGCCCGTTTGAAACGTGCCATCACGTTCTCGGCGTCCTTGAGCGTGGACATCAGGCGCTTGGCGTAGACGAGAAAGTACTCGCCGGCCATGGTGAGCTGCACCTGGCGCCCCTGGCGTTCAAACAGCGGCAGGCCCACGTGGCCTTCCAGCTCCTTGACTTGCATGGTCACCGCAGGCGGCGTGAGGTGCAAGGCCTCGGCCGCGCGGCTGAAGCTGAGCTGGCGGGCGACCTCGGTGAAGACCCGCAATTGCCGGAAGGTGACGCGTCGCATTCAGTGATTGCTTAATCGATAAGTAATTATTTCTGAATTTACCTTAGTTGGACGCCGGTTCTACAGTGAACAAAGACCCTCTTTTGAACTCAGGAACAGCGAGCCAGCCATGAACAAACCGGTCGACGACGGCGTCATCACCGACGCCAAGAAGCGCTACAGCGCAGGCGTTCTCAAGTACCGCCAGATGGGCTATTGGGACGCGGACTACGTGCCCAAGGCCACCGACGTGGTCTGCCTGTTCCGCATCACCCCCCAGGAGGGCGTGGACCCGGTCGAGGCTGCCGCCGCCGTGGCGGGCGAGTCGTCCACCGCCACCTGGACGGTGGTCTGGACCGACCGCCTGACGGCCTGCGACAGCTACCGCGCCAAGGCCTTCAAGGTCGAGCCCGTGCCGGGCAATCCCGAGCAGGTGTTTGCCTGGGTGGCCTACGACCTGATCCTGTTCGAAGAGGGCTCGATCGCCAACATGACGGCCAGCCTCATCGGCAACGTGTTCAGCTTCAAGCCCCTGAAGGCCTGCCGCCTGGAGGACATCCAGATCCCCGTGGCCTATGTCAAGACCTTCAAGGGCCCGCCCACCGGCATGGTGGTCGAGCGCGAACGCCTCGACAAGTTCGGCCGCCCGCTGCTGGGTGCGACCACCAAGCCCAAGCTCGGCCTGTCCGGGCGCAACTACGGCCGCGTGATCTACGAGGGCCTCAAGGGCGGCCTGGACTTCATGAAGGACGACGAGAACATCAACTCGCAACCCTTCATGCACTGGCGCGACCGCTTCCTCTTCGTGATGGACGCGGTCAACAAGGCGCAAGCCGTGACCGGCGAGGTCAAGGGCAGCTACCTCAACGTGACAGCAGCCACCATGGAAGACATGTACGAGCGTGCCGAGTTCGCCAAGCAGCTGGGCTCGGTCGTGATCATGATCGACCTCGTCATCGGCTGGACTGCCATCCAGAGCATGGCCAACTGGTGCCGCAAGAACGACATGGTGCTGCACATGCACCGCGCCGGTCATGGCACCTACACGCGCCAGAAGTCACACGGTGTGAGCTTCCGCGTGATCGCCAAGTGGCTGCGCCTGGCCGGCTGCGACCACCTGCACGCCGGCACCGCGGTGGGCAAGCTCGAAGGCGACCCCATGACGGTGCAGGGCTACTACAACGTCTGCCGCGACAGCTACACCCACAAGGACCTGCAGCGCGGCCTGCACTTCGACCAGGACTGGGCCGACCTGCGCAAGGTCATGCCCGTGGCCTCTGGCGGCATCCATGCCGGCCAGATGCACCAGCTGCTCGACCTGTTCGGCGATGACGTGATCCTGCAGTTCGGTGGCGGCACCATCGGGCACCCGCAGGGCATCCAGGCCGGCGCCGTGGCCAACCGCGTGGCCCTGGAGGCCATGGTCAAGGCCCGCAACGAGGGGCGCGACCTGCTCAACGAAGGGCAGGACATCCTGGCGTCGGCTGCGCGCTTTTGCTCACCACTCAAGCAGGCCCTGGACACCTGGGGCAACGTGACCTTCAACTACGCCTCGACCGACACCAGCGATTACGCCGTCACGCCCAGCGTCGGCCTGTGACCCGCACCCCGGAGGACTTACACCATGATGACCAACCCCACTGGCCGGCTGACCCAGGGTCAGTTCAGCTTCCTGCCCGACCTCACGGACGACGAGATCCTCAAGCAGATCGAGTACGGCCTCAAGAAAGGCTACGCCTGGAGCGTCGAATACACCGACGACCCGCACCCCCGCAACACCTACTGGGACATGTACGGCCACCCGATGTTCGATCTGGCCGATGCCGCAGGCGTGCTGATGGAGCTCAGGGGCTGCCGGCAGGCTTTCCCCCAGCATTACATCCGTCTGCTGGCCTTCGACTCCAGCCGTGGGGTGGAGAGCGTGGCGATGAGCTTCATCGTCAACCGGCCTGCCCGTGAGCCCGGCTTCTACCTGGAGCGCACCGAGCTCGACGGCCGCAACCTGCGCTACACCACCCGCTCGTATGCGGCCGACCGGCCTGAAGGCGAGCGCTACGGCGACGGAGCCTGACCCACGGAGAGCCCCGCCATGAGCAGTTCGCTCTACCGCATCCCCGGGGGCACGGCCGGCCTGGTGGCCGCCGGCGCCCAGATGGCCCAAGCCGCCCACGAGGCCCATCCACCGGCGGACGCCATCGCCGCGCCCCCCCGCACCGTGGCCGAGGTGCTGGCCCAGAGCCAGGTCGAGGCCGTGCTGGACGAGCTCGACCGCGACCTCATCGGTCTGGCGCCCGTCAAGGCCCGCATCCGCGACATCGCTGCCTTGCTGGTGATCGACCGCCTGCGATCGGCCCATGGCCTGGCCGCACAGAACCCCAGCCTGCACATGTGCTTCACGGGCAACCCGGGCACGGGCAAAACCACGGTGGCGCTGCGCATGGCCGAGATCCTGCACCGGCTGGGCTACATCCGCAAAGGCCACCTCGTGGCGGTCACCCGCGACGATCTCGTCGGTCAGTACATCGGGCACACGGCGCCCAAGACCAAGGAGATCCTCAAGAAGGCGATGGGGGGTGTGCTGTTCATCGACGAGGCCTACTACCTCTACCGGCCTGAGAACGAGCGCGACTACGGCCAGGAGGCCATCGAGATCCTGCTGCAGGTGATGGAGAACCAGCGCGACGACCTGGTGGTGATCCTGGCAGGCTACAAGGACCGCATGGACACCTTCTTCCAGTCCAACCCGGGCCTGTCGTCGCGCATCGCGCACCACCTGGACTTCCCCGACTACCAAGTCGATGAACTGCTGCACATCGGTGACCGCATGCTGGCCCAGCAGCACTACCGATTCGGCCCGGGGGCGCGCGACGCGTTCAACGACTACCTGCAGCGTCGCCTGCAGCAGCCGCATTTCGCCAATGCCCGCAGCGTGCGCAATGCACTCGATCGCGCTCGCCTGCGCCAGGCCAGCCGACTGTTCCAAGACCGTCACCGCGAGCTCGGTGCGGATGACCTCAGCACCATCGACGCGGCCGACATCCGCGCCAGCCGCCTCTTTGCCGGTGACACCGCCCCGCAGGCGGCATGACGGCCCGCGCGGCCCCCGACAACAACACATCAAACAGGACCTGCTCACCATGACGCCCAACCCGACCGCCCACCTGCCTTCGCTGGGCCTGGCCTCCCTCGACGAGGTGCTGCAGCACCAGCTGGCCGATCTGCCCGCGGATGTCGCGCTGTCGCTGCGCGAGACGGTCGATGTGTTTGCGCAGGCTGCAGCACGCATTGCCGCCGTCGCCGCCCAGGGCCCGCTGGCCGACGCGCATGGCGGAGCCGGAGGGTTCAACAGCCAGGGTGATGCTCAGCAGAAGCTCGACCTGATCGCCGACGACATCCTGGCGTCAGCCCTGGCCGGCTGCCGCCATGTGGCCGGATGGGCCAGCGAAGAGCACGAGCTGCCGCACACGTCACCGGCCCACGGCACCCAGGGCCGCTACCTTGCGGTGTACGACCCGCTCGACGGGTCGTCCAACATCGACGCCAACATCTCGATCGGCACCATCTTCTCGCTGCTGCCACACCCTTACCGCGGCACCACCCCGGGCGAAGTCGGGTTCATGCAGCCGGGCCATCAGCAACTGGTGGCTGGCTACGTGCTGTACGGGCCGGCCACCCTGATGGTGCTGACCTGCCGCCGCGGCGTGTCGGTCTTTGCGCTCGACCGCAGCGGGGCGGCGCCCACGGCGAAGGCGCGGTGGGTGCTCGTGCACGACCAGGTCCGCATCCTGCCTCACACCCGCGAATTCGCGATCAACAGCTCCAACCAGCGCTTCTGGGAAAAGCCCATCCAGCGTTACGTGGCCGAATGCGTGGCCGGCGACAGCGGCCCGCGCATGAAGGACTTCAACATGCGCTGGGTGGCCTCCATGGTGGCCGAGGTGCACCGCATCATGACGCGCGGTGGTGTGTTCCTGTACCCGCGTGACACGCGCGAGCCGCGCAAACCCGGCCGTCTGCGCCTGATGTACGAAGCCGCGCCGATGGCCCTGCTAGTCGAGCAGGCCGGGGGCGGTGCGACCACGGGCACGAGCCGCCTGCTCGACCTGGTGCCCGACACCTTGCATCAGCGCGTGCCCGTGATCCTGGGCTCGCGCGACGAGGTCGAACGCATCCTGAGCTACCACGCCGACCCGCACGAAAACGTGTCGTTCCAGCTGTTCAAGACGCGTTCGCTGTTCGTTCAACCCCAGGCCTGATGGAGCGTTTGCACCATGTCCCGACGCCACCCCATCATCGTCGTCACCGGCTCCAGCGGCGCCGGCACCAGCACCGTCAAGGCCACGTTCGACGGCATCTTCCGCCGTGAAGGCATCACGGCGGCCGTCATCGAGGGCGATGCCTTCCACAAGTACAGCCGCACCGACATGAAGGCGCAGATGGCCCAGGCCGAGCGCGAAGGCCGGCACCTGAGCCACTTCAGCCCGCATGCCAACGAGTGGGAAGAGCTGGAGAACCAGTTCCGGGCCTATGGCGAGGCCGGGCGCTGCAAGACGCGCCTGTACCTGCACAACGCCGACGAGGCCGCGCCCTACCGCCAGGAGCCTGGCACCTTCACCCCGTGGGTCGACACGCCGGTCGACACCGACCTGCTGTTCTATGAAGGCCTGCATGGTTGCGCCCGCCACGAGCATGTGGACCTGGCCCGCCATGTCGACCTCAAGATCGGCGTGGTGCCCATCATCAACCTCGAATGGATCCAGAAGATCCACCGCGACACCAAGGCGCGGGGCTATTCGAAAGAGGCCGTCGCCGACACCATCTTGCGCCGCATGCACGACTACGTGCACTACATCTGCCCGCAGTTCGCCGAGACGGACATCAACTTCCAGCGGGTGCCCGTGGTCGACACGTCCAACCCGTTCATCGCCCGGGACATCCCCACCGCGGGCGAGAGCATGACGGTGATCCGCTTCAAGAACCCGAGGGGCATCGATTTCCCGTACCTGCTGTCCATGATCCCGGACTCGTTCATGTCGCGCGCCAACACCATCGTGGTGCCGGGCGGCAAGATGGACCTGGCCATGCAGCTGATCCTGACGCCGATGATCCTGCGCCTGATGGAGATCCGGCGCGCCCAGATGCAATGAGTGAGACCGACACCATGGCCCGACCGATCACCCTGATCACTTTCGACCTCGATGGCACCCTCGTGGACACCGCCAGCGAGATTGCCGAGGCCGCGAACCGCACGCTCGACGACCTGGGTCTGCCGCGTCGCGACGCCGCCGACGTGACCCGCCTCATCGGCCACGGCACCCGCGAACTGATGAAGGGCCTGCTGGCCCAGGCGCGCGACGCCGGCCACGGGGCGTATGTCGACGCACTCGACGTCGAGGCCGTCATGCAGTGCTTCGAGGCGCACTACCACGCGACCACGGGAACCGACAGCCGGCTGTTCCCCGGCTGCCGCGAGGGCCTGCAGCGCCTGCGCGAGGCGGGCGTGGCCATGGCCTGCGTGACCAACAAGGAGCAGCGCTTTGCCGAGCGCGTGCTCGAAGTGACCGGTCTGTCCGAATTCTTCGAGATCCTGATCGGTGGCGACACGCTGGCCCAGAAAAAGCCCCATCCCCTGGTGATCGAGCATTGCCTGAACGCTCACGGTGTGCTTCCATCACAGGCCGCACATGTGGGAGACTCCGGCATCGATGTCGACACCGCCCGCCGTTCCGGCGTGTCGGCCTGGGCCGTGCCCTATGGCTACAACGGTGGCCAGCCGATCGAGGCCACCCGGCCTGACGGTCTGTTTGCCAGCATCGACCACATTGCCGACCACGTGCTGGATGCACGCGACGCCAACTGACGACAGGAGACTCCCATGGCCGTGAGCACCCCGATCGCCGACATCGGCTGGGCGGCTGCCCCTTTCACCCTCAAGGGCACCGACAGCCGTTTTCACTCGCTCAAGCAGTTGGCAGGCCCCCGCGGCACGCTGGTGGTGTTCATGTGCAACCACTGCCCCTACGTCAAGGCCATCCTGCCCCGGCTGATCCGTGATGCGCAGGATCTCAAGGCCCTGGGCGTGCACACCGTGGCCATCAACCCCAACGACGACGTGGCCTACCCGGAGGACAGCTTTGCCCACATGAAGGTGCTGGCCCGCGAGCTGGCCTTGCCCTTTCACTACCTGCACGACGCGACGCAAGAGGTGGCGCGCGCCTACGATGCCGTCTGCACGCCCGACTTCTACGGCTTCGATGCCGACTTGAGGCTGCAGTACCGGGGCCGGCTGGACGCGTCGCGCAAGGACCCGGCCCCTGATGACGCGCCGCGAGAGCTGTTCGACGCCATGCGCCTGATCGCGCACTACGGCTACGGGCCGGCCGAGCAGCACCCCAGCATGGGCTGCTCGATCAAGTGGAAAGACGATGCCCAGCCGGCGCTGAACCCGGCCGCGTTTTCCCAGCCGGCGCTCTGAGACCCGGCCCGGCGGCCGTACACTGGCCGCCATGGACCGACCTGAACCCGACCCTGGGGGCCACGGTGCCCCGCCCGTGCTGCATGTGGCTGCCGACGGGGCCACGCTGGCGCAGGATCTGGCATCGCGCATTGCCGAGCAGCTGCGCGATGCCCTGCAACGCCGCCCGCGGGCCACGCTGTTGCTGTCAGGCGGACGCACCCCCATCGCCATGTGGCAGGCGCTCAGCCGGGAGCGTTTGCCCTGGTCGCGGGTGGATGTCAGCCTGGTTGACGAACGCTGGGTGCCCCTGCACGATCCGTCCAGCAACGGCGGGCTGCTGCAACAGCACCTGCTCCAGCACGAAGCGGCCGCTGCCTGCTGGCTCCCCTTGAGCCTGCCGGGGATCGCGTCGGGTCTGACACCCGAGGACGGCGCAGAAACGCTCGAGACGCAGTTGCGCACGCTGATCTGGCCGGCCGATGTGGTGGTGCTCGGCATGGGGGGCGATGGCCACACGGCCTCGTGGTTCCCGGGGCAGGCCCCGTGCTGGGACCACCCGACGCGCCGCTGCGTGGCCGTGCCGGCGCCCCAGCCGCCCAATGTGCCCGTGGCGCGCGTCACCCTCACACCGGCGGCGCTTCGGGGCGCGCGGTGTGTGCTGCTGCATGTGCAGGGCCGCGACAAGCAGGCCTTGCTGCTGCGCGTGCTGTCCGCGACGGCCGCTGCGCACCCAAACGAAAAGGGCCTGCCCATCGAGCAGGCCCTGTCGCAGGCCGCCGGGGCCTGCGAGGTCTACTACGCCGATTGACGGCGCGGCATCAGCTGCCGAAGGCGATGCGCTGGCCCGAGCCCGGGGGCGTGCAGGTGTAGGTCACCTCCTGGCCGGCCGTGCGCGCCAGGCTGCGCAACGCAGTGTCAGTGCGCATGCTGCCGTCAGCGGCCTTGAAGGCCAGGCCGGCCGTGTCGAACACATAGCCACGGCGGATGCCCCCTTCGACCACCTGGGCCACCAGGTCGCACTCGGTCACGCTGCCGCCCAGTTCCTTGGACACGAACGGGGCCCGTGCGCGCTGGATGAACAGGTCGATGCGCGGACCGACTTCGGCGCCATTGGTTGACGTCAGCGTGATCTGCTGGCCGACGATGGGCGCGATGTCGTTGTCGAAGGCGAACATGTACTCGACCACGTCACGGCGGGTGCCATCGGCGTTCACCACCGGGAAGCCCTCGTTGAGTTGCGAGCGGAACACCTTGGCCGTGAAGAAGCGGAACAGGGTGTCCACGCCGCCGTCGTGCGTGAATCCGAAGCCGCGGACCTGGTCACCCAGCTGCCCCGTGTCGCCTGCGCTGAAGAACGGCGTCTTGGGCATGCCGAACATGCCCACCTTCTGGTACATGTTGCGCAGGTGGGCGATCTTGACGATCTGCGGGATGCCTTCGAAGCTCTGGTCGCCGCCGGTGCCATAGAAGCCCTGGGCATGGTCCACCGTGTGGCAGCCGTTGCAGTTGTTCGACGTGATCTCCTGGAAGTCCGGGCCGAAGGCGGTGATCTTGATACCGTCGGACGGGCGCGAGCCGAAGTAGAAGTCGAAGCCGCGCTTCTGAACCGCATTGAGCGAGTTGTCCAGCGCGCGCACCGGGTTGGGCGGCAGCATCACA
>Ga0255180_1000696_pt1 | contig 10913 bp, 9 predicted proteins | sample Atl_Colum_RepB_8_FD_189933 | JGI IMG/M metagenome (GOLD analysis project Ga0255180, IMG submission 189933) | Freshwater microbial communities from Altamaha River, Georgia, United States - Atl_Colum_RepB_8d | ecosystem: Environmental > Aquatic > Freshwater > River | place: USA: Georgia | collected... | reverse complement strand
ATCCCGGCCACCAGCGTGTCGAGCGACGACCGCAGCAAGCTCAAGACCCTCGATCGCGACCTCAAGAGCGTGGTGTTCGGCCAGGATGCCGCCATCGACGCCCTCTCGGCAGCCATCAAGATGGCCCGATCGGGTCTGGGCAAGCCCGACAAGCCGATCGGTGCCTTCCTGTTCAGCGGCCCGACGGGGGTCGGCAAGACCGAAGTCGCCAAGCAGCTGGCTTACATCCTGGGCATCGACCTGATTCGCTTCGACATGTCGGAGTACATGGAGCGCCATGCGGTGAGCCGCCTGATTGGCGCGCCCCCGGGCTATGTCGGTTTCGACCAGGGCGGGCTGCTCACCGAGGCCGTGACCAAGAAGCCCCACTGCGTGCTGCTGCTCGACGAAATCGAGAAGGCCCACCCCGATGTGTTCAACATCCTGCTGCAGGTGATGGACCACGGCACCCTGACCGACAACAACGGGCGCAAGGCCGACTTCCGCAACGTGGTCATCATCATGACCACCAACGCGGGGGCCGAGACCCTGCAGAAGGCCACGATCGGCTTCACGACGGCACGCGAGCAGGGCGACGAGATGGCCGATATCAAGCGCACGTTCACGCCGGAGTTCCGCAACCGCCTGGACGCCATCGTCGGCTTCAAGCCGCTGGACGAAGAGGTCATCCTGCGGGTGGTCGACAAGTTCCTGCTGCAACTCGAAGGTCAGCTGGCCGAGAAGAAGGTCGAGGTCACGTTCACCGACGCCCTGCGTCGTCACCTGGCCAAGCGCGGGTTCGATCCGCTCATGGGCGCCCGCCCGATGCAGCGGCTGATCCAGGACACGATCCGTCGCGCGCTGGCCGACGAGCTGCTGTTCGGCGATCTGGTCGACGGTGGCCGCCTGACGGTGGACGTCATTGTCAACGCCAAGGGCGAGGACGAGGTCAAGCTCGACATCCAGGCCCGCCGCAGCGACAAGCCCAAGGCGGAGCCGGCCACGGCCGAGTGAGCAACACCGCTTGCGGGACGTACCGCGGTTGTTCTTCGACACAGCGCCCTTCGGGGCGCTTTTTCTTGGTTCTGTCGCAAGTTGGCGGGGGGGCTCTGAAGCGCGGCGTTGTGGTGCCACGCCTCGCCCGATCCCGCAAATCCGCGAAGCCCCTTTTTATGGGCATCCGGGGGGGCGGGATACGCGCTAGGGTGACGCGTGGGTGATGGGGTCTTCACCGAAAAACCGCGACAGCAGGCGATAAACGTCCGGGAATTCGGCGATCAGCCGTTGGGGCGCCACGAAGAACGCCTCGGCCACGACCGGAAGGAACTCGACAAGCCCATCCTCTGCAGCGTACGGGTCGAGCCAGGTCGGGTCGCCGTGGGCGAGCGCCTCGTTGTGGCGGTCGAAGGCCTGCCACAGGGTCTCGGTCCATTCACGCACCGACAGGTCGGTCGGCAGGGGCGGGATGCCGTCCGCCTGACCGTGGGCCATGTCAAGCGCATGCATGAACTCGTGGACCACGACGTTGTATCCATGTTGGGTCTCACGCGCCTGTTCCACGTCGTGCCACGACAGCATGATCGGGCCGCCGGGCATCGATTCGCCCGAGAGCACTTCGTCGTAGTGATGCACGACACCAGCGTCATCCACGTGGGTGCGTTTCGCAACCACCTGGTCCGGGTGGATGACGACCCCGACGAAAGCGTCGTAGGCGCCGAGCCCGTGGCGCAAGATGGGCAGGCAGGCTTGTGCGGCAATCGCCACGGCCATGGCATCGTCGAAGGCCACGCCGGGCATGGGCGTGAACTGCTTGCGGGCCAGGAACAAGGTGCTGAGGTTGCGCAGCCGGTGCAGCCGCTCGGGCGGACGCCAGGCCAGAAAGGGGTAGGCCGCCAGGGTGTGCCGCCACAGGCTGTCAGGGATGCCGTGGTGGCGCAGGAGTTGTGCCTCGGACATCCAGCGGCGAGGCCACCAGCGTCCCCAGAGGTCTTGCAGGCGCGCGACAAGACCGGCGGATTCGGCACTCATGTCGCAGGGGCCGAGAGGGCCTGCGCCAGGCTCAGGCGGCGCAGGCCTTGTGCGCTCAAGCGCAGGACCTGCGCGCGGGGGGCCGGGCCGTCGAGATCCCAGTCGGCCAGGACATGCCGCTGGCCGCCGGCCGGCCCGAACGGCTCGCTGGCCGGCCGATGGGTGTGGCCGTGGATCAGGCTGTGCACGCCGAGATCCTGCATCCAGCGTGCCGCGCAGGTCGGATCGACGTCGGCCCAGTCCGTGGTGGCCTGGCCCTGCTTGCGCGCCTCGCTGGTGTCACGCAGGTTCCGGGCCGTGATGAGCCGGTCGGTCAGGGGCCGGGCCAGGAAGGCGGCTTGCCACGCGGCGCTGCGGACCTGCGTGCGGAACTGGAGGTAGGGGGCGTCGTCCAGGCACCAGGCGTCGCCGTGCGTGAGCAGGTGCGCGTGGCCAAAGGCAGACAGCACCAGGGGGTCGGGCAGGGCGCGCGCGTGACACGCCTGCATCAGGTCGGGCCCCATGAGGAAGTCACGATTGCCCACCATCAGGCCCAGCCACAAGCGCTGCCCGGCGCGCGCCAAGGTGTCGACGCAATGGGATTCGAACGGCTGGTGACGCGCGTCGTCACCCACCCAGGCTTCGAACAGGTCGCCCAGCACCAGCACGGCATCGGCCGGCGTGCGGTCCATGTAGTCGGTCCAGGCCGCCACGGTGCGAGGGTGCCCGGCATCAAGGTGCAGATCGGAAATGAAATCGATGGCCTGCCAGTGAGCGGGGGCCTCAAAACGCGCACACCGCCCAGGGGGCGGTGTGCTGGCGTCCGTGGCAGGGCAGGGGAACTGCCCGCTCATTCAGACCTCGACGGCCTTGGTGATGACCACGTCTTCCAGGGGAACGTCGTCATGGAAGCCGCTGCGGCCGGTCTTGACCTTCTCGATGGCGTCGACCACGTCGGTGCCTTGGCTGACCTTGCCGAAGACGGCATAGCCCCAACCGTTGGCGGTCTCGGACTTGAAGTTCAGGAAGTCGTTGTCGGTGGCGTTGATGAAGAACTGCGCGCTGGCCGAGTGCGGGGCGCTCGTGCGGGCCATGGCGATGGTGTACTTGTCGTTGCGCAGGCCGTTGTTGGCCTCGTTGGTGATGGGCTCACGCGTCGACTTCTGCTTCAGGCCGGGCTCGAAGCCGCCGCCCTGGATCATGAAGCCCTTGATCACGCGGTGGAACACAGTGCCGTTGTAGTGGCCGTCGCGCACGTAGTTCAGGAAGTTCTCGACCGTGACGGGTGCCTTGGCATCGTCGAGTTCGAGGGTGATCACACCCGCCGTGGTGTGCAGTTCAACAGTCTTGGCCATGGTTCACTTCTCCAGCGTGGCTTGTTTGATGAGGACGGGCGACAGGGGCACGTCGCCGTGCATGCCCTTCTGGCCGGTGGGTACCTTGCGGATCTTGTCGACCACGTCCATGCCTTGAACGACCTTGCCGAACACCGCATAGCCCTGACCGTCGCGCGATTGCTCGGCGTCCAGGAAGGCATTGTCCTTCACGTTGATGAAGAACTGCGCGGTGGCCGAGTTCGGGTCCATGGTGCGGGCCATGGCGATGGTGCCGCGCTGGTTGTTCAGGCCGTTGCGGCTTTCCAGCGGGATCGGGGCGCGGGTGGGCTTTTCCTTCATGTCGGCGGTCATGCCCCCGCCCTGGATCATGAAGCCATCGATCACGCGGTGGAAGATGGTGCCGTTGTAGTGGCCGGCCTTGACGTACTGCACGAAGTTATCGACCGTCTTGGGGGCCTTGGCGGCGTCCAGTTGCACGACGATGTCGCCCTGCGAGGTGCTCAGGCGCACAGTCTGGGCGTGGACGCCCGCGGTCAGCAGCAAGGCGGCGGCGCCGCACAACAAGGTTGCGCCCAGGCGCAACAGGGGGGATGTCATCCGATGACTCCTTCAAAGAAGATCTTCCACAGGCCGTCTTCCTTCGTCCAGTACTGGCGCTTGACGGCACCGGTGCGCTCACCTTCGTTGAGTTCGCCGAAGGTCACGACCAGGATGTCGCTGCGGTCACGCCAACCGAGGATGGCCACGTCCTTGATCTGCAGCTGGCGGCCGCGCTGGTTGACGGTTTCACGTTCGAGCAGTTGCCGCCACTGCCGCAGGTCGCGCGAACCGGCGGAAAACTGCGGCGAGTAGAACGACATCAGGCGGTTGATGTCGCCACTGGCGCGGGCCACCCGCCAGCCCTCGAGCAGGTTGCGCATGTTGCGCCGTTCGGCCTCGAGGGTGTCGTTGGTGATCCAGTTGAGCGCATGGGCGATGACCACCGGCGTGGTGCGCGGCTGCACGCGGTCCATGATCGCTTTGAGCTCGGGGTTGGCCAGGGCCACGCAGCCGTCGGTGCTCTTGGGGCTGCGCGCGTAGCTGTCGCTGGGCACGCCATGCAACCAGATGCCGCTGCCCGTGCGCCCGAGCTTGCGATCATATTCGTTGGGGTAGTTCAGCGGCAGTGCGCCCGAGCCGTAGAAGTCGGTCAGCTGGGCGGGCTCGAGCCGGCTGGTGATGTAGTACACGCCGATGGGCGTGCGCTGGTCACCCTGCACGTTCTTTTCGGCGCCCAGCTTGCCGATCGACGCGTAGTGATCGGACACCAGTTGCAGGCCCTTGGGGCCGTTCTCGAACAGGTACAGGCGCGAACGGCTGGCGTCGACGGCAATGGCGTGGCGGGTGCTGGCCGGCAGGTCGATGAATTGGGCCGGCACCGCGCCTTCAGGGGGGCGCTCCTGGAGGGCGGCAATGCGCCGTTGGGCTTCTTCGCGCAGTTGCGCGAGCTTTTCGGCGGCCTTGCCGCTGACCGGTGCGGCCCCCCCAGGTGCGGCGATCGGGGCCGTGCGGGCCATCAGCAGGTCACCGTAGGTGAGCTGCGCCAGCTGGAAGTTGGGGATGTCGTTGACCAGGCCCTCAGCCCGGCGCAGGGCCTCGTCCATCTGTCCGGCGCCGATGAGCCGATAGATTTCGAGCAGGCGGCCCTCGGGGCTGCGGTCGGTCGGGGCATCGGCCACACGACGCAAGCCGGTCGTGGTGGGCTGCCGTGGCGTCTGAGACGCCATGGCTTCGGCCACGGCCGACGGCGGCGGGGCGTCGCCCGCACGGTCGGCCTTGGCCACCGCGGAGTCGGCCGACATCATCGACGAGAAGACCCACAGCGCCAGGGGGGCACTGACCCCCAGGGCCAGCGCAGTGGCCCGCCCCGCCGACATCCCGAATGGCAGGCGGTTACGCGAACGCTTCATCACGAACCAGACGATTCCTTCACGATCACCCATGCATTGCCGGCACGCACGAGGTCCAGGCGCTTGCCGCTGGAGATGTCAAGGCTGTCGGCCTTGTAGTCCTGGCGGAAGCGGGCCGTGGCCTTGTCGCCCGACACCTTGATATCGAGATCCGAGATCTTGACGGAGATGTTGCGCTTGCCGGTGATCCGGTCGCGGCGCTCTTGCTCCCAGGCCTTGCGGCTGCCCTTGCCACCGTCAAACGACTTGGCGTAGGCCGCGAAATAGCCGTCCATGTCCTTGCGGGCCCAAGCATTGGCCCAGCCCCGCACGGCGGCTTCGACGTCACGTTCCTGGGCCTGGGCCTTCACTTCGACCGGAGCCGGAGCCGGTGCAGGGGTCGGCGCCGGTGCGGGCGGCGGGGTCACGGGCTTGGGCGCCGGAGCGGGTGCCACGGGAGCCGGGGCCGGGGCCGGGGCCGGGGCCGGGGCGGGTGCCGGCACGGCGGCGGGCACGGGCTTGGCGGCCGCGGTGGGCGTGGCGCCGTTGGTCAAGGCGGCCACGGCGGCCGAGCCCCGGTCCTTGGGGAACAGGTCGCGGATCATGGCCAGCTTGGGCGCCACGGCCGAACGTGTGTCGATCTGCAGGGCCTTGGAGTAGGCTTGGCTGGCCAGCTTCGCGTAGACATCGCCCAGGTTTTCGTAGGCCGTGGCGTAGCTCGGGTTGGTGCGGATGGCCATTTCCAGGGCGGTGCGCGCCTTGTCGTATTGGCCTTGCTGCGCGTAGAGCACCGCGAGGTTGTTGAACGGCTCGGGCAGCTCGGGGTAGTCTTCGGTGAGCTTCTGGAAGGCGGTGATCGCCTCCGGCGCGCGGCCCGCCTGAGACAGGCTGATGCCGCGCAGGAAGCGCATCATCGGGTCACGCGGCTTGCTGGCCAGGAATTGGTCGGCCTTCTGGAGTGCTTCGACGTTCTTGCCGGCAGCGAGCAGTTTCTGCACGTCGGCCACATCGTCGGCGCGCGCGCTGTGGACGGAAACGCTCAGCATCGCGATGGCAACGCACTGGGCAGCCAGCGCCGTCAGGCGGGCTCCAAAGAGGGGAGCAACAACTCGCATGGGTTTGACTTGTCTCAGGTTGAGTGGAATGGAAACCACCTTCAAGGATACCAGCGCAGGCAGGCACTGACCGTTCATGATCACCCTGACGGAGACCAGCGACGCCCGGCGCTCGCGGCTATACTCGACTGATTGTAGCTGAGCGGCAACGCCCGCCAGACCCGGCACGGCCCTCCTGATGTGCCCCTGTCATCAGGGTGTCCAGGGCCCCCGACGCACCCGCCTTCACGCCTTTTCAATGAGCCTGCGCATCTTCAACAGCCTGTCACGGCAGCTCGAGACCTTCACGCCCATCGAACCGGGTCGCGTCCGCATGTATGTGTGCGGCATGACGATCTACGATTACTGCCATGTGGGGCACGCGCGCATGATGATGGCCTTCGATGTGGTGCAGCGCTGGCTCAAGGCCAGCGGCTACGACGTGACCTACGTGCGCAACATCACCGACATCGATGACAAGATCATCCGCCGCGCGGTCGAGCGGGGTATCACCATCCGCCAGCTGACGACCGAGATGGCGCAGGCCATGCACGACGACGTGGCCGCACTGGGCATCGAGCCGCCGACCCACGAACCCCGTGCCACCGAGTACGTGCCCCAGATGCTCGACCTGATCGGGCAGCTCGAGCGCAAGGGACTGGCCTACCGCGCGCCCAACGGCGATGTCAATTACGCGGTGCGCAAGTTCGAGGGCTACGGCAAGCTGTCGGGCAAGTCGCTCGACCAGTTGCGCGCAGGTGAGCGCGTGGCTGTGGACGACGGCAAGCAGGATCCGATGGATTTCGTGCTCTGGAAGGCGGCCAAATCCGAAGAGCCGGCTGATGCCAAGTACGACTCGTCGTACGGCATGGGCCGGCCCGGCTGGCACATCGAATGCTCGGCCATGAGCTGCAGCCTGTTGGGCTCGCAGTTCGATATCCATGGCGGCGGGCTGGACCTGCAGTTCCCGCACCACGAGAACGAGATCGCCCAGAGCGAGGGGGCATCGGGCCAGCGCTTCGTGAACTACTGGCTGCACAACGGCTTCGTCAATGTCGACAACGAGAAGATGTCCAAGAGCCTGGGCAACTTCTTCACCATCCGCGACGTGCTGGCGCGCTACGACGGCGAGACGATCCGATTCTTCATGTTGCGCACCCAGTACCGCAGCCCGTTCAACTACAGCGATGTGGGGCTGGATGACGCGCGCAGCGGTCTGCGGCGCCTTTACACCGCGCTCGATGCGGCGGGCGATGTGGTCACCGGGCCCATCGACTGGTCCGAGCCCCACGCGGCCCGCTTCAAGGCGGCCATGGACGAAGACTTCAACACGCCCATCGCGCTGGCCGTGCTGTTCGATCTGGCCAGCGAACTGAACCGCTCGGGCGACGCGTCCGTTGCCGCCCAGCTCAAGGCACTGGCCGGTGTGCTGGGTCTGTTGCAGCAGGCGCCCAAGGCCTACTTGCAAGGCGGCGCCGCGTCTGGCGGTCTGGACGCCGCGGCCATCGAGGCCCTGATCCAGCGGCGTGCCGAGGCCAAGAAGGCGCGTGACTTTGCGGGTGCCGACCGCATCCGAGACGAGCTGCTCGCCCTGGGCGTGGTGCTCAAGGATTCGCCGCAGGGCACCACCTGGGTCAAGGCCTGAGATGAGCCCTGCATCGAACCAGGGCGCCGAGAAGGCGCCCGCCATCGCTGCTGCCGGCAATCTGGTCACGCCCGCGTTCTGGGACGAGGCCTGCAAGCACCTGGGCAAACGCGATCGGGTCATGCGTAAGCTGATCGCCGATTTCGGCCAGGCGCGCCTGCACAGTCGCCGGGACGCCTTCACCACCCTGGCGCGTTCCATCGTCGGGCAGCAGATTTCGGTCAAGGCGGCACAGAAGGTGTGGGACAAGCTCCTGGCGTCACTGACGCTGCCGCTCGACGACATCCGCGTGGTCCTGCCGGTCGAGCAGGTCGTCGCGCTGCAGCCCGAATCGCTGCGGGCGGTGGGTCTGTCGGCCCGCAAGGTGGAGTACCTGGCCGACCTGGCCCGGCACTTTGCCGAAGGACGCGTCCACGTCGACCAGTGGACGGCCATGGACGACGAGGCCATCATTGAAGAACTCGTGTCCATCCGCGGCATCGGTCGCTGGACGGCCGAGATGTTCCTGATCTTCCATCTGATGCGCGCCAACGTGCTGCCGCTGGACGACCTGGGGCTCATCAAGGCCATCAGCATCAATTACTTCAGCGGCGAGCCGGTGTCTCGCGCCGAGGCGCGCGAGATCGCGGACGCCTGGGCACCGTACCGGACCGTCGGCACCTGGTATCTGTGGCGCAGCCTCGACCCGCTGCCCGTGGAATACTGAGGCCCGAGAAAGAGGCATGCCATGAGCAAACGACATTTCCTTGAGTTCGAACAGCCGATTGCCGAGCTGGAGACCAAGATCGAAGAGTTGCGCTACGTGCAGAGCGAGTCGGCCGTCGACATCTCCGAAGAGATCGACCGACTGAGCAAGAAGAGCACACAGCTGACCAAGGACATCTATGCCAACCTGTCGCCCTGGCAGGTCACGCAGATCGCCCGCCACCCGCAGCGCCCCTACACCCTGGATTACGTCAACGAGCTGTTCACCGATTTCCAGGAAATGCATGGCGACCGGCATTTCTCGGACGATCTTTCCATCGTGGGCGGGCTGGCCCGCTACAACGGCCAGGCCTGCATGGTGATCGGCCACCAGAAGGGGCGCGACACCAAGGAGCGCGCAGCCCGCAACTTCGGCATGTCGCGGCCCGAGGGCTACCGCAAGGCGCTGCGCCTGATGCAGACGGCCGAGAAGTTCGGTCTGCCGGTCTTCACCTTCGTGGACACGCCCGGCGCCTACCCCGGCATCGGCGCCGAAGAGCGCAACCAGTCCGAGGCCATCGGCCGCAACATCTTCGAGATGGCGCGTCTGGAGGTGCCCATCATCACCACCATCATCGGCGAAGGCGGTTCGGGCGGTGCGCTGGCCATCAGCGTGGCCGATCAGGTGCTGATGCTGCAGTACTCGGTGTACTCGGTGATCTCGCCGGAGGGCTGCGCGTCCATCCTGTGGAAGACGGCCGACAAGGCCCCGGATGCGGCTGAAGCGCTGGGCATCACGGCCCACCGTCTGAAGGCGCTGGGCCTGATCGACAAGATCATTTCCGAGCCGGTGGGGGGGGCCCACCGTGATCACAAGCAGGCGTGCGCCAACCTCAAGCGTGCGCTCAACGACGCCATGCGCCAGCTCAGTGACTTGAAGGTCAAGGACCTGCTGCAGGCGCGTTACGAGCGTCTGCAGGCCTATGGCCGCTTCAACGACACGACCGAGCACTGAGCCGGTCGGTGTGGTCGCGGTGGCCTGCAGTGGCGGCCGCGACTCGATGGCCCTGTTGCACGCGACCGTGCAAGCGGCGCGCGCGGTGGGGGGGCTGGGCGTGGTGGCCTTGCATGTGCATCACGGGTTGCAGCCTGCGGCTGACGCCTGGGCTGCTCATGTGGCGCGCTGGTGCGAGGACCGCGCAGCGCGGGGCGATCCGGTGTCGTGCCGGGTGCGCCATCTGCACCTGAGACCCGCACAGGGCGACAGCGTGGAGGCCGTGGCCCGTGAAGCGCGCCTGCAGGCCTTGCAGGCGCTGGCCCAGGAGGTTGGTGCTGGACTGCTGCTGCTGGCCCACCACCGCCAGGACCAGGCCGAGACCGTGCTGCTGCAGGCGCTGCGAGGCGCCGGGGTGGCGGGTTTGTCGGCCATGCCGTTGGAGCGTGAGGTCGATGGCGTGCGCTGGGTGCGTCCCTGGATCGATCGGCCTCGTCACGAGATCGAGGCCTATGTGCAGGCCGACGGCGTGCCCTACGTCGACGACGATTCGAACGGCGACCCGCGCTGGGCGCGAAACCGTCTGCGCTTGCAGGTATGGCCTGCCTTGATCGCGGCCTTTCCTGACGCGGAGCTGAGCCTGAGCCACGTGGCCCAGCGGATGGCCGATGCCCGGGCGTGCCTGAGCGCCTGGGGCGAGGCCGGCCTGGCCGCCTGCTTGGACGACAGCCTCGGCGGCGGCCTGCCTGTTCTGCGGGTGGCGGTCTGGCAGGCCGGGCGTCCGGCTGAACGTCGCGAGTGGTTGCGGGCCTGGTTCCACCGGGTGTCCGGTCGGCCGATGCCGGCGGCGGCCGTGCTGCGCCTGGAGCGGGAGCTCCAGCGGTCCACGGTGGGGCGATGGGCGGTGGCCGGGGGGCAGGTCAGCTTGTATCGGGGCGTGTTGCGTTGGGACACGGCCTGGGCGGCAGCACCACCACCTGCGCCGTTGGCGGCGTGTCCGTGGTCGGTGCCCGGGCCCGGGCGCTGGCCGGTACCTGCCGGGCGCGGCTGGCTGCTGGTCGATCCCGTTGAGGAAGGCGGGGTGCCGCTGGCTCTGCTGGCCCGCTGCGAGTGGCGCACGCGCACGGGGGCCGAGCGTTTCCAGTTGGGGCCGGCGCGTCCGCCGCGTCTGCTCAAAAAGCAATTCCAGGCGCAGGGCGTTCCGGCGTGGGCCCGCGAGGGGCCTTTGCTGTGGTCTGGAAACGC
>Ga0255180_1000694_pt1 | contig 10919 bp, 23 predicted proteins | sample Atl_Colum_RepB_8_FD_189933 | JGI IMG/M metagenome (GOLD analysis project Ga0255180, IMG submission 189933) | Freshwater microbial communities from Altamaha River, Georgia, United States - Atl_Colum_RepB_8d | ecosystem: Environmental > Aquatic > Freshwater > River | place: USA: Georgia... | reverse complement strand
GGCGGTTGTTTATTCCAATCTTTTTGCTCGTGACCACCCTTTTTGCCTCCGCCTCGCTTCTGCTCGTGCTTATCAGAAAATCCTAATCCAATCCCATACGGCGGGTCCACAATCGCCAATTCAAAATACTTATCAGGGTAATTCCGCATCGCCTCGAGGCAGTCCATATTAAACACTTCCGATTTCATACCAGCCCCGCAATATAAAGCCCAACCGCGGCACCCGATGCAGCCCCCGCGGAATAAATTAGTTTTTCCACCTGCGAACCGAATGCAGCCCGTTTCACATTGAACGTCCACACGTAGCTAATTAAACCCGCAACCGCGATGGATGACGCAATTTGTTTGTGGGCGAGTAGTATCGTGTTGAGCGAAACCAACAAGACCTGGACGAATGCGGTGGAGAAAAGTATCGCGCGTGGATGCGGTGTTATTTGACGGCTAGCCATGAATAGGTCGACTTCTGTTTCTACGCGATTTGCGTTAAACATACCATCCTTACTAAACGCCCACCAAGCACACGGCTTGCCATCGCGTTGAGCAATAAAGGCACTTACTGGATAGTCTTTATGAATTTCGTTCATTTTAATCTTCACCACCTTCCGCCCATCCCGAGTCACTACGGGTTTACCATTCAACGCCTGCTCTAAATTAAACGGTTTCATTTTGTTTGATGGTTTTTAGGTTTGTTGATGCGACAAAAAGTGTATTCAATGTGATTTTTAATTCCTCTACAAAAGGCGTTTCAATCGCGTCTGAATCAATCACTTCGCCCGCTGAAAATGTCATATAATTACCGTCAATATCTTGAACGGTTATTAATTTGATTTTATTCGGTGCTTTCATTTTTTATTATATCGTTTATTATTTTACCATGAATTTCGGTTGTTATCCATTCTTTTGCCATAAATGTAAAATTACTACCGCCATCTATGCTACTTGACCTTTGTATTTCAACCTCGCCAATTGCTACGACCGTAATCAAAACGCCCGTTTCGTCCTCGATAATTACAACCGTCTCTTTCATCTCAACAAATTTACCGCGTCCTCCTCCGAACGCACTATACCCGAATGACCTCCCGCCGAATCGACCACGTCGATAAAATTTAACTGCTCCGTTGTCGGTCTGCCCGTCGGGGTTTTAACCTCCAATGCGACAAAAACCGCGATTTTTTGTCCGATGTGATGTGGGGTTATTTCAATCGTTTTCCATCCGATTAGATCGGAGCTTCCGACACAAAGTCCGTATCGAACCTTGGCCGTTTTATCAAATCCCGTATTGTTTCGGAATAATCGCACACCTGGGACACGCGAGGCGGCGAGCATGATTTTGTGTTGTATGTTAGTTTCGTTTGTCATTTTTTCGGTTTCTTATAAATTACAATTCCCCATTTAAGCCAAGCCAATACCACGATGCCTTTTCCAAATGTATCTGGGTAGGATTGTTTGTGGTAATAAATTGACGGCAAAAACTCGATGATATTTTCAAATGTTTTAAATAAGATTTTCATTGCTCACCTCCTCCGTAGGTTTCGTTGTAGTATCGTTCAACTTGTGAATAAGTTGTTCTAACATCTAAATCTAATGCTTTATCTAAACATTGTTTTGCAAATTGAATCATTCTTTCCTTCTCCATTTCTTTGGCTTGTTCTAATTTTTCGGTCAATACAAAAGATTGCATTTTAATAATGTAATTTTCTTCGTCTTTTACATCAGCAAAATCATATTCTTTAAATTGCTCAACCAACCACTCCACAGTCATTCGTTGTTTTTTATTGGTAATTTGTTTTGATTTAAGCAATTCTACCACTTCAATCATGTCTTTTGGCTCTAATTCGTCCATCATGTCAATGATTGCTTTCTTGTCGTGTATTGGTGCGTTTTTGAATTTATCGTTGTTCATTGCTCACCTCCTCCGTAGGTTAATGGAACCTCAATTACTTGAACTCCGCAATGGTCTGCGTTGTCCCATAAAGTTGAATCATCACAATTTAGAATCTCTAATAAATGTCTTGCTTCTTCTTCCGTTGTTTCTTTAGTATTGTAGATGATGAGAGTTCTTTTTGTGGTGATTGGTGCTAAATTCATAATATGTTTCTTAATCATTGATTCATGAAATTTTTCTGGGTAATTTTTAAGGTAATCTCTAATTGCCTCAGCAGTGTTTAGCACTTGTTCTTCGGTGTATAGTTTCATTTGTTACCTCCTTGTATTTTATCACGCATCCATTTTGCGCCTGCCTCAAATTCATTGTCAAAACCCGAGTAATTAATTGCCTGTTTATGTACCTCCTCATCACTTGGCAGTTCAATGGGGGTATAATACCTAGGGGTATAATACCTATGCAAAAAATCATCTACAGTTCTTGTTGCACCAATTAATCCAATTAACATATGCTTGACTTGTTCTTCAGTGTATAGTTTCATACTTTGTTTATTGTTGCTCATTGTTTTTAGATTAAAGGCCAAATAGTTATTTTACAGTCATTTAATAGCTTTTCACAGCGATCGTAATCATGATACTTTTGCTTGTATATTACTTTTGTTATACCTGCTTGTATAATCAGCTTACAGCACTCAAAGCATGGCGACAGTGTTGTATACAAAGTTGATCCGTCCGCGGAGCTCGTAAACCTAGCGCACTTAGCAATTGCATTACTTTCTGCGTGCAATACCTCGGGCAGGGTAACGTCCTGGCTTTCACAGTCGTTACAAAAGCCCGAAGGCGTGCCATTATAGCCAATAGCAATTACATTGCCGTCTTTGACTAAAATGGCGCCTACTTGAGCGCGCTTGCATTTGCTCTGCTGAGCGACTACAGATGCTAGGTCCATGTAGAATTGATCTTTACTCATTGGTTTCCTTCGTAGGTTTCTTTGTAGTATTGTTCGGCTAATTTGTCCGCAACCTTATCGTATTTACCATCACCTGCTTTCCACGCATTTATAATTCTTTCCTTCTCCATTTCTTTGAATTCTCTATATGCTCGAAGATTTTTATAATCTCGTGTTATTAATAAACCTTGATTTGCTAATTTTTCAAATGCAATGTCCACTGCCGTTTCTTGTTTATCGTTGCTCATTTTTTTTATGTATCGGGTTTTTGCAATTCCCTTTGTGGGTTAAACTTCTACTTCTGTCGTAGTACGATACTAAATACTCGCAACTATCAATTTCGATAATTTCCAATGGTTTATCGCCAGTTGATATTATTGTTTGAGTTATCTGTTTCGTCACTGTTGGCTCCGTACACCCCGCGATCATTCCGACCGCCAAGGTGAATAAAATTATTTTTTTCATCGTTTTTTATCAATTACATGTTTTACGCCCGATTCACTCATCCCCATGCGACGGGCAATTTCGCGATGGGTCTTTCTCAAATCATACCGCAATATCAAAATCGCGTATTGTTTTGGCGTGTAGCCTTGGAGGTTTAGTTTCATGCGACTAACATTACATCGCCATCGTTTAAATCGTTAGACACCAAAACCCGAACGCCATAAATCATTCGAATTTTGCTAATCGTTCCGCACGACCAAGTATCGCCCGACAAAAAATCGTGCGTCTTTTGGTTAATCAATACGCCTTTTGGCTTTTTGCCGGTTTTCGCTTCGTAGCTATTGACCGTGTCAAATATTTTTTTCTCTATGTTTTCCATGCTATTTAATCGTCACCATATTACTCTCCCGACTCATCAAAACGCCTTTAACCGGCGCAACCAATCGAGCCCTTTCAATCAAACTATCAACACTCGGCTCCCCGCTGTACGCAACCCAAATCGAGCCGTCACCAACGTGTCCAGCATCTATTATCTCGCCCGTTGTTTTCGGTGCGTATCTAGCCTCCTGTGCATCGTACCTAAACCGAGCCCATCCCGTTTTGTAACCCCGTTTCCGTGCAATTGCCACCCATTCATCAAATGTTTTACGACCCCATAACTCGCGCTTGGCTGCCTCCTTGGCTTGCTCCGCTTCCTCAACTGGAACCAATTCGCCTGCAACCTTAACCACTTCGCGCGGTTTTGGCGGTGGGACAGCTCCACATTCAGGGCACTCGGTTCGCGCTGATTCGTACACGGCATAGCACTTCAAACACTGCCGAATTTCCGACGGCGTTCGTTTTTTCTCAGTTCCTTCCTCCAAACTCCACTCACGATGCTGGGTAATCAGTCCATGTCGGTGACAGTTGCCTGCATGATCTAGCAATAACGCGCGGGTTTTACCTGGGTGTTTTCGTAATACGCGCCCCATCTGCTGAATATACAGCGATAACGATTTGGTCGGCCGTAACGATATACCGACCTCGATGGCTGGAACGTCCGTACCCTCCGAAATAATATCGCATGAGCATAACACCTGAACCGACCCGTCCGCAAGTCCTTGAATCATTCTATCACGTTCGGCCTTATCCGTGTTTCCATCAACCGAAACCGCCCGATACCCTTGAAATCGAAATTCCTCGGCGACCTGCTCGGCATGCTTAACCGACACGCAAAAAACTACGCAGGGTTGACCCGCTGCGAGTTTGGTATATTCAGCCACGGCAGATCCAGTAACGGACGGTTTACCGACCGCCTCCTCCAGTGCCGAGCGAACGTAATCGCCCGCAACCGACCTCACGCCCTTCAAATCGATTCCAACGGCTGGGGCGTACGTGACGGGCGGAGTAAGCGACCCGAACTGAATCAGCTCGTAAATTTGCGGACCTTGCACCATTTCGTCGAAACAATCAGCAAGGCCCTTGCCGTCCAATCGGCACGGGGTAGCCGTCACGCCCAATAGATACGCATCGGGATGGCGCGATATCACTTCTTGGTACGTTGCAGACGGTGTGTGATGGCATTCGTCCACGATAATTAGATTGAACGGGTCTGTTTTACGATTCCGAAGCGTTGCAACCATAGCAACCTGCACGGGCCATTGGTCGTCCTGCGTGTGTTCGGTCGAAATATAACCGTGCGGAATACCAAACGCCGACAATTTTTGCCCGGTCTGTTTCAGTAACTCGACCCGATGCACGAGAATTAACACGCGTCGATTCCGTTTGATGGCGTTTAGTGCTATGTGGCTCATGATGACGGTTTTTCCTCCTGATGTTGGTAGAACGTATAAAACGCGTTTAACTCGGCTGAATGCCTCGCGTATTTGCGTCACCCCCTGGAGTTGATACGGGTATAAATTCATTTTCGATTGATTCAATAATTACGTTAATATGGCGCGCGAATGCTTTATTGGTCGCCATGTATTCACTGGCTCGCTCGCACGCGTTCATCATGGTCGTGTGGTCGCGGTGGCCCAATTTGATACCAACAGACCGAAACGTGTGGCCGTAAACTTTGCACGCGATGTGAGCTGCGGCCATTCGAGCCACGACGCGTTCGGTTTGGCGGTTTTTCTCGGTTAGTTCAGTGTAGCCAATTTTAAAGAACTCGCATACCTTCAATAGAATGCCGTCGATTGACATGGGAACTAATCGGTCCAAATCAGGTTTATAGTTCACCAGCAATCGGAGCCGCATAATTTCGCGTTCTTGATCGCGGATCATCTGCCTAAGTCGTGAAATTTCTTTTTGCAGGTATGGTGTAGTTTGGGATTCAAATGACATAAGTCGGTTTGATATATTTTGAATAATGTGGTGAAAAGTTCTGCGGCTTGAACCGCATGGATGTAATGTTCGGCGCGTGATATGGCTTCAAAACGGGCGATAATCTGCCCGTGTTCGTAAACCCTGAATTCCTGCTGCCCGTTGACGTTGGCGACGCGGATGATCATAACGTTAGGGGCATAATCATTGCGTGTTGGATGTGCAGTTCGTCGATGTTGTTGCAAATCGTCACAGCCTTGTTCCCGCCGCCAAACACGAAACACGGCGCAACGTCGAAATCCATCACGGAAAAAAGTTGCTTTAATTGTTTCTCGCTTAATTTAATCGACCGCGTATCCTCAAACGAATACTTCAGTGCCGATTCGAAATTGGGCGACACTACGTCGGGCGAGTACTGGAATTCCGAACGGCTCGACCCGTTAAACGCTTGGATACAGTCGGCCTCAAAATGAACCTGCTCGAACGCCCAGAGCTGCTTTAATAGGTCGTAGTGAAATGTCTTGCCTTCAATCAGTTTGCATTCGTCCGCGTCGATGTCGTGGAAATCCTGCAATGATTGTTTAACGATGCAGATTTCGTTTGAGGCGTATACGTAGCCGTTTAAAATTTTGGCGTAACGGAGCGATTCGCGTGTGTCGTCTGTTGAAAGAATTTTGAACAGTGGCGTTTTAAATCCGCCGATTTTCTTGTTGTTTTTCATGTAGTGTGGTGTTATTTTTTTGGGGTGTTTTGTTCCTTTTTCTTTGCCCTGAATCGTCTCATTCCCGCGTTTTTCTGCTCCCTTCGCTTGGCTTGTTTTGCCTCAAACTCTGCCAACTTGCCCTTCAAATACAGCTTGTCTACGTTTAAACCGTCTATTTCGTTTTTAAGGCCCTCAATGCGATTAACCAACTCGCTGCAATTTTTCGCCATGGTTAATTTTTCGTCCTGCAATTTGGCTACCTCCGCATAGTGCATGTTATTTTCGTTGACGCGGTTAATTTTCAGCAAATTCAATTCGTCCTTAATTAAACCGTATTCCTTGGCGGCTTTATTCGCCCTAATAAACTCCGCATGCCCATTTCGCCTCGCATTCTCCAAACTCACCTCAGCCAATCTCCACGCCCAAAATGCCGCTACGTTCGTAACCGTCAAAACAATACATGCCAAAATCACGACCTTAACGCCTCCCCGCGATACATACGGTTTAATTCTGTTCGTTGGTGCTGAATGGTTTCGTTAAAACCTGCAATGAATTGATCGCGCTCAAATTGATAGGGCTGAGCTTCTTGGGTCGGTGTGCTGCGCATTGATTTGCGCAACACGTGCCCGCCGTACATCACCGCAATGGTGACGGGCGTGGCGATGAGTAAATAGATTATATCTAACATGGTATTATGAAATTAAACGGTTATACGCCTGCTCTAATCGAGCCTCACAATAAATAACAGCCATTTTGTGCATTTTAGAATTGGCGTTGTTAAAATCCTCAAAAATTTCATCCTGCACCGTAGTGGCTTGAATCGGCTGATCGTTCACAATCCCCGAAATAACATAATGCCCAGCGTTTCCGCTTTTGCAAATAGTTACGTTTTTGATAGTGTGGTGTTGTTTCATGGGTTCAAATATACCCACGCTATCCACATACGCAACACTATTGATATTTTTTTGACATTTCTATGACAATTAACGCCAACGGACTTTGTCCCGCTCGTGGTAATTATATAGCTCTTCTAACATGGCAACGTACTGCGCAGTGTTCACACATTTAACCAGTGCGCGCGGTTGCATGCCGATTTTACGCATCATTCGCTCATGGTCGTATTCTCCCGTCCGATAAATTCGGATCATGGCGATAATAAATGAACCCGTGTAGGCCAAATCCGTATAATTCCGAATGGCCGACAAATACGATAGGACTTTCTCCGCCTCGGCTTGGTTTCGTACGTTTATGCGTCCCTCTTCAATATCGGCTCGGTCACGCTTGCCGGTTGTGCTTAATAACATAATGAGCGACGTGAGCGGGACAAACGGGTATTTATTTATGAATCGGCTCAACACGTCGTATCCTGGTTGTTTCTTGACGGTCCAAAATGTGACGTAATCGAGTAACGACCAATTTTTTCGGCCTGCGTTCAAATCGCTTATGTCGGTTTCGGTGATTCCGTCACCCACAATATAATAAACAGGAACGCCCAAACGCCTCGATGCCTCCAATCTGTGTTGGCCGTCAATAACTCGCATGTCGTGATCCACGATAATCGGGTTCACATGCAGCAAATTGTTGGCCTCGATTCGGTCCATCAGTTTCTTTACGTGTCGTTCGTTCACCTCCCGATTCGCGTCAAACAGTTTGAATTGATTGTAGTTATTTGTCGATTCCATCCAAATACTGATTAATTCGGTCCACATATTTCAGCGCGGTGGGTTTCGATTTTTTCCAACGCGAAATATAAAACTGACGCAACCCCAAGTCGCGACATACTTTTGCCATCGACACGTTTTTATCGCGTGCCTTCTGTTCGATTAATTGGATAGCGTCCATCGTCTGCCGTCATCGGTTCGTTGAACTTTGGCGTGCCGGCTTGTTTTGGACAATTTGCGCCGTCTGTAATACAACACCCCGTTCCATTTCGTTTGATACAGAATCATGCTGCCACGCTTCAATCTACGCGCGACAATTCCAGTGGGTTGGTAAAAATTTTTATCCATATTGCAAAAATATACACAATAGAGTTATATATTTGCCAACGTTATGAACGAATTAACCACACTAAACACCACAGATTTTGACGGCCAACTGCTGGTCATTGTCGAACAAAGCAACATCGAACCGACCAAGGGTCAACAAATGATGCAACTTTTTGTACCGTATTTCAAACGTATGGACGAGGTAGAGCGTAAAATCAGCGTACTACCAACCGAAAACCCATCAAAGGAGGACGTTGCAATGGCCAAGGCGATACGCAAGGCCCTGCGAGATAATCGTTTGGAGGCGGAACGGTTAAAAAAACAAGGTAAAGAAACCGTAATTATTGAGGGCCGATTGTACGACAATTTGTACAACATCATCGACAATTCCAGCAAGCCCCTAGAGAAACGCTGCGAGGCAATCGAAAAATGGCACGAAATTCAAGAGGCTGCCCGAATCGAGGCGGTCTACCAAACCCGCAAAACCCTATGTGATGAAATCGGGGCCGACACAGTATTCACAAACATTCGAGCCATGTCGGACGAACAATTCGACGCGTATGTCGCCCAGGTTCAAGCCGCCAACGCTGCCCTAATTGAGGCCGAACGAATCGAGGCTGAACGAATCGCCGCCGAGGAACGCAAATTGGACGAGCGCATGAAAACGCGGTTGAAATATTTGGCCGCCAACGATATTGACGGATCACTGCTGCAGGTTCGTGAAATCAGCGACGAACAGTTTGACGCGTTCTGTGCCCGTCAAATAGAAACGCGCCGTCAAGCCGAAGAGGCAAAACAACAAGCGATTGAGGCCGCCAAAAAGGCCGAAGCGGAACGGGCCGAAATGCAGCGTATTCAGGCGGAGGAGCGAGCCAAACACGAGGCCGAGCGAGCCGAAGCCGCCAAGGTTGCCGAGGCTGCACGAGCCGAAGCCGAAAAGGCCCGCGCTGAATTGGCCAAGGCCGAACAAGAAAAACGCGAAGAGGCTGCACGATTGGAGGCCGCCGCACTCGCGCCGGATAAGGAAAAACTAGCGTTTTTAGTAACACAGATTGCGGGCATCAATATTCCCGAGCTTGCAACACCCCAAGCCGCTCGAATCACTGCGGGTGTTAAAACGTTGCTGGGTAAAGTTAGGGCGTATATCGAACAGGAGGCGGATAAGTTATGACCACCAACACCGAATACCACGCATCGCCCCGCCTGTCAAAATCCAAATTAGATTTAATCGACAAGGCACCCGCGCTGTATAAATACCGCATTATTGACGGCAACAAACGACCCGAAACGCCCGCACTCGCTGCGGGCACTGCGGTCCACATGTTTTGTTTCGAACCACACCTACTGCCGTCGACCTATTGGGTTTTTGACGACGCGGCCAAGGTTGCCGAAATTGGCGGAGCAAAACCGCGCAATACATCAGCCTATCAACTTTGGAAGGCCGAACAACTCCAAGCCAACGCGGGTAAAATTGCACTGGATCCCGACGACCTGCAAACTTATCAGGGCATGCAGCGTTCGTTCCAGTCGCATCCAATCATCGCGGAACACCTAGCACAGCCCCACACGACCGAAACGGTCCTATATGGCACGATTCTAGGCGTTGATGTTCAATGCAAACTCGACTTTGTTACCGGGCACAACATCATCGACCTAAAAACAACGGAGGACGCAACCGAATACGCCGTCACGCGATCAATTAAGAAATACCGCTATGACGTGCAGGATGCGCTCTACGCTGAAATCTACCGTCAAAACTTCGGTACGTGGCCCCGTTTTATTTTCGCCTTCGTGGAAAAAACTGCCCCGTATCTGTGCGAACTGTACGAGCTGTCGGAATTTGACCGGGAGCAAGCCCACGAAAAATACCGCGATAACATCCGCACGTATATTGACTGCATGCAAACGGGCGATTGGTACGGAATCACCAAAACACGCGAAATAAACGAGATATGTTTATAGAACTAACCACCGCAGGCCGATACCCAAAACGCGAGCTTGTTAATCTGAACCGTGTCGCGTTGATCAAGCCAGACCGAAACAGCAAGGGCGAGGAATAACAAACATTGACGGCCGTCTGTATCGTATAACCTACACCAAACTCATAAAATTATTGAAAAATGAAAACACATTGGAAAAAACTGACCAACCCTGATTACATCGGGGCGTATGCTCTCAACCCGGGCGAGGACCTAATTGTACAAATTGATCGCGTCGAACACGTTCAGATTACTGGCGTTGATGGCAAAAAAGACGAATCGAACGTGGCCTACCTAATCGGACACAAACCGTTTATCCTAAACGCTACTAATCAGAAATCAATCGAGAAGGCTCTCGGGTCCCCGTACATCGAAGATTGGGCAGGTCGATACATTCAGCTGTATTCAGCCCGCGTCAAGGCATTCGGTGACGTGGTAGACGCTTTACGGGTCCGCCTACAAGCCCCCGAACCACCAAAGAAAACCAAACCCGCACTGACACCCGAGCACCCGAAATGGACCAGCGCGAAGGCTGCAATCTTGGGCGGTTCAACAACTATAGAATCAATACGGACGCATTACGTCCTATCGCCCGAAAATGAGGCGTTAATTTTAACCGAATAACATATATTTGGAACGTGATAACCATAAGCGCACCAGCCGAATACG
>Ga0255180_1000688_pt1 | contig 10944 bp, 8 predicted proteins | sample Atl_Colum_RepB_8_FD_189933 | JGI IMG/M metagenome (GOLD analysis project Ga0255180, IMG submission 189933) | Freshwater microbial communities from Altamaha River, Georgia, United States - Atl_Colum_RepB_8d | ecosystem: Environmental > Aquatic > Freshwater > River | place: USA: Georgia | collected... | reverse complement strand
TTGCCCAATGCCCGCGTCTAAAGACTGGCTCTGCGCCCCGACCATCACGCTCCAACGCACTCGCCAATCGCTAAGCGATCAAGAGCACAGCGAAATCTTAGAGATTCTCCTGCCGGGTAGCCCGGCTCATCAGCGAATACTCGATTTAAGGAGCGCTGTTTTTGGGGGCGCAAGGGCCAATCTCAGCGAAAACCAATCGGTTGGCCATTGGGCCTTAAGGCTCGCCGGCGTAACGGAAAAACCCGCGATAATTCCCGCTGTATTTTCGCCAGCCAACGAGAACCTCCTGCCGAGATTTGAGTCTGTTCACGCACAGACCCGCTCGCTGGTTGATGCAATTCATCGCGGAGAGTTTCGCTCAACGAGCGGCAAGCAGATTCGTCAGATTATTCATCTCGGGATCGGCGGCTCCGATCTCGGACCGCAGCTGCTCATTAAAGCCCTCGACAAGTTGCCGCTGCAGCCTAAGATTGCGACCCATTTTTTGTCGAATCTTGATTACCACGCTGTTGACCATTGCCTCGCAACACTCGACCCGACAGAAACTATCGTCATCATTGCGAGCAAATCCTTCTCGACCGAAGAAACAATGGTCAACGCCTCTCACCTGATGCAGTGGATGGAAAAAGCAGCGATTCCAACGCCTGAACGCAATCTCATTGCGGTCACCTCAGAGGTGATTCGTGCACGCGAGTGGAGAATTCCGCAAGCACAAATCCTCTGGTTTGATCAGAGTATTGGGGGGCGCTACTCGCTCTGGGGGCCGGTCTCGATCACCGCTCGCCTCGCCCTTGGCAATGCCTGTATCGATGAATTTCTGTCCGGTGGTGTTGCAATGGACGCGCATTTTCTCAGCCAGCCGCTTAGCGAGAATATGCCGGCGGTTCTGGCTGCGACCGATTTTTACAACCTTCGTACACGCGGTCTACCCACCCTGATGGTGTCGGCTTACGATTCCCGACTGGGTCTACTCGTTCCCTATCTGAAACAACTCTGGATGGAATCCCTCGGTAAGCATATCGACACCGCAGGCCAGCCCATAGACGGGCCTGCCTGCCCAATCCTCTGGGGTGATATCGGTACCAATGCGCAGCATGCGTTCTTCCAGCTGCTTCACCAGGGCGCTCATGGCGTGGCAGTTGACCTCGTTGGGATTCTCAGACCTGAGCATCAGGCCTATACCAGCCATCAGGCCCTGCTCGCCAACCTAATCGCACAATCTCAGGCTCTCTCCACTGGGCACCCTCACGACGATGCCCAGAAGACCTGCTGGGGTGGGCACCCACTCAATCTTTTTATGCTGGATCGATGTGATGCAGTCTCCTTGGGCGCACTGATTGCGCTCTGGGAGCATCGCGTACTTTGCCTCGCTGCGATTAACCAGATTAATCCGTTTGACCAGTGGGGAGTGGCCTTAGGCAAATCCATTGCACGATCGGTCACTAGCGCCTTGAATCAAGATTCCGCCCCGACGGGCAGTGGGTCCATTGGCCTTGACTCAGCAAGTATCGCGATGATTCAGTGGATCAACAGCCGGGTCAGTCCGCCCCGCTAAGGCCACACACCACCGGCCAAAAAAATGGCCACAATCCACAATTGCATTATTCAAGGAATTTACTGTCTCGAAAGAGTAGGATTAAGATCGGTGTTGCACAGCAGGAAACACATCGCGGGTGTAGTTCAATGGCAGAACGAAAGCTTCCCAAGCTTTAGACGAGGGTTCGATCCCCTTCACCCGCTCCAGATTGATGAATCGCTATGATGGATAACCAATTCCCAGAGCTCCCCTGATGTCAATGACACATCACTTTGACTACACCTTGCAAAATGCGCAGGGCGGAACCTGTATCGCCCAGGCCTGGGCGAAGGTTGAGCCGCCGCTGCCGGCCTCGGAAAAGTATCGAATTCAGCAATCGATTAAACAGGCCCTCGCTGCAAAGAATGCCGTCCTGATCGCGCATTACTATGTTGACGGGGATATTCAAGACCTTGCTATTGAAACGGGTGGCTGCGTTGCTGACTCTCTCGAAATGGCGCGATTTGGTCGGGATCACCGGGCGGACAATCTGATCGTCGCTGGAGTCCGCTTCATGGGCGAGACCGCCAAGATTCTGAGCCCGGAAAAACGAATCTTTATGCCCGATCTAGAGGCGACCTGTTCGCTTGATCTCGGCTGCCCTGCAGAGGCCTTCTCGGCGTTTTGTGATAGTCACCCCGACAGAACCGTCGTTGTTTACGCCAATACCAGTGCTGCTGTAAAGGCCCGCGCCGACTGGATGGTCACAAGCGCATGCGCACTCGCAATCGTCAGCCACCTAAAAGACCAGGGCAAGAAAATCCTATGGGCACCTGATCGGCATCTCGGTCGATACATCCAAGATCAAACAGGCGCCGATATGATCATGTGGAACGGAGACTGCATTGTTCACAACGAGTTCAAGGGCGAGGAACTCTCAATGCTCAAGAGACTCTATCCCGGCGCCCAGGTCTTGGTCCACCCCGAGTCACCAGAGAGTGTGGTGGCCCATGCAGACTTAGTGGGGTCGACCTCTGCACTCCTCAATGCTGTCATTCACGGTGATGCCACGCAGTATATCGTTGCAACCGACAAAGGTTTATTCCATCGAATGCAGCAGCTCGCCCCCAGCAAGCAAATCATCGAGGCCCCCACTGCGGGAGAGAGTGCGACATGTAAGAGCTGTGCACACTGCCCCTGGATGGCGATGAACAGCCTAAACGGTCTTCTTCACTGTCTCGAGAACCAGACCGGAGAAATTCTGGTGCCGGCCTCTATTCGTGAGCAGGCCTACCGCTGCATCGACCGAATGCTGAGCTTTTCGCGCCAGACTGGGGCTGGAACCGCGCATGGGCTTGTTCCCAACCTTGGCGCCGCTTAGACCTCAAATATCCCCAGCCAATGCTTGATCGCAACGAGACTCTGCAAGAGGCCCGCGATAGAAACATCCGAGATGCGCTCTCTGAAGATATTGGCCGGACGGATTGGACATCGCTGCTTATTCCAGTCACAACCCAGGTGTCCGCGGAACTGCGTGTCCGGGAGTCTGCTGTTTTATGTGGAACTGATTGGTTTGAAGGCTGCATCCGGGCCATCGATCCTCAAGCAACCCACCATTGGCAGTATGCGGAGGGTGAGCGGATGATGCCGAACACCACTGTCTGCGAGATTAAAGCCAACGGTCGGGCACTGCTTACCGCCGAGCGGTCTGCCATGAACTTTCTGCAGTTATTGTCTGCAGTCGCCACAACCACACGACGCTATGTTGATGAAATCGCTGGGCTCAGTCCAAATCCACGGGGTTGTCAGATCTTGGACACACGAAAAACGATGCCTGGCCTGCGTCGGGCGCAGAAATATGCAGTCTCCGTGGGCGGCGGAATCAATCAGCGGCTTGCGCTCTGGGATGGAATTCTCATCAAGGAAAATCATATCCTCGCGGCTGGCGGAATCGCCCAGGCGCTAAAGGCTGCCCAAGCGCTGGAGGCAGAGGTACCGATTCAAATCGAAGTTGAGAATCTACTGGAATTACAAGAAGCGCTACGTGCCGGGGCGAAAAGCATTCTTCTCGATAATTTCACAACCGAGACAATGTCCGAGGCGGTCGCAATCAACCAAGGCGCCGCGGTGCTCGAGGCCTCCGGGGGAATTACGCTGAGTACGCTGCGCGATGTTGCTACAACAGGTGTTGATCGAATTTCGATCGGTAGCCTCACCAAAGATATTCAGGCGGTTGATTATTCGCTGCGCGTTACCGCCCGAAGTGGCGAGAGTATGGTCGGCTGAGACTGCGGCCAGGTCTGCGGATAATCCCTGCTGAAATGCAGACCCCGGCTTTCTTTGCGCTCAAGTGCCGATTGCACAATTAACTCCGCGCAGACCAGCAGGTTACGGAGTTCAAGCAGATCACTCGTTACGCGGAAGTTAGAGTAGTACTCCTGAACCTCTGACTTTAATAATTCAATTCGATGAAGTGCGCGCTCTAGACGACGCGTTGTTCGAACAATGCCTACATAGTTCCACATGAGCAATCGAAGTTCATCCCAATTGTGGGCAATCACAACCCGCTCATCAGCATTTTCTACCTGGCTATCATCCCAAGCTGGTATCGCAACGGTCTCAAGATGCGGCGCACAGAGAATCTGTTCGGCTGCGCTTGTGCCAATTACAACGCACTCCAGCAGTGAATTGCTCGCCAGCCGATTTGCCCCATGAAGCCCCGTATAGGCGGTCTCACCGACCGCATATAAACCCCTCAGATCAGTCTGGCCGTAACGGTCTGTCACAACACCGCCGCAGGTATAGTGGGCGGCCGGTACGACAGGGATTGGTTCTCGCGCAATATCAATACCAAGAACCTTGCAGCGGTTGTACACCGTTGGGAAATGTGAGCGAAGAAACTCTTCGCCCAGATGGGTTGCATCGAGATGCACGAAATCAATGCCATGCTTTTTCATCTCAAAATCAATTGCCCGCGCAACGATATCTCGTGGCGCCAATTCGCCACGGGCATCATGGTCCCGCATCAACCGTGCCTGCCCGGGTGGAGCGCCAGGAATCTTCAACTGAGCCCCCTCGCCGCGGAGTGCCTCTGTGATGAGAAAAGTCCGATCTTGGGGGTGATAGAGGCAGGTAGGATGGAACTGAATAAATTCCATATTGCCGACCCGACATCCTGCCCGCCAGGCCATGGCAATTCCGTCGCCCGTTGAGGTGTCGGGATTACTGGTATACCGATACACCTTTCCAACGCCGCCACAGGCCAACACCACTGCACTGGCTGCAATGGATTCCACCCGCTGACGATCAATATCTAAGACATAGACGCCGTGGCATCGGTCAACTGGCCCTGTCTTACATTGTCGGTTGGTGACGAGATCAAGCGCGATCCAATGCTCATGGATCTTGATTCTTGGGTGACTCTGGCAACGCGCCAGCATGGCCTCATGGATGGCCTTGCCCGTTGCATCGGCAGCATGCGCGATCCGCCTGACCGAATGTCCCCCTTCTCGCGTGAGGTGGAGCCCGAGAGGGCCCTCGGGATCAGGGGAGAAGGGCACTCCGACCTCGACCAACCATTGGACAGCCGATTTGCTTTTCTCAGAAATCCAACGCGCAATCTCGGGGTCGACCAGGCCTGCACCGGCCTTTAACGTATCGTCCACATGCTGGTCAACGCTATCGGCGATATCCAAGACACCGACGATACCTCCCTGGGCCCAAGCCGTGGCCGAGTCCGTTCGCGCGCGCTTGGCCAGGACCACCACATCGCGATCGTGGGCGAGCTTGAGCGCGACCGTAAGCCCCGCCAGGCCCGCCCCAATCACAACGACCGGTGAATTCATTTTCTCTCCGGAATAAAAAAGCCCAGGCGAACCTGGGCTTTGATCGGTAACGCCCTCTGGATGAAGGAATTACTTCTTCTTGTTTACCGAATCTTTAAATGCCTTGCCTGCGGTGAACTTTACAGTACGTGCGGCTGCAATTTTGATGGCTTCGCCAGTACGCGGATTACGGCCGGTACGGGCTGCACGCTTGCCAGAACCAAAGGTTCCAAAGCCTACAAGCTGTACTGAATCGCCCTTGGTTACTGCTTTAATAATCGTAGCGATCGTCGCGTTCAACACTTCATCAACTGATGCTTTTGATGAATCGGTAGCGCTTGCGACTGCTTCAACGAGTTCTGCTTTATTCATGGTGGTTGTCTACTCATTCAAAATTGTTGTAACGAAACGTAAGTTTAGCAGGTGTCCGGCGCGTAAAAGGGAGCGATACTTAAACTTTTTCAGCACCCAAGCCCTAGGGGATTCCCACCCGCGAGGGCGAACAATAGCAAAAAAGATCATTCAATGGACGCATCCGCACCCCGTCATATTCGAAGTTTTGTAATGCGAAGTGGGCACATGACCGAATCGCAGCGCAATACAAGAGCACGTTCTCTATCCACGTGGGGGATCGCATATTCGACCGAAACAATTGATTTTAAAGAAATTTTTGGTCGCCCCGGGCCGCAGATTCTTGAGATTGGTTTCGGTATGGGAGAGACGACCGCCGAGATGGCCCGATCGCATCCAGAGTGGAACCTGATTGGTGCGGAAGTCTATCGGGCCGGTGTCGGCGCCCTACTCTCCCGGATTGAAAAACTAGGCCTGACCAATATCCGAATCATCGAGCACGACGTCGTCGAAATCCTGACCCATATGATTGCCGATGAATCACTGGATGCGGTTCATATCTATTTTCCTGATCCGTGGCCTAAAAAAAGACACCATAAAAGACGCCTGATTCAACCCGCTTTTATCCGATTGCTACTGCGGAAATTAAAGGAAGGCGCCATTGTTCACACGGCTACGGACTGGCCCGATTATGCCCAACAGATGCTAGAGGTGTTAACGGCCGAATCCGCCCTCGCTAATCTGGCAGGGTCAGGCTTTTCTGAGAGGCCGGACTGGCGACCACTCACAAAATTTGAATCCCGAGGCCTTCGGCTTGGCAATCCGGTCGCGGATCTGATCTTTAAAAAAACGGGTCAGTAACTCTATTAAAAATAGGCAATCACCAACACCAAAGACCCAAACACAATTCGATAGACGGCAAACCCGTTAAAGCTATGTTGGCTCACCCAACGAATCAGCCAACGAATCACGGCCAGCGCCGTCAGGTAGGCGGCGACCAATCCCACTAAGAACATGGGCACATCCTCAAGGTGCAAGAGTCGCCAATTTTTTAATAAATCATAAGCACCCGCCGCCATCAGCGTGGGCACTGCAAGAAAAAAAGAAAATTCGGTTGCAGACTTTCTGGATAGACCGAAAATCATTCCGCCAATAATTGTTGCTCCTGAGCGACTTGTTCCGGGAATCAATGCAAAGGCCTGCGCGATCCCGAGCCTCAAGGCGTCCCGGTTCGTCATCTGGTCCACCTCCCGCACACGGACATGCTGCGGCCGAATTGCGACCCACCGCTCAACCAATAGAATCACGACCCCCCCAAGAATGAGAACAATCGCCACCGGAATCGGCGCAAATAAGAAGGCTTTAATCCAACCCCCGAATGCAAGCCCGAGGATCGCTGCAGGCATAAATGCAATGGCTAAATGCCGTACAAACTGCCATGAGGGGTCCTGGAAAAGGGCCCGGCGCTGGCCCGGGTGGCGAATCGCGGCAGGAATACGCCCCAGAAACTCCCAGGCTTGGCCCTGGGCAAGACGTTGGAAACGCTCTCGGTAGACCCAAATCACGGCCACCATTGCCCCCGTTTGAATGGCCAGATCAAAGACCTTCGCCCGGGCGTCGTCGAAACCCAGCAGGGCGCCCGCCAGGATTAAGTGACCCGTTGATGACACCGGCAGAAACTCGGTAAGCCCCTCGACCACGCCCATGATTGCGGCCTTAACGAGAATCGGCAGTTCGCGAAGAACTTCAAGCAGCTCAATCATGAGGTAAGCTTTAAATAGGGACAGAAAAGGGATGTCCCATTATGCCCTGTGCCAAACCAGCACGCCACGCGACGGGTTGGCCTGTCGCAAGGCCGCAATGCTAGACTCACAGACCACCCGGAGTAAACATGAATCCCGATTTCCTCAACATAGAAAACGCTCGCTCCAAGATGATCGAGCAACAAATTCGGCCCTGGAATGTCCTGGATCCGAATGTTCTGGATCTGCTGACACGGGTTCAGCGTGAGGCATTTATTCCCAAAAGCCACCGTCACCTCGCGTTTGTCGATATGGAAGTACCTCTCCCAGAGCATCAGGTGATGCTCGCTCCCAAGGTCGAGGCCCGTCTCTTGCAGGAGCTCAACCTCACGCCTACGGACAAGGCACTTGAAATCGGTACCGGTTCTGGATTTATGGCCGCACTGATCGCTAGGCTCGCGGCGAGCGTACTCACGGTCGAGAAAGCACCCGCGCTGGCTGAATTCGCGCAGACCAACCTCAACAACGCCAACATTACCAATGTCGAAATTGTTCAGGCTAACGGATTGCTTGAGAACCCGCGCTGGGCCCATGTTGGTTTTGATGCCATTGCAATTTCGGGTGCCGTAGAAAAAATCCCTGATCACCTAATTGGTTTACTCAATCCTGGGGGCCGACTCGTCGCCATAACAGGACAGGCGCCGGTGATGCAGGCGGTCTTAATTGAGCGGGTGGGAGATGCCCCTGTCAACCAAGGTGTTCGATCCACTGTGCTTTTTGAAACGCTGACCAGACTCCTCGACGATGCCCCGAAGATTTCCCATTTCAAGTTCTAAGACAGCGCTCGCGGTGGGATTGGCCCTCGGATTAGCCCAAGGGTCGGCCAATGTTATGGCCTTCGATCTATCGACAGCGGCCCGAGAAGCCCTGCTCTTTGATTCAAGTTTTTTATCTGCGCGCAAAAAAGCGGAGGCTGACGCCACTCGGTTTGGCCAGGGTCTGGGGCTGCTGCTGCCCTCTGCATCCGCCTCGATATCGCGCTCACGCACAGACTTTGACGCATCGAGTGACGCAAATGCAGCCTCGATTAATGATACCTCTGGCCGTTACGGTAACACCTATGTCGTCACCCTGACCCAACCCCTATTTCGTCTTGACAGAATCGCCAGTTTTAATCAAGAACGTGAACGCGCAAAGGCTGGAGAGGTGAATTCTGCCCAGGCCCGAATTGATGCCCTGCTACGCGTCACCCAATCTTATTTTGATGTCTTGATTGCGCAAGACGGGCTCGCCAGTGTGGATGCAGAACTCAAGGCCATTGGCCAGCAACTGGAATCGGCAAAACGAAATTTCGAGGTCGGCACTGCAACGATTACCGATCAGCAGGAAGCGCAGGCCCGATTCGATCTCGCAACCGCAAAACAAATCGCCTCTAAAAACGATCTCGACGTGAAGCGCGCAAGCCTTGCGCAGCTCGTGGGCAAGCCCCCGCCCCCCGTGTTATCGGGGTTACGGGACTCCATCACGCTTAAAATGCCCGAGCCGCTCGATGTCACGCGCTGGGTGGAGCAGGCGCGCACCGCAAACCTCAAGGTGCAGGCCGCCAACACCACCGCCGAGATTGCAAAAAGCGAAGTGATGCGTGTGGTCTCTGCTGACAACCTACCCTCCATCGACCTGGTCGCGAAAAAAACCCGTGTCGATCCTTACCGATATTCGAGCTCTGCAACCTACGACCGCGCCGATACCGATACCCTCTCAATTGAAATGACGCTCCCCCTCTTTAATGGCGGAATTGCGCTTAATAAAGCGCGGGAAGCCATAGCACTTCGAGATAAATCAGGGTTCGATCTAGAAAATGAGAGGCGGACAGCAGAACAAACCGCACGCACCTCTTTTCTAGGCGTTCTCGCGGGGCTCTCACAGGTCAAGGCGTTTGAAGCGGCAGAGAAATCTAGCCGGCTTGCCTTGGAATCTAATCTGCTGGGTTATGAGGTTGGTGTAAGAATTAACATTGATGTGCTCAATGCGCAGCAACAACTCTTTACGACTCAAAAAGATCTCTCGAAGGCGCGTTATGAGACCCTCATCAATGGGCTTAAGCTAAAAGCATCCGTCGGCGCACTCTCAGAGACTGACATCGACGAGATTAATGGCCTGCTCGTAAAATAGTTGTCAGGAATTCATCAGTTCGGCTGGTCGCACCGCGATGGTGGCGCGCAAACTCTCGCGAGGCCTGGGACCGCTGCTCTAGCGCCTGAGAATCCCCCAAGAGCACGATCCCACGAGTAATCCACTCGCCGTAATTCGACACCTCGCAGCCGGCACCACTTTCTCTGAGTAATCGTGCGATCTGTTGAAAATTAAACATATTCGGGCCAAAAAATACTGGCCTTCCGACCGCGCAGGCCTCAATGGGATTCTGTCCACCGAGCGCAGGAATACTGCCTCCCATCAACACCAAATCCGAAAAACAAAGATAAGCGAACATATCGCCCAGCGAGTCTCCCAACAAGACCTCGATCGCATTGGTGGATCGATCTTGCGTGATCGTATCCAGCGCCTGTCGTCGCAGACTGATCAATCCTGCGTCCGAAATAAGCCGTGCGACACGCTCAAATCGTTGCGGGTGACGCGGAACAATCACTAGAAGATCTCGTGATTCGATCTGCTGCCCAGACCTTGCCCGCTTCCAGGCGCCTAAGATTTCCGCCTCTTCATCATCGCGCGTACTGGCAGCAAGCCAGATCCGTCGGCCCGGAAAAACCGTCCGCCATCGCTCGCCAAGATGCGCTGACTCCTCAGGAATCTCGACATCAAATTTCATGTTTCCCACAACCTCGACCCTCGGGGTCGAATCTCCTATCCGCAGAAAACCCTGTGCGTCAGACTCTGTCTGTGCAGCGATGCCCGTTAACCGCGCAACTGCAGGCCTCGCTAACCATGAGAATTGGGAGAGACGCCGAGCCGATCGCGGTGATAGCCTTGCGTTGATCAGTACTACTGCAATATCGCGCCTCTGGGCCTGGGCCAACAGGTTTGGCCAGAGCTCGGTTTCCATCAAGACACCGAGTGTCGGCGATGCCCACGACAGAAATACGCTATTGGCCCAAGGGAAATCGTAAGGTAAGTAGCGTTGAATAAGCGGGTCACGTCCCGCGCTGTTGGATGACCGCCATCGGGAAAAAATATCTGCCCCGGTCTCGCGGCCGGTGGGCGTCGTGTGGGTGAGTACCACACGAAAATTCTCGCCCTTCTCGAGCCACCGTATTACCAGAGGCATAGCGGCGCGGGTTTCCCCAACCGAGACCGCATGAATCCATAACACCTGACGATTCGGCACTTCCCCGAATGCCACCCCAACCGGCAGTTCCGAGGCTCGCGCGAGCCCCAGAAAACGCTCAGCCCAATGCTGACGGTAAGCGGGCTGACGAAATCCGCGCCACAACAAATGACCAACGAGTAAAGGAAGTGCACCAAACCCCAGAAAGGTGTAGAGCTTTCGTGCGGC
>Ga0255180_1000685_pt1 | contig 10957 bp, 7 predicted proteins | sample Atl_Colum_RepB_8_FD_189933 | JGI IMG/M metagenome (GOLD analysis project Ga0255180, IMG submission 189933) | Freshwater microbial communities from Altamaha River, Georgia, United States - Atl_Colum_RepB_8d | ecosystem: Environmental > Aquatic > Freshwater > River | place: USA: Georgia | collected... | reverse complement strand
CCGCGACGCTGCCTGCCTGGCGACATTCCAAGCCAAGGGCGCACCCGGCGTGCCCCTCATGCAGGTGCGCGGCCAGTGGCGCCTGGGCTTTGACGCCCACTGGCTGGGCCTGGCCCTGCAGACGCGCCAGGCAACCGCCACGCCCTGAGCCGGCTCACAAGCCCAGCCGAGTCGCGTCGCCACGCCCCTGTCGCAGCACCACCGCGTCGTCGCCGCTGAGATCGACGACCGTGGTCGGCTCCATGGGGCAGGCTCCGGCATCGACCACGGCCTGGATCTGTCGCTCGAGCTGCTCGCGGATCTCGTGGGCGTCGTTCATGGGCTGCTCGTCACCGGGCAGGATCAAGGTGGTGGCCAGCAGGGGTTGCCCCATGGCCTCCAGCAGCGCCTGGGTCACGCCATGGTCGGGCACCCGCAGACCGATGGTGCGCCGTGACGGGTGAGAGACCCGCCGAGGCACCTCCTTGGTGGCCTCGAGGATGAAGGTGTAAGGGCCCGGCGTCGCGGCCTTGAGGAGGCGGTACTGGCGGTTGTCGACACGTGCATAGCTGGCCAGCTCCGACAGGTCTCGGCACAGCAGCGTGAGGTGATGTCGCTCATCGACGCCCCGGATGCGGCGCAAGGCGTCCACGGCGGTCTTGTCGTCGAGGTGACAGACCAGGGCGTAACTGGAATCGGTGGGAATGGCGGCCACGCCGCCCTGGGCCAGGATGGCGACAGCCTGACGCAGCAGCCGGACCTGCGGGTGCTCGGGGTGAACTTCGAAGTATTGGGCCATGATGCCCCAAGGGTATCAGGCGGCTCACGCCCGCCCGCTCGACGGGATCAAGCCCGGGCGATGCGGTGCCCCAGGGCTTCCCACACCGGCGTGAGCTGACCGGGCAGGTCCGGCAGCGTACCCAGGTCGGTGTGGCTTTCGGCCGGGTCGTGGAAATCGGACCCGCGCGAGGCCAGCAGGTCGAATTCGATGGCCATGTCCGCGTACTTTCCGTACTCGGACTGGGTGTGGCTGCCCGTGACCACCTCGACGCCACGCCCACCATGCCCCTTGAACTCGGTGAACAGGGCGTATTCCTCGTTGGGGGTGAAGTCGTAGCGCCCGGGGTGGGCGATCACGGCGACCCCGCCGGCATCGGTGATCCAATGGACGGCGTCGGACAGGCGAGCCCACCGGTGCTCGACATAACCGGGCTTGCCCTCGGTGAGGTAGCGCTTGAACACGTCGTGCGTGTCGTTGCACACGCCGATTTCGACCAGGTAGCGTGCGAAATGCGTGCGCGAAATCAGGTCCGGGTTGCCCACGTACTTGAGCGCGCCTTCGAAGGCGCCCTTGATGCCGACACGAGCCAGGTCATCGGCCATGTCGCGGGCACGCCGCTCGCGTCCGCCCCGCGTGGAGGCCAGGCCTTCGACCAGGGCCGGGTGGTTCTCATCGAACCCCAGGCCCACGATGTGGACCGTCTGCTGCGCGAAGCTCACGGAGATTTCGGTCCCGGTGAGGTAGTCCATGCCCAGGGCATGGGCCGCCGCCCGGGCGCGCGACTGCCCGCCGACCTCGTCGTGGTCGGTCAGCGCCCACAATTGCACACCGTTGCGGTGCGCACGGGCAGCCACATCCTCGGGCGACAGCGTGCCATCCGATACGTTCGAATGACAATGCAGATCGGCGTTGATCAGGTGGGGAGTGCGGGCTGTCATGACACGTCGATTGTAGAAAGACCGTTCAGTGCCGGCAGCCCGCGGGGCAATAACCCTGCCCTCAGCGCATGGACCGTCCCCAGGCATCGATGCTGGCCTGGGTCAGTTCGGCCACCAGCTTTTCATCGATCGGCTGGCGGTAGCGAAACTTGACATGTCGCATGCCTTTGCCTGCGCCCTGCAGTTCCGGGAAATCGCTCAGGAGCAACACGCCGTTGAACACCTGCAGGTGGGCATTGGCCTTGAACAGCACGATGGCCAGCAGGTTGTCGCCGTCGTTGGTGAACACCAAGTTGCCCCATTTGACCTCGGGGCGGAGTTGCGGCGCGGTGGCCAGGATGGCTCGCTGAATGGCCTGTGCGGTCTCGCGTTGCTCGGGCCGCAGGCTGTCATAGAACGCGTTGATCAACGCGGGGGATTGAAGGGGTCGGCGCATGGGGGTGAGGCCCAGACAAAAAGGTACTACAACAGCGTTGACACACGACCACCCCCTCCCTGAAGCCCGCAAGGGACTTCTGTGTGACCGTACAGCCTCAAACCCATCCACCGGCAGTTCTTGTCAGGGCGCCGCCTTGTGGGCGGCACGCACAGTGCCGTGTGAATGCGCGGACGAACCGGAGGCACTCAACGCAGCCTTGAATCCTACCCGATGTACAGCGTCCGAGCATCCTTGATGTGAGTGGTTCTGTACGGGTTATCGGCCTGCGCGGCTCAGGTTTTAGGCAGGGTCACCCCGCGTTGCCCCTGATATTTGCCACCTCGGTCACGGTAACTGGTTTCACACACCTCGTCGCTTTCAAAAAACAGCACCTGGGCACAGCCTTCGCCAGCGTAGATCTTGGCGGGCAACGGGGTCGTGTTGCTGAACTCCAGCGTGACGTACCCCTCCCATTCGGGCTCGAAAGGCGTGACGTTGACGATGATGCCGCAACGGGCATACGTGCTTTTACCCAGGCAGATGGTGAGCACCGTGCGCGGGATGCGGAAATACTCGACGGTGCGCGCCAGGGCAAAACTGTTGGGCGGGATGATGCAGACGTCGCCCTTGAAATCGACGAAACTTTTTTCATCGAAATTCTTGGGGTCGACGACCGTCGAGTGAATGTTGGTAAAGATCTTGAATTCGTCGGCGCAACGGATGTCGTAGCCGTAGCTGCTGGTGCCATAGCTCACGATCTTCTGCCCGTCGGCCGACGCGCGGATCTGGCCCGGCTCGAACGGCTCGATCATGCCGTGCTCTTCGGCCATGCGACGGATCCAGCGGTCTGACTTGATGCTCATGCGTGCGATCTCCTGATCAATCTCGCGCATTGTCCCATCCCTTGATGGCCGATCCCGAGATGCGGTGCGACGCCACCCCCCGCGTTCCCGCGGGATGCACCACACTGGAACGCACCATGCCGATGCACCGAAGCTGGCACAGCTCTTGCACGTCCACCAGCCACCAGCATGCGCCCAAAGCAGGTGCATGCACCACGCTGAGAACTCACATGAGCAACTTCAAATCCTTCTGGCAGTCCGGCCACGGCCCGACGCTTCTGGCGTCATTCCTGTACTTCGACTTCACCTTCGCGATCTGGGTCCTCAACGGCGCCATGGCGCCGTTCATCAGCGAGACCTTCAACCTCAGCCCCGCCGAAAAGGGGTTCATGATCTCTGTGCCCATCCTGGCCGGTGCGCTGATGCGCTTCCCGCTGGGTGTGCTGGCGCAGTACATCGGCCGCAAGAGCGCGGCCATGGTGGAGATGGCCCTGATCATCGTCGCCTTGATGTACGGCTTCTTCTTCGTCAACAGCCACAGCGAGGTCATCGCCATGGGTGTGCTGCTGGGCATCGCCGGCGGCAGCTTCGGCATTGCCCTGTCGCTGGGGTCGGGCTGGTTCCCGCCCAAGTACAAGGGCCTGGCCATGGGCATTGCAGGCGCGGGCAACAGCGGCACGGTGCTGGCCGTGCTGTTCGCCCCGCCGCTGGCCACCAAGTTCGGCTGGCAGGCAGTCTATGGCATCGCAGCCGCCACCATGGTGCTGCCGATGATCGTGATGGCGGTGCTGGCCAAGGAGCCACCCGACCGGGAGCACCAGACCTTCCGCGAACACGTGGCATGCCTGTTCGAGAAGGATGGCTGGGCCTTCAGCCTGATCTACGTGGTCACCTTCGGCGGCTTCATCGGTCTGGCGAACTTCCTGCCCACGTACTTCTACGACCAGTTCAAGGTCACCAAGATCGAGGCAGGGCAACTCACGATGCTCGCCACGCTGATGGGCTCGGCCACGCGGGTCGTCGGCGGCTACGTGTCCGACCGCTGGGGCGGCATCAACGCCCTGACCGGCGTGCTGGTGCTGGTCACCATCACCCTGCTGATCTGCGGGCAGATGGGCGGCAATCTGGTGGCGACGACCCTGCTGTTCATGTTGTGCTTCGCAGCGATGGGCGCTGGCAACGGGGCCTTGTTCCAGCTGGTGCCCCTGCGTTGGCCGCTGACCACCGCCGTGGCGGGCTCGATGATCGGTGAGTTGGGCGCCCTGGGCGGCGGCCTCATCCCCAACGCCATGGGTCTGTCCAAGCAGCACTTCGGCACCTACTTCTATGGCTTTGCCGTGTTTGCTGCGCTGGGCGTGGTGGTGCTGCTGATGATGCGGGTGATGCAGATCCGCTGGACGCGCACCTGGGCCGAAAAGGGTGGCCGCGCACGCGTGAACCCGATGGGTGCCGCGCTGGCGTCGACGCGCGCTGGGGGCACCACCGCTGCGCCCCACCCTGCCGCACAGCGTCGCGCCTGATCGGGCAACCGCCCTCGGGCCACGCACTGCAATCCGAATCCCGAGGGGCCCACAAGGCACCTCGAACAAGCCCTGCCACAAGCAGGTTCAGCCGGTCACCCGGGTCGTCGAACCCGGGGCGACCGGTTTTTTTCTTCGCGGGCACGGAGGGTCGTAGAAAGGCGCTTTGTCGGTGCAGCGCGGGGCGCGGGGTGAAGGGGCACCCGGCCGGGCTTCAATGTGGGTGGCCCCGCCTTCGACGGGGCTCCCCTGCGGTGCTCACCATGGGCTGGTGCCGTGGAACTCGCTGCGCGGCTGACGCCGCTGCGCTCAAACAACCACGGCAAGTCAGTCTTTGAAGCGCGCTGTCGCGCGCCCAGCCCACGGCTGCGCTCCTCGGCACCCGCAAGGCGCCCAGCCAGGTGCCCCTTCACCCCTGGTTCGCCCCGCTGGTGGCCTGCGCGAAAACTCTGGCGTGCCATCCCTTTCGCGCCCTGGCAGCGGTCGGGTTCAATGCAGCATGGCGTCGTGGTGCCGCCCTTGCCCACCTGAGGCGTGGTACCCGCATCGCGCCAGCAACCTGGACATGCCTCAAGCGGGGCGAAACAGGGCTGAGTCGGCCCGCGCCCCGCTCTGCCCCGACAAAGCGCTCAAACAACAAATCGCTCTGCCGGCAAGGCCCCTTGCGACCCAGGTCGCGCTACACCACCCGATCCCGCAAACCAGCATTGAGCACCTGGCGTCAGGTCGGCAAGAAGACCAGCCAGTAGATCAACAGCACATTGAACAGGAGCGACACGGCCAGGGCGATCTTCCAGGCGCCGGCAGGGTCCCGATCGAGCAAGGAGCGGCCCGCAGCGTTCTGCAAGGGCCGCGACGCCCCCCGCTCCAGCGCGAGCACCAACTCCTCGGCCGTTTCGAACCTCTGGCGGTGGTCCAGGGCCACGCCCTTGAGCACGATGTGATCCAACCAGATGGGCACGTCCGGACGCAGGCGCGATGGAGACACCGGTTCGCGCCGGAATCGCCCCAGCTGGTAGGGCTCGACGTCGCCGTAAGGCAGCCGCCCCGTGAGCCATTCGTACAGGGTCACGCCCAGAGCGTACAGGTCGGAGCGCGGGGCTGCCTCCGCCAACGCCGGATCGTCCCCCCACTGCTCGGGGTTGATGTAGCTGGGCGTGCCAGCGTGCAGGCTGCGCAGCGACTTGGGCTCTTGCCCTGACAAGGCCACGCCCAGGTCGATCAGCCGCCACTGGCCATCCTGACCCAGATGCACGTTTTCGGGCTTGATGTCGCGGTGGATCACCCCATGCTGGTGCAGGCGCCCCACAGCACGGCCGATCACGATGAACGCAGCCACGATCTCGTCGACACCCATGCGCCGCTCGTCCATGAGCTGGCGAAGCGTGCGCCCCTCTTGCCATTCGGTCAGCGTGTAGAAACAGGTGGGTGACTCCGGCTCGAATGTGCGGATGAGGCCGCGTGCATCTCGCTCGGTGATGCGCGCGCCCAACCAGCCCTCATGGGCCAGCATGGCCCGTTCTTCCGGGTCGCTGGCACGTGACTCGTGCAAGGTCTTGAGCGCCATCACCCGTCCATCGTCGGCCTGCACCTGGTAGACGCGGTGCACACCGTTGCTGGCCACCTGGCGAAGCACCGTCATGCCATCGATGTGCGCACCGTCAAGCAGGCGCGTCGGCACGGGCAGCAGCCGGCCACGCCGCTGGGCATCGTCGAGCAGACTGCCCGCCAGACCACGCACACGGATCACCACGGCCGACGCGTTGTCCGACGAGCCGGCGGCCAGGGCGCGGTCCACCAGGGCCTGTGCAGCAGTTGATGCGTCACCCTCCTGCACAAGCTGCAGGATCTGCCGGCGCCGCAGCGTGCCGTGAACACCGTCGCTGGTCAGCACGAACACGTCACCGATCTGGATGTCCCCTTCGGTGTAGTCGACCCGCACGGCGTCTTCGACGCCCAGGGCGCGGGTGAGCCCGTTGTTGAACTCCTGGCCACCCATGGTGTGATCCTGGGTGAGTTGCATGCACTCGCCTGCGCGTACGAGCCAGGCCCGCGTGTCGCCCACATGGGCCAGGGTGTAGCCGTGGCCTTTGAGCACCAGGGCGGTCAAGGTCGTCATGCCGATGGGCGCGTCACGAAACACCTGCCGCCGACGGTTGTGGTCCGTCAGCCAGTGGTTGTGTGCGGTGATCAGGCGGTCCAGCGCCACGGTCGTGTCCCATGTGGCCGGCGTGGCATGGTAGTCCTGCGTGAGGGCCAGCACGCTCGATTGCGCCGCCTCGCAACCTCCGCCGCCGCTGGAGACGCCGTCGGCCAGCGCGGCAATCACCCCGAAAGCGGCCTGTGCAGGCCCAGGCCGCGCCACATCGGCAAAGTCTTCCAGTCGTTCCCGAAGTCCGCGCGCACAGACGCGCCCGATGTCCAGATCAAAGCTCATGGTGTTGTAGTGTCCTGGCTGGTGCGTGCACGCACCCGTGCACCATGCACGCAAGAAGTGCGCCCAGTGTCGGTGCATCGCGATGGTGCATCGGCATGCGCACCGGCGCTGGGCGCACCGACATGGATCCTGCTCGATGGCCTCGGACTTGCTTCCTCAAGGACACATAACGATTCCAATGTCCCGCTGTGGAGCAATTCGCATGAACAAACTGAGGCTGGTGATGGTCGGCAACGGCATGGCCGGAGTCCGCACCCTCGAAGAGCTGATCAAGCAGGCGCCCGACCTGTATGACATCACGGTGTTCGGGGCTGAACCGCACCCCAACTACAACCGGATCATGCTGTCGCCGGTGCTGGCCGGCGAGCAGACGATCGACGACATCATTCTCAACCCGCTGGACTGGTACGCCCGCCACGGCATCACCTTGCACGCAGGCAAACGGGTCACTCGCATCGATCGCGTCCGCCGCCAGGTGATCGCCGAAGACGGCACCACGGCCGACTACGACCGCCTGCTGCTGGCCACGGGGTCCAACCCGTTCATCCTGCCCGTGCCTGGAAAGGAACTCGAGGGCGTCATCGCCTACCGCGACATCGCAGACACGCAGGCCATGATCGAGACGGCTCGCACGCACCGGCATGCCGTGGTCATCGGTGGGGGTCTGCTGGGGCTGGAGGCGGCCAACGGCCTGCGCCAGCGCGGCATGGAGGTCACCGTCGTGCACATCGCCCCCTGGCTGATGGAGCGCCAGCTCGACCCAACGGCCGCCGGGCTGCTCCAGGGCGCACTGCAGGAGCGAGGCCTGCAGTTCCGGCTGGGGGCACAGACCCAGGCCCTGCTGGGCACCGAGGCGGGGCGGGTGAAGGCCGTGTCGTTCAAGGACGGCAGCGAGGTGCCCGCCGATCTGGTCGTGATGGCTGCGGGCATCCGCCCCAACACCAGCCTGGCCGAGCACAGCGGCTTGCACTGCAACCGCGGCATCGTCGTCACAGACACCTTGCAGACCATCACCGACCCGCGCGTCTACGCCGTGGGCGAATGCGCAGCCCACCGGGGCATCGCGTACGGGCTCGTGGCCCCCTTGTACGAACAGGCGCAGGTGTGCGCCACCCACCTGGCGATGTTCGGCATCGGGCGCTACACCGGTTCGCAGGTGTCGACCAAGCTCAAGGTGACCGGTATCGATCTGTTTTCGGCCGGGGACTTCATGGGTGGCGAGGGCACGGAGTCGGTCGTGTTGACCGACCCGGTTCACCGCGTCTACAAGAAGCTGGTGTTCAAGGGCCAGCAGCTGGTGGGCGCCTGCCTGTACGGCGACACGGCCGACGGGCCGCTGTATTTCCAGATGATCCGAGAAGGCGCCACGGTGGACGAACCGCGGGACCGGCTGGTGTTCGGGGGCTTCAGGCCGCCGACCACAGTGGCCGCAAGCCCGTTGAAGGCAGCCGCGTGAAGCTGCCTGCCCGCCACCGCACACCGAACTGCCTGCCATGAACGCCATCATCCCCATCGCGGCGGTCGACCGCCACGTCACCCGCGCCACCTGCCCGTACTGCGGCACCGGCTGCGGCGTCCTCATCGAGACCCGTGAAGGGCGCATCACCGATGTCCAGGGCGATCCCGAGCACCCCGCCAACTTCGGCCGGCTGTGCACCAAGGGCAGCACCCTGCACCTGACCGCCGCCCCGCACGTCCAGTTGCAGGCGCGCCTGCTCACGCCCCAGCGGCGACAGCAGCGAGGTGAGCCGCCTCGCGCCTGCAGCTGGGACGACGCCCTGGACGAGGCCGCCGACCGGCTGGCCGACATCGTGCGTCGGCATGGGCCTGATGCCGTCGGCTTCTACGGCTCTGGCCAATTGCTGACGGAGGACTACTATGTGCTCAACAAGCTGGTCAAGGGCCTGCTGGGTACCAACAACCTCGACACCAATTCACGGCTGTGCATGAGCAGTGCGGTGGCTGGGTACAAGGTCACGCTGGGCGCCGACGCCCCACCGGCATGCTACGACGACTTCCAGCACGCCCACACGCTGTTCATCGTCGGCGCGAACACGGCCTACGCCCATCCGATCCTGTTCAGGCGGATCGAGGATGCACGACGCGCCAACCCCACCCTCAAGCTGATCGTGGCCGACCCCCGACGCACGGAGACGGCCGACATGGCCGACCTGTTCCTGCAGATCCTGCCGGGGACCGACGTGGCGCTCTTTCACGGGCTGCTGCACGTCATGCTGAACGAGGGCATGACCGACCCGGCCTACATCGAACGCCACACCCAGGGCTTCGAGGCCCTCAAGGCCCTGGTGTCCGACTTCACGCCCGGGCACACTGCAGCAATGTGCGGCATCGCCGAAGCCGATCTGGTGCAGGCCGCACGCTGGATGGGGGCGCACACCCCCACCTTGTCGCTGTACTGCCAGGGCCTGAACCAGAGCAGCCGTGGCACCGACAAGAACGCCGCCCTGATCAACCTGCACCTGGCGACCGGGCAGATCGGGCGCTCAGGGGCGGGCCCGTTCTCGCTCACCGGTCAGCCCAACGCGATGGGCGGCCGCGAGGTGGGCGGCATGGCCAACCTGCTGAGCGCCCACCGTGACCTGGCCAATGCCGAGCACCGCGCCGAAGTCGCCCGCCTGTGGGGGGTGGCCGATGTGCCGGCTCGCCCCGGCAAGACCGCGGTGGAGATGTTCGAAGCGGCCGCCCGCGGCGAGATCAAGGCCTTGTGGATCGCCTGCACCAACCCGGCCCAGTCGCTGCCCGACCAGGCCACGGTGCGCAAGGCGCTGGAAACCGCCGAATTCGTGGTGGTGCAGGAGGCGTTCGCCACCACCGCCACCTGCGCGTTTGCCGACCTGCTGCTGCCGGCCACCACCTGGGGTGAAAAGGACGGCACGGTGACCAACAGCGAACGCCGGATCAGCCGCGTGCGACCGGCCGCGAGCCCCAGCGGCGAGGCGCGCCACGACTGGGCCATCCTGGCCGATCTCGGGCGCCGGCTCGAGCAGCGTCTGCCCGAGCGCCGCACCGGATGGCGCGCTGGCATGAGCACCCTGTTCGACTACCCGACGGCCGAATCGGTGTGGAACGAACACCGGGAATCGACCCGTGGCCGGGATCTCGACATCACGGGCCTGAGCTATGCGCTGCTTGAATCGAGCGGGCCTCAGCAATGGCCGATGCCCGAGGGCGCCGAAGTCGGTCAGGCCCGCCTGTACACCGACGGCCGATTTGCCACCGCCGACGGACGCGCCCGTTTCGCGGCCGTGCCCTACCACCCCGTCAGCGAGGCCCGTGACGACGAGTACCCCATTGCCCTCAACACCGGCCGCCTGCGCGACCAGTGGCACGGCATGAGCCGAACCGGCACACTGGGGCGGCTGTTCGGCCATGTGGCCGAACCGGAGATCGAACTGCACCCCGATGAACTTCAATCGCTGGGTGTGCGCGCGGGTGATCTGGTCCGTGTGCGTTCGCGTCGTGGCGACCTGGTCGCACCCGCCCGGGCCAACGACGGCATTGCCCGGGGCCAGGCGTTCATGGCCATGCACTGGGGCGAAGAATACCTGAGCGGTCGAGGCGCCGATGGCCGCGCCATCCCGGGGGTGAATGCCCTCACGCTGCCGGTGTACTGCCCGACGTCCAAGCAGCCCGAGCTCAAGCATGCCGCAGTCCACGTCGCTCCAGCCGCCCTGCCCTGGCAGCTGCTGGCGATGGCCTGGCTGCCGGCCCATGAAGCCCTGGCCGCTCGGGAGGCCCTCAAGGCACACATGGCGAACTTCGACTTTGCGTCTTGTGTGCCCTTTGGTCGCGAACCGCACGAGCAGGGCCTGGTGGGCATCGTGTTCCGGGCCGCAGCGGCGGGCTCGGTCGACGAGGCCCTCTGGCGCCCTGTGGAGGCGATTCTGGGCCTGAAGGACCATCCGATGGTGATGCGTCTGGCGGACCCGGCGCGCGGCCACCACCGGGCGGTGCGCGTGCGACGGGCCGACGACGACACCCTGCGCGTGCAGGCCTTCGTGCTGGCCGGCGATACTCGGGC
>Ga0255180_1000683_pt1 | contig 10988 bp, 26 predicted proteins | sample Atl_Colum_RepB_8_FD_189933 | JGI IMG/M metagenome (GOLD analysis project Ga0255180, IMG submission 189933) | Freshwater microbial communities from Altamaha River, Georgia, United States - Atl_Colum_RepB_8d | ecosystem: Environmental > Aquatic > Freshwater > River | place: USA: Georgia... | reverse complement strand
CAGGCTCACAACTCCACCCCCTTCGCTACCACCTCCGGTGCTGCGGCGAGCATGGCTGCGCGGCAGGCATTCCACCCTTCGCGGTACCCTTGATCAAAATCGTCATTCCAGTCCGTATCGCCCTCATACTTGATCTCATCCGGCACGCTCGGCGCTGGCGGGGCGGTGTAGAGCGTGTGCGTTCCCGCAGCGAGGCGGTGCCACCAATTGCCATCCTTCCAGTCCAGCCGCGTCATGCCGCCCCCGAGGTCGACGACATTTACCCACGCCACTGCCTCGGCCTGCGCGGGCTGTTTACTTGCTGTATGCGTCTCTACTGAGTTTTCGCTATTCGCGAATGTCGAATGCGCACTCCGTGCCGGCTGCTCGGCGAGGGCTGCATTGGCTTGAGTGAGCCACTGCATCAGATCATCCCGTTCGGATGGCCGCACCTGAATCACATCCGACTCCACCATCGCTACAGCGCGGAGCAGCGCCTCTCTCATCTTCTCGCTCATGACGGCATCTCCGGGCGTCGGATGAGGGATTGAACGCGCCAGCCCTCTAGCCTCCACAACGCAGCATCGCCGGGCAGCTTTGTGATGCCATTCCCGCAAACCGATTTATGGTCGGTCATCCACGCCACCGGCTCCTGCTCGCACAGTTCGCATAGGCGCTTCGTCAGCCGCTCAACCTCGGCAACCATCTCATCCAACACATCGGCGAGCTGGTCGCACATGTTCATCGAGTCGCTGAACAAGATCGGCTGCGTCTCGCGCAGAATCAGCAGCGCGCGGGCTCTATCGATTGCGGTGTCGGTCATAACTCACCCCTCTTGAACTTGATCGCGGCGCGACGCTGTGCGCGCTTGCTGCCCTTGCGCTTTTTCATGCTGCGGCTCCGAATAAATCGCCCGTGGTGCTGATACCGGACTGATGTGGTGCCCAACGCCCAACCGAATTGAACTGCTCGATTTTCTCGGCGATGATCTGAGCGCGCGTCTCTTTGCTGGATGGTTGGTACCCGCCGCGCTGCCAGGCTTTGTCGATGCCGATGTTGCGAGCGACGTTTGTAGAATCAGCAGATGCAAGTGGAAGGTGTGAGAACACACGCGAATCCAGCATGCGCAAACCGTGCAACTTCGCGAACGGTCGACCGTCTGACTGCGTCACGGCATACATAGCTTTTGACATGCGCGCCCACCATTGCCCGGTTCCAACGGTCGCGTAATTGCCGGAACTGCCGATCGCGACGCGCGGGTATTCCACGCAGAGCCGATAGAGGCGGCTGATGGTTTCGTGCATGTGCCACACCGGGACGCCTTGATCTCGGCGGAACGGCCACTCCGATAACAGTTCGTCGTTGGCGGCTTCGTCGCCATCAATCACGTCAGGGATCACCGCCCAGTCGCAGCCGGGATGCGACAGCCACTCGCGGCACCATGCGTAGTAGCCGGGCCAATCAGTCGCCTTGCCAGCGCGCCACAACGAAAATGCGCCGTTGTCCAAGGCAAACGTCTGGCAGACGCCAGCAGCGACTGCGATCTGCTCTGGATGAGCAAACGAAACGAACGCGTGCCGTGCCGTCCACAAGCGAACGGCTGCACTTTCCGGAGTGCATGGACCACCGTGGTAATGAATCACGCCGCCCCCGCTTCGCTCACTCGGGCCGGGTAGCCGTGACCGGCGAGCCAGGCGTCAAGGCGGCGGACCAAGGCGTGGTGGTGGTTGTGTTCACCGCGCCAGTGGTCCGAGAAGACGCCATACCACAGCGATGCGATCTCGCCTCCGCAACTTAAGTGCGCGCCGAAGACGCGAAGCCCGTAGTCGAGCCAGCTTTCGCCTTCCATTGCAGGCAGGCCGATCGCGGGGCCATGGCCGATGCCGCAGGCAGACGCTCCGCAGGTATTCAGCTTCTGCGCTGTAATGGAGTCCGGCTCGACGTGAAAGAAACCTTCCTCTTCTAAGTTCGCGAAGTACTCGATGTTGAAGTGCCGGTAGTTGTCCGGCAACGCGGCGAGGTGGTTGCCGAGCTTGTGCAAGTTGGCGATCTGCTCGTCAGTGATTCGGTTGCTCATGACGCCCTCTTGGTGCGTGCGATGCTGTAGACGTAGCGATACAGATCGCCGTAGGCGTGGATCAGCTCGCGATTGATCCAGCCGCGCTTCAACAGCTCGTCGATTGCTGCTTGGATCAAGTTGATGCGGCTTTGCATGACAGGACGCAGATCGCTGGCGGATAGCGGTCCGGACCGGGTCAGCTCGTCGAATACGCGCTCGACGAGCGACTCCAAGCCCGACGCGGGAAGTGGTCGGTAGCTCATGATCAGAACGGGATGTCGTCGTCTTCGAACGCAGCATCGGCCGGCGCCTGCTGCGGCTGTGCGCGGCTCTTCGCCGCTCGCGGCTCGTCCTGCTGCGGCTTGGGGGCCAGCAGCTTCACGTCGTTGACGCGCAGCACCACGGTCGTCTTGGTGCTGCCATCCTTGGCCTGGTAATCACGCAGGCTGATCGAGCCGCTGACGCCGACGTTGTCGCCCTTGCGCAGCATCCCAGCGAGCTTGTCGGCACGGTCGCCCCACAGTGCACAGTCGATCCACAGCGTGGACTTGTTGTCGCCGTAGCCGATGTCGACCGCGATGGGCCAGTTGGCGACCTGGTACTTGCCGACGGTCTTGCTTTCGGCATCGCGGCCGATCCGGCCGATGAAGTTGCAGGAGTTCATGAGTTAGGCGGCCTTCTTGAGGTCGTTGAGCTTCTTCAGCGCAGAGCGCTCTGCCGAGTTGAAGCGGGTCCACAGCGCGGCCTTTTCGTCGGCGCCGAGCCGTTGATCGTTGATGTAGCTCGCAGCCGCTGCGGTGTCGTCAGCAGCAATCAGGCGCGCGACTTCGTTGGCAATGCCCTGCAGGAACGCCTGCTCTTCGTGATTGAGTTGTTCCCAAAGACCGGAGGTCGGCGTGAGCTTGGGCATCGGCGCGACCTGGTGCGTCTGCGCATCAGCGTCGTTGTCGCCTTCGGTCGGGATCGCAAACGCCTGCATCGCGGCGTACTTGTAGGCCGCCGACATGGCCTTGTTCGTGGCCTTGTCGCCGCTGTCCATCGCTTCGCCGTAGGTGGTGATCGTGTGCTTACTGCCGTCTTCGGCGGCAACGAAGTCGAAGTCGACTTCGACGGTGACGTACAGCAGCGCTGCTCCCTTGGCGCTCATGCGCTCGACACACTCGCGGCTCTTGACGCGCGGCAGGACGCACAGGCCGTGCTTAGAAAGGACGGGCGCCAGTGCGTTGTACATGTCGTCGATGCCCCGGAAGTTGTAGCCCTGCTGGGCGTTCTTCCGATCCTTGCTGATGCCCTCGCGGGCCAGTTCCGCCTGCACTTTGTTGATCGCGCTGTAGACTTTCATCGTGTTGCCTCTGGAGTTGTTCGTGGTGATGCCAAGCTGATCCGTCGTCGTCGTCACGCATGGCTGACGATCAAGGCGATCAGTCCGCCAGCGCAGAGCGCACCGGCGTAAACGAGCGCCCAGCCGAGACGTCGGGCAGCGCGGGAGACGTGGTAGCCGACCGACATGCGGAGCGGCGTGGTGAGCTGGCCGGGGCGGTTCATTTGCTGGCGGTCGGATCTGAAACGGAGAGCGAACCGAGCGGGCCGACAGAGACGCGGGCTTGGCGTTGCAGCTCCATCACCTTCGCCTCGCTGTAGATCGACTCGGTAACCTGAGACGCCAACTTGCCGAGAGCGCGGGCCTTGTCGATCTCCATGCGACCCTCACGCAGTGACGCGATGGCGTCGCAAAGCACCTGCCGCAGATCGCCAGTGGTGTTAAGCCGCTTTTTCATGGATCACCTTCTTGAGTTGATTGGTCAGGCGCTTCAGCTCTTCAGCTTCTGCGCGGATTCGGAAAACAGGACGCAGCCGGTTCCAACAGGAGACGCACAGCGTCGTCGGGGCTTGGTCGGCTTGAAGCTTGGTGAGTCCCGTCTTTGCGTCATGCCGGACGTGAACCGTGGTTGCGAGTTGCCGTTCCGAAACAAATCCGCAGCATTGACAGGTCCGCGCGGCCTGCTCGGTTTCACGCTCAAGTCGGGCTTGGCGTGAACGACGCATTTGGGTCAGTCGGTCAAAAGCCGCAGCCGTGCCGAGAAACCAATATCGGCACCGAACTCGCGTAGGTCGCCCAGCACCGCTGGATGGAAAAACTGGCCTAGTCGCAGCCCGGCGAGGCCAGCACGGGACACGCAGAGCGGCAGTGATCGTCCAGTGCGCAGCCGAATAACGCATTGCGATGCGTTCGACCGTTTCATTCCACTGCGCCACCGTGATCGGTGCGCCTTTGTTGAGCATTCGCAGGTAGCGGAACGCTACGGCTCCAACAACATCGGCGGGCCGGAACGACTCACGATGACGGCGTGACCGAATCAGTGACCAAAGACCAATGCGCATCACTCGGCCTCCTCGAAGTGATCCGCAGCCCAGGCCGTCATCGCGGCGATGCCGGCAGTGCTGATCGTGGTCAGCAACAGCGGCCCATAGAGCGCGCTGCCGGTGCTGAAGGCGGCAGCCGTGCCGACCGCCAGCAGGCTGGCGAGAGCGCAGAGCCGGAGGCAGACGCCGTAGAGCATCGTGGTCACAGGCCACCCCGCAGCGCTTCCGACTCGGCGCGGCACTTGGCCTCGGCCATCGCTTCGGCGCGGATGACGGCTTGCAGCGGCGCGACATTGCCCCGATAGCAAGCGACCATGACGGCGTCGCTGATGACGTCGTTGGCGAACAGCTGATCCATCAGCGCTTCGACTTCGGTATCGCTGGCGAGGATGTCGGCCTGAATCTCAGCGGTACGCTCTTCGACGAAAGCGTCACGAGCAGCCTCGTCGCTGCGCTCGGCGTAGTACCGGGCCGTATCGGCGACGACAGGATCGAAGTCCATTACGCCACCTCGACATGAGCGACGTTGATCGTGACCACGCCCGTGCCGGTGCGGATCACCGCGAACCGGCCCTCAATGCGAATGACCTCGCCCACGCGATTGGCGTGGAAGCCGTACCGAATGCGAACCGTGTCCCCTGGTGCCATGTCGTTTCCCCATCTGCCCGGTTGGGCGTTGTTGATGGGTCAATATTAGGAGCGTCCTAAGATACAGTCAATAGGCCCAGCCTAATATTTAGGGCGAACAGAAGATCAGCCGACGAACGGTTGCGGCCCTGATCTACCTGGTGAGTACGGTCATTGCGGTGGTTGCACAGGGGCACCGCCGGCCCGATACTGGTGCGGTGCAATATTGTTGATGCACGCTACAAACGGATGCCCCCATGAACGAATCGACACATGCATTGCAGTTGGTGCGTCGATACTGGGCCCAACGGGGTCCAGCGATTGACCCGACAGACATCGCCGAACAAATGGGCGTCCGGGTTGTTGCGTTCGATAATTGGTTCGAAACGGCCAGTGGCTTGTACAGCGCCGATGAAGTGCCGCCGACCATTTACTACAATGGGACCGAGGCGAAAGTCCGCCAGCGATTCACTATTGCGCACGAACTTGGGCATCACGTCCTTGGTCACGGCACGCGGAACCGCGACACATCCAACGCCTTCCGTATGAGCAACCCAGATCCAGCCGAAGTGGCCGCAAATCGCTTTGCCGCTCACTTGCTGATGCCAGACTACTGGGTTGAGCATTTCGTCATCACGGAAGGTTGGACGTCACTGGAACAGTTGGCCAAGAAGTTCGACGTATCGACGTCCGCCATGCACTTCAAGCTACGGTCGCTTCGGCTCGTCTAGTGGACGATCCTGATCTGGGCTCCGACGCGGCGCCTGCGCAGTTCAGCCGCGACGTTCAGTCGCTGCTTGAAGCAGATCGGCAGAAGCGATGCCATCAGCGGGTTCTCTTTGTCGTTGCCTTGTGCTTTGCTGGCCTGTATCTGGCCGCGCTGCTAGCGGCAATCTGCTGGACCTTCTGCGACCCTCAGAGGCTGACCGTAATTGTGGCTGCGGGCCCTCACGCGGTCGCATTGGTTATCGTGGCTTTGATCGTTGGAGCATCTATCCCACTGTCGCTCGGAATGATGCTGTCTAAGCTGGTGGCAGACAGGCCAAGCAAGGATGACTCTCCTGTCCAGATCGCGCTGCCCCAGACAGAGATAGTCAAAGCGTTGCTGCAAGTCATCAGCCGGGACAAATAGCGGGCACAAAAAACCCGGCGCTGGGCCGGGTTGGGGTTCTTCAAGCAGCAGATATCGCTAAAGCCAACCGAAGCCTTTAGCCATGATGCCGGCCAAGCCGACTATGCCGGCGATCAGCGAGCCAAACACGACGCGGAAATCCGTCCTCATTTCGGACTTGATGTCGCGTGTGTCCGCCTTCACCTCGCTAAGGGTCTCGCGGAGATGGTCAACGTGCGCTTCGATTCGTGCAATTCTCGCTTCCATGCCGCCATCATCCCCGCCGCCGGTGATGCCGTCAACTCGACCGTTCCTAGGCTCGAACCACTTGTTAGGCCCCTTAATCGGCATCAGTCGCCCCCTTACCCGTCAGCTTCATGAGCGTGTTGTGCATCACATTGCGGTCGATCAGATACATGTAGCCGCAGGTATCGCAGGTGCAGTTGATGGCGGTATAGAAATGCACCGCAGACTGTTGGCCCTTTTCGGTCAGCAGGTTCAACAGAACGCTCGGATGCTGTTCTGAGCTTTGCAGCCGCCAGGAATCCCGGCCGCAGACCGGGCACGTCGGATCTGGCCGGTCCAAGGCTCGCAGCAAGCGGCTGTACGCCTCGGGCTCAATAGGCAACATCGGGTTGTCGTTTTCCATCATCCCCCCAAAGCAAACCCCGCACTGGGCGGGGTTCGGTGCAGCACTTCGACTATTTCTGCTGAGTCGCTGCCGGAGCTGCGCTCCCGCTGGACAGTGTGATCTGCGAGTTGGTGCAGTTCGACGCTTCAACGGTGTTGATCGTCCGGTCTAACCGGACCATGCACTTCTCGACCACGATCCCGCCGCGGCCGTCGCTTGAGATGTTGGTCACGAACGGACCGGCCTGGCTGGCGCAGCCGGTGACGGCAGCGGCCACGAAAAGACCCGCGATCAGCTTCATCATTTGTTTCCTCTCCCATGTATGCAAAGCATTACGCCTTGCGGTTGAATGACTGCGTATCGCTTGAATCAGCGACCGAAAGGCAACCCGATCAAAGTAAACCCGAAGACCGCAAAGACGCCGAGGATAATCAAGGCTGGTATAGCGGCGATCGCCCACTTGACCATGAAGATGACCATCGAAAAGAACGGCATCTGCAGGTCAGTGACGACGACTCGCTGTGACTCATTGCCGATGGCGACCGACGGCAATGCGGAGTTGCCATCCTGGCCAGAAGATAGGAAGCGCTTCCCTTTTGCAATCGAGAACAGCACGACAGCCACGGCAGCGGCCGCCATAAACCAATCCATCAAAGACATCACTAGCCCTCCCAGGTCATCAAGCCGCGATTGTGCCCATAATGCCAGCAGCTGTGACACGGTTCACCCTTTCGGCTTGGCCCGCCCACGCTTTTTCGTCACAGGATCGGCCGGCTTGGCCGGCACTGCTGGGGCGATGGCCTCAAGCAGCCGGCACGCTATCTCGGCTTGCTCGTCCGTCATTGTTGGCCCCATCCGAAATACCAGCCCCCAGAACTTCGCCTTCGCGTCCGACTGATCCACCCAATCCGGCCTATCTCGTTTGCTGACGGTCTCCCGCACCGCCATCCCTGGCCGTTCTTGTTCGTCTCCCTCTGCCAGCGCCAACTGCACTGCATGCCTGCGCGCCGGCTCGAAATACAGCTCGTCGAACGTCGAGCCGTGGTCCAGCGCGATCTTCCGCGCCATGTCGGTCTCGGGCCGGTACTCGCCATTGAGCCAGGCATTCGCCGTGACGTTTGCGACGCGATACCGCTTGCTTAGGTAGGCGCCGGCACCGCGCCGAGGCTGTCCCGATCGGTTCAACAGCGCAACCAAGCGCTGGCCGAACGCGATCGCGTCATTGTTGGGCGGGCTCTTAGGCATGGCCTACAGGATGCCCGCGCAGATATTAGGATTGACCTGTTGACTTAATATTAGGACTCTCCTAAGATCGCCCACATGACCGATATCAACGCTATCCAGAAGGCCATTGAGGTTGCCGGCGGATTGTCGGCTCTGGCTTCCAAGCTGGGCATCAAGCCGCCATCCGTACATGAGTGGAAAGCGCGCGGCCGCATCCCCGCCGAGCGTGTACTCGACATCGAGGCCGCCACCGGCGTGACCCGTTACGAACTGCGCCCGGACATTTACGGCGCGGCACCACCCAAGCGCGGCAAGAAGCCCGCAACCCACAGCAGCTCTGAGCAGAAGGCGGCTTGAGATGGCGCTGTTGATCGCAGAATCGCTGAGCTTCCAGCTGACCAAGGGCCACGGCTCAAACCTGCTCCTACAGGTCAAGAACGAATGGCTGCCGCAGCAGGCGCGCAGACCAGGCGGCACGGTCTGGGTTCTGATCGAAAGTCCAGACGGTGAACCGATGGGCCACCTGGGCTTTGAGGTCATCACGGGATTAGACCAGACAACACTGCTTCGATTGTCTGCCATGCGCTCGGCAGTCGATTCAGAGTCGATTCCAGAAGGCGCTCTATCAGCGATTTCACCAAGTGCTCTGGCAGGTCTTCGACATGCTTCTTGATCGAAGCCTTACGGCCTTCCGGCGCATCGCTTTGGTCGATGCTGCGCGCAATGAGCGCCTTCAGGGTTGGTGCGTCAAATCGCACAGTCACGACGCCCAGTATTGCGGTCAGACCACCGTCGTCTTCGAGGAAGTCCAGGCCTTTGGATGTGGCGCGCATGGCGCCAATCCTTATGACGCCTCCGATGCTCGATCCGGAACTCATCTCAATCAGTTCGTGCCCACAAAGGTACGAGGCGTTGTACCTCAACGCCTCTCGCTCAATCGGTGCTGCCTCGGGCATGACCCAATCCGGGTGTCTGTCGGCAAGCAATTGCAGCAGCTGCTTCTGGATGCTTCGGTCGAGTTTCGTCATCTCGTTTTCCCTTTTGGCCTTTTTTGAGGGCGGCTTGATATGAAGCTGCCCAAAAACCCCGAACTAGTTCATTGGCTTGACAGTGCGCGCCCGTCCCCGGACTGGCAATTCCTCAGCGAATTGCCACCTCTGACCGTGATCAGGTGCATATCCGTCGGCTGGGTCGTCGATGAAGACGATGCCGTCCTGATGTTGGCACCCAATGTTGGGGACGTTGATAGCGAAAGCCCGCAGGCATGCGGCTTTTTGAAGGTGCCAAAGCGCTCCATTGTTCTTCGCGTCCCGATGGTCGAAGCCAATGCGCGTCCATCGTAACCCGGTTCTTTCCCCCGCCAGCTGCTTCCCCCGTGCGCGCTCCTCCCTCGCGTCTGCGGCTGGCACTCGTCCCGGTTTCCGGGGCGCTTTCTCTTCGTCGTCGTCATGGCTCGCATCGTCGGCCATGGCTCTGTCAACCACTGTTGATCCCTGTTGAGGTCAGTCATGCACCAGCAATCCATGCCGCTCCTTGGGCCGACTGCACCGCCCAAATACCAGCACCCGGCTCAGGAAATCCGGCTGTGCCGGCACATGTCGGACGCGGTGCGCCTGTCGGCACGTCATGCCAGCTTGTCGCAGGAAATGCTGGCGGACCGCATCGGCGTGACGGCGAGCTACATGAGCCTGTTGCTCAACGGCAAGCGGCCCTGGCAGCAGCGGCAGCTCGAGGCGATCCGTAAGGTGACCGGCTCGCTCGCGACGCTGCAGTTGGCCGCGCTGCGCGAAGGCGTCGAGCTGTACGTCGATCCGGTCGAGACGCGCAAGGCCGCGTTGCGGGCCGAACTGGCACACCTCGAGAACGCGGCATGAGCTTCCTCGACGACGTGATCGAACTGCGCCGGCTCGGTCTGGCCACGGCAGCCGACGAATCGCTGGAGCGCGACATTCAGGCCGCACTGGCTGACGTTGACGGCGTGCTGACCGCCGACGAGGCCCGCGCTATCAGCGACCGCCTGATTGAACTGCGCGACATGCGCCGGCCGGCTGTCGTGAAAGCCGTCGACGTTCTGCGCATGGCGCGGGTGGCGGCTTGAACGTCGACGCTCGCATCAGCGTTGGGCTGCCGTCTCATCCGAAGACGAAGAAGCTCATCAAACGCGGCGGGCAAGCGGCAGCGTGGAACCTCGTCTGCCTGCTGCTGTGGGTTTCGCAGAACAAGCCAGACGGCGATCTGTCGGGCATGACGGCCGAAGACATCGAGATTGCGGCCGGCTTTGAAGGCGACGAGGGCGCATTCGTCCAGATGCTGGTCGATGTTCGCTTCATCGACGGCCAGCCGGGCGCTTATGCCGTCCACGATTGGGCAGAACACAATCCATGGGCTGCTGGAGCTGAACAGCGCTCTGCGAAGGCTCGTTGGAACGCGACGCGGCGCCATCACGGCGAAGCGGCGGCCGATCGTGCGGTGCCTGAATACGCTGCTGTTCGCAATGCTGGGAAGCAAGCACCAGCCACTGATAGCACTGCTGTTGAAACCGACAACGATGCTACTAGCACTGCTACTAGCAATGCTGATGTTGATGCTAATAGCAATGCTACTAGCACAAACGTTGTGGCTTCTAGCAATGCTCCGTTTCCGTCTCCGTTTCCGTCTCCGTCTCCGTCTAAAAGAAAAGATAGCGCGCCGTCGGCGCTTGAACTCTTGGCGGCCGAAGACGTGCCGCCTGACTTAGCTCGGGACTTTCTGGCCGTTCGCAAAGCCAAAAAAGCTCCGCTCACACCTCACGCGATGTTGGGAATCAAGCGCGAGGCTGGGAAAGCGCGAATGCGAGTCCCCGATGCGATCCGCATCTGCGTTGAGCGCGGCTGGCAGGGCTTCAACGCGGATTGGCTACCTGCCGGCACCTCGATCAACGGCGGTTCCCCGACCACCACGCTGCTACCGGACGACCTGTGATGACCCGCAAAGATCCCCCCATGTGCATCCCG
>Ga0255180_1000681_pt1 | contig 11024 bp, 15 predicted proteins | sample Atl_Colum_RepB_8_FD_189933 | JGI IMG/M metagenome (GOLD analysis project Ga0255180, IMG submission 189933) | Freshwater microbial communities from Altamaha River, Georgia, United States - Atl_Colum_RepB_8d | ecosystem: Environmental > Aquatic > Freshwater > River | place: USA: Georgia... | reverse complement strand
CGCGATGTACGACGGCGCGATCCGCCAGAGCCTCACGTATGAACAGAAGCTGGCCGTGATGCGCTTCCTCCCGGTCACCTCGCTGATGTCGACTGACCAGCTGTCGCGCTACCTCGAACACGTACAGCACGCCTACGCCGACCGCGTGGGGCTGCAATTTCCCGAAGATTGGAGGGCTGCGGCATGACCTACAAGGTTCATCGCACTTACCCCGTGCAATTCGCGTTCAACACGATGCAGCGTGTCCGTGTGGCCGCGATCAACGCCTTGGCGACGGTGGTTTCACGCATGAACAACGTCACCGGCATCAACGAATACAAGGTGCGCTACTGGTTTGAGGGCCGACCGACGGAGGAGTGGTTTTACGAGTTCGAATTGGAGGCTGCATGACCTACCGCGTGACGATTGGCATCGACCCCGGCCAGACCGGTGCGCTCGCAGTGCTGGCCGATGGCCAGTTCGCCGGCTTCTACGACATGCCCACGGTCGCCCGGCCGGCTGGTGGTCAGCAAGTGAACGGCGCTGAGCTCGCCGCGCAGTTGCGGGAGATCCGGGCCGCGCATCCGGGCGCTCACGTGCTGGCCGTGCTGGAACGTGTCTCCGCGATGCCCGGTCAGGGCGTGTCGAGCATGTTCCGCTTCGGCGAGGGCTACGGCGTTGTGCAGGGCGTGCTGGCGGCTCTGGGCGTCCCAGTAATGGCGCTGTCGCCGGCAGTCTGGAAACGCGCTGTGGGGCTGATCGGCGCTGAAAAAGACGTGGCGCGCACGCTGGCGATCCAGCTATTTCCGGCCGCTGCCGGAGGTCTGACCCGCAAGAAGGACATCGGCCGCGCCGACGCTCTGCTGATCGCCTCATGGGCATGGCGCAGCGATATGCACGGGGAGGCCGCATGACCCTGCCTGCCGACAAAGCGCGCTGCAACGGCGTCTACGACGAGGAGTACGGCGAATGGCGCGAGGGCTGCGAGACGTGCCTGCGCCGCACTGATCGGCCGGAAGCGGTCACGTTCCTCCCCTTCATGGAGCCGCCGCCGATCGTCGCATTCTGGTGCGAGGGCCTGATCGAGCCATGAGTCCTGCCGAACTCCGCCGCAAGCCCGACCACGTCCTGCAGTCGCAGCGCCGGTTCAACGCGTTCGACGCCGTCAACGGGAAGTATTCGGACGAACGCCGGGCCACGGCTCGCCGCTACGTCGAGCTGATCGACGCCGAGTTGGCACGCCGCGCGAAGAAGCGGGATGGCGCATGCAGCGCGTGATGCACTACGACCCGGCCAAGGGCGAGCCGCAGGTGTTCCGCTGCGTCAGCAAGCCGGCGCGCTGGCGCCTGGATGCTGTGATCCGCACATCGGCCGAGGCTGAGCCGATGCGTATCGTGGTCCGAGTTCCTGACAAGCTGCGCATCGGGGAGGTCGCTGGCACGTTCCTCGACGAGATCGCCAAGCACCTGCCGGAAGGTGCCCCGGTGCACAGTGCCAGCGTCGATTTCTGGGCTGACGTCTGATGCCCCTTGCCCGCGCTATTCCCCCACCGACGAAAGAGCAGCAGCGCCGCCAAGACGCGGCCAGAGAGGCCGGCTGCATCGTCGCGCGGATGCTGGGCCTCGGGTTTGTGCCCGGCGAGATCCACCACCTGACCGAGGGAGGTCGGACGATCAGCCAAGACCACACCGTCTGCCTGAACCCGTGGAGCCATCGCGGGGAGGTCTGGGGCCAGTGGACGGCAGCGCAGTGTCGGCGAGTATTCGGGCCGAGCCTCGCACGCGAGAAGCGCGCGTTCCACAACGAGTACGGCGACAACGTCAATCTGCTGGTCTACCAGAACGCGCTGATTCACTGGCCAATGCCTGAAGAGCATCGAAAACGACGACGAGGCGCCACTGTATCGCCGAGCAAGATCATCCCAAGGGAGGCCGCTCGACGATGACGGAACCGCTGGCGTCAATCTGGTGGCTGCGCAAGCCGCGACGGGCATCGACTGTCGCGAAGCGCGAGGCCGTCATGCGCCAGCGACTCGCCGACATGGAAGACAACGTCAACGCTTTGCTGAAGGGTCAGCAGATGACGATCAGGGAGGTTTACGAAGCACTGAAGATCCCGCGCGTCTACGTCGAGGCCTGCATTCTGCACATGCACGCGCTCGGCGAACTGGTCGAGATCGCGAACGGCAAGAAGTCGCGGCTCTATACCGCAGCGACGACGGTCCGGCGAATCGGCCGGTAGCGAGAGGGAGGTTGCACCCGTAGTCTTGGGATACGCATCCAGCAGCCGGGTTCCCAGACGGGATAAGGGCTGACGCGCGATCAGGTCGGACTGGCGCGACATCGAACAAGACGGCCGCGAGTCACGGAAAGCGCCGACAACGGCCGCCTCAAACTGTAGACTGGGGACTCGATGACGCTCCGGAAAGACGGGGGTTTTCAAGAATGGCGGCTGTGCCTCTGGACCGAGGCGTAATCGAACGGAAGAACGAGCAGCCGCCATCCTTGAAAGCGAATGCGCAGTGGTGATGCGCACGTGCGACCTGAAAGGGGCCATTCTATACAGGCAACACGGCTGCCGCCCCGCAGCAGACCGGGATCACCTCCGGCCGCTTTCATTCCTTTTTACCAAAGGCGGCTCAAAAGAAAATGCCCCGCTGGCGATGAAGCCAAAACGGGGCACGGCCTTGGGAAGGGCAAGCGTATTTTAGCACCTCGGCACGATCAAGGCTATACCGGTGTGTTCAGTTGTTACTCGGAACGGTCTCACGCAGCACGCTGAGAGCCCGGCGATTGTCGCCAGAATCAGCGGGTAGCGTAGAGCTTGAACATCGGCTCAACATGAGAGCATGAGCAAGTCCAACCGAACTGAGACCGCCAGCAAAGTAGTGGCCCCTGCTGCCCAGCGCCGACCACCGGCTGCCGGCAAGGGCCGCAAGAAGGGCGTCCCGAACAAGACGACCCGGACGCTGCGCGAGGCCATCGAAAAGAGCTTCGACCAGGTCGGCGGCGTGTCCTATCTCGTCCGGATGGCGACAGAGCAGCCGGTGGCCTACATGGGCCTGCTGGCGAAGGTGCTGCCGCAGCAGCTCAAGGTGCAGACCGATACCCCGATCGAGGTGGTATTCCGGACCGTCTGATGCCGGTCGAGATCACCATCACCCGGCCGCAGGCGCAGTTCATCAACTCGACGGCACCGCATCCCGCCTTGGTGGCAGGGTACGGGGCCGGCAAGAGCCAGGCGGCAGTGCTCAGGACGGTCAAACTGGCGCTGCAGTATCCGGGCATGAGTTTCGCGTTCGTCGAGCCGACGTTCGACCTGGTGAAGCTGATCGCATGGCCCCGGTTCGAATCGATCCTCGGCCAGATCGGCATCGGGTACGAGCTGAACAAGTCAGACAGCATCATGCGGGTGGCGAACGACTCGCAGATCATCTTCCGCAGCGCCGACAATCCCGAGCGGATGATCGGTTACGAAGTCGCTGACGGCGTCATCGACGAGATCGACACGCTCAAGACTGACCACGCGGCTGAAGTGTGGAGCAAGATGCTCGGCCGCTGCCGACAGCGGAAGCCAGATGGAGCCGACAACACGCTGGCGGCTGCATCGACTCCGGAAGGATTCCGGTTCGTTTACCAGACGTGGGGCAAGTCACCCCGGCCGGGATACGAACTGATCCGGGCGCCGACGGCGTCGAATCCGTATCTGCCGGCCGGTTACATCGACTCGCTGCGCAACAGCTACAGCGACCAGCAGCTGGCCGCCTACCTCGACGGCGAGTTCGTTAACCTGACGGCGGGCAGTGTCTATGCCGAGTTCGACCGCAAAGCTAATAGCAGCGCGGCCACTTTCGGCCAGCGCGAGCACGTCCACATCGGCATGGACTTCAACGTCAACAACATGTCGGCGGTGGCCTGTGCGGTCAGAGACGGCAAGGTCTACGCGATCCGCGAGCTGGTACAGGTGCGCGACACTCCGTCGATGATCGCGCTCATCAAGCGCACGTTCCCCGGCCACCCGGTCACGGTCTACCCCGACGCCAGCGGCGCCAAGACCGTGAGCAGCAATGCCAGCCTCAGCGACATCAGCCTGCTTCGCGGTGCCGGTTTCACGGTGCTGGCCCATGCGACCAACCCCCGAGTGCGGGACCGCGTGGCGGCGATGTGCGCCATGATCCACCGGCAGGGCCTGCGCCGGCTGTTCGTCGATCCGACCGGCTGCCCCACGCTCATTGATGCGCTCGAACAGCAGGCCTACGACAAGAACGGCGACCCGGACAAGAGCGGCGGACATGATCACGTCAACGACGCGCTGGGCTATCTGGTCGCGTATCTGTTCGGCATCGCACGCGGCCCGGCCACGTTCGCCAAGATCGCCGGCCTCTGAATCGGCGGGTATCGACACCCGACTGAGCGCGGCAACGTAGCCGCATGACAGTCTCGACCACCCATACCCAATACAGCCGCTACGCTCTGGCGTGGCAGCGCTGCCGCGACGTCATCGCTGGACGGGATGCGCTGGTGAGACAAGCGCGCAGCCGCTACTACCAGAGCACGATTGACGGCAGGCCGCAGCTGTACGAGCAATACATCCGGCCGCTGTCGGGCCAGACGTCTGACGAGTACCTGAGCTACGTCGAGCGCGCCGCGTTCTACGGCGCCACCGGGCGCACGGTTGAAGCGCTGACCGGCCTCATCTTCGGCAAAGATCCGAGCTACGAACTGCCGAGCGCTATTGAAGGGTACGTGGAGGACATCACGCTGTCGGCGTGCAACCTCCGCGAGTTCGTCTCGCTGGTGGTCACTGAGGAAATCAGCGTCACCCGCGTAGGCGTGCTGGTGGACTACCCGGCCACGTCGCCGCAGGGCCTGAGCCGGGCCCAGGCCGAGGCGCTGAACCTTCGTCCGTTCCTGAAGATGTACCGTGGCGAGTCGATCATCAACTGGCGCACCACCACGGTGAACGGCGCCCAGGTGCTGACGCTGGTGGTGCTGGCCGAGGAAGTCGAGAAGCAGACGGGCGAGTTCACCACCGACATCGAGACGCAGTACCGCGTGCTGGATCTGACCCCCGAGGGCTACCGGCAGCGCGTTCTGGATCGTAGCGGCCAGTTGATCGGTGACGAGCTATATCCTCGGATGCGCGGCGAGCCGATGCGGTTCATCCCGTTCTCCGTCGTCGGCGGCTTCGACGTGCGCCGGCCGCTGCTGCTGGACCTGGTGGATACGAACATCGCGCACTACCGCAACAGCGCCGACTACGAGCACGGCCTGCACTTCGTCGGCCTGCCCACCCCCTACGTTGCCGGCGTGCAGCTGCAAGAAGGCCAGACGCTGACCATCGGCAGCAGCAGCGCGTGGGTATTCCCCGACCCGGCAGCCTCGGCGGCGTTCCTCGAGTTCAAGGGCGATGGCCTCAAGACTCTGGCCGATGCCATGACCGCCAAAGAGCAGCGCATGGCAGTGCTCGGCGCTCGGATGCTGGCCGACGAGAAGCGCAGCAGCGAGGCGCAGGGCACCGTCGAGATGCGCACCGCTGGTGAGCGGTCACTGCTGGCCGCCGCTGCGCGCGATGTGAGCGACACGATCCGCCGCTGTCTAAACTGGATGGCGGAATGGGTCGGCGCTCCGGCTGACGTGCAGTTCTCTCTGAACACCGACTACGGCGCGCACCGGCTCGACCCGACGATGCTGCGCGAGCTGGTGAGCGCGTACCAGGGCGGCGCTATCCCGCTGTCCACTCTTTTCGACAACCTGCAGCGGGGCGAGATCGTGCAGCCTGACGAGACTTTTGAGAGCTTCCAGGCGCAGATCGCCGACGCTGCCCCGTCCCTGACCACTCCGGTGCCCGTCAATGGCGCGTAGCCCCGTTCTGCCGCCCGTAGCGGGCGCATGGAGCTACATGAGCGGCATTGCCGGTACTGCGACCGTCCCGGCCGGCTTTCGCGTCCTACAGATCACCGCATCGGCCCCGGCGAGCGCTGCGGCGACGGTGACGATCAACGGCGGGCAGACGGTGACGGTGCCGCCCGGCAAAAACCTGACCATCGAGCCCAAGGGCAACGTGACGGCGCCGGTGATCCTGTTCGCCGGCACTGACGCCTATTTCATTGAGCTGGTGCGCTGATGGGCTACTCCGGAGGCGGCACAACGGGCGGCGGCGGTGCTGCTGCGATGACCCCGACGAAGGTGGCCAGCGGGGACAAGTTCACGGTGCCGGCGGATACGCAGGTGCTCTTCAGCGAAGAGATCGACCTTGAAGGCGACCTTGATCTTGATGGCGTACTGGTGGAGGTGAACTGATGTTCCACTGGCTCAAGCGCGCTGCATCCAGCATCGCAAATGCCTCACCCGGCAAGCTGCGGCTGTACGCCGACGCGGCCGACAACCTGTTCAAGACCCGCGACGAGGCCGGCGTCGTGCGCGTGCTCGGCGACGGCATCACGACGATCGCGCTGGTATCGACTGTCGGCCGCGTCAAGACCTACCGGATCACCCGGCAATCCGGCGAGACGTTCGATTACACCGTCACGGACGGTCAGGACGGCGCTGTCACGGCGTTCAACGGCCGCACCGGCAACATCACGCCGCAGCAGGCGGATTACGATGGGTTCTTTCTGACGCAAGCCGAGGGCGATGCGGCCTATCAGCCGCTCGACTCTGACCTGAGCGCGATTGCCGCGCTGGCGACGACGCCATACGGCCGCAACCAACTCACCTACGCTGGATCGGCAGCGGCAACGGCTGCGCTCGACCTTGCTACTTCAACGCTCAAGGGCCTCTTCTCGCCTTCGCAGTTTTCGATCTTCGCCGGCTTCTTCGGGCAGTCGATCTACTTCGTCACCGGCCTCGTTGACGGCTCGGACGGCGCGACGGTTTCGGGCGCCCAGGCCACGGCGAACCGGCAGGCGATTCAGGCGCAGATCGACGCGGCATCGTCAGCCGTGAGCAAGAAGCCGGGCGGCATCGTCATGCTGCCACCGGGCACGTTCCACATCGACACAACGCTGACCATCTCGACCAGCGCCGTTGTCCTGGCCGGCTCCGGAGGTCTGTCCAACACCGACATCGGCAGCCAGACCGGGCGTGGTACAACCCTGTTCTGGAACAGCGGCGTATCGGCTGCCGGCGTGGCAATGGTCGATGTCATCTCGCCGACCGGCTCCAGCAATCCGGCTGTGAAGCGGGCCGGCGTGCGCGACCTTTCGCTGCAATGTGCAGGCGGCGCGGACATCGGCTTGCGCGTGCGCTCGATCCACTTCGGGCGCTTCGAGAATCTCTACATCGTCAATCCGCAGTCGATCGCGATGCTGACCGAGTGCCTTGTTACCGGCACGCAACTTGGCGAAGCAGCGGACGTTACAAAGTCCACGTTCGACAACATCAGTGTCCGCCTTCTGGAAAGCCCAGCAACCGCGCGAGGCTTCGTTCTGGATGGCGCCAGCAACGCGAACACCAGCAACTCGACCTTCCGCAATCTGGCCGCGCTTTGCACCGCTCAGCAGATCGCGCTGGACGTGCGCAACACGGACTCCAATTCGTTCTACGACATCCGCATCAACCAGACCGCCAGCGGCACCGTGCAACCGGTTCGCATCCGTGGCGGCTCTGCAGTCGGCCTCGAAGCGCGCGGCAACGTGTTCTTCTACCTCGCCGCTGGCGGATCGTCGGCCGGCACGCGAGGCGTCTACAGCGAAGGCACGGAGATCGGTGGCGTCACCGCTCCGGCGAAGAACAACGCGATCTTCGGCTACAGCATCGAAAACGGCGAGCCGTTCCCGGTCATCGGCACCGGCTCGACCCTGCGGGTGGAGCCTGTCGGCGGCACGTCCCTGCTTCAGTTCAACGACGCGTACAAGGCCGTTGGCACGGCTGTCACGGCAGCCACCGACACGGACCTTGTCAGCGTCATCGTCAACGGCAACGCGGCGCAGCCGGGCACGACGTTCACCTTCTCAGAGCGGGTGCTTGAAACCAACGGCACCACGGCCAGCACGCTGAATCTCTATCTGAAGGTGAACGGCACCAAAGTGCTGACGGCGGCAATTGCGCTGGGTACAGCGGCGCAGACAAACCGGCCTGTTCGATTCGACGGCGAGATCGTGTTCAAGAGCATCGGCGCGACCGGCAGCTATCTGGCCGTTGCGGAGTCGTCGCTCAACTCGGCGGCTGGCGCGACCATCAGCACCGCTGCCGCTGGCACGGCGATCAACACCACGGCTGCAGTGACGCTGACCCTCGGCGTCGCTCTATCCGCCACAGTGGCCGGTGTCAGTTATACGCCACTGACCGCGCACATCACAAAAGCCGTGTGACGTGGAGAGCGTCTCCGACCAACTCGCCAACCTCGCCGTCATCCGCCAGCTACTGCTGCAGCGGGTAGCGGCTGGCGAGTCGGCCAAGCTGGCCGCCCTGCTGTCCGACATCGCCGACGAACTGGAGCGCAAACTCGCAGGCCCGCCGCTGACCGAATACGGCGGGCGCCGTCTGAATCAAGCCATCCGCGAACTGCGCGAGGTGGTGAGCATCCCGGCACCGGACCTGTCCGAACTGGCTGAGATCGAAGCGACGTGGGCCGCCAGCACGCTGACGACCATCGCCATCGACGCAGCCCTGCCGACCGCTGCGGTGCTGACCAGCATCGCCGAGTCATCGCTGGTGCAAGGTGCGACGATCAAGACCTGGTTTCAGCGGCTCGAAGAATCGACGCAGTTTGAGATCGAGCGCGCCGTCCGGCTCGGCGTCGCCACCGGTGAGACAAACCAGCAGATCGCCCGGCGCATCCTCGGCATCCGGTCAGATGGTGAGCGCGGGCCGGAAGTCATGAAGCGGGCCCGGCGTGACGCGGAGAGCATCACCCGGACCGCAGTGCAGACCATCGCCAACGATGCGCGGCTGGCGACGTATGAGGCCAATGCCGACGTGCTCGACGGCGTTCAGCAAGTCAGCACGCTGGACGGCCGAACGTCCGACATTTGCATCGCATGCAGCGGCAAGGTGTGGACCCTGCCCGACTACAAGCCGAAGGGCCACAAGATCCCGTGGAACGGTGGCACGCCCCGCCACTGGCGCTGCCGCAGCACCACTGTCCCGGTCACGAAGAGCTTCCGAGAACTCGGCATCGACCTTGACGAACTGCCGCCCGGCACGCGGGCCAGCATGTATGGCCCCGTCGCTCAAGACCTGTCGTTCGACGACTTCCTGCGCTCGCAGCCGCCCGACTTCGCCGACGAGATGCTCGGCAAAGGCCGCGCCGAACTGTGGCGCTCCGGCCGCATCACGCTCGCCCAACTGCTCGACGCACGCGGCAATCCGCTGACGCTGGCCGAACTGCGGAAACGCACGGTATCGAGCCGCTGAATCCTCGTGGTGACATAGGCGCAGCCGGTAGAGCCGGCGCCTATTCAGGGCTGAGCCCGCACCTGTCCAGAGGACTACATGACACCCGAAGAACTGCAAACCAAGCTCGACGAGCTGAGCAAGTCGAACGAAGCGCTTGCCGCCAAGAATCGCGAACTGCTCTCCGAAGTGAAGACGTACAAGGCGAAAGCCAAGGGCGCCGACATTGACCCGGAGGAGTACGCAAAGCTGCAGACCGAAGTGGAAGATCTGCGCGCTGCGCTCGACAAGACGAGCAAGGCCAGCAAGATCGAAACCGAGAAGCTGCAGAAGGTGCTGGCGGAAAAGGACGGCGCGCTCCAGTCGATTCTGATCGACGGCGGGCTGACCGAAGCGATGGTCAAAGCAGGCGTGCGGCCTGAATTGATGCCGGCTGTGAAGGCGCTGTTGCGCTCGAAGGCGGCGATCAAGGCAGACGGCGGCGCGTATCAGGCTGTCATGGGCGACAAGGCGATTGCCGAGGCGGTGGCCGAGTGGGCCACGTCTGACGAGGGCAAGCACTTCGTCGCGGCACCGGCCAACAACGGCGGCGGCGCGCTTGGCGCTGGCAGCGGTGGCGGGCGGGCAAAGCGATTCAGCGAAATGACCACCGACGAGCGCACCGCGCTCTATCGGACCGATCCCAAAGCATACGAAGCCGCCAAGAACAGCGGCTAAAGGAAAAACACCATGGCACTTGTACAGCTCTCCGACATCGTCGAACCGCGCGTATTCCTCGACTATCAGTCGGTCAACACGAAGGAAAAGACCGCGTTCTGGGACTCCGGCATCGTCGTCAGCAACCCGCTGCTCGTCCAGAAGGCGAACTCGGGCGGCAAGATCGTCGATGTGCCGTTCTGGAAGGATCTGGCGAACGTCGAAGCCAACGTCAGCAATGACAACCCGGCCAGCGTCGCCAACCCGCAGAAGATCGGCACCGGCGACCAGATCGCCCGCATCCACTACCTGAACCAGGCATGGTCGGCTGCTGACCTGGCGTCGGAAGTCGCCGGCAGCAACGCGCTGGGCCGCATCCGCGAGCGCGTGGACGCCTACTGGACCCGCCAGTGGCAGCGCCGCCTGATTGCGATGCTGCGCGGCATCCAGGCCAACAACGTCGCGTCGTTCAGCGGCGACATGGTGCGCGATGTCTCGACCGATGCGGTCGGTGCGCCGTCGGCTGCTGAACTGTTCAGCCGCACCAACTTCACGTCGGCCGCGTTCACGCTGGGCGATGCGTTCGAGGACACCGGCGTCATCGCCGTCCACAGCGTCGTCTACAAGCGCATGGTGGACAACGACGACATCGACTTCATCGCCGACTCGCAGGGCCGGATGGTGATCCCGACGTTCCTCGGCAAGCGCATCGTCGTCGATGACGGCCTGCCGGCCATCGCGGGCACCAACCGCATCCGCTACACGTCGATCCTGTTCGGCGCGGGCGCCATCGGTCACGGTGAGGGCACGCCGGCGGTTCCGGTCGAAGTGAACCGCGAGCCGGGTCAGGGCAATGGCGGCGGCGTCGAGTTGCTGTACAGCCGCATGACGTGGCTGACGCATCCGATGGGCTTCGCGTTCCAGTCGGCTTCGGTCGCTGGCGTGTCGCCGACCATCGCGGAACTGGCGCTGGCAGCGAACTGGACCCGCGTGGTGGACGAGCGCAAGCAG
>Ga0255180_1000670_pt1 | contig 11184 bp, 9 predicted proteins | sample Atl_Colum_RepB_8_FD_189933 | JGI IMG/M metagenome (GOLD analysis project Ga0255180, IMG submission 189933) | Freshwater microbial communities from Altamaha River, Georgia, United States - Atl_Colum_RepB_8d | ecosystem: Environmental > Aquatic > Freshwater > River | place: USA: Georgia | collected... | reverse complement strand
GTTCGTGTTTGGGTTGTCATGCGGCCTCTGGCCTCAGATTTAATGTGGGTCCGATGAACAAGCAGCCACCATACCCACCGATGGTATTCACCAGTGACGAAGAATATTCCGAATTCATGCGCAAATTACGCAAAAACGCCAACATCACCGGCGATTTCGATTTCAATATGCAGTTGGACAAAGCCATGCGAAATTTCGTGAATTCAAAACGCGAAAAAATCGATCGTATGCCTGAACCACAAAAATAATTTTTTCCAAAAAATAACGAACAAATTTAAATTTAAACCCACAACAAAATTGTGGGTTTTGTTTTATGTTTAAATTGTTAAGTTTTTGTTAAAAAATATAAAAATTTGAAAAAATTGTTTCTAAAAATAAATTTTCAAAAATTTCATTGCAACAAAATTTGTGATAATTTTCATTCACAAAAATTATTTTCTTTAACATTAATTTAACAAAATTTTGTATAACGCTGTTGGATAAAATAAAAAATATATTTTGCATAAAGTAAAATTTAATTTCCATAATTCAAAGAATCAAAAACGGAGAATTATGAAAAGGACTTTCAAAAAATATTTGAAAAAATGTTTAACAGTGGCTATTTTTATTTTTTCAGTTCCACAAATTTCAGTGGCTACGAATATATTAAAAATAACAACTGCACCCGAAAACCCCAAGCAGGGCGAAGCGATTACCGTTTTTTTACAGCCAACAACGATGTTGTCAAAAACTGAATACGTATTTCAAGCCAGTGTTGAAAATTTAAATGTGAATTTTATCAAAACGGGTGAACAATTATGGACAGCACAAATTCGTCCCTTTCACGAAGTTAAAACTCATACTTTGTCTGTGGATATTTTTGTTCAAAGTGCCACCGAAGCCCAGCGCATCCGCAGTGCGCGTAATATTTTGATTTATGAAATCAAAGAAATCGTTAAAAAATTAGAAATTGAAACAAATCCAGAAAAAATCACTCGTCTAGAAACAGATCGCGATTTAAAACAAAGTCTAGCTGACCAATTATTTGTTGATCTGGGGAACTTAAAAAAATCTTACCGCACAGAAAGTGTTGAATTTAAAATTAGTCCTAATTTTGAAAACAGCAATTATCCGACGTTGACCACTGTTATTCCGTCTGTGGTGACGCTAGGACAGCGAACTGTTGTGACAATGACAGGAACTGGATTTGTCAGTGGAGCAATTGTTAAAATGGGTGGACAAAATGCGACGATTCAATCGATGACACCAACTGAAATGACAGTGCTGGCGCCGAATTTTAGCGAAGCTGGCAGCAAAGATATTGAACTGATTATTCCGGCAGCATCACCTGATCCACGAAAAAATACTTATTTATCAGGAAAATTTTTTGCAACCAATGAAACGATTTTAAAAAATTTGCGACCAACCGCTGTTACGACCGGTTTTTTAAGAGTCGTACAAACAACACCCGCACCGGTGACATTGAATGCCACTTCTTCGTATGATGATAACGGGGATACGCTTGATTATGAATGGACAATTAATCGTGTCCCAACTGGATCAACGATTGCTATTGGTACAGTTTTGTCAAATAGTGCTACGCCGTCATTCACACCCGATTTAAAAGGTATTTATACCATTCGAATGCGAGTGCGTGAAAACAATACGTCTCAACAATTATACAGTTTATATAACACATTCACAGTCGAGGTCAGATAATGAAATCATTACTATTATTCATCACTACACTTTCTTGTCTTCATTTAATGGCCAGTTCGGATTTGATTCGACTGACTTCGGATAAATCCGTTTATACCAGCACTGAAAATCCTATTTTACGTGCAACGTTGAATTCACGTCCTGATAATACAGATTTTCAGTTTGATATTATTGCAACACTGAACGGTGCAAATATTCCAACAGAACGAGTCACTGATTATATGATGTTTTCAAAAGCATCTAGCTTAGCATCAGGTGATTATACTTGGGCTGTGACAGTTGTATTACAGGATGCACGTTATGCACGTGATTTGAAAGCCACAATTAAATATTATGAAAATCGAATTTCAGATATTAATCAGCAACTATTAACTGAAACAGATCCACAAATCATTACACAGTTGAACAATCAAAAAAATCAATTCCAAGGCATTATTACGGCTAGCCAATCGGAATTAAATCAAATTCGAACTCAGGTATCTGATCCCGTGCAGTTACAGTTTTCGGTGCAATAATTTTTAAAATCAAAATTTAAATATCAGAGGAAATTATATGAAAATCAGTCACTTAATTATTTTAGGGTCTTTTTTTGTCTCGAATCTGGCTTATAGCTTTAATCATCATCAAACAGCTGAAAAAAATAGATCATTAATTCAGAAAATTCGTACAGCACAGAAAAAAAATGTCATCCGTGCCAAGGCTGCAGCACAGTTGCTGAAATTTTCATTATCGCCTGAAAATCCAAAAGTCCAAGAAGATGTCACATTATTTATTCAGCCACTGACTGGATTTACGGATAGTGACATGTTTTTAGAGGTTCAAATGAATCAAGTCGATGTGACAAATTCTTTGGAACAACCCACAAAAGAAATGTGGGTTTTAACGCTTGGAAAATTTTCGGAACTTAGATCCCACCAAATTCAGGCCAAAGTTTTTATCCAAGATAAAAATGCAGCCGCTTTGTTAACTGAAGCGATTGCGCAACTAGATACTGAAATTGCCCTGATCGATACCGAACTAGAAAACGAAGTAGATCCAGATGTGATTGCTGAATTACAAGCGGCCCGAACTGATAAATTGGCTCAAAAGGCAGATTTAGCGCAAACATTAGCGGGATTGAAAACAGAATTAGTTTCTGAAAATTTCAGTTTCCAAATTTATCCTGACAATAGTCAACCGGGGTATCCGATGTATGCTAATGTCAGCCCACGTGTTCTGAAGGAAAATACACCGGTCGAAGTTATTTTAAACGGAGCCTATTTTAATCCCAGCACGACTGTTAAAATCAGTTCGGCGGATATCACGATTTCAAATCGCACCGAAAATCAATTAACGTTACAGGTTCCAGGATTACAACAGGGTTTATATGATATTGAAATTCGCAACACTGATAACGGGGTTGTGAAAAATTCAATCCATAAGGGCGTATTATTTGTATCGGATGACTATTTTTCAGACCCTACAACACCGCCAACTGCTGTGATTTCGGAAAATCCGATGCAAGCTCCGTGGGGACAAAGTGTCAGCCTCAGTTCAGATCATTCGTTTGATTCAAATCACAAACCACTTCGTTATGAATGGAGATTCGTTTCAGTTCCAGCCAACTCTCAGCAATCTGTAACGCCAACGCCGATATCGACATCAGCACAGTTCAATTTTAATCCCAGTGTTCCTGGCATTTATGTTGTGGAATTAAAAGTCGTTCAGACACAAAGCCCTTTTTTGGCATCACAACCGACCTATGCAGCAATTGAATCGGTTGCACCGGCGAATCGATTTCCATCACTTGCATTATTACCAGCGTCAACTGCGGTTTTAATCAACGCAACAACGACATTCCAAGTTGGAATTTCGGATCCCGATTTTTGGCAAACACATAACTTATTTGTTTCGCGAATCCCTAATTTAGGAACATTATCATTTTCGGTACCTGGTCAAATCAGTTATCAGGCCGGAAATCAACCCGGTGCAGACATTTTTGAAATTTCCGTAATTGATAATGGAAATCCTGCGCGAATTACTTCGTTCATGGTGAATGTCAATGTGGTCAGTTCAAATGCAGCACCCACAATTTCAAGCGTGTTTACACAGAACCGCACCGAAGGGTTACCGATTCGTGTTTTGATTGCGGGTCTTGGTATTTCAGACAGCGACAGTCCGATTGCAGAAATTAAAATCAATTGCGGTGATGGAACTTATGAATATGCGCCAACCAGTGGTCCTAATTTAGGTGTGGCATTGCATACGTATCAAGATTTTGGAACGTATTATGGAAATATTTCCATCAAAGACATTCACGGTGCTGTAACGACACAAAATTTTACAGTGAATGTGGTCAATACGGATTTGCCAAAGGCTTCGTTTAAATTAAATCAGTTTCACTGTGCATCAGCACCTTGCGTGATCACTGCAGATGCCAGCACAACAACGGATTCAAATGGTGTATCCAGTTTCCGTTGGTTGTGGGGTGATAATACGGCCGAAGAAGTCGGTGGAACAGTGACGCATTCCGTGCGATCACATACATACAATGCCAATGGAACTTATCGTATTCGTTTACGAGTGCGTGATACTTACCAAGCCCAAGCCGAAGTTTATGCGACAGTTTATGTGGGCGTAACAGCACCTGCTGGTGGATCACCGGTGAGTGCGGCGTTATCGGTCAGTCCGCTTCGACAGGTTTTAACAAACACAGTTTTAACATTTAATATGGATGCATCGTTTGATCCCAATCCAAGCAGTCAAATTGAAACTGTGAACTGGAATTTTAATTGTTTATCGGGTTCGTGTGTGGATACCGGAATGCCGTCAAAATCATTTCAATACGCGGACGCATTTAATTATTATCCGACATTAACGATGACGAACACATTGGGTGGAACGACAGTGGCCAGTCCGACCGAAGTTTTCGTTGTCAATCAGGGTGTGGCACCGCGAGTGAATGTTAAAGTGAACAATCAAATTCCTTTGGGTGCGGATATTGTGATGACGGCACCTGCGACTTTATTTTTGGATGCAGCACCGTCATTTGATTACGATGGTACGATTCAAAATTATTTATGGGATTTTGCCGATGGGTCACAGGCCAATACACCCAGTTTTGTGAAAACATATTTTAACCCAGGTGTTTATTTGGCGTCACTAAAGGTCATTGATAATGATGGAAATCCAGTTAAACAGTTTTTAAAAATAATTATCAACAGCGCTGTCAGTGCAAAAAACACCAACGGGATTTCTGTTATCAGTCCTGAATTAGATCAGAATTTAACAAATGCCTGTGGTTTTGGATCAGGAGCTGCTTGTTTTGAATTATCAAAATTATATTTGTCGAATGAATTTGTTTCATCGCATTTACGCAAGCAAGCATGTCGTTCTGGATTTAAAGCAACATGCGGGGAGTAGAGATGAAGCGTATATTTTTATTATTAATTTTGTTTTGTTGGAATGCTTATAGCTACGTTTATTTCCCTTTTAATCCAAATGCGGCGCTTCCAGGTGTTGTAACTAACGGTCAGTGCGGTGAGCCTACAACATATCAGCTAGAAGAACTGCATCCATTCTACAAGCCAGGTATACGAATGATACTCGGTATGGATCAACTTTTATATTCACCTTCAAACGGCGGCAGGTATGAAGCAAGAATTAGATATTACAACGGGGCAAGCATGGTATGTCCGATGCCTTCTGATTGCGAGTTTGGTGCTTGGAATGAAACTGTAGCCCCTGCTGGTGCAAGTTCAATAAAAGTTTATACCGAACAGTATGTGATTGCGTCTACGCATTCGTGCGATTTGCCAGCTGAAAATGTTGAAATCCGAGCAACACCTCATCCGATTAATAATGATTTTCGTACGATTGGAATTGAGTCTATGTATTTTAAGCAATCAGATCGCGAATATTGTATTGATAAGCCATTTGCGGATTATTTAAATGGAGGTGCAATCTTTTTAAAACAAAATGTTCCTACTGAGTTTGGTATAAAATTTCGAAATGACTTAAGGCAAATCAGCTTTGATCTTACTACATCATTAAATTTATTTTATTACGCAGCTGAAAATAGCTCAGATTCAAGCACTTATAATCTAGCAAACGCTAATACAGATAGTGAAGGAATATTAAAGTTTAACTTTTTGTCGCCGACTGTGCCGGCTAATTTAACTAAAGATTGGTGGAGTTTTAATTTTAAATTACGAGGCAAGTATTCGAACAATGTCGTTGATGAGTACCTTCGCTTTGGTCTTTATTCATTTGAACAATTAGGACGAATTAGTTTTGAAGAAAAGCCTGTTGTAACAGATAGTCCCGAGATCACAATCGCACAATTTTTTAAAGACCCAAGAGACGAGCAAGGTAATTCAATAGTTTCATCAGGAAAAAATCTAGATATTGAAGTGCAATCTGGTCTTGACGTCGGTGAAAACATTGCAGGAACTGAACTTAAAATTAAAAACTTGAATACAAATAGTTATCTTAGTCAAACCTATTTCCCAACATCAAATAACGTTTTAACAGGTGGCTTGGTTAAGTTTGAAGTTAACACACTACCTGATTTTAATCTTGATACAGATGTTCAGTTTGAAATAAGTATTAAATTTGATAACAAATGTCGCCCGGGCAAATTAAATAAGTTGTTTGTTAAACGGTCTAGAATATTAAAATCAAACTCATTTAATGTGTTATTTGTTAAAGTAGCTCCGCAGGTAGATGGACAGTTTGGATCGGCTGATCAAACAAAGTATTTAATTACTGTGAATAAGACGAAAGATTACTTTAAAACAATTGGTGTGGTATCAGATAAAAAAATTAATTTTTCAGAGACAGTACAAAATGTTTACTACAAGGCAAACGATGAAATTGACGATGATGGCGTTGTAAAAGATTTAAAAAAATTAAACTCAATGAGGTCTAAATTCAAACCCAAATATAATTTTTTAAACAAAAAAAATCCAGATCTTGTTGTTGGTGTAACAGCAGATGATTACTTTATGGCTAAAAATATTTGTATTTTTTTGAATGGAAATAGAGTTTGTGCGCTTGGTGTAAGTATGTTTGATACGTACTCCATTCTTATGCGACAAGAACAAATACCAGTCCTTTTACATGAGTTTGGGCATGTTATTTGTACTAGGTATGACGGTATTAAGAGCTGTGATAGCAGCACAACATCTGGTGCATTTCTAAATAAGGATATTACGCACAATAATTCGCTTCAAAGTACAAATCCGCCATATTCTAATTATACTAATACATCACTCATGATCAATCGCGGACAAATTAATAATGCTAAAAATGTGATGTCCAGCTCTTTAAATCAAATTGTTGATGGTAACTTTGGAATCACCGGTGATTATTGGATTGACGAAATTACCTTTCACTCAATGTTAACTAAATTTAACCCAGTGCAGTCAAAGAGAGATTTTGGTAAGCAAGTGCTTGAGAGTGATGATTTGGTTAATATCTCAGCTAGTATAGATGATAATGGATACTTTCAAGATATTGAGAATATAATCACTAGCGATACAATGTACATCGATCAATGCCAGCCACAAGGGGCTTATAAAATCGACTTTATTGACGAAAGAGGCTCTATAATAAAGTCATGTTGGCATAATCCTACTCAAATGCCACATGCTACAGTCGAAAGTGAAAGTAAGCTGCTGTTTGTGATTAATATGCGATACCGATACCCATTAAAAACTGTTAAAATAATAGTAACTAAGAATGCAGAAATTGTATATAAATGGTACTTGCCTACTTCGCCCCTCGCAAACATGTTAAGGTATATTCCAAAAGAAGCTTATAAAAGTGAGAATTCTGACTTCCAAAATAAATTTCTAAAAATCACTAAAACGATAAATAATTATATTGATTCGGGTGATATAAATTCCGCAAATTCGATCTTGATTAGTAAGCTTAGGGATTTAGTTAATGAGGAGTTGAGTCAAAATTATATACCTGAATCTATCGAAAATGTCGGTCTATATGAAGTGCAACAAGGTATTCTGTATTCGCACTTAAGTATTGCGAATACATATTCTAATGAGAATTCATTTTTTAAGATAATTCAAGATACAATTGAAGACGTATTTTATGTAAGTAGAAAAAAAGGAATTGAAAACTCTAATTATTGGTTGATTGCAGATTTGTATTTGGGTAACGAATTTCTAACTAGCGTGAGTGAGCAAGAGTCTCAAAAAATAATAAAGCCTGTAGGATATCAAGGGCAAATAAAGCTATTAACTTATATGATAGATAAGAAAATATACAATAAGTTTAACCTGATTAAAAAAGAGAAGCTATTGAATCTAGATATTTACGATAAAAATTTTATTATGTTGAGAAACTCTGAATATAGGAAGAAGATTATAGACGAGATTGTACAAATTGATAGTATAATCGAAAAAAATAAGATCTATTTAGACAAAATCATTGCGATCGAATAAGTATTTTTTTATTAAAATTAAACTAAGGGATAAGTATGTATTTATTTAAAATTGTTTTTTTCTTACTGATTACATTTTTTGGTATCTTAGATTTGCAAGCTAGTGATTTAGGTGGAAGAACAATATTTCATGAAGTAGTCGAAAACATACAGAAAGCAAATAATATAGACTTGAATAAAGTCGAGGTTTTTAAATTAGATAAATCATTAATTAAATTGACTTTAGCAGATCTGGAAAAAAAGATTCCATATTCATTCTCTAAAAAGTATATAATCCCAGAAAATGCAAATTTTATTGTAGTTATACTCAATGTATTTAATAAACCATCTATTGTAAAATTCAAATTATCTAAAAGCGTTGTTGTCCGAATAAGCGTTAAATTAGATGATGACCTGGATTTTGATAAAGAGCTTAATAAGATGAAACCTCTATTTGGAGCTAAACCTAAAGTGTCAAAATCTACAAATATAAAATCGGCAGAATGGTCTAGTGGATATGAAATTTTTCAATACAATACTACTAGAGGAAAGAAAACTTATTTGTTTATTAATGACTAGAATTAATATGTTCTGACGACAAAAAAAGGCCTATGCGATTCTAAGAAAAAATAATTTGGTGTTAACAACTGATGATTATTAAAATTTTAACTTTTTTATTAGCTCATCTTTCATGTTCTGACGACATGCCAGCCAATCTAAAAAAATCTTGTTTCAAAGGGATGGTTGCTAGTTCCGAACAGGTGAAGAATTCAGATTTGTATATGACTCAAATCATTCAGTATTGGTGGAAATCACGTATTTGTTAACTTTGAAGTGTTATGAAAAGTGCGATTATAATTAGTATTATTTTAGTAAATTTTTATTATGCACTAGCAAATAGCTGTGGTGAGGCAGCTATAAAATGTGGTGCGCAACGCAAAGGGCGGTTTATAAGCTTCAAGCATAGAAGACCAGAAGTTATCTCTGCAATGGAAAGCATGAGTAATGATGATAGCAAATTATTGCGACGAGAAACCAATTTTGATGAAAAAATCAGATGTAGCTATGAATTCAAAAATTTATCAGGAATGAATCCAGATGCTGTTCAGAAGTTATATTCTGATATTTGTATAGATTTAAAAAATGAATTCAACTACATTTTTAACAGTAGTACGCGTTGCAGACCATTGCTAAAGCGCGAATCACAAAATGATGGGACAGTAAAAATTTCAGAAACTAAAAGATCTCCTCTGGGCTATATCTGGCAAGCTGGGGGATGTAAGCCAGAGTCAGAAAATTATTTCTTAAAAATTAAAAATACATCATCAATAGCTAAATTATTGGCGAATAGCTTTATACTAGTTAAGGAAGATCAAAAATTTTTAACATTTTATGCGAACCCAGGCTATTTAGTTCAGCTCGAGAAAAATGAAAAAAGTTGCAAAAAAAACAAAAATTGTGATTTGAAAGTTATACTTAAAAAACATTTGTCTTCTGCGATATTAGATGCCAATAAAAATTTGTACACTAACGAATCAATCTATTAGTTAATTATATTTTCACAGAAAGAATTGTTAAAATTATATTTATAAAATTACAATTTATTTACTTAAAGAAGAAAAAAGTCTTAATATAAAAATATGGTAGTCTTTATAAGACTTGGAGGTTTTGTGAAGATTGTATTAATTATTTTGTTAATGTCTTTAAGTCATTTTTGTTATTCTGGCGACCCAGGTTTTTCAAGAGAAAATTATATTCGAGCTGAAAATCTAAAAAAGTCTAAAATGATAGATTTTAATAAAATCGAAGAATTTTCCTTTGAGACTAATTTTTATATGCTAAATAAAAAAGAGATTGAGAATAAAATTCCCTATGCGTTTTCAAAAAAAATGATCTTGAAACAGGACTCTGAAATATTGTCTTATGTTGCAGTTCTTAAAGTCTTTGCTAAACCAACAAGTGTTCAGTTTGTTTATTCGAATAGTAAGCTTAAATTAGTAACTTTATATTTAGGAACTTGTGATCAGCTTAGTCATTTTTTTGAATTATTAAAACCGATTTATGGTAAAAATTTTATTGAAAATAATCAGTCAAATCCGAAATATATTTTATGGAAAGCAGACGGAGAAGTAAAGTTAGAGGCTTTTGATGGGCTTTCCGATTACACAGCTTTGACTATTAAAAAATAATTTTAAATAAATAAATGTTAAAAGCCAGACTGTGTTTATGATTTAAGTCAACTTGAAAGGAAGCTATGAGTTACTATGTGGTTATTTTTTTAGGAGTTATAAGTCTATTTAGTTGCAATAATTTGCATGCAAGCAGCCTGGGCGAAGAAATTAAATTTTATGAGCAGGTCGAAAATTTGCAAAAACAATATAATATCGAACTGAATAAAATTGAAATTTTAAATTTAAACAGTTCCCTTGTTAATTTATCGAAAAGTGAATTAGAGAAAAAAATTCCCTATTCATTTTCTAAAAAGTACATTTTGACAGATAGTTCTAACGATCAGTCCTATGTAGTAGTACTAAGTGTTTTAGATAAGCCATCTTGTGTTTATGTGCATTTATTTAAAAATAAAGTTGTTTCTACCACCGTTAAATTTAGTTCTGGATCTGACTTTGATGAAGTTCTTTCCAAATTGAAACCAATATTCGGTTCAAAACCTCGATTATCAAAACTTACAAATTTAAAGTCGGCCGATTGGGGTAATAAATACACATTATCACAACTAACTGCTTTTAGTGGTAAACGATTAGCTTTGCTTATTAAAAAGTAATTAATAAATTTAATTTTAAGAAAAGGTACAAAAATTTCCGGCTGGTCACTGTCTGTATGGAGATTTGGAATGGGCTTAAAGTCGATGAAAAAACATAATTTAATAAAATATTTTTTTACTTTTGTAATTTTATTATTAGGTTTCTATGTTTTCGTATTTATATATGACATGTCTTTGTTTGAAAATCCTTACAGAGGGCAGTTGTTCCATAAGCATGAATTTATCAAGCCTAAGTTAAGATTAAATGATCTTTTATTTCATTTTCAAAAGAAATGTTTTTTTA
>Ga0255180_1000669_pt1 | contig 11195 bp, 12 predicted proteins | sample Atl_Colum_RepB_8_FD_189933 | JGI IMG/M metagenome (GOLD analysis project Ga0255180, IMG submission 189933) | Freshwater microbial communities from Altamaha River, Georgia, United States - Atl_Colum_RepB_8d | ecosystem: Environmental > Aquatic > Freshwater > River | place: USA: Georgia... | reverse complement strand
AACCTGCGCCAGACCAGCGGGCCGGTGCTGGAAAAGCCCAAGGATCTGGCCGCTTTGCTCACCGGACTCGAAAAGCACGATGTGCTGTTCATCGATGAAATCCACCGCCTCTCCCCCGTGGTCGAGGAAATCCTCTATCCCGCTTTGGAGGATTACCAGATCGACATCATGATTGGCGAAGGGCCGGCGGCGCGCAGCATCAAAATCGATTTGCAACCCTTTACCTTGGTGGGGGCAACCACGCGCGCGGGCATGCTCACCAACCCTTTGCGTGATCGCTTTGGCATCGTGGCTCGGCTGGAGTTTTATTCCGCCCAAGAGCTCTTGCGCATCGTTGAACGCAGCGCTGGGCTCTTGCAGGCGCCCATCGACGCCGAGGGCGCCCACGAAATCGCGCGGCGCTCGCGCGGCACCCCCCGCATTGCCAACCGATTGCTACGGCGGGTACGCGATTACGCCGATGTCAAAGGGGATGGCCGCATCACCGTGGCCATCGCCCAGGCGGCACTGGCCATGCTCGATGTGGATCCGCAGGGCTTTGACCTCATGGACCGCAAGCTGCTTGAAGCCGTCATCCACCGATTCGATGGCGGCCCCGTGGGGCTGGACAACATTGCCGCGAGCATCGGCGAGGAGCGTGACACCATCGAGGATGTCATCGAGCCCTACCTGATCCAGCAAGGCTATTTGCAGCGCACCCCACGCGGACGAACCGCCACGCTCGCGGCGTATCGCCACTTGGGGGTGGCGCCACCGGCAGGCGCGGCAACCCAACTTTTTGACGTTTAGGCGCGCGGCAGGGTTGCGCTCACAGCTCATCCCTCGGCCCCTCGGCCTCCAAGTGCCCCACATCTCCCCAGCCGACCAAGCGCAAGCCCTCGGGGGTCCAGAGCAAACGGTTGATGGCGGCATTGCCCAAATGCCAGGTGCGCGGGGCTTGCGTTTCTTGGCCTGTGGCCAGTCGATACAACACATCCAGAACACCGCCATGGGCCACCAGCGCGATGTGCTGGCCCACGTGGGCCGCGGCCAGCTCTGCCACGGTGCGCGCGACGCGCTCGCGCAGTTGAAGGAGTGATTCCCCACCGGGGGGAGACCACTCGGGGTCACGCCCGCGCCAGCGTGAGGCGTGCTCGGGGTGCAAGGTTTCAATTTCTTGCCAGGTGAGGCCTTGTAGGCTGCCAAAGTGGCGCTCGCGCAAACCCAGGTGTGGTCGTAGCGGCGGGGTACGCGCTTGGCCTTGGGCTAAAGTGGCGGCGGTCACCCAGGCGCGCTCGAGGTCACTGCTGTAGATGGCGTCCACGGGGTCATCGGCCAGAGCCTGGGCCGCCCGCTCGGCCTGCCACCGGCCTTGGGCATTGAGACCAATGTCGAGCTGTCCCTGAATCCGGGTGTCGACGTTCCAGGCCGTTTCGCCATGGCGTAGGGCAACAATGCGAGTCACTTGCATGCGCTGAAGTGTAAATCCAGGCCTGTTGCCCCGGTGACGGCGGGAGGGGGCGAACCTGGGCGACAATGGGCCCACAGGAGGATTGACCATGCGGATGGGACTTTTGGTAGTGGCCACGTTCATGAGTGGTTGGGCGCAGGCCCAGATGACCCCCGTGGGGCAATGGCGCTCGATCGATGACGCCACGGGCGAAGCCAAGGCGGAAATTCACATCGTGGAGCAAGCCGGCGTGCTCAGCGCACGGGTGGTGCGCTCGTTGCGCGACAAGCCCAATGCCCGTAAAAACTGTGACGATTGCGTCGACGATCGCAAGGGCCAGCCGATCATTGGCATGGAAATTCTGCGCGGCGTACGGCGCGAGGGTAATGAAAACCTTTGGGCGGGGGGCGGCAAAATTCTGGATCCCGAAAATGGCAAGGAATACACCGTGCGTTTGGTGCCGCTTGAGGACGGCAAGCGCTTACAGGTTCGGGGTTACATTGGTCCCTTCTATCGCACCCAAATTTGGCAACGCATGCCCTGAACTTTGGAGAACCCCATGTCGAGCATCTTGAACCACCTCGAAGACCAAGTCCTTACCCTCACCATCCACCGTCTCGAGCGCAAAAACGCGTTCACGGGCGAGATGTACGCTGCCTTGGCCCAGGCCCTGAGTGACGCGGCCACCGATCCCTTGGTGAAGGTCGTGCTCATACAAGGCGACCCCACGGTTTTCAGCGCCGGCAACGACATCGAGGATTTTTTGCACCAGCCTCCCGCAGGTGAAGAAGCGCCGGTGTTTCGCTTCCTGCGGGGCATCTCCACCTTTCCCAAGCCCTTGTTGGCCGCGGTCGCAGGCCCGGCGGTCGGGGTGGGTACGACCATGCTGTTTCATTGTGACTTGGTCTTTGCCGGGGACAACGTGGCCTTGTCCATGCCCTTTGTCAACCTCGGCTTATGCCCTGAAGCGGCTTCGAGCTTGCTCGCACCACGCCTCATGGGCTACCACCGTGCGGCTGAAGCGCTGTTGTTGGGCGAGCCCATCATGGCCGAGGCGGCGCTCGAAGCGGGTATCGTCAACCGCGTGTTGCCGCCCACCGAAGTCAACGCCTACGCCCAAACGCAGGCGCGCAAACTCGCGGGCAAGCCGCTCAACTCTCTGGTCGAGACCAAGCGCTTGCTCAAAGCCTCCTCGGCGGCTCAAGTGCAGGCCGTGATGTCCGAGGAAGGCGCGATTTTTGGCCGCATGCTGCGCGAGCCTGCCGCCAAAGAGGCCTTCGCCGCCTTCTTGGAAAAGCGCCGCCCTGATTTCTCCAAACTGTGAATCTCCCATGACCCAACGCAAGCCGCACACCGGCGAATTTGAACCGGAGTACGTGGAGGGCGTGCGCGCCATCTTCGAAGAAAAAATCGTCTTCAACCACGTCTTGGGCTTGAAGCTCACCGAGGTGCGCGGCGATCACGCCACGGCCACCTTGTCCATGGCACCGCAATTGGTCGGTCACTTCCAGTACAACCGGTTGCATGGAGGCGTGATCAGCGCGAGCTTGGATGCGCTTGGCGGCATCGCTTGCTTTTTGGCCGTCGGCGCGCGCCACATGGATGAACCCCCCGCCAAACGTATCGAGCGCTTTAGCAAAATTGGCACCATCGATTTGCGCATCGACTATTTGCGCCAAGGCATTGGCGAGCGCTTCATCATGCGCGCGGACGTTTTGCGCGTGGGCTCACGCGTGGGAACCACGCGCATGGACTTTTGGGACGACCAAGGCACCTTAATTGCCGCGGGCAGCGGTGCCTACATTGTGTCTTGAGGCTTAGGCGGGGCGCGGAATCGGGCGTGGACGGCCTTGTTCGTCAATGGCCACGTAGGTTAAATTGGCTTCGGTCACCTTGACATACTCGCCTTGGCGGTTGATCCGCTCGGCATACACTTCCACTTTGACCGTGACCGATGTGTTGCCCAGCCGAACCACTTGGGAGAAAAAGCTCAGGATGTCACCCACCCGAACCGGCTGCTTGAAAATGAACTCATTGACCGCCACGGTGGCCATGCGTCCTCGCACCAACCGCGCGGGCAAAACCGCACCGGCCAAGTCGACCTGGGCCATCACCCAACCGCCGAAAATGTCGCCATTGGCGTTGCAGTCGGCCGGCATCGGAATCACCTTCAAGACCAGTTCCTGGTCGGCAGGGAGTTGGGATTGGGTGCTGGGCTGTGACGACATGGGCAAAATCCATCTTTAAACCCTGAATTGTGCAGTATGCGACACCCTGCGTCTTCTTCTCCCGCTTTGCCTGTGGATGGGCAGGCCCAGACGCGTTCGGATCGCGCGACCCTCAAGCGCTTATTGCCCTATCTCTGGCAATACAAATGGCGGGTGGTGGCGGCGCTCACCTTCATGGTGGCCGCCAAAGTGGCCAATGTGGGCGTGCCGATTCTGCTGAAATATTTGGTCGATGCCATGACCATCCCCCCGGGATCGGTCCAGGCCTTGTTGGTCGTCCCGGTCGGCTTGCTCCTGGCTTATGGGCTGCTGCGGCTGTCCATATCCGCGTTCACCGAGTTGCGCGAACTGGTGTTTGCGCAGGCCACCCAGGGCGCGGCGCGTCAGATCGCGCTCGAGACCTTCATGCACTTGCACGCCCTGAGCTTGCGCTTTCACCTGGAGCGGCAAACCGGCGGCATGACGCGCGACATCGAGCGCGGGGTGCGCAGCATCGAATCTTTGATTTCCTATTCGCTCTACAGCGTGGTGCCCACCTTCATCGAAGTCATCTTGGTGCTCACCATCTTGGGGGTGAAGTTTGACCCCTGGTTTGCCCTCATCACCTTGACGGCGCTCGTCGCCTACGTGGTCTTCACCTTCAGCGTGACCGAATGGCGAACCCATTTCCGCCGCGAAGCCAACCAATTCGATTCCGCCGCCCATACCCGGGCCATTGACTCGTTGCTCAACTACGAAACGGTCAAGTACTTCAACAACGAGGCGTTTGAGGCGCGCCGGTACGACGAGAGTTTGGAGAAGCTGCGACGGGCTCGATTGAAAGCACAAACCTCGCTCTCGGTGCTCAACACAGGCCAGCAACTCATCATTGCCGTGGCTCTGGTGGCCATGCTCTGGCGCGCCACTGAGGGGGTCGTGCAAGGCCGCATGACCTTGGGCGATCTGGTCATGATCAATGCCTTCATGATTCAGCTCTACATCCCGCTCAATTTTCTGGGGGTGCTCTACCGCGAAATCAAGCAAAGCCTGACCGACTTGGACCGCATGTTCGCCTTGTTGGAGAAGTCACGTGAGGTGGCTGACGCGCCCGGGGCCCGCGACTTGGCGTTTGATGTTCCCCCTACCGTGGCGTTTGAGGGCGTGCATTTCGCTTACGAACCCGAGCGCCCGATCTTGCATGGCGTGAGTTTTGTCGTTCCATCGGGCAAAACCGTGGCTGTTGTCGGTCCATCGGGCTCGGGCAAATCGACCTTGGCACGGTTGCTGTTTCGTTTTTACGATGTTCAGCAGGGCGCCATCCGCATGGACGGCCACGATATCCGTGCCCTGACCCAGGCGAGCGTGCGCCGCGCCATCGGCATCGTGCCGCAGGACACGGTGCTGTTTAACGACACCATCCACTACAACATCGCCTATGGTCGCCCCGAGGCCAGTGAGGCCGAGGTTGAGCAGGCCGCGCGGGCCGCCCATATCCACGCGTTCATCAGCAGCACGCCCAAAGGCTATGCCACGCTGGTGGGCGAGCGGGGGCTCAAACTCTCCGGCGGCGAAAAGCAGCGCGTGGCAATTGCCCGCACCTTGCTCAAAAACCCACCCATTCTGATTTTTGATGAAGCCACTTCCGCCCTCGACAGCGCCAACGAGCGCGCCATCCAAGCCGAGCTCCAAGGCGTCGCGCAGAACAAGACCACGCTCGTGATCGCCCACCGTCTCTCCACCGTGGTCGACGCGCATGAGATTTTGGTGTTAGAGGCCGGGCGCATTGTGGAGCGGGGTCGACATGCCGATTTGCTCGCACAAAACGGGGTCTACGCCCGCATGTGGGCCCTTCAACAGCAGGGCGAGGGCGCTTAATTCGGGGGGGCGGAGAGGTCGGACTCGCGTTGGACGTCGCGTTCCCAGTCGGCTTTTTCCAGGCCTGGCATGGCGGGATAGTGCTCGGAGAACAAGCGCAGGATTTCCTCGCGCGGTAAATCGTCGAACTCGCCCCGCATGCGCACATATTCCATGTGACGGCGGCCTTCGAGGTCAAACGGGTGATAGATCGAATCGGCCCGCCCATCGAACTCCAGCGGGTGCAGGCGCATTTTTTCGCACAGGCTCAGGTTGAATGCCGGGGTGGCTTTCACCCATTGGTTGTCGAGCCAAATGGCGGTGTAACCGTGGCCATAAAACACATCGGTGCCCATGGTCTCGCGCAAGCGTTGTGTCGAGAGGTGGTTGCGCACGTCCGCTAGGCCGATGCGCGCGGGAATACCGGCCGCACGACACACGGCCGTCAGCAAGACGGCTTTGGGCACGCACCAGCCAAACCCATTGGCCAAGACCTGGCTGGCCGAGAGGCCAGCCACGGAGAGGTCGATCTGGTAGGGGTCGTAGCGAATGCCGTCGCGGACGGCGTAATAAAGCGCCACCGCCCGTTCGCGCGCGCTGCCGGTGCCCGCGTGTGCGTCCACGAAGGCACGCACCGAGGGGTGGTGGGCATCGATGATGGCGGTGGCCGCAAGTGCGGGAGTGGGCGTATTCATGAACCCAAGCATAACGCCACTCCCGCGCACGCGCTGTCGCGCGTGAGGCTCAGAGGCCCGCGGCGCTGCGCAGAGCGGCGGCTTTGTCGGTGCGCTCCCAAGTGAACTCGGGCTCGTCACGACCAAAGTGGCCGTAGGCGGCTGTCTTGCTGTAGATCGGGCGCAGCAAGTCGAGCATCTGGATGATGCCCTTCGGGCGCAAGTCGAATTGCGCGGCCACCAACTCGGCAATCTTGTCGTCGGCAATCTTGCCTGTACCCATGGTGTTGATGGTGATGTTCATGGGGCGCGCCACGCCAATGGCATAAGCCACTTGCACCTGGCATTGCCGTGCGAGTCCCGCTGCGACCACGTTTTTCGCCACATAGCGCGCGGCGTAGGCGGCGGAACGATCCACCTTGGAGGGGTCTTTGCCGCTGAAGGCGCCACCGCCATGCGGGCAGGCGCCGCCATAGGTATCCACAATGATTTTGCGCCCCGTCAGGCCACAGTCGCCTTGGGGGCCGCCGACCACAAAACGACCTGTAGGGTTGATGAGGTAGCGGGTGTCTTTGAGCCACTCTTTGGGCAACACGGGTTTGATGATTTCCTCAATCACCGCCTCGATGAAGCTGCTCTTCATTTTGGTGGCCGTTTCGCTCTGGTCGGGGCTGTGTTGGGTGGAAAGCACCACGGTATCGATGCTGTGGGGCTTGCCGTCGACATACCGCAGCGTGACCTGGCTCTTCGCGTCGGGGCGCAGAAAAGGCAGGCTGCCGTCTTTGCGCTTCTGGGCCTGGCGCTCGACCAAGCGGTGGGCGTAGTGAATGGCTGCAGGCATGAGCGAGGTGGTCTCGTCGCAGGCATAGCCAAACATCAAACCCTGGTCACCCGCGCCGGTGTTGAGGTGGTCATCCGAAGCGTGGTCCACGCCTTGCGCGATGTCGTTGGATTGCTTGTCATAGCACACCATCACGGCACAACCCTTGTAGTCGATGCCGTATTCGGTGTTGTCGTAGCCAATGCGCTGGATGGTGTCGCGCGCGACCTGGATGTAATCGACGTGGGCGTTGGTGGTGATCTCGCCGGCCAAAACCACCAAACCGGTGTTGGTCAAGGTTTCGGCGGCCACGCGCGAGCGGGGGTCCTGCGCGAAGATCGCATCGAGAATGGCGTCCGAGATTTGGTCGGCAACCTTGTCGGGGTGACCCTCGGAGACCGACTCGGAGGTGAAGAGGTATTCGTTGGCAGACATGAAAAAAGCTCCTGAAAGTTTGGGACGCGTTGCCCACCCTGACGGAGCCGGACGAACGCTTTAGCAGTATTCCCCCTTATGGGGACCAGCGTGTGGTTTGTCGCCCTGCAAGTTGCTCTTTAACTCAGCGACAATGGCGATTCTAATCCCAAATGATGCTTGAACTTGTCTTTCGCTGGCTGGCGCGTTGGCCCTTGAAATGGATGCAACACCTGGGCGCAGGCTTGGGTTGGTGTGTCTGGGCGCTCTCGCCCCGGTATCGGCGCCAATTCCGCGCCCAAGTGACGGCCGCCGGGGTGCCCTGGCGCGAGGCCCGTCCCGCCATTGCCGCGGCAGGGCGCATGCTGGCCGAATTGCCTTGGGTCTGGATGCGGCCGGTTGAACCGCCCCTGGGAGACCAGGTGCGCTGGGAGGGCGCCCAAGCTTTGGAGGACGCCTTGGCCGAAGGCAAAGGGGCGATCTTGCTCTCCCCGCACCTGGGGTGCTGGGAAGCGGGTGCCCAGGCATTGGCGGAACGGCTGGGGCCGCGCTTTGGACCGATGGTCGCGCTCTATCGCCCGGCCCGCAAGCCCGCCCTGGAGGCGGTGGTCGCCAAAGCCCGAACACGCCCTTTTTTAGCCTCCGCTCCCACGACCCTCGCCGGGGTGCGCACCCTCATTCGGGCGTTGCGCCAGGGTGGCTACACCGCCATCCTGCCCGACCAAGTCCCGCCCGAAGGCCAGGGCGTCTGGGCCCCCATGTGGGGACAACCGGCGTACACCATGACCCTGGCCGGTCGCCTGGCCCAGCAAACCGGCGCCGCCGTGCTGCTGGTGTGGTGCGAGCGCTTGGCCCCGGGGCGTGGGTTTGTGATGCACATTGAACGCGTGTCCGATCCGGATTTCGGCACCCCCACGGCCACACCAGAGTCAGCGGCCCGGGTGCTCAACACGTGGGTCGAGCGCATGGTGCGCCAAGCCCCTGGGCAATACCTCTGGGGGTACAACCGCGCCAAGCAGCCCCGTCAGGAGACCGGCGCATGACGGCTTTGGCGCTGGCGGTGTTGCGGGCAATGGGCTGGTTACCCTTGCCCCTGTTGCGAGCGGTGGGCGCGGCTTTGGGACTGCTGGTGTATGCGCTGGGGCGGCGGCGGCGCCACGTGACCCAGGTGAATTTGGCTCTGTGCTATCCCCAGATGGACATGGCTGCGCGTGGGCGGCTGGCGCGGCAAGTCTTTGTTCGCTATGTGCAGGCCTTGCTCGATCGCAGCTGGCTATGGCATCGCGATGCCTCGGTGGTGCGCGCGCGCGTACAGGTGACGGGGGCCGTTGGACAAGCCCTGGCGACAGATCGCCCGGTGATTTTTTTTGTGCCGCACTTTGTGGGGTTGGATGCTGGGGGCTGCGGTCTCGGCTTGCACTTCCCACGGCACCTGCACGCCATCATCACGCCTCAACGCAACGCGGTGGTGGAGGCCTGGATCGGTCAAGGTCGCATGCGTTTTGGCAACATCACCCAGTGGCGTCGTGAGGCAGGGGTCAAACCGCTTTTGCGCGCGCTGCAAAAAGGCGATATTTTGCACCTCTCGCCAGACATGAATTTCGGCACCGAGGAGTCGATCTTCGTGCCGTTTTATGGCGTTGCCGCGGCCACCGTGCCCTCTCTCTCGCGCTTTGCCCGTTTGAGTGGGGCGCGCGTGCACGCCCTCGTCACGCGCATGACCGCAGAGGGCTACGTCGTCGACATTGGGCCGGCCTGGGACGATTTCCCCAGCGAGGACCCGGTAGCCGACACAGCCCTCATGAACCAGCGCTTGGCGGCGTTGATTGACGCCATGCCCGACCAGTATTTTTGGCCGCACCAGCGGTTTAAGTCGCGCCCTCCAGGGGAGACACCGGTTTATTGATCGGGTAGGGGGGTGTCCGCGATGGGCTCGGCCGGATGCATCCAGTCGTGCAACAGCACCGCCGTTTCCTCTACGCCTTGGCGTTTGAGTGCCGAGAACAAGCGGACCTCACCCCCTCCGGCCTGAAGCCGCGCAATGGACAGGGCTTTTTGGGCTTCCGAGCGGTTGAGTTTGTCGGCTTTGGTGAGCAGCACCAAAAAATGCAGGCCTTCTTCCACCCGGGGCCGAATCACCTCGAGCAAGATGTCGTCAAGCTCGGTCAGGCCGTGGCGGGGGTCGCACAGCAACACCACCGCCCGCAAGTTCTCCCGCGAGACCAAGTAATTCGCCATCACTTGCTGCCAGCGAATCTTGTCCTGCTTGGGCACGGCGGCGTAGCCATAGCCGGGCAGATCGGCCAACACGGCGTCGGTTTGGCCCTGACGGCCCAGGGCAAAGAGGTTGATATGCTGGGTTCGCCCGGGGGTTTTGGAGGCGAAAGCCAGTCGTTTTTGCTGGGTTAAGGTGTTGATACAGGTCGATTTTCCGGCGTTGGAGCGCCCCACAAAGGCGATTTCGGGGTGGTCGTATGCCGGGAGGTGGTGCAGTTGGGCCGCCGTGGTCAGGAAGCGGGCCGTGTGCAACCAGCCCAGGGCTTGCTTGGCGCGTGCCGACTCGGTCTGGGCTGGGAATTCGGGTTGGGTCATGCGGCATTGTAGAATCAGCAGGTTTACAACTCGCCTTTGGGCGTGAAATCTGACGACCATGAAGCTGTTTGCCTCTTTGTTGATCGCTGCCGCTGTGGCAGCGCCCGTCGCGGCCCAGACCGCCAAGTCCGCACCCAAGGCCGATCTGGCCAAAGGCGAAGCCAGTTACGCCATGTGCGCAGCTTGCCATGGCGCCGATGGCAACTCGGCCATTCCCGCCAACCCCAAGCTGGCGGGGCAACACCCCGAGTACTTGACCAAGCAGTTGGCCGAGTTCAAGTCGGGCAAGCGTGCCAACGCCGTCATGATGGGCATGGCCTCCGTGCTCAGTGACGACGACATGCGCAACGTCTCTGCCTTCATGGCCAGCAAAAAGCCCGCGCCTGGCGTGGCCCGCGAAAAAGACCTGGTGGCTTTGGGTGAGCGCATCTACCGTGGCGGCATTGCCGACCGTCAAATTCCCGCATGTGCCGGCTGCCACAGCCCCAATGGCGCGGGCATCCCCGCCCAGTACCCCCGTCTCTCGGGTCAGCATGCGGAGTACACCGCCGCCCAGCTCACGGCCTTCCGTGATGGCGTGCGCCAAAACAACCTGCAAATGACGCAAGTCGCCGCCAAGCTCAACGACAAGGAAATCAAAGCCGTGTCGGATTACATCGCCGGCTTGCGCTAAACAACCGGCGCGCCAGTGCCCATCAAAAACCGGCCCTTGAGGCCGGTTTTTTATCGCCAGTTCGCCCCCCTGTGCGAACCCTCAGCCCATAATGCAAGCGATACGGGAGCGATATCTATGCATTTGTGGCGCCGAAAATCTTTGGGCTTGGAGCCTCTGGCCAGTGAAATCACCCCGCGTGCGGTGGTCGAGAACCGCCGCCAGTGGCTCGCGCGAGCGATGGCCGCTGCCGGCGCGGGCTATGCTTGGCCTTTGGCCTTGCAAGCCCAAACCGCCCCGGGGGCCGGAGCACCCGGTCGGCTCACGCCCTTGCCGGGGCGACCCAGCAGCGTGGCGGGGGCCCAAACCATGGAGAAAGTCACCCCTTACGCCGACGCCAGCACCTACAACAACTTTTATGAATTCGGCACGGACAAGGCCGATCCGGCGCGAATGGCGCACAAAATGCCCGTTCGACCCTGGCAAGTGCAGATCGACGGATTGGTCAAACGGCCCGGCCCCATCGGCTTGGAAGACTTGCAGAAACTCAGCC
>Ga0255180_1000657_pt1 | contig 11266 bp, 10 predicted proteins | sample Atl_Colum_RepB_8_FD_189933 | JGI IMG/M metagenome (GOLD analysis project Ga0255180, IMG submission 189933) | Freshwater microbial communities from Altamaha River, Georgia, United States - Atl_Colum_RepB_8d | ecosystem: Environmental > Aquatic > Freshwater > River | place: USA: Georgia... | reverse complement strand
TTCTGAAAATTTAAGAAAAATTTGGTAGTGAGAGGCGGACTTGAACCGCCGACCTACGGATTATGATTCCGTTGCTCTAACCAGCTGAGCTACCCCACCACACAGGTCGATAAAAACCGAAGTTAATTTTTAAGGGCGACGGGTTTAAAAGTCAAATTATGGCTTCATATTTTTTAAAATAATTTTGTACTTGCCTAAATTCAAGTCAAAACGGGTAGGATTCATACAGGTCTGTGCGACCTAAGAGTTACTGTTTTTCTTGATGATATGTGCTTGCAGCATCCATAGGCGAATTCTTTTAAGGATATCATCCCTGACGCCAAAAAACACGATTTGATGCGGATACAGCTTGTCGGCAGCCGGCTTGTCATCGCTGAAATGAATTTTCGCTTTGATCGGCTTTAATTCATTTTCATCTTCCTGTGACAAAGCAAACTCTTGATAGTTTCCCGGTGCCAGCGGCTTATCACGATTATAAACGAAACCGACTTCCGAAAAATCCTGAGCTGTAATGGTTTCTGATAACAAAGCTTCTTCAGGGACAGTGATCCATTGCACGGGATTGGGATCGCAATCTGGAATTCCAGGGAAATAACTGGTAATCATACGACTTAAAATCACGCGATCAATCGGTTTACTCAGGCGCACAGTTTCGTACGCCAGCTGTTCTTCGGCGTGATTTCCATTGCGAAACATTTCATTATTCACACAAAAATATAAAGTATCTTTGCCAAAGCGCTTTTCATAATCCTTCGCAGTATAGGGGGCTTCGGAAATAACCATCTGAAAAACGTTGAGAGTTTCTTTTAACTGCGGATCAATTTTGACCAAAGTAATGTCTGGAAAATGACGATTTAAAAAATCAACCAGTTTTTGGGATTCCTGTGGATCTTGCATTTCTAGTCCCAGTTTGATTTTTTTTAGATCTTTATTTTTTTGCAGTCCTTTGATTTGGACATTTTTCAATTTTTCATTGGTTTGTTGAATTTGTTTACGAACATGATTCATGACATTCGGTTTGGGCGTGGCATATACGAATTCATATTCATCATTTTCAACATAGACAGGACGTGCCCAAAGGCTCAGTTTGTTTTGGTCTTTGAATATAAAATGATAAAATTTGTAAGTATGTCCAATTTCAAATCGGGATTTGGATTTAAATTTAAATCCAAAATCGGACAGTGCTGTGAAAACATGACGACGAATTTTTTCCAAATGCAGACTGTCTTTGTTGGTATGAACAGATTGGGTTTGAATTTTTTTTCCAGAACTCAGCGAAAAACGTAAATGTTCTTTCAGGATGGGGAGATCAAAAGGTTTATAAATAATATTTTCCGCTGGCCAAGTTTCGATATTTTTAAAGGGGTGAGCCGGATCGTGATAGCCAGTGATAATTAAAGGAGCTTTGTATTTGTTTTTAAATTCGGTGATTTTATCTTTGTTAATTTGGGGAATTTGATCGCTATCGACAACCATTAAGGCAATCGGTGGAGTTTTATTTTCAGCCAAATATTTGTCAAATTCCGCCAAGCTCGTAAAAGGCAACGACAGATGGTTGAATTCTTTGCAGGCAGGTTCCGCGGCCTCTTGGATCTGAGCCGATACTTTTGAATCACTGTCTATTATTGCGATAAGTGCCATGCACGTTCCTTTGGTTCTTATCTATAAGTCTAAAGCGAACGTGCGGCAAAGCCAACAAACTGTTGGTTAATTTTCAGGATGGACTACCAGCCCTTACGAGCTGCTAAACGATTCTTTTTGCGTTTTAAATTGAGCGAACCATCCTGAGACTTCTCGGGCTTTTGCTGAGAAGTGTGTTGTTGAATGTTTTGGTCGATCATTTGTGTTTTCATGCCCCTAATATACCTGGAAATCGGTCCTAAGACATCAGGTCAGATGAACAAAAAGGTCTAGTTTTTTTATTCGATTTGAAAGCTAACGAGCAGCGAGTCAAGGTCTGTATTCGAAAATAAGGGGGTATTAATATTTTGCAGTGCAGTCAGGGCAGGTGCGTTATTTTGTAAAATAGGGTAATTTTCAAAGCTTTTTTGCAAAACAACAGTCCAAATTGGAGCCTCTAAATTCAGTAAATCCAGGTGGGCTCGGAACGTCTTAATCAGATGAATCGGGTGTGAATTCATATCGGAAATTAAATAACAAAAATTATTGTAAAATTCGCTATTTACAAAATAGGGTTCAAGTATTTTTTGATCTAGAATAAATAAAATCCAAAGATAAAATTGCAGTTGTCCTTGGCGTAATTCGGGATGACTGAAAAAATGATCAGCATGAATCAGATCATGAATCCAAAAACTCAGTGGATCGCGCGCCTCGTACATTTTTGTCGGCCAATTTTCATAATCCAATTCGAATGTGATGATGCGCTTATTTTTCGATTGGATCTGTAACAACTCTAAGGGTTCCGGTTGGTAATTTAAAATCTCTAGGGGATAGGTTCGAAAATAAAGAGCGGCCAATGATCGCTGAGCACTTTGCGGTAATGGAATGACTTGAACCGTATTGATGAACTCTTCGAAGGAAACTTCTTGGGATAAGCGGTGTGACCAACTTATTCCAAGTGTTTGAAAAGTGCTATAAAAGCTAAACTGCAAACGGGGTTCTGACCTTTTGGGATGGGTGACATAGGGATGATGTTGCCCGCTAAACCAAGAATTCGGACGGCGCAGAGCTGATAACGTCAGTGTCCAAACAATGACTTGGTTGTCAGGAGATAAGTGCTGAGTCAACTCATGCAATTTTTGAAAAGCCTGTTGGTTGTCAATATAGTATTCAGGTTTGCAAAAATGAGGAGCATAGCGATCTTTTTTGATCCCTTGTCTTTTTCTATAATTTGACGAGTCATGAATCTTGGCCGATTCCTGACAAGTTTCTGCTTGCCTCATACGTGACCTTTGTTTGTAATAGACTTACAACAGCCGGAAACTTCAGGGAAGGGGTTTTTATGAAACTTATTACAGCTAATAAATTAATCAAGTCTGTTCTATTGAGTTTTTCATCCTTTATTATTTTAACCTCTCCAAGTCACAGTTTCGCGAACGAGCTTGTTGAATCCAAAAAAGTTATTTTTGATGATCTGGCCAAGGCCGAAGAAGATTTTATTTATGATAACTATTTTACAATTCAACAACCGCCGACAACGGAAAATGTTTCGTTGATGCGCTTTGTGGATCATCCTCAAAAATTTCCGATGCCCAGCGAGCCTTACAATCGTGAAAAACATTTTGGAGGTTGGTTGCACTTTGCGAATGATAATTCTTGTCTAGATACGCGTGGGTTAGTTCTGCAGCGTGATTCGAAAACCGAGGTCGAAATCAACAGCAGTTGTCGTGTGAACAGCGGCAGCTGGCATGATGATTATACTGCTAAAACCTACAAGCTGGCCAGCGAAGTGCAAATTGATCATGTTGTGCCTTTGAAAAATGCGTATATGACGGGGGCTTATGAATGGTCCGATGCAAAAAAATGTTTGTACGCCAATTACATGGGAAATACTTATCATTTGAAACCGGTCTTCGGTTCTGAAAATCTAAGAAAAGGTGATCGCAGTCCTCGAGAATACATTCCACCTAATACAGCCTACACCTGCGAATATTTAAAAATTTGGATGAAAATTAAATACATTTGGAATTTACGTTTTACGCCCAAGGAAAAAACACGTATTCAAGAAATCGCTGCTGAAAACCATTGCTCACCTCAAACTTTCGTAATGACCCAGGCTGAAATCCAAGAACAAGAACGTTTTCAGCGTGAAAACGAAAATATTTGCCTTCAAAATGCAGTCATAGCATTCTAGTTCCATGACTATTGAAAAAATTGCGACGATTTTATTTTTTTGTGCCTTGGCGCATTCGTTTTCTGTTACTTTTTTTGCCAAATGGGCACATCGTTTTCCTAAAGGCAGTGGGGCAGAAGCTTTTTTACATTTGCTTTCAGAGGTCGAAGTCGTTTTTGGTTTTTGGGCTTTTTTATTTTTAGCGATTTGGTCGGGCATCGAAGGTTTTTCTCCGGTCATCAAATATCAACAGTCGCTGAACATGACAGAGCCATTGTTTATCTTTTGTATTATGATTTTGGCTTCGACACGCCCCCTGGTGACGTTGGCGCGTAAAGCGGTTCTGGCGGTGTCTGATCTGGCCTTAAAAATAGTGCCTTTTTCTAAAACCAGTGTGCAGTTTTTTGTTTTGATGGCCGTAGGGCCCCTTTTAGGATCCTTAATTACTGAACCCGCGGCGATAACATTAGTGGCGTTATTATTGTTTCGAATGATATCCGAACGAGTTTCTGAAAAATTTTTGTATGCCACGCTAGCTTTGTTGTTTGTGAATATTTCCATTGGTGGAGGACTCACTCACTTTGCGGCTCCGCCCATTTTAGTTGTTGCAGGAACATGGGGCTGGTCGCTGAAAGATGTCTTTATTAATTTAGGGGAAGCAGTTTTGTTAGCAGTTTTTGTGAACACAACTTTGTTTTCAATTTTCTTTCGCAAAGAAATTTCGCAAAATTTAAACCCCATTGAAAAAGATCAGTATCCAATGCCTGCTTGGGTGATTGGATCGCATGTTTTGTTTTTAGTTTTGGTCGTGGCAACGGCTCATTATTCGCAAGTATTTATGGGATTATTTTTAATTTTTATTGGCTTAACAACAGTGACTAAAAATTACCAAGACGGATTGAAGTTTCGCGAAGGTTTATTAGTCGCTTTCTTTTTGGCGGGCTTGATTGTGTTTGGATCTTTTCAGCGTTGGTGGTTGGAACCTATTTTAACTGCACTGGATCAGAAAACATTGTACGTCGCTGCAACGGCATTGACTGCGATTACAGACAACGCAGCTTTGACATACCTGGGATCCCAAGTGCCTTCACTGTCCGAGCTTTCTAAGTGGGCTTTAGTGTCAGGCGCTATTTCGGGTGGGGGATTGTCTATTTTGGCCAATGCTCCGAATCCTGCGGGGTTTTCAATTTTAAGTTCTAAATTTAAAAATGGAACTTTGAATGCGGGAAAATTATTTGCAGCGGCTTTGCCATTGACGATTGTGGTGATGATTTCATTTTTTATATTGGGAAAATTTTAATTTTAACGATTGAATGCGATTTGTTGATAGCGGCGTTGAAAGTAAAAAAAAAGACCAGGTTTTACCTGGTCTTTTTTGTACCGAATGATCGGTTTGCTAACTAGTGAGTAGCTTCTTTTTTTGCTTCTTCTTTTTTAGCTTCTTCTTTGTGGGCTTTTTTCATTTTTTTAGCCATTTTTTTATCTTCTTTTTTCATTTCAGTGTGAGCAGCAGGAGCTGTTGTAGCTGCAGCAGCTGGAGCTGTTGTAGCAGGCTCATTTGCAAATACAGATGAAGCAAAAGCGATAGTTGCTAAAAGTGATACTAATTTCATTGTGTTCTCCTTATGTTGTGATGTTTTTAAAACATCGTTTTTTGTTGAAATCAGATTATACCCGCTGTCTTTATTCCGTATTAAAGCGATATTAAAAAAAATTAATCTGCGGCCAGGCTGGCAAATTGCACTTTAAATAAACATCCAGGAGTATTTTTCGTATCCAGAATGACATTGGTTTGATGAATCTGTGCAATTTTTTGACAAATCGCCAGACCAAGGCCGTAACCTGACTGGGCTCGGCTGCTGGTGTTGGCACGGCTGAAGCGTTTAAAAATATGCGGCTTAAACTCATCAGCGATTCCGGGGCCAAAATCTTCGACTGAAAATGTCGTGGATGTTTGATTCCAATCGATATTCACCATCACATTTTGCTGTTGCGGAGAATATTTGATCGCATTTTCAATCAGATTATAAAGTAAATTTGAAATCAAATCGGACGCTGCGGATGTTGGTTTTCGATTGATTTCATTTTTAAAGTTCAAATGTAGTTGGATATTTTTATTTTGCGCTTGCTTAGACAGTTGCGGCCAAATATCTAATAAAACTTCATCAATAAAAACGGGCTCGAATTGAATAGCTGCGGTCCCCGCGTCGATTCGTGCTAGCAAAAGCATGTCTTTGATGATTTGCGTAAGATTGTCAATTTCCTGTAGTCCGCTGTTCAGAACTTGTTCGGAAACAGTTTTTGTTTTCAGTGCGTATTCAAATTCACCTTTAATAATTGTTAAAGGTGTCAGCAATTGATGAGAAGCATCTGCGACGAAGCGTTCTTGGGACAAGAATGCATTTTCGATTCGATCTAACATCAGGTTCAGAGTTTGTGATAGTCGATAAATTTCATCTTTGTTAGACGGAAGTGGTAAACGTTGATTCAGCATGGTGGCGTCGATCGATTTGGCCTTTTGTGCAATTTCAGAAACGGGGCGCAACGCACGAGTTGTGACAAATAAACCTGACAGAATCGCAATCAGCAAAACAGCCGGTAAGCCCCATTGTAAAATAAATTTCATTTGTTCCAGCTGCGTTTCAAAAGTTCCCATCGGTGCGGCAATTTGCATCACAAAACTGAGCTGTGAATCAATTTCGATGGGGAAGGTAATCACACGATAGGATTCAGCTTCGGCATTGGGTATTTGGTTGTCAATTTCAATTGTCTGATAGGAAGAATCAGCACCATTGGCAATTTGATGAAGCGATTTTTTGAATTCAGGTAAAAAATCACCAAAGTTACCTTTTTGGACAAGTATTTTTCCCTCGAGATCGCGAATCAGAACCAAAGCTGTTCCGGAGGGGAAAGGTAAAATTTTTCCTTCGTCCACAGAAAGGGGCGAATTCTGTGCCGGATTTTGGCTGCCCAGCAAAAGTGACTGAGAAACATCAATCGAATAATTATAAAGAGCATCATCGAAATCTTTGAGCAAAGACTGATTTAAAAAATAATACAAAAAAACTGAAAATGTAATTGTTGTTGTTCCGAAAATAAAAACGAAAATAAAGACCAAACGAGATCTGATTGAAAAATGAAAATGAGTTAAGCGATCTATCATTGAACGGATGAATTGCAGGAACTCAGGCCTAGTTGTCTTTGAGAACATAGCCATAGCCAATCACAGTTTGAATTAATTTTTTATCAAAACCAGAATCTATTTTTTTGCGAAGTAAATTAATATAAACATCGATCACATTACTTTCAGTATCAAAATCAATATTCCAAACATGTTCTGCGATCGAAGCTCGTGTCAGCGGTCGTTCAGGATTACGCATGAAGTATTCCAAAAGCGAAAATTCTTTGGTGGTAAGGCTGATTTCATTGCTTTTGCGTTTGACCTTGCGATGAACCAAATCCAATTCTAAGTCGGCATATTTTAATACTGAATTGATGGAGTTCGATTTGGAGTTACGACGTAGCAAAGCACGAACTCGGGCGACCAGTTCATCAAATGAAAAAGGTTTGGTTAAATAATCGTCAGCTCCGGCATCCAGACCATTGATTTTGTCTTTGGTTGAATTCAGCGCTGTTAACATTAATATGGGACCTTGGTAACCATCACGACGCAGATGTCGAGCGGTATCCAAGCCGCTTTGATCGGGTAACATCAAATCTAGAATAATCAGATCATATTCTTGACTGGCGACATAGGATTCCGCCGCCGAACCGCTTTCGACCACGTCGACCGCATAGCCCGATTCGGTCAGGCCGTTTTTCAAAAACAAAGATGTTTTGTGTTGGTCTTCGACCACTAAAATACGCATAACTAGGGTTATCTTAGTTTGATAAATCATCGTGTCAAGTCTGCAAAAGAATGATATGTTGTGTGGATGAATTCAATTAAATTGACCCAGACCGTGCAAAAGGGTGGTTGTGCCGCAAAGGTGGCTGCCGCCGAACTGAAAGTCATTCTGCAACAAGTAAAATTTCCTCCGACTCGTCCAGATTTGATCGTCGATGGATCTACGATGGATGATGCCGCTGTGATTCAAGTGAATGCCGATTTGGGATTGGTACAGACTTTGGATTTTTTTACACCGATTGTTGATGATCCGTATTTGTTTGGTCAAATCGCTGCGGCGAATTCATTAAGCGACGTCTACGCGATGGGGGGATCTCCGCAAACAGCGATGGCGATTTTGGCATTTCCACTGGCGACGATGGATTCATCAGTTATTGTTCAGGTTTTGCAAGGTGCCAGCGACAAAATCAAAGAAGCTGAGTCTTTATTTGTCGGTGGTCATTCGATTGATGATGATACCTTAAAATTTGGGCTTTCGGTTACGGGATATGTATCTCCACAAAATATTTGGACGAATGCGCAGGCGCGTCCTGGCGATCGTGTGATTTTGATTAAACCTTTGGGAACGGGGACCGCGACAGCGGCATTGAAACGACAAGCCGTCTCTGAAAGTGAAATTCAAGACGTTTTGAAGTCGATGGCGCAATTGAACCGAATCCGTCATTTGCTTTCGGATTCGCAATGGAAATCTATTCATGCGGCGACTGATATTACAGGTTTTGGATTAGCGGGACATATTCAACAAATGGCGATAGCCAGTCAGGTCAGTTTTGAAATTCAATTTCAAAATATTCCAGTGTTTCCAAATACGATGGCTTTTTTAGAAAAAGGTTTTTTAACCAAAGCCCACAGAACGAATCGTGAATACACTGAAAAAAATATTCATTTTTCTCGTCCCACATCTGACATTGAAAAAATGGTTTTATTTGATCCGCAAACCAGCGGGGGATTATTATTGTGTGTGGATGCTCAAGCAGCCGGTGGAGTTTTAAAGTCTATTCAATCAGATTTTTTAATGGCCCGTGAAATTGGACAAGTCACTTCTGAATCCGGTCACCGAATTATTATTCAATAATATGTCCAAACTATTAACAACACGGGATTATAAAAATATTTTAATACAAGAAAGTCCTGTGATCGACGTGCGTGCACCTGTCGAGTTTGTAACAGGAGCTTTTCCCGGTGCCGTCAATTTGCCGTTGATGTTCGATGAAGAACGGAAAAAAATTGGAATTTGCTACAAGCAGCAAGGTCGCGAAGCCGCGATTGGCTTGGGGTACAAAATTGTCAGTGGTGAAAATCAAAAAACCAAAATTCAAAATTGGCTGCAATTTATTCGCGAACACAATCAACCGGTTTATTTAACTTGTTATCGAGGTGGTTTGCGCAGTCAAATCAGTCATCAGTGGATTGCGGAAAACCAAGCGGAAGTCATTCGTTTTGAAAAAGGTTACAAAGATTATCGGCAATGGAGCGTTTCAGAAACGCAGAAATATTTTTTAGAAAATCGTTTATTGGTTTTAACGGGACCGACGGGCAGTGGGAAAACGGATTTTTTAAGAGCCGTCAAAAATTATCCGACCCTCGATCTTGAAAAATTGGCCAATCATCGTGGCTCCGCTTTTGGGTCCATGGTGCGACCGCAGCCCAGTCAATCTGATTTTGAAAATCAGATTTTAAAATCTATTTTACTTTCGACAGCCGATTCTCAAATCGAATCGACGTTGCGACCGTTGTTGGTCGAAGATGAAAGCCGTGTCATCGGAAGTTTGCATTTAACCGAAGAACTGTTTCAAAATATTCGATCCCAGCCGGTTATTTTTTTAGAAACTGATTTTGAATCCCGAGTAAAAAATATATTCAATGAATATATTACTGAAGCTGTTCGAGAAACACAGCTGGATCAGTTGCTGGATAAGTATCAACAGAATATTATTAAAATATCAAAGCGTTTAGGCAGTCAAAGAGCCTTAGAAATTGGCGGTCTTTTAAAGAATGCGCAATCCGCAGACTTTTCAGAGCACTGTGGTTGGATCGAGCGACTGTTGTCCTGGTATTACGATCCACTTTATAACGACAGTTTACAGCGTCGTCAGGTGCAATTTCAATTCAAAGGAAACGCTCAGGCTATTCAGGATTTTTTGTTAGCAAAATAATTTCGAATATCTGACCAAAATAAAATAATCACAGCAACTGCAGTCATGGCAAAAGCCCAATAAGCCATGGGGCTTAAATCTTCTCGGAAAATAAAATACGCAAAAATGGATGCCAGAACCGGTTCGATCAGCTTGCCACAAGTTAATACGCCAATATTCATTTTTTTAACCAGATAAGTTAAGCTCATGTGCCCCAAAAAAGTCGGAAGTAGGACAAGCCCCAGAACAGCTAGCCAAGAAATACTGTGATAATTTTCTGAAAATAAAGCGCTGCCTCCGTAGACGACAGCTGCGGCAAAAAACAATCCTGCAATCAAATACTGAAAACCTGCGACGATTGTGTTGTCGTAAAACTGTCGAGCTTTTTTGCTGAAGAGCATATAGCAAGCGTAAAAAAAAGCTGAAGTCAGAGCGATCCAGTTTCCTGCGCTGTGGGGATTGTTGATCTCGATTTTATCATAAACAAGCAAACTGATTCCGAAAAAAGCAATTAAGTAAGCTGCGATCATGGATTTCTTGATGGGTTCTTTAAAGAATAAAACGCCGCCCAAAGAAGACCAAATTGGATTTGTCGCAAATAAAATCATCGTATTAGAAACCAAAGTGTGTTTGGACGCCCACTTGTAGGTCCACAAGTGCAAAAAAAAGAAAAAACCTGTGCCCAAGACCCACTGTAATTGCCGATTCAGGGGGACTTTTTGTTTTTTATAAAGAAATAAGTAGGACAAAACCAGGGTGCTGGCGATGGCCAGTCTCCAAAAACCTAAAACTTCAGCCGGCATTTCATTGAGCTTGGCCCAATTCGGCGCCGTGGATAGACTGATCAGAGCTAAAAAATAAAGCAATATCTGCGGCATGTTAAATGTTTGATTTCCTTCAGAATTCGATCATGATTTTATTTTATAGATAAGACAAATCATATTTTCAATGAAATGGAGAATAAATATGAAAAAAGTACTTTTGGTTGCATTGGCAACTGTCGCAGTGGTTGGCTGTAACAAAGCAGACCTTAAATCGGATAAAGGACGCGCTTCTTATGCTATCGGTCAGCAGATCGGTAAAAATTTGAAAGCACAAAACATCGAAATTGATCCTGCTACAATTGCAGCATCAATGAAAGATGCTATGGCTGGTAAGTCTGAAATGAAAGACGAAGAAATCCAAAAAGCCATGATGACATTGCAAGAAGACGCAATGAAAAAACAACAAGAAGCAGCTGAAAACAACAAAAAGAAATCAGCTGAATTCTTAGAGAAAAATAAATCAGCTGCAGGCTTTAAAGTCACTGCTTCTGGTTTACAGTACTCTGTGATCACAGAAGGTAACGGCGCAACTCCTAAAAAAGAAGACACAGTTAAATGTCACTATACAGGGACTTTAATTGATGGAACTAAGTTTGACTCTTCTTTA